>Ga0256406_1002516_pt1 | contig 25571 bp, 23 predicted proteins | sample RumenRJG_03DNA_FD_185986 | JGI IMG/M metagenome (GOLD analysis project Ga0256406, IMG submission 185986) | Bovine rumen microbial communities from Lethbridge, Alberta, Canada - RJG_03 | ecosystem: Host-associated > Mammals > Digestive system > Stomach > Rumen | place: Canada: Alberta | collected...
ATCCTTCCAGCCGCACCGAAGTCTTCATCCTGGAAACAATGGGCAGAGATGCCGGCTGGCTCGCCGCGTCTGCCTGCCTCAGCAACAAAGTGGATATCCTGATCGTGCCAGAAGAACCGTTTAACAAAGAGCATTTTCTCAACAGAGTCAAAGATGTTATTGCATTGCGGTCCAAATGCTTTGTAGCAGTTTCGGAAGGGGCACGCTACATCGATGGCACGTATCTTTCCTGCGGAGAAGCGCGCAGCGAACTGTTTGGACATACAGTCTTAGGTGGAGCAGGCAGGGCACTGGAACAGATGATTCTGGATGCAGGGATCGCCAGCCGATGCAAGGTGCAGGATCTGTCTATTGCCCAGCGCTGCCATGCCACGGAACAGTCATTGACAGATGTCACAGAGAGCTTTCAGCTTGGCATGTCTGCCCACATGCGTACGGCAGATCCTTCGTTCACAGGCAGAATGGTGGGCCTGAAGCGGCTGCCCACAGAGCAGTATGCTGTATCATGCTTTGATGTTGATGCTGAAAAAGTTGCCAATTTCGTAAAGAATTTTCCATCTCAGTGGCTGCTGCCGGATTATGGCGGGATCAGTGAGGAAGCCAGACAATACATGCTGCCTTTGATCAAAGGAACACCGGAAATCATCTATGATGAAACCGGTCTGCCTGCCTATATAAAACCGTATTATCTGGTAAGATAGGTGAGCGAGGTAGGAATACGATGAAAAATACAGGCATGATTGCTGCAGTGGAAATTGATGCAGTAAAAGAAAAATACGGGGAACCTGCAGAAATGCTGCAGGCAGGAGGATTTCCGGTCTATCATTATGTAACAGATAGCGGGAACCTTTATATTCTCCATTCCGGACCAGGTGAAATCTCAGCAGCTGCCGGGACACAGGCACTGATCTCAGAGTTTCATGTCTCTTTGATTACAAATTTCGGTGTCGTCGGCGGATTGAGTGAGGAAATGAGCAAGGTGCGTCTTTGCATCGTAGACAAGGTTGTACATTATCAGTTTGATACATCCGAAGTAGACCATTGCGAACCGGGTCTTTATCTCAATGAATACCCGACTATATATATGCCTGCAGATAGAAATCTGCTTGCCAGGGCAAAGCAGGTGTATCCGGATCTGAAACCAGTCATCTGCGCTTCTGGTGACAAGTTTGTCGGCAGTGCGCAGGAGAAAACAAAGATTCATGAGCAGTTCCATGCCGATATCTGTGAAATGGAAAGTGCCGGTATCGTCAAGACAGCCAACCGCAACAAGGTTCCCTGTGTGCTGATCAAGATGGTCGCAGACAGTATTACCGGCGGAGAAAAAGAATATTTCAGTGCTTTTGATGAAAGCAGCAGGAAAGCACTGGATGTGCTGGATACACTGATTCAGTCACTGTAACAAAAGGAAACAGGAAAGAAAAACAAGACTGCCGGGATCATTGGCAGTCTTGTTTTATGATGGCGGAGAATGAGGGATTTGAACCCCCGCACGCTTGCACGCCTAACGGTTTTCGAAACCGTCCCCTTCAGCCTCTTGGGTAATTCTCCAAATGCATTCATTAGTATATCATAGGCATTCCATCTGTTGAAAGAAAAAGATTCGTCTGTACGATATGGTATGATGGTAGGCATCAGGGAGAAGACGATATGATAACATTTGATGAAATGAAGTATGAACGTCCTGATCTTGATCAGGTACAGGATGAGCTTTCTGGCTATGTAAAAGGCCTGAAGAAGGCTGAGAACTATAGTCAGGCACGTGATGTTTTTCTCGCCCAGGACAAGGCACTGCGCCATGTGGCGACATTGAGCACGCTTGCGCAGATCCGTCACGATATCAATACCAATGATGCGTACTACAAGGCAGAAAACGAGTTCTGGCTTGCAGCAGCTCCGCATCTGCAGGAGCAGGAACAGGCATTTACAGATGCACTGCTTGTCAGTCCGTTCCGCTCTGACTTTGAAAAGGAATTTGGCAGGATCGTATTTCTGAATGCAGAAATTGCCAGAAAAGCATTCTCTGCTGACAATATTCCGGATATGCAGAAGGAGAACCAGCTTGCCCAGGACTATGAAAACCTGCTGGCTTCTGCCCAGGTGCCGTTTGAAGGAAAAACATATACGCTTTCACAGATGACACCGTTCAAGAATGATCCGGATGATGCCAGACGTCTTGCTGCATGGAAGGCAGAAGGACAGTGGTACAAGGATCATCAGCCGCAGATGGATGAAATCTATGATCAGCTTGTTCATCTGCGTGATGCCATGGGCCGTCGTATGGGCTATGAAGGCTATACGACGCTTGGCTATTACCGTATGGACCGCAACTGCTATACAAAAGAGGATCTGGCAAAGTTCCGCGATGCTGTGGCAAAGTATGTTGTTCCGGTGGCAGAGCGTGTCTACAAGGCACAAGCAGAGCGTCTTGGTGTCAGTTATCCGATGAACTTTGCGGATGCTGCCCTGGAATTCCGTTCGGGCAATGCAAAGCCCGCTGGCAGTGCGGATGATATTATTGCGGCAGGCACAAAGTTCTATGATGAACTTTCCCCGGAAACAAGTGAATTCTTCCATGCAATGAAGGATATGAAGCTGATGAACCTGCTTTCTACAGAAGGCAAGGCAGGCGGTGGTTACTGCACAGACCTGGGTGATTATCATATGCCGTTCATTTTCGCCAACTTCAACGGAACACAGGGAGATGTCGAAGTAATCACGCATGAAGCAGGTCACGCCTTTGAAGCATACCTGAATCGCAGCAGGGTGCCGATGCGTACCATGTGGCCCACTATGGAAGCGTGTGAGTGCCATTCCATGTCCATGGAATTCTTTGGTCAGGAATGGGCAGATGATTTCTTTGGCAAAGATGCGCGCAAGTACCGGTATTCTCATGTGGCAGGGGCAATCCGCTTCATTCCCTACGGCACGGCAGTGGATGAATTCCAGCACGAGATCTATGCACATCCTGAACTGACTCCCCGCCAGCGCCATGACGTCTGGAAGAAACTGTGCGGCAAATACATGCCATGGTACCGTCTGGATGGTGAAATTCCTTTCTACAGTGACGGCGAGCACTGGCAGCTGAAGCACCATATTTACAGCAGCCCGTTCTACTACATTGATTACTGCCTGGCACAGACGGTTTCACTGCAATTCTGGGCGATGATCCAGAAAGATGAAAAGACAGCCTGGAACACATATATGGCTTATACAGAGCAGGGCGGCTCTGATACCTGGACGAATATGTTGAAAAAGGCAGGTCTGGCATCACCGTTTGATGGCAGCACGCTGAAGGATATCTGTGAAAAGGCTGGACAGTATCTGGATGCATATGATCTGAGCGGCATCGAATAAGTAAAAAACGCATTTGGAAGGAATCTTACCAGATGCGTTTTTCATGCGCGTTATTCTGCTTTGACAGTGCCATCAGCCGGTCCATCAGTCTCCTGGCGGCCGGACTGATTGGTCTATGGCGGTCATACACAAGGGCAATCTGACGGCGGGGAATTTCTTCCTGCAGATGAAGCTGCACAATGCTGCCATTGGCAAGATCTTCTCTTGCCATGATCTCTGGCAGAAAAGCAATGCCAAGTTCATGTTTGACCATCGGCAGAATCTGGTCTGCTGTTGCCACTTCCGTATCAGGATGGTACAAAGCGCCATGACTGGCAAACAAATCACTGTGAAACTGATAGCTCATAGTCTCACGGGACATGGAAATCATGGAGTAGCTCTCAAGGTCATGCAGGGACAGACTCTGAAATGACAGGGCTGTAAAAGATTTTCCGCCAACCAGAATTTCCTGATAGGACAGCAGCGGCACACTGACAAAACCCGGATGTTTCCGGTGTGGTGTCGTTAAAACCGCAAAGTCCGCTTCGCCATCCTCGACGGACCGTAATGCCAGTGGATTGGCATGATTCAGAATGCGCAGGCTGATATGTGGATAGTCATAATGAAACTGCTTCAGCACATCCAGCAGCAACAGGTTCAGTGCCGTTTCAGAAGCACCGATGGTAATAATGCCCTGTTCCAGCTGCATATCTCCATTGAGCTCCTTCTGGGCATCATCAAACTGGCGCATGGCACGGTCCACGTGGGCAAACAGTTTACGGCCCTCTGCAGTCAGCACGATGCCGCGGTTAGAGCGGATCATCAGCCGGCATGACAGATTCTGTTCCAGCTTGTTCATTGTCCTGGTAACATTTGGCTGATTGGCGTGCAGGGCATTAGCTGCTTTGGTAAGACTGCCATATTTGGCAACATAATAGAAGGTACGATAATAATCCAGCGGAATGTTCATGGTCATATTTTACCATATCATTCTGATATGCCGGCAATCTCAAAAATACTTTTTACACATTTCCGTAAGGTCCTTATAATAGGCATGTTTTGGGAAAGGAGGGGCATATTGAATAAATCAGGATCACAGATGTCTGAGGCAAAGCGGACCATGGTCTTTCTTGCTTTGTCAGGCGGCCTGATGGACGCTTACTCCTATTTCGGCAGGGGCAAGGTCTTTGCCAATGCACAGACTGGCAATATTGTGCTGATGAGCGCAAAAATTGCAGATGGCGAATTTGCGGCCAGTCTGCACTACCTGCTGCCATTATGTGCATTTGCGCTTGGTGTCATTGCCGCCCAGGAGATCCATACCCGCTTTCCAGGTGACCAGGGACTGCACTGGCGGCAGATCGTCATCGCTATGGAAATGGTTATGCTTGGTATCGTAGGTCTGATCCCTGCGGATATCAATCCGATTGCCAATGCGCTGCTTTCCTTTGCCTGTGCGATGCAGGTACAGGCATTCCGGACAGTGCGCGGTTCACCATATGCCAGCACGATGTGCATCGGCAATCTGCGCTCTGCCATGGACCATCTTGACCGGTCCATCCATGAAAGAAGCAGACGGGAACTGCATCTGTGCGGAAAGTATCTGCTGGTTGTATTCGCCTTTGCCTTTGGCGCTGTAACAGGCTATCAGATGATCCGCCTGCTGGGACTGCATACGATCTGGATCAGCTGTGGATTACTGCTGGTCAGCTTCGTGATGATGATCCCAAAGGAGGCAGAACATGAAGCTGATTGATCTGCAGAATCTTCCTAGGGTACAACAGCTTTCCCCTGAAGACAGGGTACTGATGCCATGGGATATGGCGTGCATGCAGCTGAAGGGACAGATCAGTGATGACCCGGATTACTTCACTGTCAAAGACCTGCTGTCCATTGAAAACGCAGATGTGCAGAACAAGGTGAAGCAGATGACGGAAGCTTACAACGAGATGCTTGAAAAAGAGTATCATCAGGCACCGATGTCATGGCCTGCACTGCTTGCCTATCTGCAGGATAAGAGCAGGCTACTCAATAAGCAGGGAACTATAAACGACATGCATTCAGTCTCCGGTTGCAATTCTGAAAAAGCGGGCATAAGATAACAGACGTTGTGCATACCGGAATGGTATAGAATATTCACGATTAAGGAAGTGATGAGATGGAAATTGATGCGATCCAGAAGTTGATTGATACGGATGAGAAAGTCCGCAAAGAGATCAAAGATGTGTATGACCGCAGGGCACAGTTGAAACAGGCCATTGTGGATGAAAAGAAGAAAATGTCTGATGATGCCTGGGCAGCTGTCAATGCACAGGTGGAAAGTACCAAGGCGCAGCTGGAGGCAAAGGTGAAGGCTGACGATGCACAGAACCAGGCATATTACAGCAAGGCGAGTGCTGACCTGCAGAAACAGTTTGATGCCAGCCATGACAAGTGGCGCAAAGAACTGTATGAACGGATTGTGGAGGATCACGCATGAGTTCTGATGGCGCAATGGCTGCCAAGGCCAGAGCGATGTTCGGTGAACGGCTGAATGCGGATGCCTATGCGGCTTTGCTGCAGAAGAAATCACTGGCGGAAATCGTTGCCTATCTGAAGACGAATACGCTGTACAAGCATGCGTTGGAAGGTGTTAACGAGAAGGCAATTCACCGCGGTCAGCTCGAAGTCCTGCTGCGGCGGAGCATGTATGAACGCCTGCAGAAACTGCTGCGCTATGGCAGTGATGCGGACGGCAGATTCCTGGTTGCTGCAGTTATGACAACAGAGATCGAGATGATCCTGCGCTGCATCCGTGTGCTGATGAATCCGGAAAGTGATGAAAGGGCAGAGATGATTGCCGAGATGCCGATGTATATCTCGCATTACATGTCATTTGACATCGGCAAGCTTGCTGAGATCACCAGCTATGATGATCTGCTCGCGTTCCTCAAGAATACCCGCTACTATGACATTCTGCGCAGATACCGGAAGGATAACCTGATGGAAATTGATGCGGTATCGCTGGAACATGATCTGCGCGATGCGTATTACCAGCATATGATTGTGCTTGCCAACAGCGATACACGCGGTGATGAGCGCCAGCAGGTGCTGAAGCTTGTCTCCATGCGTGCAGAGCTTGAGGCAGTCTCAATCATCTACCGATTGAAGAAGTACTTCCAGGCTGCACCGGCAGTGATTGAACGCACTGTTGTGATCCGCAGCTGCCTGTTTAAGGAAGCTGAGATCCGCCGCATGATCAAAGAAGATACAGCGGATGAAGTGCTTGCAGCACTGCAGCGGAAATACCACTTCTATACCAAAGGTGCGAATCCTCAGAATATAGACCGCTATATCGAGAAGATCGTATACAACATCTACTACACGATGATTGAAACGGACACAAGGTCCAATCTGATTCTGCTGAGTTATATGAATCTGTCCCAGATCGAGATCCACAATGTGATCAACATCTGCGAAGGTGTCAGATATCATATCTCCAATGACCGGATTCGGGCATTGCTTGTGTACTAGGAAAGGAGCCAGCGGATGGCAATTGTAAAAATGAAGTTCGTTGAGGCATCCACGGACCGTGATCATCTGGATTCAATGCTGCTGAAAGGAATTGGATCCGGCATGCTTGATGTCGAATCGGCCAGCAATATTGTGACCGAAGACAACGGCGGCAAGATGATCAGCGAGGAAAATCCGTATGCCGATTACAGGCAGACACTGCAGAACTTCGCCCATGCGGTTGGCTTCTCATTTGATCCTGACCGGAAACCTTCCAGAACATATTCCAAGGAAGAAATCGAAAAGTTTCTGGGCGAACTGAATGAGAAGTTTGGCATTACCAGTGATGCCGGGGAGGTAATTCTTACTCCTGATGATGAAAAGGCACTGGATGCCCTGAGTGTGTGCGGGTTTGAGAGAATCCATGCCTGCAATTATCTGAATTTTGGCTTTGGCAGAATGCCGCGGGAGAGTTTCCCCAAGCTTTCAGCCTATCGGGATGTGAATTTTGTTCACCATCGTCTGCATGAAAACAAGCAGTACATCTGGATGGTCTATGTCACATCCGATTCCTACGCGGAAGAGGTTGCCAAAATCTTCCAGTCCCTGTATTTTGAACCAATGGAAATTCCGCCGGTGGATGTACACAGACTGCTGCATCAGTATGAAGACCAGCTGAATGATATCTTTGCTTACTGTTCACAGCGCAATGAAATCATCTCCCAGTACAAGTATGTTTCAATCTTTGATGAGAAGTACCTGCTGTCTGGCTTTGTACAGGCTTCACAGGTACAGGCATATGAGGATGCATTCAATGGGGAACCGGTCACTTTCACAGTGAAGGAGCCAGAGGATGTACCACAGTTCAAGTGCCCGACACTGCTGAAGAACAACTGGTTTGCAAAGCCGTTTGAACTGTTTGTGGATATGTACTCGACACCTGCCTATGGTGATTTCGATCCAACATTCTTCCTGGCAGTTACTTACTGTATTCTGTTTGGCATCATGTTTGGCGATATGGGCCAGGGCATCATCCTGATGATCATTGGCTTCCTGTTTGAGAAGAAGGGCAAGCTGTTTGGCATTATCGGCAGAGTCGGCATCACAAGTTCCATCATGGGATTCCTGTTTGGATCTGTGTTCGGCTATGAAGATCTGCTGAATCCGATTCATCAGAAACTGTTCCATGTACGTGAGAAGCTGTTCGATGTCATGGCAAACTCCAACACGATGACACTGCTGATCGGTGCACTGATCATCGGTGTTGTGCTGATTGTCTGCTCCATGACCATTAATATCGTAAACAACCTCCGCCATAAGAAACCTGGTGAAGTGCTGTTCTCACAGAATGGCATTGCCGGTCTGGTGTTCTACCTGTATGTCATTATTGCCGCAGGCCTGAAACTGACGGGCGGTGCAAATCTGTTCCATGTTCAGTTTGTGATTCCATTCATTCTGGTGCCGGTGTTCTGCTTCCTGATGAAGGAGCCGCTGACCAATCTGGTGACAGGCCATGGTTTCAGAGCTTCCCAGTCATGGGGTGCATACATTCTCCAGAACTTCTTCGAAGTATTTGAAATCCTGCTGTCATTCGTTACCAACTCCATGTCTTATCTGCGTGTCGGAGGATTCGTTCTCTCCCATGCCGGCATGATGCTGGTAGTCATGACACTGGTCAAGATGACAGGCAATGCCGGACCGCTTGTTCTGGTATTCGGCAACATCTTCGTTATGGCGCTGGAGGGTCTGGTTGTTGGTATTCAGGCTCTGCGTCTTGAGTATTATGAAATGTTCTCCCGTTACTACACTGGTGGCGGCAGAAAATATAAAGCATTAACTGCACAAGCAGAATAAGGACGATTGTCCAGGAGGAAAAAATGATGTTATCTCTTAGTGAAGTATTGGTACCGCTGATTGCTGTTGCTCTTGTAATTGGTCCGCTGTGGCTCATTGTCAGAGGCGGTCTGAACCGTAAGAATGCCAAGCAGAGACTGCTCGGCCAGGTTGCTCTGTTTGCCGGTGTCTTTGCCATCTGCCTGATTGTCGGCGGCACAAAGTTCGCTGCTATGGCTGAAGATGCTACGACAGCTTCTGCTGCTTCCAGCGCTACAGGTCTTGGCTACATCGCTGCTGCTCTTTCTGTTGGCTGTGCATGTATCGGTGCCGGCTGGGCTGTTGCAAAAGCATCCCCGGCTGCAATCGGTGCCATTTCTGAGAATCCTGATAACTTTGGTAAAGCCATCATCTTCGTCGCTCTTGGTGAAGGTATTGCCATTTATGGTCTTCTGATTTCCATTCTCATCATCAACAATCTCTGATCCTGAGGTGTGAGTTTTGAAAGCATACTGCATCAGTGACAATACAGACACAAAGACCGGCATGAGACTTGCCGGGATTGAGGGCGGTGTCTTTCACGACCGTGAAGCGATTGTCAAGAAACTGGATGAGCTCATCCATGATCCGGAGATTGCCATTATTCTGATGACAACCAAATGCGTGGAGATGGCTGGCGATGTGGTTTCTGACTATAAGCTGAACCTGCCCAAGCCGCTGATCGTCGAGATTGCGGACCGGCACGGATCAGGCAATATTGGCGAAACCATTGATGCCTACATCAGTGAAGCCATCGGCATTAAACTGTGAGGTGAAGTGAGTGGAAAATTATGAAGAGAAAATCCTGAAGACGATTGACGAGGATGTCAGCTCCAACGCCGAACTTGTGCGTAATCAGGTTGAGCAGGAGACAGAAGCACTGCGTCAGGATCAGCTCTCTTTTTACAAGGAAGGTCTGAAGAAGGAAACAGATACATACCTGGAAAAGGAACTGAGCGAGCTGCGTTTCTATGAGGCAACCAAATCGTCCAAGGATAAGATGGATACAAAGAAGAAGCTTCTGCAGCTGCGGCAGTCTCTGACTGCCCAGCTGTTTGATGAAGTCAGCAGCGATCTGCACAGGTTTACTTCTTCTGGCGATTATGAAAAATGGCTGCAGAAACATCTTGAGGAAGTACATATTTCTGAAGATGGTGTCTTTGCGGCCAGAGAGCAGGATAAAAAGCTGTTGGCAAAACTGCTGGCAGCCAGAGGACTGCATAACAAAATAGAAACTGCCTATCTTGAAATCGGCGGTTTTCTGTACCGTGACGATGCAGCAGGAATTGAGTACAGTTGCACACTCGATGACAAGCTGAAAGAAGCCAGAGACTGGTTCCGCAACCATTCCGGCTTCAGGGTAGAGGAAAGTGAGGATGCGGCATGAGTGATGTCATTTATTCTATAAATGGGTCCGTCATTTCGGTCCGCAATTCTTTGACACTTGCCATGAGTGAGATGGTCTATGTCGGTGAAAAGAAATTGCTTGGTGAAGTCATCCGTATTGATGATGATCGAGTCATGATTCAGGTATATGAATCTACGACCGGCCTGAAGCCAGGTGAGGAAGTTGTCGGTACCGGCAATCTGCTGAATGCAGTACTGGGACCTGGCATTCTGCGCAATATCTATGATGGTATTGAGCGTCCGCTGCAGCAGATCGCTGATGAACAGGGCGCCTTCATTTCCGAAGGCCGCAGCATTCCGTCTCTGGATGCAGACAAGAAATGGGATGTTACCATGAAGATTAAGGTGGGCGACAAGGTCAGAGAAGGCGAAATCTTTGCGACCTGCCCTGAAACCAGTCTGATTGAACACCGTTCCATGATTCCGATCGGCGTCAATGGCACCGTTGTCAAAGCTGTTGAAAATGGCAGCTACACCGTCAATGACGTCCTGGCTGTTGTACAGAATGACAATACCGGCAGACAGACAGAGGTTACGCTGCATCAGCAGTGGCCGATCCGTAAACCACGTCCGATTCTCAAGCGTGAACCGATTTCCATGCCGCTGGTTACCGGGCAGCGTGTTGTAGACACAATGTTCCCGATTGCCAAGGGTGGATCCAGTGCCCTGCCGGGAGGATTCGGTGCCGGCAAGACTATGATGCAGCATCAGATCGCAAAGTGGTGTGATGCCGATATCATCATTTACGTAGGCTGTGGTGAACGCGGCAACGAGATGACCCAGGCCCTGGAAGAGTTCAGTGAACTGACCGATCCGAAGAGCGGCAAGCCGCTGCTGGACCGTACCGTATTGATTGCCAATACATCCAACATGCCGGTGGCTGCCCGTGAGGCAAGTATCTACACGGGTGTTACGATTGCGGAATATTACCGTGATATGGGCTACCATGTTGCCCTGATGGCTGACTCGACTTCCCGTTGGGCAGAGGCTCTGCGTGAAATCTCCGGCCGTCTGGAAGAAATGCCGGCAGAAGAGGGCTTCCCGGCCTATCTGCCAAGCCGTATTGCCCAGTTCTATGAGCGTGCCGGCTATGTGGATACACTGTCCGGATCCAAAGGATCCGTTACACTGATTGGTGCTGTTTCTCCGCAGGGCGGCGATTTCTCTGAACCGGTTACGGCAAATACCAAGCGTTTTGTCAGATGTTTCTGGGCACTGGACAAATCACTTGCCTATGCAAGACATTTCCCGGCTATGAACTGGACAGACAGTTATTCCGAATATGTGGATGATCTGTCTCACTGGTACAACCAGAATGTTGCCCATGACTTCCTGGATCTGCGTGCTGAGATGCAGGAGATTCTGCATGAAGAGTCCAATCTGATGGAAGTCGTCAAGCTGATTGGCTCAGATGTTCTGCCGGAAGATCAGAAACTGACACTTGAGATTGCCCGTGTGATCCGTGTCGGCTTCCTGCAGCAGAATGCCTTCCACAAGGATGACACATCTGTTTCTCTGCAGAAGCAGTACAAGATGCTGAAGACGATTGATTACCTGAAGCGTGCCTGCAGCCAGTATGTGGCCAAGAAGATTCCGGTATCGCTGATGGTCGAGACAGGTATTTTCGAAAAGGTGATTCAGATCAAGTACGAAGTACCGAATGACAAAATTGAGATGCTGGATGAATATCCGGCCAAGATTGATGCCGCACTGGCATCGATCGCTTAGAAAGGGGGCTTTGTGTGAGCCTGCAGTTATTAGGACTGAGTGATGTCAGAGGTTCTCTGATTGCCCTCGATCATGTCAAGAATGTTTCCAACGAAGAAATGGTTTCCATTGAGCTCGCTGATGGCAGCACCCGTATCGGCCGTGTCACAGAGATCGAAGGTGAAAGAGCAGTCATTCAGGTGTTTGAAGGCACTGATGGCATGTCCAAGACCAATGTCAAGACAAAGCTGCTCGGTCATCCAATGGAACTTGGTCTTTCCAGAGAAATCCTCGGCCGCACCTTCAATGGTGTCGGTGAGCCGATTGACGGTCTGGGAGAGGTTTATCCGGAAAAGTTTGAGGATGTCAACGGCAAGCCGCTGAACCCGGTTTCCCGTGTGTACCCACGCAACTATATCCAGACTGGTATCTCTGCCATTGATGGCCTGAATACACTGATCCGCGGTCAGAAACTGCCGATTTTCTCCGGCAGCGGCCTGCCGCATGACCAGCTTGCCATTCAGATTGTCCGTCAGGCACATCTGACTGGTGAAGACAGCGAAAACTTCTGTATTGTGTTCGGTGCCATGGGTGTCAAGAACGATGTCGCCGACATGTTCCGCAGATCCTTCGAAGAGACTGGTGTCATGGAGAAGGTTGTCATGTATGTCAACCTGTCTGATGACCCGATCGTCGAAAGAATGTTAACACCGCGCTGTGCACTGACCGCAGCGGAATATCTGGCCTATGAATGCGGCATGAACGTGCTTGTCATTCTGACCGATATGACTTCCTATTGCGAAGCTGTACGTGAAATCTCTTCCAGTAAGGGTGAAATTCCTTCCCGTAAAGGCTATCCGGGCTATCTGTACTCCGATCTTGCATCGCTGTATGAAAGAGCCGGCATCATCAAAGGCGGCAAGGGCAGTGTGACCCAGATTCCGATCCTGACCATGCCGAATGATGATATTACCCATCCGGTACCGGATCTGACCGGTTATATTACCGAAGGACAGATTGTACTGGACCGTGATCTGTATCTCAAGGGAATCAATCCGCCTATCGGTGTTCTGCAGTCATTGTCACGTCTGATGAAAGATGGTATCGGTGAAGGATATACACGCGGCGATCATCAGGATGTTGCCAATCAGCTGTTCGCTTCTTATGCCAAGGTGCAGGACGCCCGTTCGCTGGCAAGCGTCATCGGTGAGGACGAACTCTCAGATCTGGATAAGAAGTACATGGAGTTTGGACGCCGTTTTGAGTCGATCTTTATCGGCCAGGGCACCCATACCAACCGCTCCATTCAGGAAACACTGAACCTGGGCTGGGCACTTCTTTCGACACTGCCTGCAAGTGCTCTTGACCGTCTGGATCCGAAGCTGATCAAGCAGAACTATGATCCGGAACATGCTGAGCGCACGATTGCTCTTGCTCTTGAGCAGGAGGAAAAATAAATGGCGGGCGTACCTGCAACAAAAGGAAATCTGATCAAAGCGAAGAAGTCGCTGGCTCTGGCTGAGAATGGCTATGAGCTGATGGACCGCAAGCGCAATATCCTTGTCAAGGAAATGATGAGTGAAGTTGAGAAGGTAAAAGCACTGCGTGAACAGATCAGTGATGCATATGCGACCGGATATTTCCTTCTGCAGCAGGCAAATGTCTATTCCGGCGTTATTGACCGGGTTGCCAGGCGCACCAAGGTAGAGGATTCGATCCATGTTACATATCGGAGTGTCATGGGTGTTGAAGTCCCCAAGGTGAGCTATCACAAACCGGATTCCTACGATATTCCATATGGTATGGAAGATACCAATGCGACCATCGATGAAGCGTACATACAGTTTCAGAAGGTAAAGGAGATCACGATGGTGCTGGCGGAGGTAGACAATACGGTCTACCGTCTTGCCCACGCTATTTCTACAACGCAGAAACGTGCCAATGCGCTTCGCAACATTGTGATTCCCCGCTATAAGGAAGAAATTCGCGTCATGAGTGCAGACCTTGAAGAGAAGGAACGTGAGGAATTCTCACGCATGAAGGTGATCAAGGCAAACAAGGAAAAGAAGGAAAGTACAGCAGATGAATCAAATTGAACGTATTGAGAAGCTTTCTGATGTATTCGGTGCATCCGGTTTTGAGGATGACGCCGCTGAATTTGTAAGATCCCAGCTGCCTGAGTATGATACCGTACAGGATCATATGCGCAATGTCCGCTGTGAGAAGGATGCACACAGTGACAAGCCAAGAGTCATGCTGGATTCCCATCTGGATGAAGTCGGCCTGATTGTACAGGCAATCCGTCCGGATGGCACCATGAAGTTCCTGCGCCTTGGCGGTATTTCGCCGTCTTCCCTGCCTGCCAATTCCTTTCTGATCAAGACGGATAAGGGTACCTTTGTTCCTGCAGTCGTTGCTGCCAAGCCGCCTCATTTCATGAGTGCAGCAGACCGCAATAAGCCGCTGGACCCTGATGATATGATTCTGGACTGCGGCAGTACAAGTGCCCAGGAAACAATGGCACTTGGCATTCATATCGGCTCTCCGGCTGTACCGGATGTCGTATGCCGCTATGATCAAAAGCGTGATCTGTTCTTTGGCAAGGCATTTGACTGCCGGATCGGCGTCGCTGCTGAAATTGAAACGCTGAAGAGAATGTATCAGAAGGAACTGCCGTGTGCACTGAGTGCCTGTTTCTCTGCCCAGGAAGAGGTAGGGGAAAGAGGTGTTCGTGCCAATGCGGCTGCGCTGAAGCCAGATGTCATGATCTGCTTTGAAGGATGTCCTGCCGATGATACCTTCTCACCGGATTACATGATCCAGGCGGCTATTGGCAAAGGACCAATGCTGCGGCATATGGATGTCTCCATGATCACCAACTGGAGATTCCAGAAGTTTGCCCTGGATACAGCCAGAAACCTTGGCATTCCGGTGCAGGAATCAGTGCGCAGCGGCGGCGGTACCAATGGTGCTGCAGTCAATACACAGTTCGGTGTACCGGCAATTGTCATCGGCATTCCGGTCCGCTACATTCACAGTTCCAACTGCTTTGTGAAGTACTGTGATTATGAAAATGCAGTCAGACTGGCATGTGCACTGCTGGAAAGACTGGACAAAGCTGCGGTGGAATCGTTCTGAAAGAGCCTGAGCAAGGCTCTTTTTCTGTATGATTCGTACGTTGAATGAGCAACCTTACATGCTATAATGATAGACGTGATTGGAGGTACCAGACGTGGCTTTAGAAAAACTGAAAAATTTTATTGCACCGGTCGAAGATGATGACGACGATGAAGAAGGTGCAGATGAAGAACTGGAATACAGACAGAGTGAGGCAAAGCCGCTGAGCTCCTATGAAAAGAAACGGACAGAAGTAACCGGTGTGCCGACAAATGCTGCCATGGTTCTGTTTGAGCCGCGTTCTTTTGAAGAGGCTGAGGAAATTGCCAGACATCTGAAGGACAGAAGGGCATGTGTTGTCAATCTGCATCGTCTGCAGAGAGACTATGCACAGCGCACCATTGATTTCCTGACAGGTGTTGTCTTTGCACTGGATGGCACGATTCAGAAGATCGGCCATAATGTGATTCTGTGCGCACCGCGCAATGTTGCCGTTGATGGGGAAATCAAGCTCGACGGCGATGATGACTGAGAAGGCTGACTATTCATCTCTGGAAGCACATCTGCATGATCTGCAGGATAAAAGTGAGCGCTGGCATACACATACATGCTCGTCTTTTCTGAATGAAGAAGAGACAGCGGCTATGCAGAAGATCTTTATGCTATCTGCTCATGTCCGCTGGTTTGGCGGCTATCCGCAGGCAAGAAAGCAAAAAGTCATTTTTCTCTTTGATGAGGAAGATGACTTTTCTGATATTGTCTGTCTGCAGGCAAAAGCAGATCAGCGCTTCCGGAAGATTTCCCATCGTGATATTCTCGGGGCACTCATGTCACTGCAGATCGATCGGCATGCCTTCGGTGATTTCTGGATCACGGATGACTGCATCTATCTGTATACATCCACTTCCATGGCGCCGTTTTTGATTGACAATCTGACCAGGATCAACCAGCTCAGTGTCCAGTTTGAGCAGATTGATGATTATCCTGCCCAGGTGTTTCAGATGCGCAGCTTTACAGCCGTGGCTGCCAGTGAAAGGGCTGATGCCATCATTGCGGCAATTACGCATGTTTCCCGCTCAAAAGCGAAGGAAATGATTCATGCTGGAATGGTGCAGTTCGATCATGTTGCGCTTGATGTGCCTGATGAAGTGTGCCATAATAACGTTACGATTTCGATCCGTGGGTTCGGTCGTTTTCTGTATGAAGGATATGACCGCAAGACACATTCGGACCGGATCGTGGCAAAGTTTCAGCAGTATATCTGAGAGGTGACGATTTTGACAGCAAAAAGGCCGACATTCCGTGTGATGAAGAATGGATATGATCGTTTTGCGGTGGATGATGCTGTCGAGAAGTATGCTGCCCAGGTAGATGAGCTGGAAAAAAGAATTGCTTTGTACCAGCAGCAGGCAGCTGAGGATGCTGCCCGTCTGGATGACATGCAGAAAAAGTACAACGCAGTGCTGCAGAATATGCAGGCAAAACAGGCAGCGGCGGATGATATCGCCAGACTGTCTCTGCGGGAAGCCAATGAGATTATCTCAACTGCACAGAACAATGCGGATGAGATCATCCGTGAAGCACTTGGCACCGCCCGCCTGATTCTGATGGACCTGTCAAGACTGTACAATTCTGCCGGTGATGTCAAGACGGACATGAAGAAGGAGCTCAGTGATCTGCAGGCAGAGCTGGATAAGTTCCAGCTGCCGAAGATGCCGGATCTGCGCTGGCTGGATGAAGCAGAGAAGAAAATGCGTTGATCAGGACGCGCTTGCCTTTAGCAGCACTCTAGAGAGTCTGTGGATGGTGGAAACAGACATGTGGAAAAGAGCAAGACATCACCTGTGAGCAATCGTGCATTCCGCGTTAAGGAATAAGTGAGGGCATGGCATTCTGCCATGAACTAAGGTGGTACCGCGCTGACAGCGTCCTTAGAGAATGGGACGCTTTTTTTAGTGGCGTCCTCTGGAAAGGAAAGGCAAAGAATGGATTACAAAAGCACATTGAACATGCCGAACACCGACTTTGAGATGAGAGGCAATCTGGCCAGGAAAGAGCCGGTTATTCTGAAACAGTGGGAGGAAAATAACTATTACCAGGATCTGCTTGCTCATCATAAAGGGCAGAAAGCATTTGTTCTGCATGATGGTCCGCCATATGCCAATGGCAACCTGCATGCCGGTACAGCCATGAACCGTGTCATCAAGGACTTCATCAACCGCTCCCATGCGATGAGCGGCTACTATACACCGTATTTCCCGGGCTGGGATACACATGGACTGCCGATCGAGAATGCCATTCAGAAGCTTGGTGTTGACCGCAAGAAGCTTTCTCCGGCAGAATTCCGCTCCAAGTGTGAGGAATATGCCCATCAGCAGATTGCCCAGCAGATGGCAACCGAAAAGCGTCTGGGCCAGATTGCTGACTATGAGCATCCTTACATCACTCTGAAGAAGGGATTTGAAGCCAGACAGATCCGCTGCTTCGAAAAGATGGCACTGGATGGCCTGATTTTCCAGGGACTCAAACCTGTTTACTGGTCACCATTTAATGAGACTGCTGTTGCGGATTCTGAAATCGTGTACCGTGATGTCAAGGACGCCACCATTTATCTGGCTTTCCAGATTGCGGATGGCAAGGGTGTTCTCGATCAGGATGACTACTATGTCATCTGGACAACCACACCGTGGACCATTCCTGCCAACGAAGCAGTCTGCTTAAATGCCGATCTGGTCTATGCCGAGGTAAAGACAGAAAAGGGCAAGCTGATCATGCTGGCAGACTTCGTTGATAAGCTGCTGGCCAAGTTCCAGTTGGAAAACCAGGGTATTCTGCGTACCTTCAAGGGGAGAGAACTGGAAGGCATTACGTATCATCATGTTGTCTTTGACAAGGAATGTCCGACACTGCTTGGTGCCCATGTCACAGCTGATGATGGTACCGGTGTTGTCCATACCGCCGGCGGCCATGGTCTGGATGACTTCAATGTATGCATGAAATACGGCATCGGCCCGATCAATACGGTCGATTCTGTCGGTAAGATGAATGAGAATGCCGGCAAGTACCAGGGCATGTTCTTCGAGGACTGCTCCAAAGCTGTCATCCATGATATGAATGAGAAGGGCTGCCTGCTGGCTGTTGAAAACATTGTCCATGCATATCCGCATGATGACCGTCTCAAGAAGAAGGTCATCTTCAGAGCTGTGAAGCAGTGGTTCTGCTCCATTGACAAGATCAAGCCGCAGCTGCTCGACCAGATTGACAACCATGTTGTCTGGCACAATTCCTTTGGTCAGAAGAGAATGCATAATATGATCCATGACCGCGGCGACTGGTGCATTTCCCGTCAGCGCCTGTGGGGTGTGCCGATTCCGATCTTCTATTGCGAAGACGGCTCTCCGATCATGGAAAAGGAAGTCTTCGAACACGTTGCAGATTTGTTCGGCCAGTATGGATCCAATGTCTGGTTTGAGCGTGAGCCAAAGGATCTTCTGCCGGAAGGCTATACAAATCCGAAGTCTCCTAATGGCATCTTCACAAAGGAAAAAGATATCATGGATGTCTGGTTTGACTCCGGATCGTCCTGGACAGAACTGGAAGACAGGGGACTGGAATTCCCTTGCGACATGTATTTTGAGGGATCAGATCAGTACCGCGGCTGGTTCAACTCTTCACTGATTGTGGCAACAGCAGTAAAGGGACGGGCACCTTACCGTGAAGTGCTCTCTCATGGCTATGTAGTTGACTCCAAGGGTGAAAAGATGTCCAAGTCTCAGGGCAATGTCGTGAATCCGATGGACATCATCAATAAGAACGGTGCTGATGTCTTCCGTCTGTGGGCAATGGTTTCCGACTTCAAGCAGGACCTTAAGCTTGGTCCAAGCAACATCAAGCAGGTATCTGAGCAGTACCGCAAGATCAGAAATACATTCCGTTTCTTGCTCGGTAATGTGAATCCGGCTGACTTTGATCCAAAGAAGGATATGGTCGCATACCAGGATTTGGAACCTGTTGACAAGTATATCCTCGTTCTGCTGGATGATGTTGTCAGCACGGTCAGAAAAGATGTCATGGAATACGACTATGTCGCATGCGCCAAGGCACTGACTAACTTCATGGTCAATGAACTGTCCTCTTACTACTGTGACTTCACAAAGGATATCCTGTATTGTGAGGCTAAGGACAGTAAACGCAGAAGACAGGTACAGTCAGTATACTGGCTCTGTGTTGACAAGCTTGTCCGCCTGTGGGCACCATTCCTTGTCTATACAGCTGAGGAGGTATGGCAGCACTTCAACGATGACTGTGAGAAGTCTGTGCACAACACAGAGTTCCCGGCTGTTGAAAACTACGCAGACGCTGAACAGGTGAAGGCTGATGGTGCCAGACTTATGGAGCTGCGTTCCGTTGTTCTCAAGGCGCTGGAAGATGCCCGCAATGAGAAGCTGATCAAGTCCAGCCAGGAAGCAGACATTTCCTTGACAGCACCGGAAGATCTGTGCAGCCTGCTGAACCAGCAACTGCCAGATCAGGTATCGCAGTGGCTGATTGTTTCGGCAGCTGATGTCAAGCCTGCAGATCAGGTGAGTGCAAAGGTGCAGAAAGCACAAGGTACAAAGTGCCCGCGCTGCTGGAATTACAGTCTGAATCCGGATGAAGACGGACTGTGCCCGCGCTGCCATAAGGTACTGAAGGGTTAATGAACAGGGGATGGCTGAACAACCATCCTCTTTTTCAACTATGGAAATGAATGCACAGATGTATCTGAAGAGGGCACTTGGTCTGTTGAAATCATCACTGGAACATCCTGCCTCATGGTATATGGATCTGTATGAAAAAGATCCTTCTCTGTATTCCTTTGAGACAGATGACAGGTATGCCTATATCCTGTTTACCATTCCAGAAGAAAACTGGAAGAATCTGATCCTGCTTGTCTTTGATGGCGCACAGGTCATTGCGGATGCCAGCGGCTATCTGACAGGCTTGGATGTATTGATGCAGGATGAAGGCTTTCTGGATGCATGCAGCCAGGAAAGTGACTGGATGTACCTGGAAAGGCAGATCGCTGCACAAATGCTGCAGGAAAACGGCATGGAACACAGACAAGGCGTGGCCTTTCTGACGGGCAGCACCTATGTCACCAGAGCATACCGGCATAAAAACATCTTTGTACAGATGCTGGATATGATTCATGCATATGCCATGGATGATCAAACAGGCAATGCATGCTATCTCCATATCCTTTCTCTGGACCCGGATATCCCATGCTATGGGCCCGATGCACTGGACCACCCATATTACTATCAATATGACAGAGATGAGCCTGTACGCAGGCAGAACGGGGCAGTCATGAGACATCTTGGCTATGAGGTGCTGCAGCTTGAAACAGAACACCCGGAAGAAAATACGGATGGTACCAAGATCTGGTTTGCCATCCGCATGGAAGAAGATCATATTGAAGATCTGCCGGCAGGAAAACAGGCACTTGCCTAAGTACAAAAAAGGACTTCGACGGAAGTCCTTTTTCAATTTGTCTTAGAAATCCAGCTTCTTGTATGCTTCCCAAGGCAGGCCCTTTCTTCCGAAGTGGCCATAGTTGGTTGTGGACGCGTAGATCGGACGGCGCAGATTCAGCTCGGAAATGATGTTTGCAACAGAGAAGTCGAAGTTCTTGTTGATGATGTCAAGCAGCTGCTCATCTGTGTACTTGGAAGTGCCAAATGTATCAACTGTAACAGACAGCGGCTTCGGCTCGCCGATTGCATAGGAGAGCTCAAGCTGGCACTTGTGAGCCAGACCGTTGGCAACAACGTTGCGGCAGACATAACGTGCATAGTATGCAGCAGAACGGTCAACCTTGGTAGGATCCTTGGAAGAGAAGCAGCCGCCGCCAATCGGCGCATATCCGCCATATGTATCAACGACAATCTTACGGCCGGTTGTGCCGGAGTCACCCCAGGAACCACCGACAATGAAGGATCCGGAAGGGTTGATCAGATACTTGGTATTTTCATCAACCAGCTTCGGATCAACAACCGGCTTGATGACCTTCTCGATGATCAGATCACGGAGCTCAGCCTGTGTAATCTTTTCTGTATGCTGGGTGGAAACCAGAATCGTATCAACTCTCTTCAGTTTGCCATCATCATACTCAGCTGTGACCTGCGTCTTTCCATCCGGTCTCAGTCTGTCATCCTGACGGCGTACTTCCTCAAGCTTTGCTGCAAGCTTATGCGCACAGTCAATTGCAAACGGCATCAGGTCTTCGGTTTCATCATCCGCATAACCGAACATGATACCCTGGTCACCTGCAGAAATTTCATCATGTGCAACAGCATTGTTGATCTCAGGAGACTGCTTGTTGACCTTGGTCAGCACATGGTACTCTTCGTTATAGCCAATCTTCTTCATGACGCCAAGAGCAATCTTTTCATAATCGATCTTGGCAGTTGTGCCGGCTTCACCATAGACCAGAATCAGGTCATCCTTGATGGTAGCCTCAACAGCCATGTGTGCATACGGATCCTGACGAATTGCCTCATCAAGAATCGAATCTGCAATCAGATCGCAGACTTTGTCAGGATGTCCGCTTGTAACGGACTCAGAAGTAAAATAACGTTTTGCCATAAAAAAACTCCCTTTCTTTTGTTTGTCTTTTCAACGAGCTGCAGAAAGAGGATTCAGTTCTCTCTTTCTTTATCGCTGTCAGCTTTACCACCTTACCGGTGTGTCACGGCAGGCTGGTATGGGATCACAGAGCTGACTCTCTCACCCATTCTTGATAAAAGACGAATATATTAAAGCATTCAGACTTTTGGATTTCAATGAATCTTCGTCCATATGCCTATACACATTGCCCGCTCTGTAAATCTTATGCAATAAAAACGTTCTTTTTTACGGTGAACAAATCTTAACAATAGGTTTTTCATCTGGATGGTATAATGCCATATTGACAGGAGAGTATTATGAGCTGGAAGAAACTGGATCCTAATCTCAAGGCAAATATATCTGCATTTACGATCTCGGGTATTTTGATCGTTCTGTTTTATCTGATTATCAAGAATCTGCCTGCCATCGGCAATGGCATTGGCGTCATGCTCAAAGCACTGATGCCATTCCTTATTGGCATGCTGCTGGCATTGATTATGACACCTCTGCGGCGGTGGATTGAAAAGAAAGTGATGAAGAATGTGCACTGGCGGGCACGCACAAAGCGCAGGGTGGCAACACTTCTGTGCCTCATTGTTGTTCTGCTTGTACTGGCCGCATTCTTTGCCATCATCATGCCGCAGCTCATCAGCAGCCTGAAGTCCTTTGCAGAGAACCTGCAGAGCTATATCGACTCGATTGAAAAAGCACTGGCTAAGCTCTCCGTATCCGATCCGGAACTGCGGGATAATATCCAGAAAATGATCCGCACTGGTTCTGATCAGCTGACATCATGGCTGACCGGGGCACAGGGCGGCCTTACCAAGATCATTTCGTTCTCTGTATCAGTCGTGAAAAACATCATCAACTTCTTCATCGGCCTGATCATCATGTTCTACCTTCTGCTGGATGAAGAAAAGTTCAAGCACCAGGTTAAGAAGCTGGCATATGGGGCATTCCCTGAAAAGGCAGGAGATGAAATCATGTATGTCGGCCGTCTGAGCGTCAGAATGTTCAACAGCTTCATTGCCGGCAAAGCCGTGGATTCACTGATCATCGGCATTGTCTGCTGGCTGGTTGTCACAATCCTGCAGATGCCATATGCACCAATGATTGGCTTTATCGTCGGTATTACTAATATGATCCCGGTATTCGGTCCTTTCATCGGTGCCATTCCATGCCTGATCATCCTGCTGATCATCAACCCATGGCAGAGCCTGGAATTCTTGATCTTCATCATCATTCTGCAGCAGATCGATGGCAATATCATTGGGCCCCATATCCTGGGAGATTCGATGGGCCTGCCAACTCTGTGGGTCATGTTTGCGATCATCGTTGGCGGCGCGCTGTTCGGTGTGGTGGGCATGTTCCTGGGCGTCCCGATCTTCTCAGTCATCTATACACTTGTGGCAAATGTCCTCAACCGCCGCATGATGGAGAATCAGATCGATTTGAATATAAAGTAACGAAAATAAATGCTCTGCGGCATCTGAAGATTTCTTCGGACACCGCAGAGTTTTTTGTGCGATTTGCGCAATCAAAAAGACCGTCGGACAGGACGGTCTTTTTTGATTGCAATTGCTCAGAGTGAGAACAGCATGTCCTGATACAGCGGCAGTTTGTAGTAGCGCGGAGAAGCAATCTTCTCATATGTATCAATAGACTTGCGCAGGTCAATCATCATCGGATTGACTTCATAATACAGTGCATAGCCGATATCGTAGGTAGAGCCCTTCTTCGATACCTCATCATACTTTGCCTCAAGTGCCTTGAGCTTGCCATAGACATCATCAATCAGGCCGCCAATGGTTTCCACTCTTGTTGTAAGGTACTTCGGAGCAGCTTTGCCGCAGGCATTCAGACCTTCGGCATAAGCCTTAATCTCTTCTGACATTGCCGGCAGAACATCTTTCCTGGTCATTTCCATCAATGTTCTGACCTCAATGCCTTCGATCTGAACATACTGCTCTTCCATGATGTTGCGGTTGGCAGCAATTTCCTTCTCTGTGAAGACACCGGTCTTTGTAAACAGATCAACAACGTTCGGATCATCCAGTACTCTGGTGGATTCAATGTAGGATCTGACATTCGGCAGACCGCGTCTTGCGGCTTCCTTGATCCACTCAGCGGAATAGCCGTCGCCAGAGAACAGAATACGCTTATGATCGTGAATGATCTGACGGCAGATACCAAGTGCCTTGTCACGGATATCCTGCACATACTTCAGGCCTTCCAGCTGATCCGCAATCTCATTGATGGCCTGGGCATTGATCGTGTTGAGCACAATGTTCGGCAGAGATGCACTCATGGAAGAACCAAGCATTCTGAATTCGAACTTATTGCCCGTGAAGGCAACAGGGGAAGTACGGTTGCGGTCGGTGTTGTCATGCGGTACATAGGCAAGGCCGTTGACCGGGTTGAAATCCGGCCTGGCTTCGTTCTTGCCTTTCTGAGAAGGATGTTCCTGATAAATGCTGTACAGGATGTCCTCAATGTAGCTGCCCAGATAAATGGAAATGATTGCAGGAGGAGCCTCGTTGGCACCCAGACGGAAGTCGTTGCCAGCCGAGGATGCACTCATGCGCAGCAGCACCGGATACGTATCAACTGCCTTGATGAAGGCACAGATGAAGGTCAGAAAGCGGATGTTCTCAGCAGGCTTGTCACCTGGAGAATACAGGTTCTGGCCATTGTCAGTCACAATAGAGTAGTTGTTATGCTTGCCGGAACCATTGATGCCATCAAACGGCTTTTCATGCAGCAGGCAGGCAAGGCCGTGCTTCTTGGCGGTGCGGCGCAGGATATCCATGGTCAGCAGGTTCTGATCAATTGCAATGTTGCACTCGGAGAAAACCGGGGCCAGCTCAAACTGTGACGGAGCAACTTCGTTATGTTCTGTCTTGGCATAAATACCAAGCTTCCAGAGCTCCTGGTTGACGTCCTTCATGAAGGCTGCCACACGGTCCGGAATGGCACCGAAATAGTGATCGGAAAGTTCCTGACGCTTCGGTGCAGCAATGCCAAACAGTGTACGGCCGGTCAGCTTGAGATCAAGACGCTTCTCAAAGTATTCACGGTCAATCAGGAAATATTCCTGCTCAAGACCAATAGAAGGCTTGCAGTACTTGACTTCCTTGTCACCAAAGATATTAACAAGTCTTGTTGCGGCATCAGAAACTGCCTTGACTGACTTCAGCAGCGGCTCCTTGCGGTCCAGTGCCTCGCCTGTGTAAGATACAAACACAGTCGGAATACACAGCACCTTGTCGCGGATAAATACCGGAGAGGAAACATCCCAGTAGGTGTAGCCTCTTGCTTCAAAGGTGGCACGCAGGCCGCCGGAAGGGAAGGAGGACGCATCAGGTTCTCCCTTGATCAGCATCTTGCCGGAGAATCTTGCAATCGGAAGATTATCCTTGCCTGGCTCCACAAAGGCATCATGCTTTTCAGCGGTGCCGCCGGTCAGCGGCTGAAACCAGTGGGTGAAATGCGTGCAGCCTTTTTCCATTGCCCAGCGCTTCATCGCATGAGCAATTGCATCAGCGGTTGCTCTGTCCAGAACACCTTCTGAAGCAACTGTCTTCTTCCATGCCTCATAGACAGGACGCGGCAGACGCTCTTCCATCTGCGTTTCGCCAAATACCATTGAACCAAATTCTTCGAATGGATGTTCCATAATCTCTCTCTCCTTTTTACTTGTACAAGCTTAATCCAAAGAAAAAAGACAAACAAGAAAAAATCAGAGAAAACGGTATATAAAATTGAAAATAGTCAGTAAATAATGAAAAAATATTGCAGAACAGCAAAAAAAATCAAACTTTTCACCAAAATACCAGAATTTATATCTTGCAATTCTGCAAACAATAAAATTTGATAACTTAAATCAAGCCCTTTTTCGGAGATTTCTTCGATAAATTCATAAGCTTCAGAATTTTTCTGATCGGCCACCACGAAAAGAGGAGACAGTCTCCCCGGTTTTGAAAATTTGTTCT
>Ga0256406_1002517_pt1 | contig 25563 bp, 22 predicted proteins | sample RumenRJG_03DNA_FD_185986 | JGI IMG/M metagenome (GOLD analysis project Ga0256406, IMG submission 185986) | Bovine rumen microbial communities from Lethbridge, Alberta, Canada - RJG_03 | ecosystem: Host-associated > Mammals > Digestive system > Stomach > Rumen | place: Canada: Alberta | collected...
ATATAGTAGCCGGATTCCTTGTTTCGCCGAATATGCCGCTGACAATGTCGGTGGTCGATAAGTCGGATATTCATACCTGGGCTGACATTGGAGTGCTGTTCCTGTTGTTCTCGCTAGGTCTTGACTTCTCGATAAAGAAGATTCTAAAGATGGGAGCGGCGCCTGTCATTGCCGCCGTGACCATTATCTTTGCTATGATGGCGCTCGGAAGTGGGGAAAAGTACGAATAAATTTCTCTTTTTCCTTGCAGGACTGATGACCCTGGGACTGTCTTCCTGTAAGGATGATGACCTTGATGTCAGCAGTCAGACCAATGTGGAAGACGCTGAATTTGTTGGAAAGGCCGTGGGCAACTTCTCAGCCGATGAGTGGTACCCGGGCAGTAAACTCGGAACCACCGACAATGTTACTGCTGGTTGCTATGAAGACGAGACACCTGTCGTAGTGAACAATGAGAAGCTGGAGCTCGCATTCAAACTCGGTGAGGCTGTCTTTGAGCGCAACTTCACTGATAATACTGCTCCTTTCAAAGGTCTTGGACCTGCCTATCTGCGCTCGTCGTGCATCGACTGTCACCCTGGCTACGGTCACGGCAAGCGACAGACCTCTTATCCCTCGACCTATGGCAACGGCTATTTGTTGGCTATCTACCATCCTTTATCTGATGGCAGCAACGATGGAGCCTATATCTCTGAGGTCACGGGCATGCCGCAGACACTTGCCAGTTCTCCCTTCCTGCCACCTGTCGACGGAAGTCAGATAAAGATAGAGTGGAAGCACGTCACGGCCATGGAGTCGGGACTGCCTATGAAGTTCCCTGACGGCGAGACCTACGATCTTATCTATCCTGAGGTGACAATCCCGGAGAGTGCCTTCAATACCGACCCGAAGCCTACCAACTATGCCGTCAGACTGGAGTCGACTATCGGTGTCATTGGTACCGGCCTCATCGATGCCATCCCGCAAGATTCTATCATTGCACAATATAAGAAAGAAGCTGCTGCCGGTGTGGAGCTGAACCCTAACTTTTGGGACAAGGGTGCCAACGACATGGCATCTACTGCCTGGTATAAGTTCACTGTGCCCGGCACCGACTCTGAAGGCCAGCCTGTCGAGAAGATGCTCAAGCGTTTCACCTATGCCCTCACCCGTGCATCACTGCAGGATGGCCCAGGTGCCAATGCCGTATGGAATATCACCAATGTAACGCGCTCCGACCGTCCTTATCTCTACACCACCAATGCATGGGCAAAGGCTATGTCGGAGAACGAGAACGTGCTGAAGGCGATTATGTCCGACCCGACATCGCCTTACTATGGTGACGGTTCTCGCGACAGCGTGCAGAATATGGTCTACAACCTTCTGCGTCCGGGCACCAACCAGTTTGACAATCCCTGGCATAAGTCTCAGGCTGAGATGAGCGACGACCAGTTCTATAACTTCATGGTGTGGCACCGCGGACTCTCTATTCCGCGTGCACGTGACCTCAACGATGCCGACGTGCAGCGTGGCAAGGAACTCTTCGTCAGCATGGGCTGTGCTCACTGTCACCGTCCTCAGTGGACTACAGGTGACGACAACTACTGGAGTCCGAACAATATCAATCTGAAGCCGCTGCCAAAATATCCTCATCAGAAGATATATCCTTACTCCGACTTCGTGCAGCATAAACTGTGCATGAAGAATGATATCCACGGCAGCTGGTGCCGCACCACACCATTATGGGGACGCGGGCTGTCGCTGGCCAACACCGGCGCTGAAGACCGATTGCACGACTGTCGGGCACGCAACGAGGTTGAGGCTATCATGTGGCATGCCTACAGTAAGAACAGTCAGGCTTACTACGCTGCCTCGAAGTTCTATCAACTCAGTAAGAAGGACCGCGACTGTGTCGTGAAATTCTTGCGAGCCATATAACATCATGTTTATTGTCATGCGGTCATGACCCAGAGTCGTGAGATCCTGAGCCATGCTGCATGACTTCTCTTTTTACAATACATGATGCGCATCACAATCCCAATATAATTATCTTCGTTTTAACTTTTCTCAATAGAACATGATGTTTTTCAAGAAAGCCCTTCTTTTTATTTACGTTTTTCTTATCGGTGTGATGGCGGTTGCCACCATTGTAGAGCATTGTACCAGTACACCGTTTGTCAGTGAGCATATCTATGGCGCATGGTGGTTCACTCTTCTGTGGGCTTCGCTGGCCGCAATGGACATCATCTATATTGTCAGGCGGCACATGAGGAAATGGAACACCGTACTGCTCCATCTCTCACTCCTAATTATATTATCAGGAGCCCTTCTCACCCATCTAACCTCGTTCAGCGGCACCATCCACCTACGGCAGGGTGAATCCGTGAACAGCTACAGTGAGATGGTGTCTATGACCGAATCCAAGAGCGAATCGCTACCTTTCGTCGTTCGACTCGACCGTTTCGATGTCGTCAATAACCCCGGCACCACAGCCGCCTCTGACTACATCACCCGTTTCTCCATCATCGATGGCAATGCCGTCATCAAAGCCCAAGTGTCAATGAACAAAATATTCGTCTACCGTGGTGTCCGCTTCTACCAAGCCAGTTACGACTCCGACAACCTCGGCTCTATTCTCAGCGTCAGCAGCGACCGATGGGGTATCCCCGTGACCTATACGGGCTATGCCCTGCTGTTCTTCTCCTTGTTTTGTCTGCTCATTGATTCCAAAGGCACCTTCCGCCACTGTCTGCGACAGTTGTCGCATCTTGATGATGCAGATAATAAATTGGAAAAGGGCGCATCGAAGAGAAGTCGCAAAACGGTTCTCGTCAGGATAATACTGTTTCTGCTCATACTTATTCCCTCTTCTTCTCGTGCCCAGACCACTGTGCCGCGTGAGACTGCCGACCGCTTTGGTAAGTTGCTCATGGAGTATAACGACCGCATCTGTCCAGTAGAGACCTATGCCCTCGACTTCGTGCAGAAGATTTACGGCAGTCGTAGTTATGGGGACTATACCGCCGAGCAGGTACTCCTTGGCTGGACCCTCTTCCCCGAGGATTGGTCGGGCGAGCCGTTCATTCGAATCAAAAGCAGTGAGATGCGTCAGCAGTTAGGGATAGGAAAGTATGCCAGTGTGAACGCTTTCTTCCGCGACGGCGAATACATTTTGGGGCAGCCTGCCTACGACTATGCCCAAGGTACTAACAAAGATGCCTTTCATAAGGCCTGCGCCGACATAGACGGAAAGCTGCAGATGATGATGACTCTGCGCCAAGGCACGCCCTTCACGCTCTATCCCTACACATTCCCTCATCAGCGCACACTGTGGTTCTCACCTTTTGAACGGTTCCCCAAAGAGATGCCCAAGGAGGATGCCGATTACATCGGAAGGTCCTTTGCTTCGCTCTTTGTGGCGGCTCGTCGCGGCGACTTCGAAACAGCCAACAGCATTCTCGACACCATTGCTGAGTATCAGCAGCACAACGGTGGCAACAGTCTGCCGTCAAAGGGAAAACTCACAGCAGAGAAGATATACAACTATCTGCCTTATACCACTATTCTCTTTATTTTCAACCTCATACTGGGACTGGTGACCCTGGTATGTATGACGCTGCGATTCGCAAAGGCTACTCGCCCTCTTCATATCCTGCTGTCGCTCTCTTTACTGCTCTTGACCTTTGTCCTTGCTCTCCGTTGGATCATATCCGGCACCATTCCCTTGGGCAATGGCTACGAGACGACGCTCGCCGTGGCATGGATGGCCCAGCTCTTTGTGCTCGTCTTTGCGTCCGTGCATTCTGCCCGCCACGCCAATGCCAGTAATCTCATCCAACTCATGTGCGCCTTCGGCTTCCTCATCTCAGGCTTCTTTCTTCTCGTGAGCAATATTAGTCTCATGGATCCTGCCATCGGACCTCTGATGCCCGTTCTCAACTCCCCGCTGCTGAGCATCCACGTGAGTTTCATGATGATGAGCTATGCTTTTCTCGCCATCACCTTCTTCTGCGGACTTGCGGCACTGGTACATCCCCGCATGGCCGGGACTTTGCAGGTGGTCAGCCGCGTGTTCCTCTATCCAGCCATCGTCACCTTAGGCATCGGCATCTTCCTCGGTGCCATCTGGGCTAATGTCAGCTGGGGCAGCTACTGGAGCTGGGATCCGAAAGAGACGTGGGCTCTCATCACCTTCATGCTCTACGCCATCGCCCTGCACACACAGAGTCTGCCGTGGCTGTCCCGACCGCGTGCCTACCATATATATATGGTGCTGTGCTTCCTGAGCATTCTGATGACATACTTCGGTGTGAACTATCTGCTCAGCGGCATGCACAGCTATGCATAAAGCAATAAGAAAATCTTAGAATTATGAATCAATACAAAATCTTTAAGGTAAAACAACAAGGCCGTTTTGAACAACAGACAGCCGACATAAAGCAACAACTCGACTGTTGGCTGCACGACAACCAGCTGACCGTCGGCGAACTTCGCTATTGCAAAGTCTTTCTCAGCGATATCCTCAACCAGTACGACACGCTGAAGACCTCCTCTCTCTATCGCGACTGCCTCGCCCAGCACCCTTGCACCATTATAGGACAGGCACCTGCCGATGGCAGTAAGATTGCACTGCTTGTTGAAGCAGGGTCTGCCGACCACGGATTTCTGTTTCAAAGTCTGCGCCTCAGCGATGATGAAGCTAAGGGTCAGAGCAGTTATCTGCAGACGCTCACTCTCTTCGAGCAATACATCAACAGTCTGCAAGACAGTGCGATGACCATTCGTGACAACCTTGTGCGCACGTGGATCTACGTTGCCGACATCGACGTGAACTACAATGGTGTAGTGCGTGCGCGCAACGATGTCTTCCGCCGCTATGGTCTCACTGCCGACACCCATTATGTTGCCAGTACGGGCATCGGCGGTTATTCCAATACGCGTCATGCCACCGTAGCCATCGACTTTCTCTCGCTGCCAGGCGTGAAGTCCGACCAGCTGAAGTATCTCCAGGCTCTCGACCATCTCAATCCCACCCGTGAGTACGGTGTAGCCTTTGAGCGCGGCACGCGTCTGACTCTGCCCGACAGTAAGAAATACTACATATCGGGTACTGCCAGCATTGACAAGCTGGGGCAGGTGCTATACCTCGGCGATGTGGAGCGGCAGACCGTGCGACTGTTAGACAACATCCGTGCGTTGCTTGCCGACGGTGGAGCACTGATGAGCGATATCCGCTACTTCATCGTTTACCTGCGCGACTTCGCCGACCGCGCGACAGTGGGACGCTATCTCGACAGCCACTATCCCGGCATACCCTACGTACTGCTACACGCTAAAGTGTGCCGTTCGCAATGGTTGGTAGAGATGGAGTGCATTGCCGAGAAAAACACGGAACAATAGCATTCCGCAATTCCTTGTATTCGATTGCAGTCCACGCTGTTCATCTGCGAGTTTTAATGCGTTTAGTAGCCGAGCTCTTCACCGACGAGTATTATTATATGCCGTTCGGCAGGATGACTCATACGTTGTATGGAGACATAATTGCAGATACTGTCGGTGGACTTGCAGTCATGGCAGACACCGTCCCTCGTACAAGGTGTATTGAGGTTGAAGCGTGCCATGTTTGTCGGTGCTGCCATGCATCGTGCCCGTTTTATTGCTGACTCCACGTCCCTGCACACCTTGTTCAGTCCGACAACCAGGACTACGTGTTTTGGTCCCCACGTGATTGCCGCCACGCGATTTCCGTTGCCGTCGACATTCACGATGACCCCCTCTTCACTTATGGCATTCACGCTGGCAAGGTAGTAGTCACACTCAAATGCTTTTCTGTAGATGGCAATCTTCTCCTCCTCCGTTTTCGCATCGTCGCGGTCATAAACCTTGTAGTTGCCATTCTTGAGCATTGTCGTCACTCCTGAGGTTCGAATAGAATCCGAACCTCCCCATGTGATGGTACTCCCTTCTGGTATTATCGTTGCTACTGTGTCAAGTAGTTCCTTCGTGTCCCGGCAGTAGCAAGCCTTATAATGTCTTTGTCTCAGGTTGCGGATGAGTGTTGCCGCAAGTTTCTCGTTCCTTGATTCCTTTGCCGTACTCATGACTTTCTTCTCTGTTTTTTCTTTTAACGATTATTGAGATTATCCATGTGCCTTGTAACTATCCCCCTCTTTTGTAAACACTAAAAAAATTGATCTGCTCCGGATGTCTGGCTATTGGTTTGTGTTCCCTCTTTCTCGAAGGAACGGTTTGAGCAGGAAGGTGAGGAAGTAGGGGAAAGTGTAGAACTGACCGTTGAATCCAATATTACGATAGCCCAGTTTTATGCCGTAGTTGATATCTGGATAACGGTCGCTCTCAATGAGTTTTACGAGCGACTTGGTGCTGCTGTCTTGCGATTTCACCTCCACGGGTATGAGCGTGCGGGCATCCCTGATGAAGAAGTCCATCTCTAAAGTACTTTTCTCATTGCGGTAATAATACAAGCCGTATCTGGCTTTCACCAGCATGTCGCCGACAATGTTCTCATAGATTGCACCTTTGTATGTGCCGAAGTTGCGGTTCCCACGAAGGTCTTCCTGCGATTCCTCGTCGAGTGAGGCAATCAGCAAGCCGGTGTCCTTGAAGTAAATCTTGTATTGTGCGGGATTGTAGTTGCCCTTTAGCGGCAATTCCGGTATTTCCATGCAGTAGCAGGGATTTATGATTCCTGCGTTGGCCAGCCACTCCACGCTACCGATATATTCTCTATTCCGTGCTCCTGTAGCAATCTTTGAAACTTGAAATTTTTTGTTGTCTTTAGCCAAGAATACGGATATGTGTCTGAAAACGCTCAGAATGCGGGCGCGTTCCATACCTTCTTGTGCATATTTTGTGATGTCCTCTTCATAGTCCAAGAGCAATTGGCGTTGGAGCTCAAGCGTACCGCTGAAATTGCCCTGGCGAATGTATGTGCTGACGACTTCGGGCATGCCTCCTACGATCATATAGTCCTTGAAGATGTCCATCAGTACTTTCATCTGTGTCTCGGAAAGAGGCTTCACCTCTATCATGTGCTGTAACAAATCGGCTGTCAGCGTCTCATTGTACCCTTTGGCCCAAAGAAACTCCTCGAAATCCATGGAATGCATTTCATAGTCCTGCTTGTAGCCTACGCTATTTGATTCTATCTGCTTGTAATACAGTCCCATAAGCGAACCTGAGCAGATGACATCATAGCGTCCGTCCAACCGGAACGATTTCAAAGCTGTGGCGCAGTCGGGGCAGTCTTGGAGCTCGTCGAAAAAAAATAGTGTGCCTTCGGGAAAAGTAATCGAGGGGTCTATCAGTGATATATTCTTGATAATTTGGTCCACTTCATAGCCGTCGCTGAAGATCTGCTTATATTGTTTTTGAAATACAAAGTTGATTTCAACGACATTAGCATAGTGAGTGCGGGCAAACTGTCGGATGGATTCGGTCTTGCCAATTTGCCGTGCACCTCTAACTATCAGAGGTTTATGGTTCGCATCAGCCTTCCATTGTTCAAGAAATCTGTCTATCTTTCGTCTGAGTAATTTCATAGTTGCATCACATTTTTCCATGCAAAAATAGTACTTTTATCACATTTTTCCAAATGTTTTTGGCTAAATAATCACATTTTTCCATAGAGGGGGCGCGTCCGTTGTGGTTGTGGCTATTGGGGATTATAGGGGGCTATAGAAACTATAGGGGATTATAGAAACTATAGGGGACTATAGAAACTATAGCGGCTATAGAAACTATAGAAACTATAGTGGCTATAGGAGAACTATAAATCTATGGGACGCTTTTACTGCCAGAGGCTGTCGTAGACTGTTGTGGGCCAGGGCGACACGACGGGAGCGGTGGTGGATGGGTGCTGCTTGAGGATGCCGCTGCGAATCTTGTCGATATCACGTGCTATCCCCGGCTGACAGCCCCGTTTCATGTTAGCTATCTGCGCGAGGCGGGCCTTGAGGGTGGTGGTGTCGCGGTAGCGGAGGTAATAATCCTCGGCGAGGGAATAGCTGTCGTAGGCTTCCTGCCATTCCTCGCGAAACATGTGGCAAAGGCCGATGCGGTAGTAAATATCGCCTTTCTCACGGTCATAGCAGAGTTTGAGGTCGCGGGAGAAATAAGCCAAGGCTTTATCGTAGATGTGGAGCTGGAAATAGCTTTCGCCGGCAGCGTAGTGGTAGACGCTGAGCTCTTGCGGCGAGAGCCCCCCAAGCAGTGGGAGCACCTTGTCGAAATAGCCCACCGCCTTCTTATAATCCCACTCATAATAGTAGCACAAGGCCATATACGCCTTGAACCGTGGGTTCAGTTTATACTGTTTGTCAAGTTTCTGGAAAATCAGCAAAGCCTCGTGATACTTAGCACTTTGGAAGTATTCGAGAGCCATACCGAGCCTGTCGGCATCGGTAGCTTTCTGCTGTGCCGCTGTCTGCGACGGGCAAAGCACCATCAGCACTGCCATTGTCAGTGATAAAACGAGGAAATGCAAGACATTCCGCCGGCGCATTTATTTCCAGATAAGTTCCCTTACCTTGTGGTCGCCATACTGTATGAGGTCGAGGTCGATGCTCACCAGTCCCTTGACATGGTTTTCGTGGTTGTCGCCCATCGACATCTCGAGCTGTTTGAGTTTGGCGATGACGCGGCGCTCCGTGAGGTGGACGTGACCCTCGACGAGGCAGTTGAGATATTTCTCCGTTCCCGCGGGACGGTCTTTCTCAGCTATGGGGTCGGTCCATTCAGGATCGGTGAATACAGCATCCGGAATCAGATGACTTAATATTTCTCGTGCACGTTGTATGTTCGCCTCTTGATTCAAGTTTGAACCGAGGGATATTATTACTTTCATGGTTGCAAAGTTAGTAGAAAAATAAGACATCACAAAGGTATTTTGTGCTTTTATTTTCACAATATTTCACCATTGAATATATTGTATTAAAAATCATGATATTATTTTGTATTTTAAATCAATTGCTGTATTTTTGCAGAAAAATATAAATTGGATGAAAAGACAAATTTCAGTGATTCTTCTGCTTGCGCTCGTGACACATGTTGTGGCAGGTCCGAAGTATCGTTGGAACTCGAGATATCAGAATTATATAGACCAGTATAAGGACCTTGCCATTCAGGAGATGTTCCAGTATGGCGTTCCGGCGAGTATCACCCTTGCCCAGGGCGTACTGGAGAGTGGCGCGGGCTTCAGCGAGTTGACCCTCAAGGGCAACAACCACTTCGGCATAAAGTGTCACGGCTGGACGGGGCGCACGGTATATCATAACGATGATGCCGTGGGCGAGTGTTTCCGTGCCTACGACAATGCTCAGCAGAGCTACGAGGACCACTGCCTGTTCCTTCGTGGTGGCCGCCGCTACAGCAGCCTGTTCACCCTCGACCGCACCGACTATCGCGCCTGGGCTCACGGCCTGAAGGCTGCCGGCTATGCCACCAATCCACGCTATGCCCAGCAACTCATTGACATCATTGAGCTCTATAAGCTCTACCAGTACGACCAGGCCCATAACTACGATAAGTTCATGGTCAAACGGGCCGAAAAGGACCGGCCCGCCACTCCGCAGGGCGTTCTCCACTCCATTAGCCGGTATAACGACAACTACTATATCAAGGTCCGTCGCGGCGACACCTTCGAGGCCATCGGCAAGGAGATAGGAATCTCTGGTCGGAAGATAGCAAAATGGAACGAGCGGAAATACCGCGACAACCTCCAGGTGGGCGAGATTATATGGCTGAAGAAGAAGCGCAAGCGTGCTCCCAAGCAGTATAAAAATCATCCCCACTATGTCCGTCCTGGCGACAGCCTCTACGGCATAGCCCAGTTCTACGGTGTCCGGCTGAAGAGTCTGATAAAGAAGAACCCACAACTCGCGCGCAGCCAGTATCAAGTGCATGTCGGCGACGAGATACGCGTTTACTGATGCCGCCGCACTGGATATTTCCCGTGGGCCGATATTTGTAATCTTCTCTGGTTACGGATTTTTAATTGGTTAGAGAGGTCCAAAACTCAAGGAAAATAGTCATAGGCAGACTTTAGCTCCCGATGGAGCTATGGTGTGGGAGTGATGGGGCAGCCTTTGCGAGCAAGCTCGCAGTCTGTCCCATCACTTCCACACCCACCCCTAACGGGGTTAAAGCCTACCTATGACGAAAATTGCCTTGCATAAAATTGCGTCTAAGCGCATAAAATAAATTGCGCCAAGGTGCATAAAATATTGTGCAGCTCAGCAGAACACAAGCAGCATAGCAGACTCTCTATACGCTATGAACTATCTTTCCTCTTTTCCGTTTGATAATGCCAGAGCGATAATGACAGTATAAAGATTTATATTTCCTCTCAACTTGGTCCCACGGAAAATATTCAATGAGCCTAAAAGATTGTTCATAACGTTGCAGCTTGAATTTTGAGCAGCGGGCGTACGTTAATGATCCACTTGCAGGGTGCGGCCCTTGTGGCCGTCCACGACTACATCGTTTTATGTTAGTTGGTCGCGGCGGTTCCAAACTAAGCCTATCCGAATACTGCAAAAGGATACAAACTCTCTCATAAATGGGACCAAGAAATAGAGTGCCTTATGCCGTTTGTAGAGTTTGAAAATCGGCTCTGACAATGGCAATCCTTCCTGAAACAGAGAGAAAAGCCGTCGTCAGAAGAGCTTGAAGAGCGATCCCGTGGGACAGACAAAGCGGCAGTAGGGTCTCGGCACGAACACCGACAGCACCACGAACACCACGGCAAGGACTATGACCACGATGCTTGCCGACTGGAATGCGAAAGCTGTAAAGAGTTCATAGTCAGCCCATTCGGCAAAGACTCCCGTCGCCATGAGGACCATGAGGACGGCAAAGAGAAGTTCACGGAAGAAGTTCAGTCGGCGAATCAGCGTCGGACTCATCTTCCATTTTCTGCTGTTTGTCCGTCCGGCGAGCTCCTGCAGCGACCCGAAAGGACAAACGTGGGTGCAGTAGAACTGCCGTTTCCCGAAGAGAGGATAGACGAAAGCCGTGATGAGCATGACCACGGGCACAAGCGCTGCTATCACGTCGATGCCGTTAGCCGCGAAGTTCAGGAATGTGGCCCAGCTCAGGAAGGTGCCGCACCACAGTCCGAGGATACCGACATTGAGCACGAGCTGCGCCGTTCGCCACCGTCTGTTGCGGTAGAAAAGCGGTACGATGGCTGCGAGGAGAACCACTATCAGGGCTGCGATTCCCTTGGCGCTGAGGTCCATCCTGTCGAACGGCGACGGTTCCTTGGCGTTCTTCGCCGCATATTGCAGTCCGCGCTGCATGTTCACGATGATGCCGCGCGAGGAGAATGTCGCCCCGCTGACCCCGTCGACCTTCATCTTCGCGGCCTCGTCGATGCTCTTGCCGTTCCACCGGGTGAGCAGCGACGATGCATGGCTGAAGAAATCGGGCGTCTCCGAGTTTTTCAGTGCCACCACCTTGCTGACCTTCCCGTTCCGGATGTAGATCTCGAGGGGCACCGGTCCGCCGAATCCGCTGATGTCCTTGGCCAGACCCGTGGTGTTGACGACGATGGTGCCGTCGGCGAGCGTGCGCATGGTGTCGGCGGCGGCAGCTTTCACGGCCGTGTCGGCAGTATTGAAATCGTGACCCCACACCTTTCCGTTGCGGTTGTATGCCGCCACGGCCATCACGGCGAAGGCGGTGAGGATGATAAGTATCTGTTGGAGCTTCTTCATTGTCGTTCGTTCCTGTTGTTATCCTATATATAATAATGTGTAATTGTATGGGGGCGTAATTTCGTCGTCCCGAGTGCAAAATTACAAAAAAAATTGCCGTCGGCTGTACTTTGGTACGGTCGGTGTAACGTTTGTTATTCGACCTTTTGGTTGTTTAACATTCCAATAATGAACATTTTACAAGCAATTATCTTTGTAGTTCCACGACTTTTTATTACCTTTGTCCTCCTTTTATAAATATACTGCAACGGATAACATGGAAATGAATCAGAGGAAAATGAGTGAGAAGCGCACGGCATTCGTTGTCGTGTTTACGTTCATCGTCATGGTGGCTGAGTTGGGTGTAGGCCTCTACTCCCATTCTATGGCTCTCACCGCCGATGGTGTCCACATGGGTTCCCACGTCCTTGTTCTCGGTCTTAACTGGGGTGCTTACGTCCTTGTCCGCCGCCTGCAGAAGAAGGGCAACGACCATTACGACGGTGATAAGATTCTCTCGCTCAGTGCGTGGACGAGCGGCATCTTCCTCCTTCTCATGGCTTTCTTCATCATCGGTGAGGCCGTCGAGCGCCTCCGTGGTCCGCATGTCGACATCGCCACCGGTCAGGCCCTCGCCGTAGCTGCCGTCGGCTTGGTGGCCAACGGCATCTGTGCCTCGGCCCTCCACCATCATCATGCCGACCTGAACAGCCACGCCGCCTACCTTCATATCCTCTCCGACCTGCTCACTGAGCTCGGTGTCATCATCGGACTCGTCTGTGCCATGCTCTGGGACATCACCTTCATCGATGCCGCCGTGGCCCTCATTGCCGCCTGCGTCGTCATACGATGGGCATGGAAACTCCTCCATCAGACGGCTGTGGCACTGATAACAAAACAGTGAAATATTTTTACACCATTCTGGTCTGTGCCATTTGGGCTTCCAAAACGGTCCGTTTCGCAGTGTGAAACGGACCGTTTTGCGTCCTCATTCGGCCTGTTTTGCAACGCCAAATGGCCCTTATTGGTAAGTCGTTGAATATCAGTGGATAAGAGTCGGGGATGGAAACGAATTCTGCTCTGAATTATTTTTACATGTTTGTTAGGGCTCTCCCCATGCTGAATCTATCTCATTAGGATTTAATCCGTGGCGGGTTGGCGGTCACGATGTAGCTCTTGCGCGATCTGCATCAGCTTGCCTCGTCGAGATAATTGCATATATTTCTGCCACGGGCCTTGCTCGGCACACTTTTTGTTGTGGGATGAATAAAAAAATGACAAGGAGGATTGATTATGGCATTCATTGATTATTACAAGATTTTGGGCGTCAGCCGCGACATTCCGCAGAAGGATGTCAAGGCGGCGTACAGGAAACGTGCGAAACAGTTTCACCCCGACCTTCATCCTAACGACCCGAAGGCCAAGGCGAAATTCCAGGCTCTCAACGAGGCCTATGCCGTCATCGGCGACCCCGACAAGCGAGCTAAATATGACAAGTATGGTGAGCGCTGGCGCGACGCCGAGGCCTTCGAGCAGGCCGGTGGCGGTCAGGGCGGCGGATTTGGCGGCTTCGGTGGTGCCGGTGGCGGAGGCGATCCATTCGGCGGATTCGACTTCGGCAGTTTCTCACATGGTGGCAGCGGCTTCTCGAGTTTCTTCGAGGACCTCTTCGGCAATGCGGGTTCGCCCCATGGCAGCAGCTTCCACTTCGGTGGCGGGCGGCGCAGTACGGGGCAGATGGACGCCAAGGTGAACATCGACCTCTATACGGCCCTCCTCGGCGGCGAGATAATAATCCAGCTCAGCACCGGTCATAAGTTCAAGCTGAAGGTTAAACCGTGCACCCAGAACGGCACTAAGGTTCGCCTGCGCGGCAAAGGCTACGACAGGGGCGACGGCACCTACGGCGACCTTATCATCTCGTTTAATGTCACCCTGCCCACACAGCTCAACGACCGTCAGCGAGAGCTCCTCGAGCAGATGAAGGCGGCCGGATGACGGCGGTCAGCAATAAGCGGAAATAACAGAGAAGAAAATTAAGCTTTGTTATTTCCGTTTTTTTATTTTGTCCTCTTGAAAATAATCACTACCTTTGCAAATTGTACTGACAGCATTCGAATATAAAATAATACATTATATATATAATATGTATCGTACTAATACTTGTGGAGAGCTGCGACTCAGCGATGCCGGCAAGGAGGTAACCCTCGCCGGATGGGTGCAGCGCCTGCGTAAGATGGGAGGAATGACTTTCGTCGACCTCCGCGACCGTTACGGAATAACACAGTTGGCTTTCAACGAAGCCGTGGACAAGCCTCTCTTTGAGAAGGCCAACACCCTTGGACGTGAATATTGCATTCAGGTCAAGGGCACGGTCAGCGAGCGCCAGAGCAAGAACGACAAGATGCCTACCGGCGACATTGAGATTGTGGCCAAGGAACTCAACGTGCTCAGCCCGTCGCTCACACCACCGTTCACCATCGAGGACAATACCGACGGCGGCGACGACCTGAGGATGAAATACCGTTATCTCGACCTGCGCCGTTCGTGCGTGAGAAAGAACCTCGAGCTGCGCCACCGGATGACAATCCTCATCCGTAACTTCCTCGACGCACGCCAGTTTATGGAGATTGAAACCCCGATGCTCATCGGGTCGACACCGGAGGGAGCACGCGACTTCGTTGTGCCCTCGCGCATGAATCCGGGACAGTTCTACGCCCTGCCGCAGAGTCCGCAGACCCTGAAGCAGCTGCTCATGGTGGCCGGCATGGACCGTTACTTCCAGATTGTGAAGTGCTTCCGCGACGAGGACCTGCGCGCCGACCGTCAGCCGGAGTTCACCCAGGTCGACTGCGAGATGTCGTTCGTCGATCAGGAGGATGTCATTGGACTCTTCGAGGAGATGTGCCGCATGCTCTTCAAGGAGATTCGTGGTGTAGACCTGCCAAAGCCGTTGCAGCAGATGACATGGGCCGAGGCTATGCGCCGTTTCGGCAGCGACAAGCCTGACCTGCGCTTCGGTATGGAATTCGTCGAACTGAAGGACACCTTCGACGGCAAGGGCGACTTCTCGGTGTTCAATGAGGCCAAATATATCGGCGGTATCGTCGTGCCGGGCTGTGCCGGCTACAGCCGTAAGCAGCTCAACGAGCTCACCGACTTCGTCAAGCGCCCGCAGATTGGCGCCAAGGGCCTCGTGTACATCAAGTACAACGCCGATGGCACCGTGAAGAGTTCCATCGACAAGTTCTACTCGGCCGAAACCCTCGCTGAGGTGAAGAAGGTGACGGGCGCCAACGACGGCGACCTCGTGCTCATCCTCTCGGGCGACAACGCCAACAAGACCCGTGTGCAGCTCTGCTCGCTGCGTCTGGAGATGGGCGACCGTCTCGGACTGCGCGACAAGAATACCTTTAAGTGCCTGTGGATCATCGACTTCCCACTCTTCGAGTGGAGCGATGAGGAGCAGCGGCTGATGGCTACCCACCATCCGTTCACCATGCCTAATCCCGACGATATTCCACTGCTCGACGAGCATCCGGAGCGCGTGCGCGCTAAGGCCTACGACTTCGTGTGCAACGGTATCGAAGTGGGTGGCGGATCGCTGCGTATCCACGACACCAAATTGCAGGAGAAGATGTTCGAGGTGCTCGGATTCACTCCCGAGAGAGCCGAGGCACAGTTCGGATTCCTTATGAACGCCTTCAAGTACGGAGCACCACCTCACGCTGGTCTGGCCTTCGGTCTCGACCGTTTCGTGAGCATTCTCGCCGGTCTCGACAGCATTCGCGACTGCATTGCTTTCCCGAAGAACAATTCGGGACGTGATGTCATGCTCGACGCTCCTGCCGAACTCGACCAGAAACAGCTCGACGAACTGCAAATAAAGGTTGACTTACATCAAGAAAATTGACAGATGTTGCTTTTGTCGTAAATTTCTGTGATAATATTCATTATTAGATGCTGATTTTTGAAACAAATTCATTAATTTTGCAGCAATCCAAATAAAGAATAATAATTTTATATTATTGATACAATAAAAATTAGTAAAGTTATGACAGAGAAGAGAACAAAAGCAACGACAACGACAGCTCGCAAGGCTGCTCCAAGAAAGACTGCCGCAAAGAAAGCTGTAAAGGCTGTCGAGTTGACATGGGCAAACGCCGGTTCAAAGGCTGGTGATGTTTATCAGGCTCTTGCTGCTGCTCAGGGACCTCTGACAGTTGCTGAGATTGCAAAGAATGAAAATATCTCTGAGGATGAGGTCCTCGTTGGTATTGGATGGCTCTTCAAGGAGGGCAAGATCAAGGATGAGGACGGCAAGGTAACACTCGCTTAACCTCGCGTCAGCATCTTTTGCAAGAAGATAAAAAAAGAGCCGTTCTGGTTATAGGGACGAGCTCTTTTTTTTCTTACAATATGTTTGGAAGATAATTATGAAGTACGAGAAGGATATATTCATTGTGTTGCAGGAGGCCGGCGACAGCGGACTTTCTGTACGCAAGATTGCGCGCCACGTTTTCAACGCCCGCAATTCCTTTTTCGATACTGAAAGTAAGGAGACTATCAGCCGGGCCGTGCAACGCTATCTGACCTACCACAGCCGCCGCTCCGACGATACGGTGGAGAAAGTGGGGTACGCCACTTATCGGCTGAATACGAGGTCGAAAGCCGTGAAGGAGCTCCGCCTGAAATTCTCTGACACTAATGAGGAAAAAACGAAGAAGGTCGAAGACCGGAGTCTGAGCCTCTTTTGAGTGACGGTGCCTTCGAAGTTGTATCTAATCTTCTCGCTCTCTCGTATTATTTTTCTGCTAACTCAACTCTAAAACTGATTAAAACAACTTAATTACTTAACCAAATAACTACTTATTTCTATGTCTAAAAGATATTTATTAGGACTCGATGTCGGGAGCAGCAGTGTGAAAGCGTCCCTTGTTGATGCCGCTACGGGTGTGGTGGCTGCCGATGCCCATTATCCTGAAAGTGAGGCTCCTATAACCGCTGTCAAGGCCGGATGGGCCGAGCAGGACCCTCAGATGTGGTGGGATAACGCCAAGCGGTCGTTGGCCGACATCATGAAGCGCACTGGTGCCACCGCCGACGACGTGGTGGCCATAGGCATCTCGTACCAGATGCACGGGCTGGTGTGTGTCGACAAGGATAAGAACGTGCTGCGCCCAAGCATCATCTGGTGCGACTCACGTGCTGTGGGCTATGGCGAGAAAGCTTTCAGCGAGTTGGGTGCCGACCGCTGTCTCGGTCATCTGCTGAACTCGCCGGGCAATTTCACCCTCGCCAAGCTTGCGTGGGTGAAGGACAATGAGCCCGAACTATATTCTAAGATATACAAGGTTATGCTGCCCGGCGACTATATCGCCATGAAGCTTACGGGCGACATAACGACCACTATCGAAGGCCTCTCGGAGGGTATCGCGTGGGATTTTAAGGATAAAAAGACAGCCAAATTCCTCCTCGACTACTTCGGTTTCGACGAGAGTCTGCTGCCCGATGTGGTGCCGACGTTCAGCGTCCAGGGACGTGTGACGGCGGCTGCCGCTGAGGAACTCGGACTGAAGGAGGGCACTCCTGTGTCGTATCGTGCTGGTGATCAGCCTAATAACGCAGTGTCGCTCAACGTCTTTAACCCCGGCGAGATAGCTTCGACGGCAGGAACGAGTGGGGTAGTGTACGGCGTTCTCGGCGATGTCAACTACGACCCGAAATCGAGGGTGAATACTTTCGCCCATGTAAACTATACTACCGATACCAACCGTCTCGGCGTCCTGCTCTGCATCAACGGCACGGGCATCCTCAACGCATGGGTGCACCGCAATGTGGTTCCCGACCTGTCGTACCCCGAGATGAACGACCTTGCGGCCACGGTGCCCATAGGTGCTGACGGAGTGACAGTTATACCGTTTGGCAACGGTGCAGAGAGGGTGCTGGAAAACAAGGAGGTGAACTGCTCCATCCATGGCCTGAATTTCAACAAGCACAACCGGGCCCACATCGTTCGTGCCGCTCAGGAGGGCATAGTATTCTCGTTCTGCTACGGCATGGAGATAATGAAGGCTATGGGTATGGATATCAGGAAGATACATGCCGGTCATGCCAATATGTTCCTCAGTCCGCTGTTCTGCGATACCCTCGCAAGTGTCAGTGGAGCAACAATAGAACTTTACGACACCGATGGCGCTGCCGGAGCCGCCAAGGCTGCTGGAATGGGGTGCGGACTATACAAGGATAATGATGAGGCGTTTGGCACCCTGAAGAAGCTTGCCGTCGTAGAGCCTGACGCAAAGAACAGAGAGAAGTATCTCGAAGCCTATGAGCGCTGGAAGAAACTGCTGAAAGTCGCTGAGCAGGCATAATCAAACGGTTGAACATATAAAAAAACAAAAAGGTGACAGATGATGCCATCTTTTTGTTTTTTTTTATTAACTTTGCCACACTTATCAGTTGAATAAAAAGGAAATATGAATCACCTCGTAATAATGGCCGGTGGCGTAGGCAGTCGTTTCTGGCCGATGAGCACTGCCGAGTTACCAAAGCAGTTTATTGATGTGTTAGGCGTCGGACGTACGCTTTTCCAGTTGACCTATGACCGTTTTGAAGGAATATGTAGTCCGGAGAACGTTTGGGTTGTGACCAATGAGAGATACGCCAAACTGGTCCACGAACAGCTGCCGGAGATTCCTGAGAACAATATTCTCAAGGAACCGTGCCGCCGCAATACCGCCCCGTGCATCGCTTATGTGAGCTGGAGGATAAAGGCCATGGACCCGAAGGCAAATATCGTTGTGGCACCGAGCGACCATCTCGTCACCGACCCGGTGGAGTTCCGCCGTGTCGTAGCGCAGTGCTTGAAGTTCACCGGCGAGAGCGACGCCATTGTCACCCTCGGTATGAAGCCTACAAGGCCCGAAACCGGCTACGGATACATTGAGGCCGACCTGTCGGCACCGTGCGCACGCAACAAGGAGATTTTCCGTGTGGTGAAATTCAGGGAAAAACCAGCCCTCGATGTGGCAATAAAGTACATCCAGCAGCGTAACTTCCTGTGGAACTCGGGAATATTCATCTGGAGCGCATCGACGATTATCAATGCCTTCCGTGTCTACGAGCCATCGATAGCACGTATCTTTGACAAGATTCGCGACAAGCTCGGAACACCGGAGGAGCAGGCTGTCATCAATGAGGTTTATCCCGATTGTGAGAATATCTCCGTCGATTATGCTATCATGGAGAAGGCCGACGAGATTTACGTCTGTCCGGCAAGCTTCGGATGGAGCGACCTCGGAACGTGGGGCTCACTGCTCATCCAGAGTAAGAAGGACTTATACGGCAATGCCGTCATCAGCTCTAAAGTCGACGTTTACGACACGAAGAATTCAATCATCAACGTACAGAGCGCGAAAAAGGTTGTCGTTCAGGGACTTGACGGATATATCGTGGCTGAGCACGACGGTGTGCTGCTGATATGCAAACTGTCGGAGGAACAGCGTATTAAGCAGTTCTCTAACGAAAATTAAATATCGTGGCGGTCACCCGCCAAAACAATATTATAACTCGAAATAGACATTCACTGAGAAATGGAAAGAAAAGTTGCACTCATCACTGGTGTCACAGGACAGGACGGAAGTTACCTCTCGGAGCTCCTCCTCTCGAAAGGCTATGATGTGCATGGCATCATCCGGCGGTCGTCGGTCGACTTCAGGCCGCGCATAGCCCATCTGGAGGGACAGAAAGGCTTCCATCTTCATTATGCCGACCTCGGCGACTCGATGTCGATAGTAGGTGTCATCGACAAGGTGAGACCGACCGAAATATATAATCTTGCGGCCCAGAGCCATGTGCAGGTGTCGTTCGACTCACCGGAGTTCACCGCTGATGTCGACGCTGTCGGCGTGTTGCGCATCCTGGAGGCTGTACGCGTGTGCGGTCTCACCGACTCCTGCCGTATTTATCAGGCTTCCACTTCGGAACTCTACGGAAAGGTGGAGGAAGTGCCTCAGAATGAGAACACACCGTTCCATCCATACAGTCCCTACGCTGTAGCCAAGCAGTACGGTTTCTGGATTGTTAAGGAATATCGCGACGCATACAATATGTTCGCATGCAACGGCATACTCTTCAATCATGAGAGTGAGCGCAGAGGTGAGACGTTCGTAACGCGGAAAATTACCCTTGCTGCCGCACGTATCAAGCAGGGAAAACAGGATAAACTCTTCCTCGGCAACCTCTCAAGCCGCCGCGACTGGGGTTACGCCAAGGATTACGTGGAGTGTATGTGGCTGATTCTGCAGAACGACAAACCCGACGATTTCGTTATCGCCACGGGCGTGCAGCACACCGTTCGTGAGTTTGCCACTCTCGCTTTCCACGATGTGGGCATCGAACTGGAATGGAAAGGCGAAGGCGCTGATGAAAAAGGCATCGACAAGGCCACTGGAAAGGTGCTCGTCGAGGTGTCGCCCGATTTCTACCGTCCCACTGATGTCGTAAACCTCTGGGGTGACCCGACAAAGGCAAAGGCGCAGCTGAACTGGAATCCAAACAAGACCAGCTTTGAGGAGCTCGTAAAGATTATGGTCGACAGCGATATGAAGAAAGTTGCTGCCGACGATGCCGCTGCTAAAGTTCGAGTGAACCTTGAGGAATATCTTGAGAAAGGAATCGTCAAGTAGAAGACCCTCTAAATCCCCCTTAGGGGGACTTTGAGCCCACCGAAAAGCTATATAGACTATTATAAGATTCTTGCTACAATCAGCCTGTTCTATGAAGGGGAAAAGTCCATATCCACAATTGGCCGATCCGTATTATTATGGTCTGCTTAAGCAATTTGCCAAAGAAAACCGCAATAATATGACAGAGGCTGAGAATGTTTTATGGACATTTCTCAAAGGAGGCTCTCTTGGCGTTAAATTCCGAAGACAATACATTATCGGAATGTATATCGTTGATTTCATTTGCTTAGAGAAAAAACTTATCATAGAGGTTGATGGCGGATACCATTCCGAGCCAAGACAAATAGATGATGATGCTGCTCGTCAGGCGTGGCTTGAGTTGCAAGGCTTCAAAGTTCTCCGCTTCACTAACGAAGAGGTACTTTACGATATAAAAAATACATATAATAAGATTAACACGACCCTCAAATCATGTCTTGGGTAACACCAAGTCCCCCTAAGGGGGATTTAGAGGGTCTTAATAAAATTAAAACGACCCTCAAATCGTGTCTTGGGTAACACCAAGTCCCCCCTAAGGGGGATTTAGAGGGTCTTAATAAAATTAAAACGACCCTCAAATCGTGTCTTGGGTAACACCAAGTCCCCCTAAGGGGGATTTAGAGGGTCTTAATAAAATTAAAACGACCCTCAAATCATGTCTTGGGTAACACCAAGTCCCCCTAAGGGGGATTTAGAGGGTCTTCAGATTATGCTTAGTAAGAATTCGAAGATTTACGTTGCCGGACACCACGGACTTGTGGGCTCGGCGATTTGGAACAACTTGAAACAACGCGGCTACAATAATCTTGTTGGTCGCACACATAAGGAACTCGACCTCACTGACCAATTGGCAGTGAAGAAATTCTTCGACGAGGAGAATCCTGATGCTGTTGTGTTGGCCGCAGCCTTCGTTGGTGGTATCATGGCCAATTCGCTCTATCGTGCTGACTTCATCATGCAGAACATGAAGATTCAGTGCAACGTTATTGAACAGGCATATAAGCATCATGTGAAAAAATTGCTCTTCCTCGGCTCTACATGCATCTACCCTAAGAATGCGCCACAGCCGATGAAGGAGGATGCTCTGCTTACTTCGCCCCTCGAATACACCAATGAGGAATATGCCATAGCAAAGATTGCCGGACTGAAAATGTGCGAAAGCTACAATTTGCAGTATGGCACCAATTACATCGCCGTGATGCCGACAAACCTCTACGGGCCCAACGATAACTTCCATCTTGAGAACAGTCACGTACTGCCGGCAATGATGCGAAAGGTTTATCTCTCGAAACTTATCCACGACGACAACTGGGATGCTATCCGTGTCGACATGAACAAACGGCCGATAAATCCACCGGCTAAACTACAGGAAATCGTCGGCGACGGAAATGTGGACGGAAACAGCGATAAAGACCGCATTCTCAAGGCTTTAGCTTACTACGGCATAGAGAATAATAAGGTGACTCTCTGGGGCGACGGATCACCGCTGAGAGAGTTCTTGTGGAGTGAGGATATGGCCGATGCATCAGTGCATATCCTGCTTAATGTCGACTTTTCCGATATTATCGGTATTGAGAAATATTCGAGCGTATTCTATGGCGTACGAACCGACGGTGAGGTGAACCGCAACAACTCCGAAGGACGGGGTGGGGCAATACCTTCGCTCGGAGAAATTCGTAACTGCCATATCAACGTCGGAACCGGAAAGGAAATGACTATCAAGGAGATAGCCAACCTCGTCATACGCACAGTGGGTTTCGAGGGCGAACTGGCATGGGATAAGTCGAAACCTAACGGCACCCCGCGGAAACTCATCGATGTCTCGAAACTCCATAGCCTCGGATGGCATCATAAGGTCGAGATTGAGGAGGGCGTAGAGAAACTGTATAGGTGGTATCAGAACTCACTGGAAGAATAATGTCCTTGAAACGTAGAAACATATTGATCTTCAGCTTGTTACTCCTCTGTGGATGTGCATCGACCAAACAGCCAACCAGCGTATATATCTGCACGGGGCTGAAGGGTGATGCATTCCACCGCACGCCCCAATGCAAGGGACTTAGCGACTGCGACGGTGAACTGGGCGAGATAACAATACCTGACGCCATGGAGATTGGACTCCATCCGTGCAAGATCTGTTTCCCAAAGGACAGCATAATAAAGTTTGAAAAAGCATACCCGGGCGTGATGAACTGACGGGCTTACGACTAATAATTTGAAATTTTACAGAAATGAGAATAGAGATTAATGAACCCCAGGCAATTTGGGAAAACGGACAGCAGGCTGCTCAACTCGATAATATCTATCCGCCAAAAGGGGAGGGCGACCAGGCCGACAGAATCTTTATCGTAAGTAGCGGAAAAGCCGATAATGGAGTGACAAGTAAAGATGTCATAAAGAGTATCTCGGGATACTTCAGACGCTATCGCTCGGCAAGTGGTGAGATTTCAGATGATGACATTCGCGCTGCTATCAACACATGCCGCGCAGCCGACACTAATGCCTTGCCAAATGGTATCAGTCTGGTGATGCTTTGTCTGCATCCCGAGGGAATGACTATCGTCAGTGCAGGCAACTGCCGCGCTTTCCAGATCAGACCTTCGGCTAAGCGAGTGGTCTACGAAAACAGTGGAAGCGAGAAAGTAGCCCTCGACAATCCGCTGATTTATCATAGCAGCGACGTCCTGCCAGGCGATTTCCTTTATCTCTGCACAAAGGGAATGATGGCAAAATACGATAGCGACGGTGTGTGCCAGTTCTTCTCCGAGGAGGGATCAAATGATAAAAAACGCAATATCCTGCGCTCGTCGACTGCCGATGTCAAGGATAACCATGCCGCAATGTTCATAAAGGTGGCAAGTGTCATAGGTGATGATGGTAGTGAGGCATCGGCGCGACGGACAATAGTAATCCCTGAAATCAAATCGGTGAAGCCGCTAAACAGCCAGTATAACCTTGATAGTGAGGATGATGAGGCTGAAGTCGGAACTCCAGTCGACGAGGGTGGGGTAGAGAAGCCCCAGGCTGAGCCCATAAAGCCAAAGGTTGAAAAACCGAAAAAGCAGCCGGAAACGCCGAAACGGGCGACACCGGCAAAGCCTCTCGCACAGAAGAAACACTCGCCACGGCCTATAAGTCAGTATGAGGATGAGTGCCGACAGACAAACACCCGAATGGTCGTCCTTGTGGCTGCAATCGTCGTCCTCGCTATAGCCGCCGGAATGCTGTGGTATTTCAACTCGTCGTCGCCGCGGAAAGCACCCGTCGACACTACCGCTGTTGAGCCGGAGAAAGTAGATACTACGGCTACACCAGTGTCGGAACCTGCCGATTCGGCTATAATTCCCGACAGTGCCATAGCTGAGCCGGAACGCACGATGCCGGTAGAGACTCATCATAAGAAAGCTGATGAAAACAGCTATAACTCTGACGTTGAGCCGTCGACGACAACAGAACCGACTGAGTCAAATGAGCCTACCACAACAGAGCCGGAGCATTCCGCAACATCAGAACCAGCAAAATCGGCCACAAAGGAAACTCCGAGTGCTGACGCACCGGCATCGTCGACGGATAAGGCTCAATAACTTTGACTTAACGAGGATAAATTTATAGAACTTCTGAATCCGGTATCGTTGTCGGATAAAGTTCAATAATTTTGACGCAATGTTCATTGGATGCAAGGTGAATGGCTGTCGGATTATCCTTTCTGTGGACAATCCTAAGCTAACACCCTGCATCCATTGATTTTCTCGGCACTCCAGTTTCCATCAGAAGAGTTTCTACTCCTAACCTTTGGCAATCTGATTGTTACAATTAGCCTATTGTAATATGTCTCATTATTGTATGATTCTTTCAAGTCTTTTCCTATCGAATCTCTCGCTCTTTAATTTATATTTTTACTGACAAACTATGATTGCCACTTTCATAGCTTTTATACGATGCTACCTTGGGTGCTATAAGGTAGACGATATAAACAAGTTCATAGACTGAATTCAACTTTCTTGTCGACTTGATTTTATCTCAACCACCTTGGCTCATTCTCGCATCCAACGCCCAATGGTGACTGTTTCTGATTCCCTAATTCATGCGCTATGGTCCATTCATAAACCAACAATATTATGGAGAGGTCTGGAACGATAAGAGAATACAAATAGCTAAATGTAAAAACAATTCAAACTATTGTGCCCTTTGTTCGGCGTTTGCATGTTGTTGATTATCAGTTGGTTGCTAATACATATCATTTTGCGTTGCAAAACGGTCCGTTTCAGGATGCCAAACGGTCCATTTCGCGAGCTGAAACGGCCCGTTTTAGAAGCCGAAATGATACGTATTGAATTAGTGTAAATATATTTCAATATCCGCTTGCCGCTTTTTGTCCTTTCAGAGTAATAATGATGCCTGAGAAAGTACTAAGCCATTGACTAATCTCTGTACTCCATAGTGAGTTCAAATGAAAGAGCCTTACCATTGAGTCCCAATATTGCCATAAGACGCTTATAGCCTGTTTCGTCACTATCTCATTCTTTCAGTTTTTGACCATTGAATCCGAATGTTGCCATTAGACGCTTAATGCCAGTTCCGTCATTATCTCATTCTTTCAGTTTTTTGACCATTGAATCCGAATAATGCCATTAGACGCTTAAAGCCAGTTCCGTCATTATCTCATTCTTTCAGTTTTTTGACCATTGAATTCGAATGTTGCTATTAGACACTTATAGCCTGTTTCCCTCGTCAGTTGACGTTAATACGTATAATATTAGTTGTAAAACTCTGATAGAAAGTGAGTTGATGTTTGTGCTAATCCTTGTGAAATTCCGACTACTTATGTATAGATTGCAGTTTCTTCAAATAAAAAATCAAAAAGTGATGCAAAAATTTGGTAATGTCGAAATAAACTACTACCTTTGCATCGCTTTTCGACCGAAGCACGGATGTCCGCATCTGTTTTTATCTTGGAGAGATGGTAGAGTGGTCGATTACAACGGTCTTGAAAACCGTCGTGCAGAGATGCACCGGGGGTTCGAATCCCTCTCTCTCCGCGGAGCATTTTTTCAGACTATCTGAAGACTATGCAGAAAATATAGCTAATCGCCGTAATTCCAACGAGTTACGGCGATTTTTGTTTCCCGATTCGCTTG
>Ga0256406_1002519_pt1 | contig 25535 bp, 20 predicted proteins | sample RumenRJG_03DNA_FD_185986 | JGI IMG/M metagenome (GOLD analysis project Ga0256406, IMG submission 185986) | Bovine rumen microbial communities from Lethbridge, Alberta, Canada - RJG_03 | ecosystem: Host-associated > Mammals > Digestive system > Stomach > Rumen | place: Canada: Alberta | collected...
GGCCTGGCTGACGAAGGAGCTCCCCAGGTCAACCAGGGAGCTCCTGCAGGCCCTCGGTGTGGGCCTGCCAGGGAGGATCCTAAAAGACTAGAGACTAGGATCCTCAAAGTTTAGGTTGAAAAATTCGGGGAGGCCCGTGTCTAACGGGCCTCCCCTTCCAATGCCCCGCAGGGGCATTCAATGCTTGCTCAGAGGCGCTTGAACTGCGCGCCGTCGCAGGCGGGAGTCTCAAAGATGGTCGCGTCGCGGCCTGCGATCGCAGGGTATTCGGCCGCAACCGCCTGCTCGACCTTCTCTACATCCTCGGGCCTCACCAGCGCCACGACCGAGCCGCCGAAGCCGCCGCCGGTCATGCGCACCGCGCCCCTGCCCTGACCCAGGGCCTTGCGGATGATCTCCACCAGGCCGTCTATCTCTGGGATGGTGATCTCGAAGTCATCGCGCATCGAGCAGTGCGAGGCGTACATGAGGGTCGAGAGCCTCTCAAGATCCCCTTTCTTCATCGCCTCGATGGCGTCGAGCACGCGCTGATCCTCGGTCACCACGTGGCGGGCGCGCCTGAAGGACACGTCGTCAAGCTCTCCCTTGTGCGCCTCGAGCATCTCCATGGTGGCGTGGCGCAGCAGCTTGACCCCGAGCACTTCCGCGGCCTTCTCGCAGGACTCGCGGCGGTCGTTGTACTCCGAGCCCACGAGCTGGTGCTTGACGTTTGAGTTGATGACCATCACGACCAGGCCCTCCGGCAGCGGCACCTGGGTGAGCTTCAGGCTCTCGCAGTCGATGCACAGCGCATGGTCCTTGGTGCCGCAGGCGCTGATGGTCTGGTCCATGATCCCGCACTTCATGCCGATGTAGGCCTCGGAGGCCTGGCCCATAAGAGCTATCTCCTGCAGCGGGATCCCGAGGCCGAAGGCCTCGGAGACGAGGTGCCCGAAGCAGACCTCGAGCGAGGCTGACGAGGAGAGCCCGGCGCCCAGCGGGATGTCGCCTGCGATGGCGACATCGAGCCCGCGGACCTTGCCAGGGTGCTTGCGCTCGATGAACTGGGCCATGCCGCGCAGGTAGTTGACCCAGAGCTTGTCGCGGTTCTTTTCAATGTCAGATGCGACCTCGAACTCGTCATAATCGCCGTTCATGTCGCAGGCGAGGATGCGGAACTTGCCAGTGCCGTTCTCCGAGGCGCTCATCGCGGTGCCGTACTTGATCGCGCAGGGGAGCACGAAGCCGCCGTTGTAGTCGGTGTGCTCGCCGATGATGTTCACGCGCCCGGGCGCATAGGACTGCATCCTGGGCTTGGAGCCGAACTTCTCCTCAAAGGCCTTCGCCGATTTCTCGCGGACGTCCATCTTCAATTCCTCCGTATGCCGTCTCTTATTTCATGGTGTAGTGGGTTTCGCTCAGGCCGCGCAGGCGCTGCGCAGCCTGCTCGGCGGTCAGATCGCGCTGCTTCTCAGCCAGAAGCTCGAAGCCTGCGACGAACTTCTTGACGGTCGCCGACCTCAGGAGGGGCGGGTAGTAGTGGGCGTGCAGCGTCCACTCCGGGTGCTCCTTGCCGTCGGCAGGGGCGTTGTGCCAGCCCATGGAGTAAGGGAACGAGGTCTCAAAGAGGTTGTCGTAGCGGGTGGTGAGGCGCTTGATGGCCGAGGCCAGATCCTCGCGCTGCTCGTCTGTGAGCTTGTCGATGGTGGGGACGCCCTGCTTTGGCAGGAGCATGGTCTCAAACGGCCACATCGCCCAGAACGGCACCAGCGCCACCCAGTTGTCGTTCTCAAAGACGATCCTCTCGCCCTTCTCAAGCTCGCGGCGGCAGTAGTCGCCAAGGAGCGTGGCGCCGTGCTTGGCGAAGTACTCCTTCTGGGTGCGCAGCTCCTTTGCGATCTCCTGGGGGATGAAGTCGCAGCACCAGATCTGCCCGTGCGGGTGGGGGTTCGAGCAGCCCATCACCGCGCCCTTGTTCTCAAAGAGCTGCACGTACTGGTACTTCTGCGAGAGCTCGGCGTACTGCGAGCCCCAGAGGTCCACGACGCGGCGGATCTCGGGGACCGAGAGCAGCGGCAGCGTCTTGGAGTGGTCGGGCGAGAAGCAGATCACGCGCGCGGTGCCGCGCACGGATTCGGCCTTAAACAGGTCGTCGTCATCGCCCACCGAGGCCTTGGGGGTGTCGGGCAGCAGCGCCGCGAAGTCGTTCGTAAAGACGTAGTTGTCCTCGTACTTGGGGTTTTGGTCCCCGCTCACCCTCTTGTTGCCCGGGCAGAGGTAGCACTTGGGATCATATGAGGGGGTGTTGGGCGAGGGGAGCTTCTCGACCTGCCCAAGCCAGGGCCTCTTGGCGCGGTGCGGGGAGACCAGGAGCCACTCGCCGGTCAGCGCGTTGTATCTGCGGTGGGGGTGCGATGCCATGTCGAATTCAGCCATTTTCTTGCCTCCTTAATCGTCATAGCCGTTGGGGTTGTTCTTCTGCCAGTTGTAGGAGTCGGCGGCCATCTGCTCGAGGCTCCTGGTGGCCTTCCAGCCAAGCTCGCGCTGCGCCTTTGACGGATCGGCGTAGCACTGCACCACGTCGCCTGCGCGGCGCGGGGCGAACTTGTAAGGGAGCTGCCGGCCGATGGCCTTCGAGAAGGCCTTCACCATGTCGAGCACGCTGTAGCCGACGCCGGTGCCCAGGTTGTAGACGTAGGTGCCGGGCTTGCCCATGCAGTGCTTGAGCGCGGCGACGTGGCCTTCGGCGAGGTCGACCACGTGGATGTAGTCGCGCACGCAGGTGCCGTCGGGGGTCGGGTAGTCGTTGCCGAACACGTTGAGGTGCGGCAGGCGGCCAACCGCGACCTGGCAGAGGTAGGGCATCAGGTTGTTGGGGATCCCGCGCGGATCCTCGCCGATGAGGCCCGACTCGTGCGCCCCCACCGGGTTGAAGTAGCGCAGAAGCACCATCGAGAACGAGGGATCGGCGTGCTGGAGCTCTTCACACATGTACTCGATATCGACCTTGGTCTGGCCGTACGGGCAGTTGGCGCGCTTGACCGGGCTCTCCTCGGTCAGCGGCACGCTGTCAGGCTCGCCGTAGACGGTGGCAGACGAGCTGAACACGAAGTTCCTGCACCCGTACTCGCGCATCACGTACAGCAGGTTGCGGGCGCCGCCGACGTTGTTGTCGTAGTACTCAAGCGGCTTCTTGACGCTCTCGCCCACGGCCTTGAGGCCTGCGAAGTTGATTACCGCTTCTATCTTGTAGGCGGAGAACACGGCCTCGACCTGCTCGCGCGAGCGGATGTCGCCGGCCATGAACGGGATCCCCCTGCCGCAGATCTTCGCCAGGCGCTCGAGCACCTTGGGCTTGCTGTTGCTGAAGTTGTCGAAGATGACCGGCTCGTACCCGGCCTTGACAAGAGAAACCACCGTGTGGGATCCGATGAATCCCGCGCCGCCCGTGACAAGTATCGTCGCCATTTCCTGATCTCCGGATAAATGATTATGTAACCGTTTACATGACATTATAAGGCACTCTTTGCCGCGCGGATCATGAAACTGTGACGCGCTTCGTTGTTTCGCGATCTTTCGTCGCGCTTTGATAAATCAGCCTTGCGCGCCTAAAATGAATCCATTATGAAAGCGTTTACAGAAAACACTTTCCTGCGATGGAGGGAGAGGGGATGTCAACAATACGCGACGTCGCGAAGCTCGCCGGGGTGAGCGTCGCCACCGTGTCCAGGGTACTCAACGGCACGGCCAAGGTCTCCGACGAGGCCAGGCGCGCCGTGCTCAACGCCCAGGAGGCGCTGGACTTCCACCTGAACGCCAACGCGCGCGCCCTGGCGCAGCAGGAGAGCCAGACCGTGGGCGTGCTCGTCTCCTCGGTGGACGATCCCTACTTTGCCAACATGATCAAGGCCTGCGATGAGGCGGCCTGGGAGCGGGGCAAGATGGTGCTCGTGACTCAGGGCTACTACGACCAGGAGCGCGAGCAGATGGCGCTCAACGCGATGATCTCACGCCAGTGCGCGGGGCTGGTCGTGCACGCCATCGCCCTGCCCGACGACGCGATGGCCCGCTACATGGCGCAGTTTCCCTGCATGGTGCTGGTGAACCGCCTGCTCAAGGGCTTCGAGGAGCGCTGCGTGAACATCGACAACGTGGGCGGCATGGAGCTTGCGGTGAACGAGCTCATCGCAAACGGGCGCAGGAACATCGCCTACGTCAACTCCTCCATGAAGATCCTCGATGCCGACTACCGCTGCCAGGGCTACCTCCGCGCGCTGCGCCGCGCCGGCATCGACGCAGACCCCGCGCTCGCCGTCAAGGTTCCGCCGACGCTCGAGGGCGGGGCCGAGGCTGCCAGGATCCTGATGGAGCGCCAAAAGAGCATCGACGGCATCGCCTGCTACAACGACGCCCTGGCAGCCGGCGTCATGAACACGCTCATGACCAACGACGTGGACGTGCCCGGGCAGATCTCCATAACAGGCTTTGACGATCTGCCGCTTGCGCGCGTGATCCACCCCGCCCTGACCACGGTTACAAACCCCTCCGACGAGATAGGAAGGTGCGCGACCGAGCTCACGCTCGCCATCCATGACGGCAGGCCCTGCCACCTGCCGCCTTTTGAGACCAGGCTCATAAGGCGCGGATCCGTGGTCCCCAAGGCGTGATCCTCCATGCTCATGTGAAAAAGTCGCATCTTTGGCCTTTGCGCTTATCGCGCAAAAGCGCGATGCGGCGCGCTTTCTGGGGGGCTGCGCCCGGGCGCGCCGCGCCCGGGCCCTGGGGCGCGGGAGCATGGATTTAGCAGGATTTGGTAATATGGGCAGATAAAAACAACATTAAGGCTTGACGCGATTGGGTCTTTTTTCTCGTAAGAACAAATCCGCCGGAGATGGGCAGAAGAAGAAGGTGCTCAAGCTCCACACTTCCTACCGCCACCAGAGCAGGGAGCGGCGGCACAACAAGCGCTTCTTCCTCGTGGAGAAGGGCTGGGGGCGCGGCTTTGTCGACAAGGCGCCGTTCTCAAGGCGCATGCTCCACCCCTACTTCTGGGGCTCGTGGCTGGTGATCTTCCTGTTCTGGTTCCTGGTGACCTTCCTGCCCTACCCGGCCCTGATGTTCCTGGGCCGCCAGTTCGGGCTGCTCATCGGGATCCTCATGCCAAGCCGCCGCTATGTGCTCTCGCGCAACACCGATCTGGCCTTCCCCGACATGGACAAGAAGGAGCGCCGCCGCTTCAAGCGCCGCGTGCTTGAGAACTCGGGGGCCGCGATCTTCGAGACCGGCATCGCCTGGTTCTGGTCAGACCGCAGGCTCAGGCGCCGCCTGGTGTGGAACGAGGAGGAGCTCAAGGCCGCGCGCGAGCTTGCATCAAGGAACCTTCCAACCATCGTCCTCACCGCCCACTTCGTGACGCTTGAGATCATGGCCAGGGCCTACGCGATGCTCATAAAGCCGGGCATCGGCGTCTACCGCCCCTCCGAGCACCCGGTGTGGGAGTGGATGCAGGTCAAGGGGAGGCTGCGCGAGAACCTCGCGCTCGTCTCCTCCAAGGATCCGCGCAGCATGATCAAGGCGCTCATGCGCAAGGTTCCGATCTGGTACGCCCCGGATCAGGACTACGGATCGAAGGTTTCCATATTCGTGCCGTTCTTCGGGGTGCAGAACGTCGCCACCGTGACCGGCACGCACGATCTGGCGCGCGTCCGCGGCACCGTGGTCCAGCCTTCGTGGACCATGCGCGATCACGGCAAGTACATCCTGAGGATCCTGAAGCCCCTGGAGAACTTCCCGACCGACGACGTGGTTGCGGACACAAGGCGCGTAAACCAGGTGCTCGAGGAGATGATCAGGGAGCGGCCCGACCAGTACCTCTGGTTGCACCGCCGCTTCAAGACCCGCCCGGTGGGCGAGCCTTCGCGGTATCCTGGATTGGAAGACGGCGGCACTGCAGCCGCCGGGAGGCAGACGAAATGAAATCGAGGCTTGCTCTAGCGCTGCTGCTTGCCGCAGCAGCATCAGCCCTTTCAGGCTGCTACAGCGATGAGGAGGTGAAGGGGGCGGAGAAGGTAGTGACCGCGCTCCCCACCGAGGTTAAGGGCTGCGAGTTCCTGCGCGACATCGACACCGGCGGGGCCTACGCCACCATCGGCCAGGCCCGCTTCCTGCTAAGGCGCCAGGCCTATCTCGACCGCGCGACGCACATAGTCGAGACCCACGCCTGGCCTGGGCTCATCTCCCCGCGCTTCATCGGCGTGGGCCTCTCCGGGCGCGAGTACCGCTGCCCCGAGGGCGCAGGCCCCAAGGTCGAGAACCCCAAGGCCGAACTCGTGTACGAGATCCCCTCCTACGACATCCTCTTCCCGGACGACGAGATCTTCGGGGACGGAGGCTGGGGCTGCCCGCCGATGATGGGCATGCGCCACATCGCCCCTCCTCCGTACGCGTTCGGCCCGCATGGCCCGGGGATGCACGGCTTCCCTCCCCCTCCGCCGCCCAAGGCCGCCAAGTAGGGACGCTCTAGTCAGCGCCCCTGCTGCGCGCCCTTGAGGATCCCCTCAAGGCGGCAGCCGTCGGGATCCCCCATCGAGCACGCCTTCCTTGAAAGCTCGAGGGCCGTTCCGAGATCCCGGGGCTGATCCATTCCGCAGCCGGCCGCCTTCATGAGGCCGAGCTTGAAGACAGCCTGCGCGTCGCCACGGCTTGCAGCGTTTGCAAGCAGCGACGATGCCTTCTCGCAGTCGCGCCCTGCCCATTGCCCCGCGTAGTGCATGAGCGCAAGCGAGCGCTGCGCCTCAAGGCTGCCCCGCGCCGTCGCCCTTTCAAGCCACATGCGCTGCTCATCCCTGCCCCTGGGTGTGGCGATCCCTTGCCCAAGCCAAAGCGCATAGGCGCTCATCGCGCCTGGATCGCCGCCTGCTGCGGCCTTCTCCATCCATTCAACCGCGCAGTTTCTCTCTCCTGCATCGGCGCACATGCGCGCAACGCGCAGGCGGGAGCGCGCGAGCGCATTGGACTGGCCGCCGCAAAACGGCTCGGTTCCAATGGCGCGCGCCATCTGCGACAAGTTAGGCAGATCCTGGGATAAGGCATTCCTCGCTATGGATGAGAAATCAAGGGCAGCGCCGCCATGCCAGGGCTCCTGCATCAGCGCGCCTTTAAGGAAGCGTGCCTTTATGCACGAGATCCCATCGCCAAGGGCGCATCCTTCGCGCAATAGCATCTGCGCCTTTTTGAGATCGGGCCTCGCGGTTTTCTTCTTCCTCATGTGCCATGTGCCAAGGATCCGATATGCCTCGGGAAAGCCGCCCCCGGCGGATCGGGCGAGCAATGAAAGCGCCTGATCGGGATCGTGCCTGGCGCGGTGCCCAAGGAGGATCATGCCAGCCTTGAACTGCGCCAGGGCATTGCCGCGCGCGGCGGCCCTGAGGTACCAGTAAAGCGCCTGCTCATGCTCGTGCGCCGCCGCGTGCATGCTTCCCAAGCGGATCATCGCAAGTGTTCCCACGCGCCGATCCGCCCCCTGCGCCGCAGCCTTTTCAAGATATGCCCTGGCGCGCGCGCACTGCGGCGCCGCCCATGGGCCCTTCTCATAGGCCTGCGCCGCCCCCAGGCGGCAGGGAAGAACTTGATCAGAGGCTGCGCCAAGCGCCTCAAGGCGCCCAGGCGATGCCAGCAGGTCCATCTGCAAGATCGCGCCCATCGCAAGCTGGGCTGCGGCGCTGCCGCCTGATGCGGCCCTCTTAAGCCACTGCGCGCCGGATGTGCGGTCGGCAGATGCGCAGCGCCCTTCAAAGAGCATCGCGCCAATGCGGTACTGGGCATCGGGATCCCCGCCTTGAGCGGCCTTGAGGCTCTGCGAATATGCCGAGGCGCAGTTCCTAGGATCGTCAGGCCAGGCGGCCTCTCCTGCGAACACGCCCAAGGCGTGTCTCTGCCTTTTGCGGATGAGCATCTTCAAGAGCGCTTCCTGCAGCGGATTGGGCTTGAGTTTTTGGAAGAGTTCCGAAGCATATTGCTGATCGATGGCGAAGGCGCGCGCTCTCCACTCCTCTGCCTTCGCAGGATCGGGGAGTTCCGCATCGCCCTGCTCACACATTTGGGAGAGCAAGGCCATCGCCTCGACCGCCGAACGCCGCTCCCCGTCGCTGCTGCTGCGCTCTCCTCTCTGCACGGCCTTTTCAAGCCATGCGCGGGATGACGCGAAGTCGACGAACCCGCACTTGCCATCGGCGTAGGCGCGTCCGAGCTCCACCATCGTCCAAGCGCCAGGAAAGTACCTCCCGCTGCTCATGATGGAGCTGATCCCGCCGCAATCCCCTCTCTTGTACAGGATCCCGATCGCCCTGTGGCCTGCCTCGCCACTGCAATAATCCCTGTGGAAAGCCTGCCTGTAGTACTTGAGGGCGGCATCCTCGTCCTTGGGCACCCCGAGGCCAAGCTCATTCATGATCCCGAGCTTGATGATTGCGCGGCCGTTTCCAAATTGAGCGGCGAACTCAAGGCGCTTTACATCAAGCCAGCTGCAATCAGGACCATTTAATCCAAGCTCATGGCTGCGGTCCAAGTCCTCGATCATCATCCACGGCTCCAAAAAGTCGTAGCCGTCGCCTAAGTAGAATGGGGAGATGAGAAAGCTGATGGCGCCCCATGCGCCTGCCAGGCCGCTGCAGATAAGCACAACAGCAAGCAGCTCGCAGGCGCCCTTGCAGCGCGATCCGCGCACGGCCTTGGGAAAATGCCAAAGACCCATTCGTCAGCCCAGGATCTTCTTCCAGATCCTGGTGACGTCGGCGCACTCCGCAGGGACTTGGGCGCGCGGGAGGATGCGCTTGAGATCGGCAAGCGAGAGCGCGTGGTACCAGCGCCTGATCGCGATGTAGGCGGCCTTCAGATCCCTCGCGTCCTCCTCCGAGATGACGCCTAGGCGCGCGCACTCCTCTAAGATCCTCACGTTGTCGCTCCAGAGCACCATGTCCGGGTGCGACGGCGCCTCGCGCAAGAGCAGGTACTGGGCGATGAACTCGATGTCCACCATGCCGCCTTGGCTCTGCTTTAAGTCAAAGAGTGTGGCGCTGCCGCGGTCTAGGTGATCGCGCATCTTCTGGCGCATCGCCACCACGTCGGAGCGCAGCTTTTCAGGATCCCTCGGCGTCCTGAGCACGCCGTCGCGGATCTTGGAAAACTGTCCTATCACCTGCCTTGAGCCTGCGATGGGCCTTGCGCGCACCAGCGCCTGGTGCTCCCAGGTCCATGCTCGGCTCTTCTGGTACTGCGCGTAGCCGTTGACGTCGGTGATGAGCAGCCCCGAGTCGCCGTCGGGGCGCAGGCGCATGTCGAGATCGTAGAGCACCCCGCCCTGGGTCCTCGTCGTGCAGATGTGCAGGAACTTCTGGACGAGCCTCTGGTAGAAGGTGAAGCATGGCACGCTGCGCTCGCCCTTCGTGTCGCCGTCGTTGACCGCGCGGATGAAGACCATGTCGAGGTCGGACTTGTACCCAAGCTCGATGCCCCCGAGCTTGCCGTAGCCGATGACCGCAAGGCCCGGATCGGCGGCGCTGCAGCCCTCGGGCGCTCCGTAGGTCTTTGCGGTATAGCGCCAGGCGATGGCCAGCACTTGCCTGACGATGGCCTCGGCCAGGAAGGTCAGGCAGTCTGAGACCTTCATGAGCGGGAGGTGGCCTGACTTGTCGGACATCGAGACCCGGAAGACCATGAGCTTCTTGAAGAGGCGCAGCTCCTCCATCTGCTGCTCTAAATCGTCAGGATCGATGCGCAAGAGCCGCTCCTGGAGCCAGGAGAGGTACTCCTCGGGCTTGGGAGGGGCGGTGAAGTACTGCGGCATGATGAGCTCGTCGAGCAGGATCGGGTGCGCGGTGATGAGATCGGTGGCGTAGGCGTTCTCGTTGATGATCTCGATGACCCGGCCGAGCACGCCCTGGTTGTCGTTTAAAAGCTGCAGGTAGTTCGTGCGAGTGGCGACGGTGGTGATGAGCGCGGCAAGTCCCGAGAGTGCATGGGCTGCCGCCGTGGGCGCGGTGCCGCGGCAGACGACGTGCAGCGCCTTGGGCAGAAGGCGCGATAGCGTGTCTCGCCCCACCGGCCCCACCGGCATGCGCGAGAGCGTCGAGGAGAGCTTTTGCGCCTCCGAGGCGAGATCCCCTGCGCACTTCTCCAGGGTTTTCAAGTCAAATGGGCGTGCATCGTCCGACTTTGGATCGGCCCGGCCCTTCCAGGCCTTGAGATCCGGCATGATGGCTGCGGCGAGCTCTGATTGCGGCGTGGTGGGATCGGAGAGCATGTCAAAGAGCGGATCGCTCTTTACCACCTGCTCGTCGCGCTCCTCGCTTTCGGCAGCAACCACCTTGCGGAACTCGCCGTGGACGTCCGAGGTGGCCTTGCCTACGGCCTTCATGAAATCATCCCAGGCGCCATCCTTGAGAGCGTCAAAGCCCATGGACCACATGAGGCGCGCGCGGTCGCGGCTGTTGTCAGGCAGGGTCTGGGTCTGGCGGTCGGACTGCTCTTGGAGCTTGTTTTCAAGGGAGCGCAGGAAGACGTAGCGCTCATCGAGCATCCTGCAGACCGCCTCGGGCAGTAGCCTTTGGGATGCGAGCACGCGCAGCGTCTTGCGCAAGTTGCGCTCGCAAAGCTCGGGGATGCGCCCGCCGCGCATGAGCTCGAAGACCTGGGCGATGAACTCCACCTCGCGGATCCCGCCCTGGCCCAGCTTGAAGTTGCCCACGAGGCTGCGGCGGCGCACCTCGCTTTCTATCATGTGCTTGAGCTTGCGCAGCGACTCGACGGCGCCGTAGTCGAGGTAACGGCGGTAGACGAAGGGGCGGAGCATCGAGATGAGCTCCTCGCCGTAGTGCCCGTTGCGCCTCTCATCGCCTAGCAGCCTGGCCTTGACCAGGGCGTAGCGCTCCCAGGTGCGGCCCTGGGTCTCGTAGTAGTTTGAAAGCGCGTCAAAGGAGTTCACGAGCGCCCCGGCGTCGCCGAAGGGCCTGAGCCTCAAGTCGATGCGGTAGCAGAAGGAGTCGGCGGTGAGGTCCGAGAGCAGGTTCGCCACCGTGGTGACTATCCTCTGGAAGAACTCGCGGAAGCTCACGCTGGCCATGCCGCCCTTCGTCTCGCCATCGTGCGGGTAGCAGAAGATGAGGTCGAGATCCGATGAGAAGTTGAGCTCTCCGCCTCCGAGCTTGCCCATCCCGAAGGTGAGCAGCGGCAGCGGCGCGCCGTCATCGTCCAGAGCATCTCCAAAGGCGGTTTTAAGCGAGGCGCGCGTGATGTCGATGGTGCGCAGCACCACGGCCTCGGCAGTCTCGGTGAGCGTCCTGAAGGCCTCCTCGATGGAGGCCCTGCCCGTGAGATCGCGCCAGGCGAGCATCGCCAGCCTTGTCCTTCTGAAGATCCGAAGCTTGCGCTTGAGATCAGGGGTGGCCGGGCTTCCCGATATGGCCTGCAAGGCGTCCTCCGCTATGGGGTCCCCGCCTTGGGACTTGCGCTCATAGGCCGGCCTGTCCGCGTCGCCGCGGCGCAACAGCGCCGCGCACTCCTTTGGGTAGGCGGCAAGCGCCGAGGCGAAGAAGTCTGAAAGCCCCAGGGCGGCCGCAAAGTCAGGCCGCGCCTTGAAGAGCTCGAAGTCCTCCGGGGCCATGCGGGCCTTGACGCGCTCAAAGGCGCGCGCCGCCTCGTCTTTCAGGATCGCAGGGAGGGGGTGCACCGGCGCCTGAGTCGCTTTGGGATTTTGCTGCATCTTGGAATATGGCATCTTCTGCCTGAAGGGAATTTGGGGATGGGAAAGGGCCGGGGCCAGAAGCCCCGGCGGCGCTCTCAGCGCCTGCTCACGATCATCGAGAGCAGGACCCTGAGCTTCAGGGGGATCACGTAGATCTGGCAGTCGTTCTCGATCCTGCGGACCTTGTCCACGAGCACCGAGAGCTCGTATTCGTCGAAGTCGAGCGAGGTCTTGGCGATCTTCTTCTCGTAGTCGAAGCAGCGGCGCTCGTACTCCTTCAAGGTGCGGATGATGACGCGCAGCTCCTGGTCGTAGCTCACCGGCTCGCGCTCGTCCTTGTAGAAGGCAGGGGGCGCGTCCTTGCGCAGCACCTTGAGCGCGCGGATGAGCGTGCGCAGCGTGGAGTTCTGGTAGGAGAACACCAGCGGATCGTGCTTGAGCAGGAACAGCCCGTAGAGGTTGTCGAAGGTCGAGAGCAGGTTGCTGATGTAGGAGACGAGGTCCGAGCTCGTCTGGGTGTCGGAGAAGGCGACGCTGTTGCGCTTGCCGCGCAGCAGCACCTGCGCGCGGTGCATCTTCGAGAAAGGCTCCATCACAAGAGGCAGATCCTTTTCGGCGAAGGTCGTGACCAGCGCGTTGTAGATGAGCATCACGCTGTCCTCCGAGCGCGAGGTCTGCTTGAGCTCGACCTCAAGCTCGTTGATGGGGTACGGCGCCCCGGTGTCGAGATCTATTGATCCGTGGTCGTAGGCCACCTCGAAGAGGCTGTCCATGATCTCGAAGTCAAAGGACTCGCGGGTGAAAGAGATGCGGCACAGCGGCTGGAGCAGGTGCTGCTCCACGTCGATGTCAAAGCCGTCAGGGAAGACCTCGGAGGGGAACTTGGCAAGCCTTGGCAGCTTGGCCGAGCGGGAGATCGGGATGTTGAACTCGCCGCGGGAGTGGAGGCCGCCCTGGTTCTTGCCGCGCAGTTTGAGCGTCTGCTCGGAGAAGTCCTTGCCGTGGCGGATGCGCAGCCCGATCCCCGCCTTGAAGAGATCATCGTCGGGCGTGTCGAAGTAGGTGTTCTCGAGCAGATCGCTGCGCTCGCCGGAGACCTTGCCCAGCGACGCGAAGACCTCGGGGAGCGAGTCAGGCCTGCCGAGCACGCCTAGCTTGATCTCGATCTCGCGGTGATCGGTGAGGCTGGTGCCATTCCTGACACCATCCTGCTGCGCCGGGGATGCTGCTTCAGCCTGCTTTGCGACTTCCTGCGCCTTGCGCGCCGTTCGCGCCTGGTCCTTCGCGGCCGCCTTTGCCTTCGTGGACTCTGTCATCTTATCCTCCTCATTCCTCCAAACGCCGCGGCATTGCCCGCGTGCCTTTTGACTATAGCACGCGCAATGTTTTGAGCCTTCCTGAAGCTTTGCAAACTGCGCGATGCGTCAGGGGTTTTGTGTAAAGCCAAGGTTAAGCGCAAAAGGGATGGAGCATGGCCGTGTGCTAAGATCGCCCCCGTGTCCGGCGGCCGAGTGCCGCCTTTCAGATCCCCTTTTCAAGGAAGCAAATGGACAAGCTCAAACTGACAGCCGCCGCGCTGATCATCGCGGCGTCACTCCCGGCCTTGGCCGAGGACGCGCCTGCGCAGGATCAGGCGCAACCACAGGCCCAGGGCGCCGCGGCCCCCTCCCAGGCACCCTCCGGGGATGCGCAGGATGGCGCGCAGCAGGAAGGCCCGCAGCCTGACGAGAACGGCTACTACCAGGGCGCGGGGATCTACGTCTCCGACAACGTCAACGCCCTGCTGCGCTCGGGGCCGGCCAACGGCTACCGCACCACCGGCGTGCTGCACCCGGGCGATCAGGTGACCTTCTCCCGCTACAGCCCGGACAAGCGCTTCATCGAGGTCGTGACGCAGGACGGCAAGAAGGTCTGGATGAGGTTTGCAGATCTCCAGCCCACCCCGGCTGCCAAAAACCAGCTTGATCAGCTCAAGGCCGAGGTCGAGGAGCTCAAGCGCGAGCTCGAGCAGGCCCAGCAGCAGCCTGCCGCGCCGGAAGCATCTCCCAAGCAGGATGGCGCTGCAGGCTCGAATGAAAACGCCAGCGAAGCGAGCCTCAACGAGGAGATCGCCTCGCTCAAGGCCGAGAACGACAGGCTGCGCAAGGCCGTCGAGGATGGCGCCAGCGCCCAGGGCGCTGCCGCCGCGCAGAGTGCCGCAGGGGACACCAGGCGCGAGCTCGACCTGCAGATGCGCTGGTGGCTCCAGGGCGCGCTCATCGCCTTGGGCGGAGCCATAGCCGGGATCATCCTCGTGATGCTGCCAAAGCCCCGCCGCAAGCGCCGCGAGCGCTTCTAAAACCAAGCTGCATGGCAGGAGCGGGGGCGGCCAGTGGCCGCCCCCGCTGTCCTTGCCCGCATGATGAGGCATAGAAAAAAGGATCCGTTTTTGCGGATCCTTTTTCATATTCTGCAAAGGAGCATCCCAAGTACGCTCCCCTGCCGAGGCCGGGGTCAAGCCCCGGATGCTGCAGTCTTCAATGAGACGGCGTCAGTCAGTAAAGCCTGCTGTGGCGAGCATTCTCGCGGGCGAGCTTCTTTGCGTGACGCTTGGCTGCGGAGGCCTTGGCGCGCTTACGGATAGTAGTAGGCTTCTCGTAGAACTCGCGGGCCCTGACGTCGGCAAGAATGCCGGCTTTCTCGCAGGAGCGCTTGAAACGCCTTAAAGCGGCGTCAAAAGGCTCATTCTCACGTACTCTGATGACTGGCATGTGGAAAACCACCTTCCTTTTGAATATCAATTGAACAAATGCGTGCTGCAATGCAGCAAACCCGATGATTATACCAGTTGCCAAAGCAGGATCGCCTGAAGGCGGCGCACGAAATGAGAAAATTTCCGCCAGCTCTTGGGAAGGGATGGATCATGTGGCTTTGCGGTGGGGGCTCAGCGCGCCTTCCGGCCGCCCCGCTTCTCAGATGGCAGCGCCACGAGCCTGAAGGCGCTCACATCGCGCCCCAAGCGCAGCTGCTGGGCCTTGGCGCGCACTAGCGGATGCTCCTCTGGCAGCGCCAGATCCTCAGGCCCCAATCCGCGCAGCGCCGCCTCGTCAAGCCTTAAGACAGAGGAGGGCCCCGCGCCCTTTTGGATTATCTGCTCGTCCGATCTGCGCAGCGCCCCCAGCTGGGCCTCGTAAATGCGCGCGTCGTTGGTGAGCCTCTCGGAGACCAGCGCGGCTGCCCGATCCTCGACCTTGGCGCACGAGTACTCGACCCAAACGGAGAAGGCGCCGAGGCCCAGCGCCGTGAAGACCATGCCAAAGAGCGCAGTCTCAAGCAGCGACAGGAGGGGCGGGCGCATGCCGGCTGCGCGCAGCACTGCCTTGCGCGCAGCGCCTAGGACGCCCAGCGCGGCCTTGCGGAACGTCACTTGCCATCCTCCGGCGCAGCTGCGGCCGCGGCCTTGCCGCCACCGCCCTGGCCTGCATCCTTGGCGCCATCATCCTGGGCCTTGGAGGAGGGCTTGGCCTCAGGCGCGCCATCCTTTGCATCCTGCTTCCCGGCCTTGGCATCCTGGCCATCCTGCGCGGCATCGGGGGCATCCTTTGCGGCGGCGGCAGGTGCGCCCTGCTGGGCGGACTCATCGGCATTTTGCGCCTCGTCGTCGTCCTCATCGTCGCTGCCGTCCTCAGGCCTCCCGTCGTCGCGGGAGAGGCGCGGCCCCTCGTCCGAGCAGCGGTCGAGCGCCATGAGGCGGGAAGGCGCATCCTTGAACCTGAACTTGAAGGCATCGAGCGCCTGGGAGTACATGGACGCGGTCTTGACAGAGCCATCGCCCACCTTGAGCGCGCACTCAAGCTCGGAAAGGAGGCCTGCCTGCCTTGCCTTCTGGAACGACGGGGCCTTCTCAAGGAAGAAGCGGTGGTGCGGCAGGATCTGCAAGTAGGCCCCGTCGTACTCGGCCCTCACGAACTGCTGCTTGACGTCGAAGATGCGATCGCCCATGAGCAGCCGCCAGCCGTCCTTCCCAGACTTCAGGAGCACCGCGTAGTATGGGGTGAGGTTCTCGTCGCGCATCTGCAGCACCGCCGGGCGGTCGGAGGCGAGCACCTCGTCCAGAGATCCGGCGCGGTCATGGCACTCAAGCGCCGTGCCCTTGAGATCGGAGCACTGCGCAGGGCTCCCGTCCTTGCGCTGGTAGCCCCAGATCCCGATGAGCGAGGAGACCGAGTCTGACTTGAAGAGCGACTGCGCGCGGTAGGAGAAGAAGATCCCGGTCTCCCTGCCCTGCCTTGAGAGCGCGTGGGAGCGGGCGCGGAAGTAGCCGTCGGCCGCCTCCTTCACCGCGGCCTTGGAGTTCAGCGCGGCTGAAACCTGCTCAAGCGAGGGGCTCTTGGGAAAGAGCCACCAAGCCGCGGCGAAGGCGGCGCAGGAGAGAGCAGCCCCAAGCGCCAGGAAGGGCAGGCGGTATAACGCCGCGCGCGCGGCCTTGCGCATGATCCTCGCCGCCCGCACCATGATCCCGGCGTGCCCGTGGCGCACCAGCCCCACGGCCCTGCGCACCATCCTGCCGCTCACCTGGCGGCGGTTCTGGTGGCAGGCAATGGACAGCGCCTCGTCGGCTATGGAATTGATGAGCCTGGGGAGCCCGTGCGATCCCTTGTAGATCTCGGAGATGGCGTTCTGCGTGAAGAGCGGCTCGTGGCACCCCGCCTGCTGGAGCCTGAAGGAGATGTAGGCCTGGACCTCGTCGCGCTTGAGCGCGGGTATGGTCGCGAAGGCCCTCACGCGCGAGTAGAACATCTTCATCGAGGGGCGCTGGATCCGCTTGGAAAGCTGCTCCTGCCCGACTAAGAGGAAGTTCACCCTCCTCCCCGTGGACCCTTCGATGTTGCTCATGAGCCTGACCTGCTCGAGCGTCTCGTCGGAGAGCCCCTGGGCCTCGTCGATGATCACGGTGACGAGCTCGTCGTCGCGCGCCGGATTGTCGAGCATCTGCCTGAGCCTGAAGGTAAGCTCGGCCACCGCCTCAAGCGAGGTCGCCGCCACGCCGCAGGCGCGCAGCACGGTGGCCAGCAGCAGGTGGGGGTTCAGGCGCGGATCGTCGATGGCTATGATCCTCATGCGCTGGGGCAGCGTGCGGATGAGCATGCGCACGAGCGTGGTCTTGCCAGATCCCGAGGGGCCCTGGAGCACGCACATCGATCCCTGGCGCGACAGCTGCTCCTTGAGCAGGCCCAAGGCCTGCTTCTGGGCGCTTCCAACATAGTAGAAGCGCTCGTCGGGCAGGCCGTCGAACGGGGCCTCGGTGAGCGAGAAGTATGTTTCGTACATTTGGGATCAGGCAAGCGCTTGATGGCAGGGGCGGGCGATCGTGCGCGACATCCGTCCTGCCGCTAGTTCTTGCATACAAAAACATCGGGAAATCCGTGCCTTCTGCGCGCCTTGCCCCGGGCATCCGTATGCGATAATACTGGTAGATGATACATCATCGGCCAAAACCCGATCAAAACGGGGCGCCACGCCCCCGGGTCTTGCCGCTGGAGGTTGCCGTGAAGATCTACAAGGTTGGCGGGGCGGTCAGGGATCCGCTTTTGGGAAGCCCGGTGTCAGACACCGACTTCGTGGTCGTGGGTGCCACGCCGCAGGCCATGCTCGCGCAAGGCTTCAAGCAGGTCGGCCACGACTTTCCGGTGTTTTTGCATCCGAAGACCGGCGAGGAGTACGCCCTGGCCCGCACCGAGCGCAAGAACGGGCGCGGCTACCTGGGGTTCAAGTGCGACTTCAATGATTCCATAACGCTCGAGGAGGACTTGAAGCGCCGCGACCTCACCATCAACGCGATGGCGGTGGAGGCGCATCTTGATGCGGACGGCAGGCAGGTAGATCCCTCGTTCACCCGCGATCAGGTCATCGATCCCTACGGCGGCCTCAAGGATCTCGAAGACCGCGTGCTCCGCCACGTCTCCCCAGCCTTCACCGAGGATCCGCTGCGCGTGCTGCGCGTGGCGCGCTTTGCCGCGCGCTACTACAACTTAGGCTTCAAGGTGGCCTCCGAGACGCTCAAGCTCATGCGCGACATGGCCGAGTCCGGGGAGCTGTGCTCGCTCACCCCCGAGCGGGTGTGGCAGGAGCTGCAGAGGGCGCTGTGCACGATGAACCCCGAGATCTTCATCGAGACGCTTCGCGACTGCGGGGCGCTGCGCTACGTGCTCCCCGAGGTCGACGCACTCTACGGCGTGCCCGGGCCCAAGCGCTGGCACCCTGAGATCGACTCGGGCGTCCACACCTGCCTGACCATCGCCCGCGTGAGCGCGGAGACCGAGGATCCGGTGACGCGCTTTGCGATGCTCTGCCACGATCTCGGCAAGGGGCGCACCCCGGTCACCGAGTGGCCGCACCACCGCCTCCACCACCTCCTGGGCGTGCAGCCGCTGCGCGAGTTGTGCATGAGGCTCAAGGTGCCCAAGGAGTATGAGAACTTCGCCTTCCGCGTAGTGCGCTACCACTCGGAGATGCACCACGTCTACCGCGGCGGCCCCGAGGGCCTGGTGACGCTCTTCGACGAGCTTGACGCCTGGCGCAACCCGTCGATAGTCAAACCCTGGGTGCTGTGCTGCAAGTGCGACTTCCTGGGGCGCCTTGGGTTCAGCAACCGCCCCTTCCCGCGCGCCGACTACGTGCTGGGGCTCTTTGCCCTCCTGCGCAACGTCAAGGCCGAGGAGTTCGTGAAGGACGGGTTCAAGGGCCCTGAGATCCGCGAGCAGATGCGCCGCAAGCGCATCGCGCTCACGGCGGAGTACCTCAAGACCCTGCCCAAGTCCGAGCTTGACGACTCTGCAAACGAGATGCCGCCTGAAGGCGACATCAACTGGCGCCCGTTCGGCAAGCGCTTCTAGGCCCTTGCCTCTCCCTTGAGGATCCCCTCGATGCACGAGAGGATCCCCTCCATCGGCAGCTGCCGCATGCAGCGCGAGTAGCCGTCCTCGACTTGCAGGCAGAAGCGCAAAAGCGCACTGCACGAGGGGTTCTTGCGCTCGCACTTCACGTCAGCCTGGAAGGCATGGAACGGGCAGTTTTCAAAATACAAGGAGGGCCTGACGCGCTCGCATGGCGTGCCTGCGAGCAGCGCCACCACCGGCACTCCGGTGAACTTCGCAAGGTGCATAATCCCGGTGTCCACCGTGACAAGCAGCGCGGACTTGGCAAGCTCGAGGGCAAGCTCATCGAGACTGAAGCGCCCGAGCGCGCGCTCAAGGCGCCTTTTGGGATCGACAACGTCGGCGATGCGGGCGTCCGAGCGCTCGCCGCTTAGGATCACGTGGAAGCCGAGGGATGAGGCCAGGCTTGCGATGCGCTGCCAGCAAGCTGGGGGAAGGAGCCTGGCACCTGACTTGGCGCCTAGCTGCAAGAAGACGTTCTGGTTGCGCCTTCTTGGAAATGAGAGCTCAGGGTACCAGTCAGAGAGGATAAAACGGCATGTAATTCTATTTAAATTACAATGATCTCCCCCCAGCTGCGTCATCTTCATTCCTGTTATTCCTGCTCGTGCGCCCGCCGTTTGCGCGCTGCCGCCACGCTCATTGGAAGGCGCGCCTCCGAGCATCGAGCAGATCCTCTCCTCTAAATTGAGGCAGGCAGGCTCAGGGCGCTCCTCGTCGATAAGGCGCGTGTAGATCCCCTTTGAAAAGCCCTTGAAGGCCGTGATCCGGCAGCAGCCCAGCGCCTGCGCCAGCAGAACGTCGCGGCGGTGCCAGATCACGAATCCCTCGTCGAAGTGACGCTGCAAGACAAGGGCCTTGAGGAGTTTCAACGGATCGGCGTCGTCCATGACCAAAGGGGTGATCCCGAAGGGAGCGCGCCTTATGAAGGACGCCAGCGCGCCTGGACAAGTCAGGAAGATCCGCGCGTGCGGCCAGGCGCAGCGCAATGCGTGCAGAGCCGGCAACGCGCAGAGCGTGTCGCCCATGTGGGCGATGCAGGCGACCAGGACGCGCTTGGGCTCGTAGCCTGGCGCGCGTGCAAGGCCCAGCGCCTGCATTGCCTTCTTCGCAGCAAAGCGGGGAAGCGCGAACAGCACCTCGATGTTCTTGCAAAGTGCGATGCTTTTCATGATCCCTCAGTTATCGAAGTTCGTGATGACCAGTTCCTTGATCGCCCCGCGCTTGCTTCCAACCGAGTTGATGTAACGCTTGGCATCGAGCGTGCTTATCTTGAACTCCTTGTAGAGCTCAAAGCACAGCGGGGCCGTGGAGTTTGACTCCAGAAAGCGGATCCCGCGCTCGTCGAGCTCGCGGCAGAAGTCGCGCAGGTGAGCCTGATCCTCATCATCCCAGCCGCCGGTGGCGTAGGAGGTGAAAGACGAGGTCTGGGTGAGCGGAGCGTAGGGCGGATCGAGGTAGACGAAGGCGTTGTCGGGGATCTTGCCCTCGTCCAAGAGTGAGCCGTAGTCCTGGCAGCAGATTTCGACTTCCTTCTCGTTTAGGAACCTGTGGCAGGCCTCGAGCGCTGGCTCGTCGCAGTAATTGGGTTTTACGATCTTGCCGAACGGTGTGTTGAAGTAGTTCTTCTTGTTGACGCGGTAGAGGCCGTTGAAGCAGGTCTTGAGCAGGTAGATGAGCCTGGCGCCGCGCTCGACTACGCTCCTGGAGGTCCTGAAGGCAGGATCGTGATCCCAGCTCCTCACCTCCATGAACATGTCCTTGTCGTAGCGGAAGGACTTGAGCATGGACTTGAGTTCCTCGAGGTTGTCCCTGATGGCCTTGTAGGCGCAGATGAGCTCCTCGTTGCAGTCGTTGATCACCGCGCGGCGGAACTTCATGGCAAAGAACATTGCGCCGCCTCCGACGAAAGGCTCGACATAGGTGTCCACAACGTCCGGGACGTAGCTTAGGAGCACAGGCAGCGAGCGGCGCTTGCCGCCCACCCACTTGATGAATGGCTTGGGCGCGTTTGGATCGAAGATCTGCATCAGTCAGTATTCCTGTTTTAAAACAATGTAGACATGATACGGCAAGGGCCGCGGATTTGGATCCGCGGCCCTTGTTCATGCGGCGTCACGCCGCACATTTCCAGGATCAGGCCTGGGGAACGATCGAGATGGTGACCTCGGTCTTGACGTCAGGATGAAGCTGGATCGAGATCTGGTAGTCGCCGGTGGAGCGGAGGACGCCCTCGGGGAGGCGGATCTCGCTCTTGTGGACCTCGACGCCGCCCTTGGTGATGACATCGGCGATGTCGCGGGTGCCAACGGAACCGAACAGCTTGCCTTCATCGCCGGCCAGGGCCTCGATGGTGAACTTGCCGATCTCCTCGAGCTTGGCGGCGCGATCCTGCGCAGCCTTCAGCTCGCCGGCGATCTTGGCCTCGAGCTCGGCGCGCTGGGCCTCGAACTTCTCGAGGTTCTCCTTGGTGGCGCGGACAGCCTTCTTGTTGGGAAGGAGGAAATTGCGGGCGAAGCCGTTCTTGACCTTGACCTTGTCGCCCAGACCGCCTAGGCGGCCGATCTTGTCTAACAGGATAACTTCCATTTTTGACTCCTAATTAACGGCCCTGCAGATCAGTGTAAGGCAGAAGAGCCAGGTAGCGGGCGCGCTTGATGGCGGTGGCCAGCTGGCGCTGATATTTAGCGCTGGTGCCGGTGATGCGGCTCGGAACGATCTTGCCGGACTCGGTGACGTAGTTCTTCAGAAGGGCCACGTCCTTGTAGTCGATCTCGGTGATGCCTTCAGCTGCGAAGCGGTTGAACTTGCGGCGATGGAAATAACGTGCCATGGTGATCCTCCTTACTCGGCATCCTGGGCTTCAGGGGCAGCTTCCTCGGAAGGAACCTGGCCGGTGATGTCGTTCCTGCTCCTCGGACCCGAGGCGTTCTCCTCGTGCGGGCGGCGCTCCTCGCGCATCTTCATCATCGGGGACTCCTCGGTGACTTCACCCTTGGTGCGGATGATGAGGTTGCGGATCACGGCGTCGTTGAAGCGGAAGTTGTTCTCGATGCTGCGGATGGTCTCCTCGGAGGCCTCGCAGTTGATGAGGACATAGTGGGCCTTGTGAAGCTTCTGGATGGGGTAGGCCAGCTGCCTGCGGCCCCAGTTCTCGAGGCGGGTGACTTTGCCGCCGTCCTTCTCGATCTCCGCCTTGTAGCGGTCGATCATGCCCGGGACCTGATCGCTCTGGTCAGGGTGGACCAGGAACACGATTTCGTAGTTGCGCATTGGAAATGCTCCTTACGGTAAAAGTCTGGCATATCAGCCTTATGGCCAGACAAGGAAGCTAACCCGGGGGCGTTCCCCCGGGCGACTGAAGTGGCAAGTATTATACGCTAGGAAAGGCGCGTGGCAAGGGCTTATTCAAGCCCGATCTGGCGCACGCATTCAAAGAGCGAGATGCCCGCTGCAACCGAGACGTTGAGCGACTCGACGCCCCGGGCCATCGGGATGCGGACCACGGCGTCGCACTTCTCGCGGGTCAGGCGGCGCATCCCGCTCTCCTCGGAGCCCATGACGATGGCGCACTGCTTTTGGAACTCATGCTCGTAGATCACGCCGCTGCCCTCGCCTGCCAGCCCCACGACCTCGATTCCGTGGTCGCGCATCATGTCGAGCGTGCGCGCAAGGTTTGTAACCTCGACAAAGCGGACGGCCGTCGCGCCGCCTGCGGCGGCCTTGCGGGCAACCGGGGTGAGCGAGGCCGAGCGGTCGCGCGGGACGATGACCGCGGTGGCGCCGGCACCCCAGGCCGAGCGGATGCAGGCGCCCAGGTTCCTGGGATCGGTGACGCCGTCTAGGACCAGATAGAGCTGCCTGCCCTGGCCTGCGCCCTCTATCAGGTCCTCGAGATCGTGCTCGCCGAGAGGAGGATCGGCGAGCATCTCGATGATGACGCCCTGGTGGACGCCGCCTTCGGCCTTCTCGTCCAGAAAGTGAGGGAGCGCCTGCTGGACCCTGACGCCTGCGGCGTCGAGCTCCTCGACGATCCTCGATATGCGGTGGTCGTCGCCACGCCCCTTGGCCACCCAGGCTGCGGTGATGCGGTCAGGCGCCGTCTCCAGCGCTGACATGACCGGGTTGATGCCGTAAACGAGCTCGCGGCTGTGTGATTTCCTGCCTGCCATGGCTTATCTCCTCCTGCCTCTGGACCTGCCGCGGCTGCCGCGGCCCCTGCGCCCGTCGCGGTCCTCGCGGCCGCGCCTACTGGGCATCGAGAACGGGTTTGAATAGTGCACCGAGCTCGTAAGCTCGCTGCCCCAGCCTGCCTGGATCTGCGGGCGCTCGACGTTGTCGCCGTCTGAAGCCTCCTGGGCGCGGGAGATGTCAGAGAGGCTCTTGAAGAGCGCCTCCTTGTCCACCGGCCCGCCTGCGGCCTTGCGGTCGGCCTCGCGCTTCTTCAGGATGCGGTCGCGGTCCTTGCGGTACTTGGCAGTCGAGCCCATGCCGGTGGGCATGAGGTCTATCTTGTGCTCGGCGGCGTTGACCGCGGCGACGACGACCTTGATCGGATCGCCGATGCGGTAGACCTTGCCCTTGTCGGAGATGAGCGACTCGGTGCGCTGGTCGAAGTTCAGGTAGCCGGGGAAGTTCCCGATGAAGATGAGGCCGTCCACGAGGAAGTCGTCCAAGTGCACGAAGATGCCGAACCTGGTGCAGCCTGAGATGGTGCCCTTGACGGTCTCGCCGATGAACTTCTCAAGGTAGGTGCAGGCGAGCTCGAAGTCGACCTCGCGCTCGGCGGTGTCGGCGGCGATCTCGCGCTCGGTGCAGCGCGCGCCCAGGACCATGAGCTCGGGCTTGGTGTAGGAGCGCTGGCCGATCTTGCCCCAGGGGGCCTTGCCCTGCTTCTCCAGGATGTGCTTGATGACGCGGTGCAGCTGCAAGTCGGCGTAGCGGCGGATCGGGGAGGTGAAGTGGGCGTACTTCTCAAGGGCCAGTCCGAAGTGCCCGATGTTCTCGGGGCTGTACTCGGCCTTGGACATGCTGCGCAGCAAAAGCTCGCCTAAGATCTTGCCGTCCTTGCGCTTTGCAATTGCATCGGCGAGCTTGGCGTAGTCGGCGCTCGTGGGCTTGTCCACGGAGCCTGGCAGCGAGAGGCCGAAGCGCGCCAGCTGCGGGATCAGCATGTCGAGCTTCTTCTGGGTCGGGGCGGCGTGGACGCGGTAGAGCGTCTGGCAGCGGTTCTCGGCCACGAAGCATGCAGCCGCGACGTTGGCGGCGATCATGCACTCCTCGATGAGCTTGTGGGCGTCGTTGCGCTCCAGGGGCTCGACCCCGGTGATCTCCATGTTCTCGTTGAACACGAAGTGCTGCTCGGTTCCCTCGATGCTGATGCCGCCGCGGCGCTTGCGGTAGGCGTCGAGCGCGTGGTAGAGGTTGTAGAGCTCCTTGACATGGGGGATCATCGCCTCGTGCTCGGGGTACTTGGCAGTGCCCTCGGAGATCATCTGCCAGGCCTCTGTGTAGGTCAGGCGGGCGTGCGAGCGCATCACCGCGGGGTAGAACGCGTACTTCGTGGTCTCGCCCTTCTCGTTGATGTCCATCTCGCAGCACATGCACAGCCTGTCCACATCGGGGTTCAGCGAGCAGATGCCGTTTGAGAGCTTCTCGGGGAGCATCGGGATCACGTAGTTGGGGAAGTAGCAGCTGTTGCAGCGGTTCACCGCCTCGTGGTCGAGCACGCTGCCCGGGCGCACGTAGTAGGAGACGTCGGCGATGGCCACGTAGAGCTTCCAGCCCCTGCCCTCGCGGTGGCAGTAGACGGCGTCGTCGAAGTCGCGCGCGTCCTCGCCGTCGATGGTCATGAGCGGCACGTCGCGGATGTCCGGGCGGCCCTTCCAGTCGTCCTCGGACACGGTGTCGGGGATGCGGGCCAAGGCCTTGGGCATGTTGTCAGGCCAGCTGCTGGGGATGTCGTTGCGCAGCACCGCCATCACGATGATGTTGTTGAGGCTTCCCAGATCGCGCACGACCTGGCGGGTCTTGACATAGCAGTGCCCCGAGCCGCGCTCTAGGATCTGCGCGATGACCACGTCGCCTGCCTTGGCCTCGCCAAGGTCCTCCGGGGTCTCGAACTCGAAGCCCAGGCTTGCGAGGTTGGGCTCGTCAGGCATGAGCGAGGCAGCGCGCGCCACCCCCGGGCGCGCCTTGGAGGCGCCCAGCGGCATCACGCGGCCCAGGACGCAGACGCGCTTCTTGACGAGCCTGCCGCAGTAGGCGATCCCGCTTCCGGTGATCGCCTGGTACTCCACGGTGTCGCCGGGGAGGATCACTATCATGCTCTTGAGCAGGAAATCCTCGCCCTTGAGGCCCGAGACATGGAAGACATAGCGCTTGGTCCTCTCGGATCCGAGGAAGTCCGACTCCTCGCGCGCGGCGACCTTGGACTCGCCCTGCTCGATCTGGGATGGCATGGCGTAGACCTCGAAGCCCGGGAGCTTTGAAAGGGCCTGCTCCTCCACGAGCTCGCTTAGGATCCTGCGGCAGGCGTTCTCGCCGCCGGCAGGCAGGCCCTTGGTGTAGCCGACTCGGCCCAGGAGGCCTGAGACGACGCCCAGGGCCGCCACTCCCTTGAACTGGGGGTGGTAGAGCGCGCAGACTGCGTAGATGGCCGTCTTGAGGTCCGTGGCCGGATCGCCCTTGGGGGCGTGCTCCTGTCCTAGCGCAGCCTCGAGTGCGCGGCGCTCGCGCTGCCGCTGCTCCTCGCGCTTTTGCGCCTCGATCCTCGGGGCCTCCGCGGAATCCTTTAAGGCCTTCTGCTGCTGCGGATCGAGTTCCTGCGCCTCCTCAGGCGCCTCTTCCATTGCGGCCTTCTGGGCCTTGCCGGTCTTGATCTTCTCTATGATCGATTT
>Ga0256406_1002520_pt1 | contig 25528 bp, 23 predicted proteins | sample RumenRJG_03DNA_FD_185986 | JGI IMG/M metagenome (GOLD analysis project Ga0256406, IMG submission 185986) | Bovine rumen microbial communities from Lethbridge, Alberta, Canada - RJG_03 | ecosystem: Host-associated > Mammals > Digestive system > Stomach > Rumen | place: Canada: Alberta | collected...
GACTCGCCTTTTCGACCTTGACCATCACAAGAGTCCCAAGGTCATCGTCTCCGTGCTCATGCTGCGTGAGGGCTTCGACGTAAACAATATCTGCGTCATCGTACCCTTGCGTGCTTCCAACGCACCCATCCTGTTGGAGCAGACCATTGGACGCGGTCTGAGACTGATGTGGCGGGAACCGGAATATGCAAGCATCAAGCTGGAAGACCGTAAACGCGTGCTCGTGCTCCATAAAGAGCCCAAGACTTACATCGACATGCTCTCCATCATTGAGCATCCGGCATTCATCAAGTTCTATAACGAGCTAATAGAAGGCGGACTGGCTGGTATCGACAGTGGCGACATAGGCGCAGGAGCCGGTGGCGCCACCGGCGACATCATTCGCGTGGGATTGAAGGAAGGCTACGAAGCCTATGATATGACATGGCCCGTCATCCTGCACGACGCAGAGGAAGAGCTGCAGGAGATAACTATCAGCCCCAATGATTTACCACCCTTTACAGCCTTCTCTTTGGATACCTTGCGACATTTCCTTGCCACAGATGGTGAGACCTTTGTCTCACAAGATGTGATCAGTAAGACGCAGTTTGGTAACTATCGCGTCGATGCCAATCTGTTCACAGCAGAGAGCTACAACGAATACTTACAGAAACTGCTGCGCATCGTTACCATGCGCATGGACAAAGAACGTCGCAAAGGCGGATTTCCGATGATACAGATAGACGGGGCGCGCATCGTAGCTTTAGTGGATGTTTATATCCGCACGCGGCTCTTTGGCGAGCCGTTCAATCCTTTCCAAGGCAACGACTGGAAAATACTCTTGGCAAAAAATGGTATCGTGACGCAACACATTGTGGGGGAACTGGCACGTGCTATCTTCAAGATGCAGATGGCAGCCACTACCACACAGGCTGTTGTCCACAAAATAGCCTTCTCAACTGTCAAGGTACTGCGCATGCGTGAGAGCTATTCCCAGCCCCTACAGAAGACCATCTACGAGCGTGTGCCCTACCCCTCGCATGGCGGTGGTCTCGAGAAAGCTTTCGCCCAGTTTCTCGATAAAGACAGTAGTGTAGAGGCGTTTCTGAAGATTGACGAGACACAACACGCCTTCGCCATTGTCTATTATATCCGCAATGACGGTATGCTGGCTCCCTATCATCCGGATTTTATCGTAAAGACAAAAGACAAGGTGTATATCATTGAGACCAAAGGCAATGACAAGATAGACGACAAAAACGTGCGGCTCAAACAGCAGTCCACCTTGCAATGGCTGCGTCGTGTCAATACCCTGCCACAAGAAGAGCGCATGGGTCGTCAATGGGAATATGTACTCCTGAGTGAGGACAATTTCTACTCACTCTCGGGCAGCGGCGCTACCATAGAAGACATCTGCATCCGCTGTCACGTCTCGACATCGGCGGCCACGGGTGATTTGTTCGGAACTTAAAATTCACCGAAGTATAAGTGAGTCCTCTTTAAAAAGTCAGCGTGCTTTCAATTTACAAGTATTAGTGACAGAACAAGCCATAGATTGGGTCTATGAAGTTCATTCTACAAGATCTATAGGCATTATTTGCACACTAGAGTTTTAAATTGAAAGTATTTTGAGATGCTCCTCTGTTTTAAGGCACTTTTTCAAGGGGACTCATACATAAAAAGACCAATTGTCTCAATTTAGGGTGACGCATTGACGAAGTCAAGAGGCAATAAGGCAGTTGCTCGATTCCCCATGATAGGGCATGCGAAGATGCTCTTTCAGTATTTCCTCATTCTTTTGGTCATTCCGTTTCCCTTCTTCCCAAAGACAGTCCATCCCATCATCTGCCTTTGAAGCGAAATATGAGGAGAGTGCCGCCTTTGCTGGGTCTACATGATCTTCAGTGGCCATGTGAGGTATCTATAGAGGAGAGGGGCATTCCAACAGAGCAGCCAAACGTCGAGCGCCACCACCAACACAAGCACAAGAGAGGAGAGGGGACGGCGGAGAGCAATGAGAAGAAAACTGATAAGCAGAGGTATCGTAAAGAGCCAATGGGCCGCCATGATGTAACATTCATTTGCAGCAAAGCCGATTCCTACGTGAAGGAGCACGTTGAAAGCCATTATAGCCACCGCCAGCCACGTCAGCCTCAGGCGCCGCCCAGCCCATATGCCACCAGCCAGCAACAGCAACACGACAGCCTCGGCCACATAATGCAACTTGCTTCCATAAGGCTCGATTGCCGGACGCCCAGACAGTACATCTCCCAACAGATGCTTGCGGTGGAACTGCATCGACTCTCCGAAAAAGTTTTCCCGAAGCACGTCCGTACGATTGAGCTTGGTGTCCGTCCATTTCATCTCATTCTTCACCAGGCCTTTATCGCTCTTGTGGGGCATCGTCAGCCGACCCATGCCGAAAGCCAGGAGTCCCATCACAAAGGCGGGAGCTAAGACTGCACCCGGAAAATAGCGACGGCTGAAGAACGCACGGCCATTGGTGAAGAGCAGTATCAACAGTACAAGAGCACCATTCGACAGGGTAACACCAGCCGTCACCATAAAGAGGAACACCGACTCACGGAGGCTGAAACGCTGTCCCTGCTTCAGTTTCCCGGCCGACTTACTGAGGGTCAGCATCAGCAGAAACAGACTGATGCAGAAATGGTCGGGCACTATCATCGCTACGATAATATAGGCTGACAGCAGGAACATGCATGTCAACGAGAAAGCTGCCGATGCTGAGACACCAACAACATTTCGGAGGATGCGCTGAAGGAAGAGACAGGAATAGAGGCCGCAAAACGTGAGCACAACACCCATGATGAGCTGACAGCAGTTGGATCCGGTGACCCACCACAGCAGCTGGTTGAACCCATAGAGGGGATACATCAAGAAGGCAAGGAGCGGGTGACGCAGCGCATCGTAGCCCTGATGCCAGTCGGTGAGCACACTGTAGGTAATAGGGTCGAAGCCCGACATGCGATAATTGCGCATGAAGTTGAGCCACGCTCTATGGTCGTAATCGGCGAAGAGCACCCAAAACTTTGCAATAATGAGGTACTCAAAGAAAAGAATGAAGACCAGCAGCACCGCTGCCTGCCAACGCTCATCACGACGAATGGCAAAGACCGACTTCATGGCTTTCTAAAAGAAGAACCTCACAAGGAGCGACGCATTGCAGCACCACAGACCGAGTGAAACAAGTAGCAACAACGAGGTGAGACATCGCCGTGGCAATGGCCTCATCGCCTTTAGAAGGAAGCCGATGGCAATGGGGATGACATAAATCCAATGGGCCGTCATGATGTAGACCTCATTCAATCCGAACCCCAGCCCCAAATGGATAATAAGGTCGAGACCGAAGAAGGAAAGCGCGAGCCAGAGGAACTTGCTACGCCGGCCAGCCCAAATGCCGGCTAAGAAGAGCAGCATGATAAAGGCCTCGAGCGCATAGTGCCATGCGTGCCGATAATGCACTATGATGGGGCGGTTGCGCAGCGTGTCCTCAAGCAGATGGTCGCGGTGGAGCTGGATGGACTCACCGAAGAGATTCTCTACCGCCGACTGCCACCGCGAGGTACTGATGTCGGTCCAACTGAGGAAGCCGTTGGGCTCTATGGGCTTGCCGAGTTTCTTAAGACGGTGACTTACCATGCGCTGCTTCTTCTGCTTGGCAATGATCGTGGCTGAGTCGAGCCCCTGCTTCAGCTGCATTTGAAAGTCCTTCTTTTGTTTGGCCGCGGCCTTAGCCTTTCGTGCTGCATTGGCAGCCTGCTCCTTGGGCCACACCAGCTTGGCATATTCCACTTCACTTGTAGCCCAGATAAGACCTGCCGGGACGAGAACGGCCAATATGAGATAGCGTGGACGAAAGAACCGGCGCCCATTGGAGAAAAGGGCTGCAAGGAAAACCTTCAATCCGTTATTCAGCGACACACCGGCAGTGAGAACGAAGCACACGATGGTCTCCTTCATGGTCATTGGCTTATGCTCCTTGATGTGGCAGCCTGCCAGGTAAAGCACCAGCAGAAGAAGCATCATGGAGATGATGAAATGATCGGGTGCCACCGATGATGCCATCACATAAGCAAAGGAGAAGAACAACGTGGAAAGCACTACTGAGCAGGCACGTCCAAGACCGACAATCTCGCTCAATATACGGTACATGAACAACAAGGCATAAAGACTACAGAACACGTTGATGCCTGCCACAATGAAGAGGGCACAGTTGATGCCCGTAAGCCATGTCAACCCACAGTTGAGAAGATAGGGCAGAAACATGAAGAAAGCAAGCAGCGGATGGCGGTAGACATTGTAGCCCGCCGTCCAATCGGTAATCACCGCATAGGTGATGGGATCGAAACCGGAAAGGTGAAAATTATGGATGAAGAGCTGCCAGGTGTTGTCGCTCACGGGGGTGAAGAGGCCATAATACTTGACAACGACCAGTGCGTTGAGGGCAATAAACACGAGGAGAGCAACGGCTGCCAACAGCCTTTCCCCCGGACGGATGCCAAACAATGCTTTCATTAAGTCTAACTTTTTATCGGGTTTGCTTTAGCGTGTGAATCAACAGCCAAGACTACGATAAGCGTCGATCACATCATTTTTAATTGCGGAGGGGACAAGACCGTCTATCTGCTCTCCCCGGCCAATGAGCGAGCGAATCAGCGTGCTGCTCACATTGAACAGGGGCATTCTGACAAGCGTCACTCCCTCCGGTAAGTTGTCTTCACTAACATCATAGCCTTGCCGCGGATAGACCAGGACAGGGTAGTGCCCAAGGATGCGCCCCGTGAATTTCCACTTGGAGAAAGCCTCCCAATTGTCGGCCCCGATGACGAGCGAGAAGCGGTGCTGGGGGTAGGCCGACGAGAGAGCCCGGAGCGTATTCCAAGTGTAAGACGGCCGAGGCAAACGGAATTCGAAATCCGACACCAGCACATTGCGGATGCCTCTGAGCGCCTTCTGTGCCAAACGCAGCCGCTCTTGCTCGTCGAGCAATCCGGTTTCAGCCTTCAAGGGGTTCTGAGGCGATACCATCAGCCACACCTCGTCGACAAGGTGCTTATCGAGGAGCTGTCGGGCTATGGCTATATGCCCGTTATGAATAGGATTGAACGACCCGCCGTAGATGCCTATCCGCATTCGACTATGCCTTTTCGAGGAAGTCGGCGACCAACTTGTAAGTGGCAGCCTCAGCCTCTTCAATCTTATCGTTGACAACAATATGGTCGAATTTCGGTGCGAAAGTCATCTCGTAGGAGGCTTTAGCCAACCGCTGTTCAATCACATCGGGCGCATCGGTGCCCCGTTCCACAAGTCGGCGGTGCAACTCCTCGATGGACGGGGCCTGGATGAAGAGGCTCATGGCACGCTCGCCATAGTATTGCTTGATGTTGCAGCCTCCCTTGACGTCCACATCGAAGACTACATTCTCACCCTTTTCAAGTTGGCTGTCGACCTGCGACTTGAGCGTACCATAGAACCGGCCGGGGTAGACTTCTTCATATTCCAGGAACTCCCCCTTGGCAATGCGCTCACGAAACTCATCAGCAGTAATGAAGAAGTACTCCACTCCATTGCGCTCTGTTCCTCGGGGCGCCCGCGAAGTGCAGCTCACCGAGAATGCCAGCTTCAGCTCAGGATGATTCTTCATGAGCCAATTCACGATGGTACTCTTTCCACTTCCCGACGGCGCACTGAAAATGAGCAGTTTGCCACGCTTCTTAGCGACTGCCGGCTGAGGGCCGCCAACTTGAATGTTGCTTGATTGATTTACCATAAGTACATGCTTTGAAGTCATATACGTTAGAGCGCATTGAGCACCTGCTCCTTTATCTGCTCCAATTCATCCTTCATCTTCACCACGATGTTCTGCATCTCAGCCTGGTTACTTTTCGAGCCCGTGGTGTTGATTTCGCGGCCCATCTCCTGGGCAATGAATCCCAATTTCTTACCGTTGGGTTTATCCTCAGCCATCGTCTCCCGGAAATACTTCAGGTGATTGGCCAGGCGCTGCTTCTCCTCGCTGATGTCGAGCTTCTCAATATAGTAGATAAGCTCTTGCTCGAGTCTGTTCTGATTGTATTCCACTTCAGGGATCTGCTCCAGTCCCTTGATGATGGTCTCTTTGATTTTCGGCACACGGCTCTTCTCCAAAGGCTCGATGCTGTGGAGCAATGCCTCGATGTTGTCAATCTTCTCGTTGAACTTCTTCTCCAGTGCTGCTCCCTCCTGACGGCGAAAAGCCAACAGAGCACCTATGGCCTCGTCGATGGCCTTGCGGGCAGCCTGCCATTCTTCGGGCGTGAGCACCTCTGTTTCGGTGCGCGTCTCCACATCGGGCATTCGCAGCAAGGTGTAGAACCAGTCGCTCGGCTCGGGTATTCCCGTGGCAGCTGATATACTCTTAATCTGATGGTAATAGTTCTCCACCAGTTTTGCGTTGATGGGCGTAGGCTCCACCCCCGTGTCTTTCTCAATCCAAAGAGCGAAATCCACTTTGCCCCTGAGCAACTTAGCAGCAATAAGCTGACGAATCTCCATCTCTTTTTCACGATAGATGGGAGCGATGCGCGTGGAGAGGTCAAGAGCTTTGCTATTGAGCGACTTCACTTCGACATTAATCTTCTTGTCTTTGAATGTTACGACTGCCTTGCCGTAACCAGTCATTGATTGTATCATAGATAGCACACGTTAAATTTCTGCAAAAGTACGAATTTTGTGGGAAAATAGCGTAAATTTGCAGATTAATTAGAGTTAGAAGGCAACGATTATGTCCTGTATACTAAATATTGACACCAGTACCGACGTTTGCTCGGTGGCTGTCAGCAATGAAGCTGAACTCATTTTCAACAAAGAAGACCACACGGGCCCCAATCACGCAGAGCGATTAGGGACCTTCGTCGACGAAGCACTCTCATTCATTGATAACCATGCCATCCCGCTTGATGCAGTGGCCGTAAGCTGTGGTCCTGGGTCCTACACAGGGCTCCGTATTGGCACCAGTATGGCCAAAGGCATTTGCTATGGGCGCGATGCCAAGCTCATAGCCGTGCCCACCTTGGAGCTGCTCTGCGTGCCAGTGCTGCTGCAGGAGATGGTGGACAGCAATGACGCCCTGCTCTGTCCGATGCTGGACGCCCGCCGGATGGAAGTCTACGCTCAGGTCTTCGACCGCAGTCTCAAGGAACAGCGCCCCATCCACGCTGACGTGGTGACCGAGGACACCTACCGTGAATTTCTCGATCAAGGCCCGGTGTATTTCTTCGGCAATGGAGCGGCCAAATGCATGACCGTCATTCATCATCCCAACGCCCACCTCATCGAGGGCATCCAGCCACTGGCTAAGAACATGTTTCCGCTGGCCGAGAAGCGCATCGCCGAAGAGCGCTTCGAGGACGTCGCCTACTTCGTCCCCTTCTACCTTAAGGACTTTGTGGCCAAACTCCCCAAGAATCTTTTGTAACAGAATCAATCAAGAAACCCCTATGAATATAGAAGGATTAGACTATAACACCCAGCGCGAGAAACTCATTCTGCCCGAATATGGGCGTGAGATACAGAATATGGTCGACTACGCCGTCGGACTGAAAACCAAGGCAGAGCGCCAACGCTGTGCCGAAACCATTGTAGCCATTATGGGGCGCATGACGCCACAAAACCGGGAGGCTACCGACCAAAAGCAGAAGCTTTGGGACCATCTTGCCATCATGAGTGACTTCAAGCTCGACATCGACTATCCCTTCGATGTGTCCGAGGCCAAGAAAATATCCACCAAGCCCGAGCCCATGAGCTATCCGATGAAGAAGATTCCGGTGAAGCACTATGGCAGCCTCATCTTCGAGCTCTTCGAACGACTGAAGAACATGCCCGACGGACCGGAGCGCAACGAGCTCATTCGCCAGACAGCCAATCAGATGAAACGCAATCTCATGCAGTGGAGCCACGGCTCGTGTGACGACGAGAAGGTGGCATCCGACCTGGCCAAGTTCACCGACGGCAAAGTGCAGCTCGATCTCGACCATTTCAAATTCAACACCGTGGCTCACGAGCCCGAGAAAAAGCACAAGCGGAAATAACCCAACCAATGAAGTCTTTCATCATAGAAGGTGGTCATCCCCTCAAGGGCACGATTGAGCCTCAGGGTGCCAAGAACGAGGCACTCGAGGTTATCAGTGCATGCCTGCTCACCAGCGACAAGGTGAGTATCAGCAATATTCCCGATATCCTCGATGTGAACAATCTCATCAAGCTGCTTGCCGACATGGGGGTAAAAGTGGAGCGGGAAGGCAGCAACACCTTTACCTTTCAGGCCGACGACCTCAACCTCAACTATCTGCAGAGCGATGACTTTGTGAAGCGATGCTCCTCTTTGCGCGGCAGCGTGCTCACCATCGGGCCGTTGCTTGGCCGATTCGGGAAGGCCACTGTCGCACAGCCTGGTGGCGACAAGATAGGTCGCCGCCGTCTCGACACCCATTTCCTGGGCTTCAAGCATCTCGGAGCTCGTTTCGTCCACGATGACGAGCGCAATGTCTACCAGATTGAGGCTCAGCATCTAAAAGGTAGCTATATGCTGCTTGACGAGGCGTCGGTCACGGGAACCGCCAACATCATCATGGCCGCAGTCCTTGCCAAAGGCACCACTACCATCTACAATGCAGCTTGCGAGCCTTATATCCAGCAGCTCTGCCATCTGCTCAACTCCATGGGAGCCAACATCAGCGGCATTGCCTCCAACCTGATAACCATCGTCGGGGTTGAGCGTCTCCATGGGGCCCATCACACCATCCTGCCCGATATGATTGAAGTAGGCTCCTTCATCGGCATGGCAGCCATGGTGGGCGACGGTATCCGCATCAAGAATGCCTCGGTGAAGAATCTGGGAATCATCCCCGATACCTTCAAGCGATTAGGAGTGCGGCTGAAGATTGAAGGCGACGACATCATCGTGCCCCATCAGCCTCACTATCAGATAGAATCGTTCATCGACGGCACCATCATGACCATCAGCGATGCACCCTGGCCAGGGCTCACTCCCGATCTCATCTCTGTACTCCTTGTGGTCGCCACACAAGCCCGCGGCAGCGTGCTCTTCCACCAGAAGATGTTTGAAAGCCGACTGTTCTTCGTCGACAAGCTCATCGACATGGGAGCGCAGATTATCCTGTGCGATCCTCACCGTGCCGTCGTGGTGGGCCACGATCATAAACGTACGCTGCGTGCCGGAAGAATGACAAGTCCCGACATCCGCGCCGGCATAGCACTGCTCATTGCTGCCCTGAGCGCGAATGGCACAAGCCGGATTGACAACATTGCCCAGATTGACCGTGGCTATGAGAACATAGAGACGCGGCTCAACCTGCTCGGCGCTCATATCACACGTTCGGATGATTAAGCAGGAAGAAGTCTTTCGCATAGGCCGACTGGGCAGGCCTCATGGCGTGAAGGGCGAAATCATTTTCATGTTCGATGACGACGTGTTCGACCGTGTCGACGCCGACTATCTCGTGCTCAATATCGAGGGCATCCTCGTACCCTTTTTCATGGAGGCCTACCGGTTCCGCAACGACAGCACCGCCCTCATGAAATTTCGCGACATCGACACCGAGAACGCGGCACGCGAACTGACAGGATGCGACGTCTTCTTCCCAAGAAAACTGGCCGACAACGAAGACCGCATGCCCTCATGGAACGAGCTGACCGGCTATCGGCTGACCGACGAGAAAGGCCACGACGTGGGAATCATAGCAAGTGTGGACGACAGCACGGCCAACGTGCTCTTTGAAACCACAGAAGGAAGGCTCCTGCCCGCTAACCCCGACCTTATTGCGGCCATCGACCGAGAGCAGAGAACCATTACACTGAATTTGCCGGAAGGCATATTAGACATATAACGAATGAGACAACAGATTTGTATCCTTGGCTCCACCGGTAGCATCGGCACTCAGGCGCTTGATGTCATCAGTCAGCATCCCGACCTCTATGAAGTTTACTGCCTGACGGCCAACAACCATTATGAGCAGTTAGCCGAGCAAGCCCGCCGCTTCCACCCAGCCGCCGTGGTGATAGCCAACGAAGCCTACTATAAACCACTGTGCGATGCACTCACCGATGCCCCCGACATCAAGGTGTATGCAGGTGCCGACGCACTCTGCCAAATCGTGGAGGCCGACCCTGTCGACATGGTGCTGGCCGCTCTCGTGGGCTATGCCGGCTTGGCCCCCACCATCCACGCCATCAAAGCTCACAAGAAGATATGCCTGGCTAACAAGGAGACACTCGTGGTAGCCGGCGAGCTCATCTGCAATCTGGCACAGCAATACCACGCCCCCATCCTCCCCGTCGACTCCGAGCACAGTGCCATCTTCCAGTCGCTGGTGGGCGATGAGGACAACGAGATAGCCAAAATATTGCTCACCTGCTCGGGCGGCCCCTTCCGCCTGTTCACCCGCGAGCAACTGGCCACGGTGACAGCCGGCGACGCCCTGAAGCACCCCACTTGGAGGATGGGTGCCAAGATTACTATCGACTCGGCCACACTCATGAACAAGGGCTTCGAGGTGATGGAGGCCAAATGGCTCTTCGGTGTGCCAGCAGAGAAGATTGAGGTGCTCATCCACCCTCAGAGCATTGTGCACAGCGCCGTAGAGTTTGTCGATGGCGCCGTGAAGGCGCAGCTGGGAGTGCCCGACATGCGGTTGCCCATCCAGTATGCCTTCAGCTATCCTAAACGGTTGCCGCTCCAAGGAGAGCGTCTCAACCTCTTCGACACAAAGCTTGAGTTCTTCCGCCCCGACCAGAAGAAATTCCCCTGCCTCACCCTCGCCTATGAGGCCATACGCAGGGGCGGCAACATGCCCTGCATCCTCAATGCCGCCAACGAGGTGGTGAACCTGGCCTTCAGGCAGGGCCGCTGCTCGTTCTACCAAATATCCGACATCATTGGTCGAACCATGCAGCAGACGACCTTCGACAGTCATCCCGACTACGACGTATATATGCAAACCGACACTGAGGCCAGAGCAGTGGCTGAGGGCCTGCTGCAACAATAAGAGAGATTTCATTCGCGTTCTAAAACAGTATTAAACCGACAGTATCATAATGGAAATATTCTTAATCCGACTTCTTCAGTTCATCCTTGCCATCTCGCTGCTTGTGCTCCTCCACGAGGGAGGTCACATGGTAGCCTCCAAGCTCTTCGGTGTGAAAGTCGAAAAGTTCTTCATCTTCTTCGACCTCGGCATCGGCAAGTGGAGCGGCAAGCTCTTCAGCTTCAAGCCCAAAGGTAGCGACACCGAGTACGGCATGGGCTGGCTCCCCTTAGGTGGCTACTGCAAGATAGCAGGGATGATTGACGAAAGTTTCGACACCGAGCAGATGAAGAAGCCCGCACAGCCGTGGGAATTCCGCTCGAAACCCAAATGGCAACAACTCATCATCATGGTGGCGGGCGTCACGGTGAACTTCGTCCTGGCGCTCTTCATCTATGCCATGGTGCTCTTCGCCTGGGGCGAGGACTTCGTGGAGCCGGCCAACTATACCTATGGCATGCGCTTCAACAGTGAGGCTAAGGCACTGGGATTCCGCGACCACGACCGCCTCATTGCTACCGACCGGGGCCCTATCAAGAGCTTTGGCGGTGACATGTACCGTGACCTCAGCGAGGCCCGCACCGTGGAAGTGCTGCGCGGTGGCAGAAAGATAACCATTCACCTGCCTGGCGACCTCAACTTGCTCAGCATGGTGAAGAATACGCCACGCTTCGTGGAGCCCTTCATGCCGATGGTCATCGACAGTGTGATGAAAGGCTCACCTGCCGAGAAGGCCGGCATCCGCAAGGGCACCCGCATTCTGGCACTCAACGGCAAGCCCATAGACTCCTACAATGCCTACAACGATGAGGTGGGGCGACTGTCCGACCGCATGTCGGAAGCTGTCACTCCTGCCGACAGCATGAAAATCAGGAAGGCCACGCTCGTCATCGCACAACCCAACGGCACCACCGACACGGTGAACACCGTGCTCACGGCTGAGCTGCAGATGGGAATGTACAATCACAATGTGCTGCGCGACTACCGCAACACACACGTGAGCTACGGCTTCCTCGAAAGCTTCCCCGCCGGAGTAAAATATGGCTGGAAGGTGCTCCGCGGCTATGTCGACGACATGAAGTATATCTTCACACGCGACGGCGCCAAGTCGCTCGGCGGCTTTGGAGCCATCGGCAGCCTGTTCCCACCCACCTGGGACTGGCATGTGTTCTGGCTGATGACGGCTTTCCTAAGCATCATCCTGGCATTCATGAACATACTGCCCATACCGGCACTCGACGGCGGTCACGTGTTCTTCCTGCTCTGCGAGATCATCATCGGGCGCGACCTGAGCGAGAACTTCAAGCTCAAGGCCGAGTACGTGGGCATGGGACTGCTCATACTCCTCATGGTGGTGGCCAACCTCAACGACGTACTGCGCTGGATAGGCGTGATGTAGACTCCGAGATGACGGCTCCGACATGCACCGGCAGGCTCTTTATCCGGACCTGACGGTGCATGCCCCACCAGAACACAACTGACATATAAAAACCAACCTGATAACAACCTTCCCCAGCAACGGGAGGCCAACAAGCAAACAACTATGACACAGAAAGACGTTAACCAGAAAATGACCAACTTCAGATGGGTGCTCTGCGGACTCCTCTTCTTGGCCACCACCATCAATTACATGGACCGGCAGGTGCTCTCGCTCACCTGGAAGGACTTCATCGCACCAGAATTCCACTGGACCGACACCAACTACGGCATCATAGCCGCTGCCTTTTCCATCTGCTATGCCATTGCCAACATCTTCAGCGGCCACATCATCGACTGGCTCGGCACGAAGAAAGGCTATCTGTGGGCCATCGGCATCTGGTCGGCCGGCGCCTGCCTTCATGCGGCCTGTGGCTGGGCCACCGAGCATGTGGTGGGCATGAGCAGTGCCGCCACCCTCATTGGCGCCACAGGTGGAGTGGTGTCGACCATCACCACAGTGAGTGTATTCTTCTTCATTGCTGCCCGCATCGTGCTGGCTGTCGGTGAATCGGGCAACTTCCCCTCGGCCGTGAAAGTGACGGCAGAATATTTCCCCAAGCGCGACCGCGCCTTCGCTACAAGCATCTTCAACGCCGGCTCCACCGTGGGTGCTCTTGTGGCACCGCTTTGCATCCCTTCCATTGCCAGCTACTTCCGCTCCATCGGCGTGGGCAATGGCTGGGAGATGGCCTTTGTGCTCATCGGTGTATTGGGTTTCGTCTGGATGGGCTTTTGGGTGTTCGCTTATAAAGACCTCGACCACAATCCTCACGTAAATGCTGCCGAGCGCAGCTACATCCTGCAGGACAACGACAGCAACGCTGGCGAGGCCACCACCGAGGAAGGGCGCGCCATCGGCGTCGGCGAGTGCGCACGACTGAGGCAGACATGGGCTATCATCCTGGCCAAGTTCTTCTCCGACGGGGTGTGGTGGTTCATCCTCTTCTGGACCCCAGCCTACATCAGCGATGTGATGGGCTACCGCTCCGACACCTTCATGGCACAGATGCTCATCTTTACGCTCTATGCACTCACACTGTTATCGCTCTACGGTGGTAAGCTGCCCTCCATCATCATGGACCGCACAGGGCGCGGAGCCTACGACAGCCGTGTGAGGGCCATGCTCATCTTCGCCGTGGTGCCACTGCTCGGACTGCTCGCACAGCCACTGGGGCGCTACAGCTGCTGGTTCACCATCATCCTGCTGGGCCTCATCCTGGCCGCCCATCAGTCGTGGTCGGCCAACCTCTACTCGGTGGGCAGTGATCTCTTCCCCAAGCGTGCCGTAGGCACCATCACGAGCCTTAACGGCATGGCCGGCGGTGTGGGCTCCTTCCTGATTAACATCGGCAGCGGATACCTGCTCGACTACGTGGCCGCTCACCATGTCTGCATTATGGGCTTCGAAGGCAAGGAAGCAGGCTACATGCTCATCTTCTGCTATTGCTCGGTGGCCTACCTCATCGGCTGGTCGATAATGAAAGCCCTCGTACCCAAGTATAATCCCGTAAAGTAAATTGAATCAGATTCTCAAATTCATCCGCGACTGGACCCTCCCCGTAGCCATGGCTGTGGGAGCTGTGGTCTATCTGGTATTCGCCTACACTCCGGCTTTGGACCCCATTGCCTGTTGGTTTGCCCCCATCGGCAATGCCATACTGCCGCTGTTCATGTTTCTCATCCTCTTTGTCACCTTTTGCAAGGTAGACTTCCGCAAGCTCATCCCCGTGAAATGGCACCTGTGGGTGGGCGTGCAGCAGGTGGTGTTTGTCTTCGCCATCGTGTTGCTCATCCTGGTGTTCCATCTCCACGGCGAAGCCCTTATCCTCATGGAAGCCATACTGGCCTGCATTATTGGCCCCTGCGCCGCGGCAGCTCCCGTGGTGACAGCCAAGTTGGGTGGCAATCTGGAGCAGATGACCACATACACTTTCCTCTCCAACTTCATCACAGCCCTGCTCATCCCCACCTGCTTCCCACTCATTGAGAAAGCAGCCGACATCACATTCATAGCGGCCTTCATGAAGATTCTCTACGAGGTATGCGTGGTTCTCGTAGTGCCCATGCTGTTGGCTTTCATCGTGAAGCACTGTATGCACCGCTTCCACCAGTGGGTGACAGGAGTGAAAGACCTGAGCTACTATCTTTGGGGCTGCTCGCTCACCATCGTCACGGGCACCACGGTGAAGAATATTGTGCATGCCGACACCACAGCGCTCTTCATTCTCATCATTGCCCTGCTCGGACTGCTGCTATGTATCGTGCAGTTTGCTACAGGGCGCTTCATCGGCCACTACTTCGATGCCACTGTGGAAGCAGGACAAGCCTTGGGACAGAAGAATACGGCCTTTGCCATCTGGATAGCCACAGCCTACCTCAACCCACTGTCGACGGTAGGGCCCGGCTGCTACATCCTCTGGCAGAACATCATCAACTCAGTGGAGATATGGATATACCGGAAGAAAGGACTCGAGAAAGCTTCCTGAAACGGCTGAGACGATGCACTGTCACTCATTGCAGCACAATGTAAGACAAACAAGAAACACATGAAGAAAGCTATATTCATCCTACTCGGCATTGCGCTCCTGTGCGGCCCACTCAGCGCACAGTCCAAGGACTCCGCGCACACGTGGAAAGCCGGAGTAGTGATGACACCGCACGAAATTGCACGCATAGGACTCTCCCATTGCTTCGGCAGCGAGCCCATTCCCGACCAGGTGTTCCGCCGCATGAAGGGCAATACCTTCCAGCCCAACACCATCATCACAAGGGCCATGCTGCGCTACATCCGGCTGCTCCACTACGACATCGACGGAAAGGTGCGCACCGGTGAGATGGTGTGCAACAAGGCCATCGCCGCCGATCTTGTTGACATCTTCAGGAAACTCTACGATGCCCGCTACCCTATCCACCGCGTAGTGCTGCTCGACAACTACGACGCCAATGACGAGCGCGCCATGAGCGACAACAACTCGAGTTGCTTCTGCTATCGCAAGGTAGCAGGCTCCAGGAAACTCTCGGCCCACGCCCGCGGAATGGCCGTCGACATCAACACCTTCTATAACCCGTATGTAAAGAAAGGCCGCGACAACCGACTCATCGTCCGACCTGCCGGAGCCCGCCGCTATGCTAATCGCAGCGCATCATTCATCTACAAGATCGACCGTAACGACCTCTGCTACCGTCTCTTCCTGCAGCATGGCTTTCGATGGGGCGGAGCCTGGCGGAGCTGCAAGGATTACCAGCACTTCGAGAAATAAGCATAAGGGGAAACAAAACACAAACAAGCGTGCAGACAGCCTTTCTGTCAGCACTCACATATCCCAAGTGAGAGCTACTCTCACTTGGCAATCAGGCACACGGCATAAGCCGACATACCCTCCTCACGCCCGGTGAAGCCCAGGCGCTCGGTTGTGGTGGCCTTGATGGAGATACAGTCGTCCGTACAGCCGATGACCTGTGCCATGCAGGCCTTCATCGCTCCGACATGGGGATTAATCTTGGGCTGCTCGGCACACACCGTGGCATCGATGTTCACCACATGCCAACCCTCAGCGGCAATGAGTTCCACTGTACGGCGGAGAATCACCTTCGAATCCATATCAAGCGTATCGACCGACGTATCGGGGAAGTGGTAGCCGATGTCCCGCATGTTGGCTGCTCCCAGCAGAGCGTCACAAATAGCGTGGATAAGCACATCGGCGTCGCTGTGCCCAAGGAGTCCCATGGTGTGATTGATGCGGATGCCGCCCAACCAAAGTTCACGTCCTTCCACAAGACGGTGAACATCGTAGCCCATACCAACTCTGATATTCATAGCTATAACTCTTTAAATCAGCGACGGCGAAAGAGATCCTTGATGCCGTCCATATCAAAGCTCAACGAGAAGCGCAGCGTCTGGTCAAGGGGATTGCTCTTGGCTGTGGCAATGACGTAGCCGGCATCGAGCGAAAATACGCTCATCTTGAAGCCAGCACCCACAGTGAAATATTTACGGTTGCCCTTATTCTCGCTCTCGTGATGATAGCCTGCGCGCACGCTGAACTGGTCGTGATAGACGTATTCAGCACCCACGCTCCAGTTGACTTCCTGCATCTCCTCCTTGAAGCCGTTGGGGGCATCGCCGAAGCTCTTGAAGATGCCGGCGATACTCGACACGTCGTAATAGTCCTTCTGCACTCGCTGCTGATAGTCCTCGGTGCTCTCGCCTTCCTTCTGTTTCGGGTAGGTGGGTACCAGGAGTTTATTGGCATCAGCAGAGATGGAAAAGCGATTGTATTCGTCCACCGGCACCATGAGCGAGGCACCTAAGCGCAGGTTGGTAGGGATGAACTCACTGTTGTCGTCGCCGCCGAAACTGATTTTAGAACCCACGTTGGAGATGTTCAGACCTATACCCAACTGGCACTCGCGCTCACCGAGCGTGATGTAGTTCTGATAGTAGGCAGCCAGGTCGGCAGCAAAGGCCGAGCCAGGAGAGGTGTCCTCAGTGAAGTCGTAGGTAAGGTCGGAGTAGATCCAGCGGATAGTGGCGGCAATGGAGAACTTCTCACTGAGCATCAGCGAGTAACCCACGTCGAGCGACATCTCATAGGGATTGATGGTCATGTCGCCACTGCCTGCCATATCGCTGCTCGTCTGCACCTCACCCAGAGAGAAATAGCGCAGGGAGCCCGACACGGCACTGTGGTCGCCAATGCGGTAGTAGCCGCAGAGATAGGCCAAGTCCATGTCGTTGACCAATTTGCGGAGCCACGGCGTATAGTTGATGGCCACGCCGGCGCGGCTGATATTGAACGGATACTTGGCGGGGTTCCAATACTGTGAGAACACATCGGGGTCGGTGGCGGCACCCACATCGCCCATACCGGCTGCGCGGGCATCGGGAGCTATGGTCTGCGAGGTGACCGAGGTGTTGACCGGGTTAAACATATCCCGCTTGTCCTGTGCCGGCAGCAGCAAGGGCAGTGCCAGCAGCAGAGCGAGGAAGAATATCCTGGAAGTTCTGCTCATTCTTCTTGTCGATTAACAGTTATCGGAAATATAACATTATAGTGAATAACGTCACCGGGGCTCAATTATTGCCAATGACAATGAGTTTCTTCGATTTTGAGACCTTACCGCTGCCTTCGCAGGAGACACGGGCGCGATAGAGGTAGACTCCCGTCTGAAGTCGCTGCCCATTGTCGGTGGTGAGGTCCCAGCCTACCGTATAAGCACTCGATGTGCTCACTCCCGACTCCTCATGACGCCATAGCTGACGTCCGCTGAGGTCGAATACATCGATCTCCACATCCATCGAGCTGCCCATGCGGTCGTGGGTGAGGATGAAGGTAGTGGAGGTGGTGGCGGGATTGTTGGTGGCACTCACATTGAAGAGACGAGGTTCCAGACCACGTACCACATTGAAGTCAAGGGTACAGGTGGAAGGATTGTTGAGCACATCCCAGGCACGGAACTGCAGGGTATGCCTGCCGGGACTGAGCTCGGGAAGCGCATAGAAAGTGGAACCCGAAGTGAAGGAGCCAAAGTCGAAGCTGAAGTTATCGTTGAGCACGAAACTGAGCGAGGGATTGCCGTCGATGACGAGCTGCAGGTCGTGACCGATGCCGGCACCGGTGGAGTTGATGCCGTCCTCGTCGTTAATCTGTGCCACGAAGTAGGGCGTGGTATTCACATTGCCGCCGTTGGTGAACGACGGCGAATTGAGATAACAGTAGATGGAGGGACCAATGGAGTCATTGCCTAAGGCCTCGGTTCCTGCAAGCGTGAAAGCCTCGGTGTGGCCGTTGGCACTCAGGGTGTGGCTACTGTTGACGGCATAGAGGTTCATAAGTCCGCTCTCGCCCGAATAGCTGATGTCCATGGGCACGGCAAAGGCAAAAGCAAAGCGCGAGTTCTTCACACTGTCGGTACCCGAGAAGACGGTCTTCGTGCGGTCATGATAGGTAAAGGCGTTGTCGGCCTCATTCTTGTCGTTCTGCCGACAGACGATGAGCTCACTGGCATCGCGCACGGTGGCTGTCACAGTGCCGTCAAACTGCTCAGCACCTTCGATATGGCCCGCAATGCGTGCCACGCTGCCGGCTTTCAGCATCACCATGGAAGAGGTGCCGAGAGGCTGACCGTTGATGGAATCCACCACAATATTGAGCGAGGGCAGGTTGAGCGCCAGAGCGGGGTCGCCGAGGAGGGAATATTGCAGCTTGTTAGTGGTTCGGTCAGCGCCGGTAGTGATGAGCTCTATCTTGGCCTGCCGCTGTGCTTCGCCCAGCGTAAGGGGCTTACCGTCCTGCCGGCTGAGGACATGACGAAGGAAGGCTCTGTTGATGACAGCATTGCGGTCGGCATACACAGTGCGGGTGGTACCGAAGAAGGCCATAGCACCGCCATTGGGATTAAGCACGGCAGCCTCACCCAGTGTGGAGGTAGGATGATCGAAAGGCAGGATGTCGCATGAGGCGGTTATCCACAAGGGCATGTGCTGATTGGAGAAGGTGGAAAAGTCGTTGAGCGTGATCACCTTCTCATGGGAGAGCTGCGACTCATTACCGTGGCCGGCATAGTCCATGATGAGTGCTCCCTTGGCCTGCTGCTGCTTGATAACGCGCGTGGCATCGGGATAGGTATTGCCCGTGGAAGAGGTCTGCCGCTGATAGGAATCCCACATCACCTTCTTGACGAGATAGTTGGGATGAAGCCGGGATACCTCGTCGGCCGCGTCGTTGGCATCGGTCATGTGGAGGTTCTGATTGCCGTCATCGCCCATGAACATGATAGTATTCTGCCAGTCACCGGCATCCTTGTTCTGCGCATAGGCAATAGTCTTGTCGACCATGGTTTTGGCGTCGGTCTCGTTGCTTACCGGGAAGCGTCCCACAGCCACATCTTCAAGGTCGCTCAATTGGAGATTGGCCCCCTCACCGTCATCAAGAAGGCAGAAGAAACCATCGTCAACGTAGCAGTACACCTTGTTGAAGGAGTTCTCGCTCTCGTAGCACAGCAGATAGTCGTCGGGATTGAACCCTTGAAGCTCTGGCATCACCATGCGGTTGTCCCAGAAGCCATCGCCGAAGAGCAACAAATATTTGGGCTTGTCCCTGGCCGTCTGCGCACGGTCGTAGAGCATCTTGAGATAGCGTCGGTAGGCATTGCCGTCGGGGGTGCCGCTGGAGAATTCATTATAGAGCTCATCGGCTGGAACAATGGTCACCCTTAAGCCGTCGTGCGTCTCATGGAAGGCCTTCAGCCGACGGGCTTGCTGAAGGAGCTTCTGCGACGTGGGGATGATGATGACCATGTCGGCAAAGCCATCGGCATGATGATCCTGGTTGGTGATGTTGTAGACATACTCAGGGACGGGGAAGGTGCCACTGACCAAGGGTGCCGGGGCTGGCTTGTCGTAAGTCCACGAGATATAGTCAAGGTGAAGATCGTCACCACCGATTGATTTCACAGTGACCGTGTCGGAGGGCGAGAGCTGGCTCACCGTATAGTTGCCCACGGTCTGGGTACCTTTGTCCTGCTCCTTGTCAGAGAGGTATAGGGTGATGTTGCCTATCACCTTGCCATTGAGCAGCACCTGGGCATGACCGTCGACACCGGCAGTGACGTTCACCGAGAGCGTGGCCGAAGTGGCTGTGGAGGGGTGGTGAAAGACATATTTCTTCTGACCGCCAGGGACGATGGTCTCGGGGTCGAAGAGGTTACGGCCTCCGTTGTACCATGCAAAGCCATCCTTTTCGTAGAGCTGGTGATAGTCGGATGCCGAGGGATAGAACGACTGGAAGAAGGTGGTGCTGTCGACGGCTAAGGGGTCACCATCGCTCTGGGTAATGAAGTAATAACCATAGTTGGAATAGAAATTTCGGGTGCGGCGTGTGGCCTTGTTGTCGGTCCACGAGACGGGGCCACGGGCATAGAAAAGCCGCTTGCCACCTACTGTATAGGTAGGCACTTCCTTCAAGTCGTCGGTGTTGATGAGGTCGGAGGCCACGAGACGTTCATTCTGCAGGTTACCACCATAGCCATAGATTTTCACCTTGGAAAGATCGGAGAATCCGGCAGCCTTAATCACCGACTCGGTGAGCTGATAGACACCTGTCGAAGGCACTCTTATCTTAGCCCAGTTGCCCGTAGCCAGTACAGAGTGAGCAGCATAACGGTCGGCGGGGTTCACCTGCGCACGCCGCGGGGCTCGCTGTGCCTGCGGCAGCGCACGGGTCTCGATGCGCAGCATGAAACTCACAAGGGCCTGATAGCGCCCTTCGCGGAAGACAATGGGCGAGAAAGCCACCTGAAGTGAGGGATTGCCACGGTCGAAGAGCACCTGCTGGGAGAGTTCCACCTGTTGTTGCCTACTGCCGCCGAGCTTCTCGAAACGTCTTGCTTCGGCTGTGGTGAGGTCGATATATTCGGGATAAAGCAACTTAACAGAGTAGACCGAATCCTGATACTGGGCCGGCAACGGCATCGTGTAGGCGAAGGAGGGCAGCATGGAGTCGACCCTGACCTGCTGTGCTGTCAGGTTGAAAAATTTGGAGCTGCCGGCACTGGCGCTCATGGCGATGAAGGCCACGGCCAGGAGTAGGTATTTCTGTAGTTTCATCTCGTTCCTTATTATATCCATGCAACAATAGGGGCATCGTGTTCACTTGCAATAGAAGTCGAGCACCTTCTTTTCACCCAGGAAACCTTCCAGGTGGTCATCGATGCTCACCGCCCCTACCCCAGCGGGGCTGCCGGTAAAGATGAGGTCGCCCGTTCGCAGAATAAAGAAGCGACTCACGTAGGCGATGATGGCATCGACCGAAAAGAACATGTCGGCAGAATTGCCTTGCTGCACCTTGGAGCCATTGACATCGAGCCGGAAACCGATACTGCCTGCGGAGGGGAGCTCGCTGAGGGCGGTCCATTGTCCGATGACGGCCGACCCGTCGAAACCTTTTGACAGCGTCCAGGGCAGTCCCAGGCTGCGCAGACGCTGCTGAAGCTCGCGGGCCGTAAAGTCGACACCCACGGTAAAGGCGTCGTAATAGCGGTGGGCGAAGCGTTGCGGCACACATTTGCCCAACCGGCTGATGCGCACCACAAGCTCGGCCTCGTAGTCTATACGCCCCATGTCGTCGGGGATGAAGAAGGGCTTGCCATTCTTGAGTAACGCCGACTCGGGCTTAGTGAATATCACGGGAGCCTCCTGTGAGAATAACGTGCAGCCTAACTCTTTATTGTGCTGGGCATAGTTCATGCCGACGCAAAATATATTCATAGCTGATGGGGTGGAAAAAGATAGCGCCTGCTCTTCGGTGAGAAACAGGCGCTACGCTGAGAATTTGTGTGAATGATATAAAGCCGGGTGCTCTTACTCTGCAGAGAGAGTATAGCGCCTGTAGGCGACGATGTTGGCACCGCCATGCTTCTTGAGCCAGTCCTTAACGGAGACTTTGCCGTCCTCGTCGGCGAACTGGAACTCCTGGTCGACGAGGCAGTTGTCCTTGTAGAACTTAGCCATACGACCACGGGCGATGTTCTGAATCATCTGCTCGTTGAGGTGCTCAGCAGCCGTCTTGGAGACTTCGGCGATGATTTCGCGAGCCTTGTCGGCCTCTTCCTGGGTGAGCCACTTCTTCTCCACATTGGATTTGATGTGATCCTCGGAATCAACAAGATTGGGGTTGATGCCAGCCTTGGTGAGCGCATTCTTCACCTGGCGGAGCACCTGCTCCTCCTTGGTCTTCTCCACTGCGATGCGGAGTTCCTCGTCCTTGACGCTCTGGGGAACAGAAGCCTCGTCGAGAGCCACAGGCTTCATGGCAGCCACCTGCATAGCTACCTTGTGAGCAGCCTCCTCATCGTCCTTGTCGAGCTGCACCATCGTAGCAAGCATGTGCTTGTTCATGTGGTCGTAGACCGAGATGTTGTCGCCCTCGAGGTAGTTGTATCCGTCGATTTCCATCTTTTCACCCGTGATACCGGAGTAGTGCTTCACGGTATCCTCTGCGGTATCGCCGTTCGAAAGCTTGAGTGCCTTCACCTCATCGAGGTTCTTGCAGCGTGCGGCAATAGCGGCATCGAGGATTTCCTGGGTCATGGCAATGAAGTCCTTACCAGCCGACACAAAGTCGGTCTCGCACTTCACAGCGACCATAGCAGCGAATCCAGGCACCTTCTTGGGCAGAAGGCAACCGTTGGTGGTTACACGGTCGGAGCGCTTAGCGGCGATGGCGAGTCCACGCTCGCGAAGGAGCTCCTTAGCCTTTTCGAAATCGCCGTTAGCTTCGGTGAGCGATTTCTTCACGTCGGCAAGTCCGGCTCCGGTCATGGCACGGAGCTTCTTGATATCTTCAATTGAAACAGCCATTGTTGTAATGTTGAATTATGAAATTGGGTGTTGAGTATTCACTGTAGTGTCGGCGGCTACGGCGCCAGGCAGGGATACTGCCACGCGAGCCGCCGGCATTGGATTATTCAGCTGCGGGAGCCTCTTCAGCAGGTGCCTCTGCGGCGGGAGCAGCCTCTTCAGCGGGAGCCTCAGCGGCAGGTGCAGCCTCAGCCTCATCGTCCTTGCGGGCTCTGCGTGCTCTGCGTCCCTTGCCTTCGGCAGCCTCTTCAGCCTGCTCGGCAGCAGCTTTCTCGTCAGCCTTCTCAGCCTTGCGCTCCTCAAGTCCTTCAGCGATAGCACCGCAGCAAGCGGTGAGGATTACTTCGACAGAGTCCTTAGCGTCATCGTTTGCAGGAATAACATAGTCAACATTGCGGGGATCGGAGTTGGTGTCGACAATAGCGAACACGGGGATTCCGAGGCGATTGGCTTCCTTCACAGCGATGTGCTCCTTCATGACATCGACCACGAAGAGAGCGCTGGGCAGACGGGTGAGGTCGGCAATAGAGCCAAGGTTCTTCTCCAGCTTCGCACGCTGACGTGTGACCTGCAGAAGCTCGCGCTTTGAGAGGTTGGAGAAGGTGCCATCGTTCATGAGCTTGTCGATGTTGGCCATCTTCTTCACGGCCTTGCGGATGGTGGGGAAGTTGGTGAGCATGCCACCGGGCCAGCGCTCGATGACGTAAGGCATATTGACCGACTGAGCCTTCTCGGCTACGATGTCCTTAGCTTGCTTCTTGGTGGCTACGAAGAGAATCTTCTTGCCCGACTTGGCGATACCCTTGAGTGCCTCGGCGGCCTCGTCAATCTTTGCGACCGTCTTGTTGAGATCGATGATATGGATACCGTTGCGCTCCATGAAGATGTAAGGAGCCATGGCAGGATTCCACTTGCGTTTGAGGTGACCGAAATGGCAACCAGCCTGAAGCAGCTGGTCAAAGTTTGTTCTTGACATTGTGTTTGCTTTTTAAATGTGTTTACGTTCTTTTTAATTCTTCTCTTGCGAATCAGTCTCCCCGTAGGCTCCCCTAATATAAAAGGTATAGGGCAGCATCGGGGAGATTTAGATGCTAAACAGTAGCGAGCCTTCCTGTCTCCTCACCGTGGTCATGCCGACAGCTGAACAGCAGGGGGCACAAATCCAAGGGGAGGACCAGCAAGGTTCTGCATATTAACGCTTGCTGAACTGGAAGCGGCGGCGTGCCTTGGGACGTCCCGGCTTCTTACGCTCAACAGCACGGCTGTCGCGGGTCAGGAAACCGGCATCCTTGAGCGCCTTCTTATCGTCGGCATTAATCTTTACGAGCGCGCGGGCGATGGCCAGACGAAGAGCCTGGCTCTGGCCTGTGAAACCGCCACCATCGAGGTTGGCCTTGATGTCATACTTGCCAGTAGCCTCGAGCAGCTCCAGGGGCTGCTTGACAACATACTGGAGGATAGCCGACGGGAAATAGACTTCAATGTCCTTCTTGTTTATCGTAATCTTACCGGTGCCCTCTGTCAGATAAACGCGGGCGACAGAGCATTTGCGGCGACCGATTGCATTAATCATTTCCATGTGCGTCTTTTATTTATACTGGTTAATATCGATGTTAGTGGGCTTCTGAGCCTCCTGCTGATGCTCGGCACCGTCATAGATGTAAAGATTGTCCATGAGGCTGCGGCCGAGGGGACCCTTGGGCAGCATACCCTTGATGGCGTGGCGCAGCATCTTGTCCATGCCGTCCTTGCGCGTGCGCAGCTGGGCGGGAGTAGTGAAGCGCTGGCCACCGGGGTAACCAGTATAACGGGTGTAGACCTTGTCGGTCTCCTTCTTTCCGGTGAAACGCACTTTGGCAGCGTTGACGATGATTACGTTGTCTCCACAGTCCACGTGGGGAGTGAAGTTGGGCTTGTACTTGCCACGGAGCAGCTTAGCGACCTTGGAGCACAGACGGCCCACAACCTGGTCGGTGGCGTCAACGACCACCCACTCCTTCTTGACTGTCTCCTTGTTAGCCGAGACGGTCTTGTAACTTAAAGTGTTCATTTGTAATTCGTTGTTAATTACTTTGTAAAACATAATATTGCCCGCAGAGACCTCGCGGCGCCTCCAGTCTAAAAGAGACCATCCACAGCATTATCCCTGCGCACAGGCGATTCACTAACCACGTCACCCGGCCAAAGATGACGCTATTAACACGCCTGCACGGGAACGCTAAGTCCATTCCCGTTCGTTCAAAGTGCAAAGTTACACATTTTAATCCTCTTATATATAGAGGAAGGGGATGAACATATAAGATTTACAGATTATTAACAGTAAAGGGCAGCGATACCGGCATACAGCGAAGACTTCAGCACCGGCCGTCCCCCGTGACAACAGCGGGGATACGTGGTTGGAGCTTCAAAGGACTTCAGCGCTGACTTAATCACTTGATTTTGCAGCCTGGCAAACGATTGTTCGCTACGTAGCTTTTTATCATTCGCTGCGTTGTGAACGACCTTTTTCTTCTATGTTGCAATCCAAATAATTGGATGATTTTTATTATTTATTAACTTTGTATTACTTCTTGTATATCAATCACTTAGAGTGAAGTCGAGATTT
>Ga0256406_1002521_pt1 | contig 25524 bp, 21 predicted proteins | sample RumenRJG_03DNA_FD_185986 | JGI IMG/M metagenome (GOLD analysis project Ga0256406, IMG submission 185986) | Bovine rumen microbial communities from Lethbridge, Alberta, Canada - RJG_03 | ecosystem: Host-associated > Mammals > Digestive system > Stomach > Rumen | place: Canada: Alberta | collected...
GGCGGCAAGGTCGTGGAGTATGACGCAGCGCAGGGCAAGGATGTGCTGAAGCATATCCTCGAGATAGACGAGAATGCCTGCCGGCTCGGAGAGTGCGCCCTCATCAGCAAGAACACGCCGATCAGGGAGTCGGGCATCCTCTTCTATGACACGCTCTACGACGAGAACGCCTCCTGCCATCTGGCGCTCGGCATCGGCTTCCCGGAGTGCTACGAAGGCGGCTTCTCGATGTCCGAGCAGGAGCTCCTCGATGCCGGCGTGAACCAGAGCCACACCCACGTCGATTTCATGATCGGCACGGAGGATATGGATATCACCGGCATCACGGCATCGGGCGAAGAGGTTCCCATCTTTGTGAATGGTCAATGGGCCTGGGAGTAGCAGCCTCTTTGGTGATAGGATAAGACGACGCATCTGGAAGCAGCCCAATTGCCGAATTGGGTGCCGGTGGCAAGCCTCATGCCGGTACAATGGAGCTCTCAGATGCCATAAAAGCCTGCACCGTTAGCTCAGCTGGTAGAGCAGGGGACTTTTAATCCCAAGGTCGAGGGTTCGAGACCCTCACGGTGCACCACTTGAAATGCAGGCAGGTAGAGGCAATGCCTCCGCCTGCCTTTTTTGGTATCCGAGGAGGACCACCGTGGCAGAAACGCAGCACGTATCGAAGCACATGAAGAAGGCTGCAGCCAAAGAGGATGCAGCAAAAGACGACACAGGCAAGACCCAGGTGGCACCGGCAGGGAAGGCTGCCAGAAGCGCAGCTTCTCAGGGCACGGCTCCCGGCACGACCGCACCGCATGCCCCTGTGGCAGAGCCTCTGAACCACGCCGTCGGCTACAAGCCGATCTCTCCCTATGAGCCGCGCCAGGTGAACGTCCCCGACAGCCGCCGAAAGAAGCACCATCCAATCCGCAGCATCTTCCTTCTGCTCCTTGTTGCCGTGCTGGTCCTTGCAGGCTTTGCGGCAGAGAGCATGATAAGGATCTCGAAGACAGTGGGATCTGCCGAGGCTTCGGCGACGCAGCTCGAGACGGCTGCCTCTGCAGGAGACCTCACGGGTGCAAGAAGCGCCCTTTCGAGCCTTGCCTCCGATATGGACGAGCTCTCGTCCGAGTCCGACGAATGGATCTGGTCGCTTGTCGAGAAGGTTCCCTATATCGGGACCGATGTCACCTCGGCCAAGACCATGGTGAGCGCGATGGAGAAGGTCAATGCGCAGGCCCTCCAGCCGGTCCTGGCAGAATACGACAAGGCAACAGCCACCGATGCAACAGCTGAGGACCGCATCCAGGCAGCGTCCGACCTTGCTGCAAGCCTCGAGAGCGCGCAGACGATCCTCGAGGAGGGGAGAAGCGAGATTGCCTCTGCTCCTTCCTCGCATATCGATGCCTTGCGCGACCTGCAGACGAAGCTCGAGAGCAGCCTTTCTGCGGTCGACTCGAATCTGCAGACGCTCAACAGCGCGGTATCTGCGGCATCCGACGCCGCTTCGCTTCTGGCATCTGCCCTCTCAGCGGCGGGCCTTTCGTAATCATTGTGTTTCAATCTGATGGCAAATGCACCTCGTGGGACTTCCGCGGGGTGCATTGTCCTATAGTTCAGCTCAACAGCACACAGAGGGTGTGCAAGCTGCAGCCGCAGGCATGGTGCCTGCGCCACTCGCTTATGAGGAGGCCACGCAATGAAGCGTACGTTCGCACATAGGAACATGTTCGATGCGAACGAGGTGGCCTGCCGACGTCAGGGACGACGAATCACGCTGCGATGACACGTGGTGGCAGTCCCGCTTAAGCGATTTTCCAAAGCTTAAACCTGACTTCGCCCGGCATCGCCGGGCATTTTTGGCGTGAAAATGCCTGATGAGATACACAAGCGCCCTGGCTATGTGCCAGAACCGTTCTGTTTGCCATTCAATTGAATTGAGGAGCTGGAAATCATGGCAGAAAAAGAGAAGGTCGTACTTGCATACTCGGGCGGACTCGATACTTCCGTCATCGTCAAGTGGCTGCAGGTAGAGAAGAACATGGACGTCATCGCTATCTGCGGCAACGTCGGCCAGGACGAGAAGGACCTTTCCTGGATCAAGCAGAAGGCACTCGATATGGGCGCCATCGCCTCTGAGGCCATCGATATGCGCGAGGAATACGCAGAGACGATTCTGTCGAAGGCCATCTGGGCAAACGGCAAGTACGAGGGCATCTATCCGCTGCTTTCCGCACTCTCCCGCCCCATCATCTCCAAGCATCTCGTCGAGATTGCCCACAAGTACGGCGCAAAGTACATCGCCCACGGCTGCACCGGCAAGGGCAATGACCAGGTCCGTTTCGAGACGAGCATCCGTGCCCTCGACCCGACGCTCGAGATCATCGCTCCTGTCCGTGAGTGGGACCTCACGACCCGTGACTCCGAGATGGAGTGGGCAGCTGCCCACGGCGTGCCCGTGCCTACGACCCACAAGAAGCCGTACTCCATCGACGACAACCTCTGGGGCCGCGCTATCGAGTGCGGCGTCCTCGAGGACACCTGGAACCAGCCGCCTGCGGACATCTGGACGATGACAAAGAACCCGGAGGACTGCCCTGCAGATCCTGAGACCGTCGTCATCGGCTTCGAGAAGGGTGTGCCTGTCTCGATCAACGGCGAGAAGATGTCTCTTCTCGACTGCATCATCAAGGCAAACGAGATTGCCGGCCGCAACGGCTTTGGCCGCATCGATATGATCGAGGACCGTGTTGTCGGCATCAAGAGCCGTGAGTGCTATGAGTGCCCGGCAGCGCTTCTCCTCATCCAGGCACACCAGTCCCTCGAGACCCTCTGCCTCGACGCCGAGACGCTGAAGCAGAAGGCAAAGCTCGATGTCGAGTGGGCCTCCACGGTCTATCGTGGCCTCTGGTACTCCCAGAACCGCAAGGCAATCGATGCCTACAACGCCTACACGCAGCAGTATGTGACGGGCGAGGTCCGCATCAAGCTCTGCAAGGGCGGCCTCTTCGTCGACGGCCTGCGTTCGCCGTACAGCCTCTATGACTACAACCTGGCTACCTACGACGAGGGCGACACCTTCGATCACACCGCATCCAAGGGCTTCATCATCATCCACGGCCTGCAGTCGAAGACCTGGTCCCGTGTCCAGGGCCCGGGCTCTGGCCTCCAGGACGGCGAGTAGCTTTCTGGCGCTCGCCTCATAGCGCGACTCGGTGCCGCTGCCAGGACATGCCCGGCAGCGGCATTTTCGTCTCGGCGAGCTGCAGGCTCGATTGCGCGAGATGCGCACGGCCATTTGTGCTTCCGGCATGTTGCCAGCCTTCTCATAAGTGGTGCAGAAGGTCCGCTGCAAGGCAGCTCCGTGGCATACTTGAAGTGTCGACAGAAGAAGAGGGAGGAGCTCATCCATGGCTCTCTGGGGTGGCAGGTTCGAGAAGGGCGTCGATGCCTTCACGCAGGAATTCGGTGCATCGCTCGAGGTGGACAAGGCGATGGCGCAGCAGGATATCAGGGCATCGCGTGCCCATGCGAAGATGCTTGCCCGCCAGGGCATCATCTCGGATGAGGACCAGAAGGCAATCGATGCCGGCCTCGAGAAGATTGCAGGCGAAATCAAGGACGGCACCTTCGAGTGGGATGTGAACGACGAAGACATCCACATGGCGGTCGAGTCGAAGCTCACGAAGATGGTGGGAGCCCCGGGGGCGCGTCTCCATACCGGGCGCTCGAGGAACGACCAGGTGGCTGTCGATATCCGCCTTCTTGCGAAGGACCTCTCCCGCGATCTCATGCAGGGAAACCTCGAACTCAGGGGTGTGCTTCTGGATCTTGCAAAGAAGTATGAGGGCATCGTGCTTCCGGGATACACGCATCTCCAGCATGCACAGCCCGTCCAGCTCTCTCACCATCTTCTGGCCTACTTCTGGATGTTTGGCCGCGACTATGTGCGCCTTGAGGCTGCCTATGACGGAGCAGACGCCAATCCGCTCGGTGCTGCCGCCCTTGCGGGCACGACGTATCCCCTCGACCGCGCCTATACCTCGGAGCTCCTGGGCTTTGCCACGACGATTCCGAACTCGCTCGATGCAGTCTCTGACAGGGACTATCTGCTCGATCTCGAGTACGCCTGCTCCGTCTCGATGATGCATCTCTCCCGTCTCTGCGAAGAGATCGTGCTCTGGAGCTCGACTGAGTTCGGCTTCATCACGCTCTCCGATTCCTACTCCACGGGCTCCTCGATCATGCCGCAGAAGAAGAATCCCGACTTCGCCGAGCTTACCCGTGGAAAGTGCGGCCGCGTCTTGGGCGACCTCATGGCCCTTCTCACGACGATGAAGGGACTCCCGCTTGCCTACAACAAGGACCTCCAGGAGTGCAAGGAAGGTCCGCTCGATGCCGCAAAGACGCTCTCTGACTGCATGCAGATCGCTTCCGGCATGCTCGAGACCATGCAGGTGAACAAGGACAGGATGCTCGACGAGGCAGGCAAGGGCTTCACTGCCGCTACCGATGTGGCCGACTACCTCGCAAAGAAGGGCGTGCCGTTCCGCGAGGCACACCGCATCGTGGGCGAGCTCGTGCTCTATTGCGAGCAGCATGGCAAGGGCCTGGAAGACCTCGCGGCTGCAGAATTCAAGGCAGCAAGCCCGCTTTTCGAGGACGATATCGCACGCGACCTCGACCCTGCGGCCATTGCCTACGCAAGGAACACCTACGGCGGCACCGGCAAGAAGGCCGTGGCCGCACAGCTCGAGGAGGCAGCGGCACGCCTTGCTGCCGACAAGGAGAAGCTGCCGCAAGAGGCCAAGTAGCCATATTCCATGAGTCGTTCTTGTAGCGCCTGCGTCTTCCTTCTGAGAGGGGATGCGCAGGCGCTATCATGAGGAAAGCGAGAATGCAGGGCTTGCCTGCTCTGGTTCACAGAAAGGATTCCCATGATTGACCGCTATACCCGCCCCAAGATGGGACATATCTTCTCCCTCGAGAACAAGTATGCCATCTGGCAGGAGATCGAAGTCCTGGCCTGCGAGGCGCATGCCGAGATCGGAGAGTCCGGCATAACGAAGGAAGAGGCCAAGTGGATCCGCGACCATGCTGACTTCAACAAGGAAGAGGTCGATGCAATCGAGGCTGTCACGAACCACGATGTCATCGCCTTCCTGACGAACATGGGCTCCTACATCGACAAGGATGTGCCGGAAGGGGAGCCGAAGCCGTCGAGGTGGGTCCATTACGGCATGACAAGCTCGGACCTCGGCGATACGGCGCTCTGCTATCAGCTCGTGCAGGCAACCGACGTCCTGCTTGATGACTGCAAGAAGCTCGGCGAGATCTGCAAGAGGCGTGCCTTCGAGGAGAAGGAGACGCTCTGCGTCGGCCGTACCCACGGCATCCACGCCGAGCCCATGACCTTCGGCATGAAGTTCGGCAGCTGGGCCTGGGAGCTCTACCGCGACTATGAGCGCCTGAAGGATGCAAAGAAGAATATCTCCTTCGGTGCCATCTCCGGCGCTGTGGGCACCTACAGCTCCATCGACCCGAGGGTCGAGCAGTATGTCTGCGAGCACCTGGGCCTCAACGCCGACCCGCTCTCCACGCAGGTCATCAGCCGCGACCACCACGCCTATCTTGCAGGCGTGCTCGCCACGACCGCAGCCACCTGCGAGCGCATCGCAACGGAGATCAGGAACCTCCAGCGCACGGATACCCTCGAGGCCGAGGAGCCGTTCCGCAAGGGCCAGAAGGGCTCTTCTGCCATGCCGCACAAGAGGAATCCGATCACGGTGGAGAAGGTCTGTGGCCTTTCCCGTGTCGTGAAGGCCAATGCCCAGGTCGCCTTCGACAATGTCGCCCTCTGGCACGAGCGCGACATCTCGCACTCCTCTGCCGAGCGTGTCGCCCAGGCAGACTCCTTCATCGCCCTTGACCACATGTTCCAGTGCCTCATCAGGATCGTCGACGGCCTCATCCTCTATCCGAAGCAGATGATGGCAAACCTCAACAAGACCCGTGGCCTCATCTACTCCTCGAAGGTGCTCCTGGCCCTCGTCGATACCGGCATCACGCGCGAGGACGCCTACAAGATCGTCCAGACGAACGCTATGGCTACCTGGCACGAGGTGCAGCAGTGCGAGCAGGGGACGACCTTCGAGGAGAAGCTCCTGGCCGATCCTGCCTGCACGCTCTCGAAGGAGGAGCTCGACCACATCTTCGATCCCTGGTCCTTCCTCGGCAGGATCGACTATGTCTTCGACCGCCTCGAGAAGCTCGAGTTCGAATAAGGAGTTCCATGTTCCACTATGATTTCAGGCCCCGGGGCGTCTGCTCCCGTGCCATCCATATCGATCTTGCCGACGACGGAAAGACGATCGAGGACGTCAGCTTCGAGGGTGGCTGCAATGGCAACCTCAAGGCTATCGGCCGCCTGGTACAGGGCAAGTCTGCAGACGAGATTGCAGAGGTCCTCGCTGGCAATACCTGCGGACCCCGTCAGACATCCTGTGCAGACCAGCTCTCGAAGGCCCTGAAGCAGGCGGAAGCTGCAGCACAGCAGGAAGCGTAAGGATGGCCCGCACCCACCACATCTTCTCGCGCCGTGCCCTTCTCAAGGGCACGGCAGCAACGGCTGCCACGGCGGTAGCCGTCGACATGCTCTATGGCTGCAAGAGCTCGAACTCGACCGATGCAGCGTCCTCTTCTGTCGTCGTGGATGATTCCTCGGGCACCGATGTGCTCGAGGAGTACACCTACGATGAGAGCACGGTCGACGCCGCCTCGACCTGGTCGCTGCCTTTGGGCTGCGTGCTGCATCCGGCAGAGGGCACCTGGATCCCTGTCACAGCAGCAGGTGCCAAGGCATCTCCTCTGATCACCGGCTCTGCGCTCGATACATCCTCCGGCACGCTCAAGACTGTCATCGCGCAGCCCATAAGCTCTGACTCCAACATGGAGATCTATGACGCACGCTGCTCTGACTCTGCCTATGCGTGGGTCGAGATCAATATCCTCAACAGGTCCTGGAAGCTCTATGGCCAGGCCTTCTCGGATGGTGCCGTGACAGGCACTGCGTCGCTTCTGTGGGAGGCAGACTCCAACTGGGATCCGCCTGCCTTGGCAGTCTCTGGCTCCAAGGTCATCTGGCAGGTCCAGCCTTCCACCTCAGGCTCGAGCACGAAGGAAAGCTCGCACTGCTATCTCTGGAAGACCGGAGATTCGAGCGCAAAGGCGGTCATCGAGTCATCCGGCCGCTTCGGCTGCGACATCTCCATATCTGACGGCAACGCGATCCTCGCGCCGCGCGTCAACGCCTCTTCTGGCACCTATTACGGCATCACCGCCTACTCCCTGTCCGATGATATGGGCACGGTCACAGACCAGCTTGTGCTGCCCCAGTCGGTAAAGCCGATGTGCGCCACCCGCATCGGAGACGAGTTCGTCTTCTCGATCGAGGCCAACTACAGCACAGGCGGCCTTCTTGCCTCCATGGGCACCTATGTAGGACACGGGGATGGACCGTTCCTGTCTGTCGGACGCGAGCCCTTCTGCGTCTCTTCCGGCAAGGATGACACCTACATCGTGAAGGTCCGCGCCTCCTACTATGTGATCGATACAGCAAACGAGTCCTACCGCGTGATCTCTGCGGTCGACCGCTCGCTTGACTACGGCGAATATCCGGCACGCATGGGCGCCTGTGACACCTTCGTGACCTTTGCCACCGTGAAGGATGCATCGACCGGCTACCCCTCAGCTGTGACCGTCAGGACCTTCAATTTGTAAGGCTTGACGCACAATCTGTGCACGGTAGGGTAGAATGTAGAGTGTATGAAAGTTTGCTCTCATGTCTTATAGGGGGGCCGATATGGCTTCAGACGAGAAGAAGATTCTGCTGGTCGAGGACGACAAGGCAATCCGCGATGCAGTGGCTGCATATCTTGAGCGCGAGAATTATATCGTGCGTGGTGTCGGCGATGGCCAGAGCGCAGTCGAGGAGTTCGAGAAGCATTCCTTCGATCTCATCATCCTGGACCTCATGCTTCCGAAGCTCTCGGGCGAGCGCGTCTGCCGCGCAATACGTGAGACCTCGAATGTCCCCATCATCATGCTGACCGCAAAGGGCGAGGTCGAGGACCGCATCATCGGCCTCGAGCTCGGTGCCGACGATTACCTGATCAAGCCGTTCTCTCCGCGCGAGCTTGTTGCCCGCGTCCGCGCGCTTCTGCGCCGTGCCCACACCGAGGTGGAGAGCCAGCTCGAGGTGCTCGACTTCGGCGACCTTGTTATCGATATCTCCGGCCACAAGGTGCTCGTCGAGGGCAAGGAAGTCGATCTCACGGCTTCCGAGTTCAAGCTCCTGACGACGCTTGCTCGCTATCCGGGACGTGTCTATACGCGCATGGAGCTCGTCGAGAAGGTGCTCGGCTATGACTTCGAGGGCTATGAGCGCACGATCGACTCCCATGTGAAGAACCTCCGTGCAAAGCTCGGCGACGATCCGCGCAACCCGCGCTGGCTCTACACCGTCCACGGTGTCGGCTACCGCTTCGAAGCGCCTGCCATGAACAAGGAAGAGAAGAAGGCATAGGAGCGCATAGGTGCCACGAGCAAGATTCGAGATAGGCAGATCTGACAGGCACGCCTCCCAGGAGGGGGGCGTGTCTTCTGCTAATGAAAGCAAGGCTTCCTGGAACACGATCCGCCCGCACGAGAAGCCGAAGGCCAGCTATACAAAGAAGATGACTATCGCCTTTGCGGCGACCTCGGTCATGACAGCAGTCGTGTTCCTGCTCGTGCTGGCAGTTGTCTGGGAAGACCAGTTCAATACCTACACGCGCCAGAACATGCAGAGCCTCGCACAGGCCACTGCCTCGACGCTTGCCTCGAAGTATGAGGAAGCGGGCGGCTGGACGCCTGAGGTCCTTGACTATGCAGCGATGGCATCGAACACCTCGTCCGATATCGCGGTCCAGGTCCAGAATGCCCAGGGTACGACGATCTACGACGATACGTGGGTCCATGGCAAGGATATCGATGCGGGAAAGAACGTGCCTTCCGGCACCGACTCGATTGTCTCCTCCGACATCACCCTCACTGATGGGGAGATCGTGGGCACGGTGCGCCTCTGGGCCTTCGGATCGGATGCCCTCCTCACGCAGGCCGATGCAACATTCCGCACGAACTCGTACATGGCCATTCTTGCTGCCGCCATCATCGCGGTCATCCTGGCATCGATCATCGGCTTTTTGATTTCAAGAAAGCTTTCGGCACCTATCGGCACGATCACGGCGACCGCGCGCCAGATCAGGAACGGCGACCTCTCGGCGCGTACCGGCCTCAAGGGCTCGGATGAGCTGAGACAGCTTGGCGAGACCTTCGACGATATGGCCACCTCGCTCGAGAAGGATATCAAGCACGAACGCAGGCTTACGAGCGATGTGGCCCATGAGCTGAGGACGCCGCTCATGGCAATGCAGGCGACGGTCGAGGCCATGCAGGACGGCGTCTATCCGACGGACGCGGAGCACCTCGAGGTCGTGGCAGCAGAGGTCAGGCGCCTTTCGCGCCTCGTTGGCGCCATGCTCCAGCTTTCGAGGCTCGAGAACGGCAAGACCCCGTTCAGACCGGAGGAGACCGATCTTGTCTGGCTCGTGAAGAGCCTCGTGACGTCGCAGGAGCAGCTCTTCGATGATAAGGGGCTGCAGCTGCGCTTTGCAGACGAGACCCCGAGCCAGACCCTCATCGCAGATGTGGACCCCGACCTCATCCGCCAGGCAGTCGTGAACCTCATGTCGAACGCGATGCGCTATACGCCTTCCGGCGGCTGGGTGCTTGTCGCAATCACGCAGGACCATGCAGATGCCTTGATCTCCGTCTCCGATACCGGCATCGGCATCGCAAAGGAAGACCTTCCCCGTACTTTCAGCCGCTTCTGGCGCTCCGATGCGAGCCGCGAGATGGAGTCAGGCGGCCTGGGTGTCGGCCTCGCTGTCACGAAGGAGATCATCGATCGCCATAACGGCACGATCACCGTGGAGTCCGAGCTCGGCAAGGGTACGACATTCACGCTGAGGATTCCGCTTCATCGCACCCGCACGCTTCCCAAGGCACAGAAGGGGGAGCAGAAGCAGTAATGCGCACGCTCTAAGGAATGAGCTTTGCGCAATGCAGCCGGTACACTTCGTTGGCTATACTCAATCTGTCAGCAATCCGATGAAATGAGGCAGGCAATGGCAGAGATTCAACTGCGTCCTGATTCGCACGGCAAGGTACGTGACATCTACGACTGTGGCGATACGCTCCTTATGGTGGCAAGCGACCGTATCAGCTGCTTCGACTTCATCTTGCCGAACGAGATTCCCTACAAGGGCGAGATTCTGACCCGCATCTCGGCATTCTGGTTCAACCGCTTCAAGGACCTCATGCCGAACCACATGATTTCGACGGATCCTGCAGATCTGCCTGAGCAGTTCGCACCCTACAAGGACTACCTCATGGGCCGCTCCATGCTCGTGAAGAAGGCCAAGACCATCCCCATCGAGTGCATCGTCCGCGGCTATCTCACCGGCTCCGGCAAGAAGACGTATGACCAGGACCGCACGGTCTGCGGCATCAAGCTTCCGGAGGGCCTTGCCGAGGCATCGAAGCTCCCTGAGCCGATCTTCACGCCGTCCACGAAGGCGGCTCTCGGCGACCACGACGAGAACATCTCGTTCGAGCGCTGCGCAGAGATCGTCGGCGAGGATGTGGCAACGCAGCTCCGCGATGCCTCCCTTTCCATCTACAAGGCAGCAGCAGAGTATGCCCTGACCCGCGGCATCATCATTGCCGATACGAAGTTCGAGTTCGGCTTCATCGACGGCGAGCTTACCCTCATCGACGAGTGCCTGACGCCGGATTCCAGCCGCTTCTGGCCTGCAGAAGGCTACTCCGAGGGCCACGTCCAGCCGAGCTACGACAAGCAGTATGCCCGCGACTGGCTGCGCGCCAACTGGGATATGCAGGGCGAGCCGCCCGAGCTTCCCGCTGAGGTCATCGAGGGCACCTCGAAGCGCTACCAGGAAGCCTTCGAACTCATCTGTGGCAAGCCATTTGTTCCCATGAAGGAAGCCTAATGTCATTCCGTGATACCCTGAACGGCGCCCGCGAAGAGCTGAACGAGAACCGCGATGCGTACAAGAAGAGCGAAGAGACCATAGAGCAGGATGCCCAGGAGGAGCCCAAGTCCACGGGCTTCGAGAAGAAGTCTGTGACGAGGGCCAAGCCTGCCCGCGAGGCAGCGGCAGGCGTGCGTGTCGTCACGTCTTCCGGCAAGGTCAAGAAGGCTTCGGGTACGTCCAAGCCAAGATCCGAAATGACAAAGGAAGAGAAGCGTGCCCAGCGCCAGAAGGAGCGCGATGCCGAGGACAGGCGCACCATGGCAGCACAGGCCCTCCTCAAGAAGGACCCGACTTACCAGAAGTGGCATGGCATCTCGATGGGCATGATCGTGGCAGGCCTTGTCTGCACTGCCCTCTCCTGGGTCATTGTCATCGCTGTCCCTGACTCCCAGACGGACCTCACGTCGTTCTGGGGCGTCATGGCAATCGTGATGCTCGTCGTCGCCTACATCGGCGTCATCGGCGGCTTCATTATGGACTGGGCGCGTCTCCGCAAGGTGCGCAACATGTACAACGACCGTGTACGCAGCCTCAAGGAGAAGCAGCTCAACGCAATCATCGAGCAGAGCTATCAGGAGGTTGCCGACAAGCCATCCTTCTTCGACCGCTTCCGCAAGAAGAAGGAAGAGAAGTAAGGCTCTCGCCACACAGCAGCGGCTGTTTGGTATAGAATAGCTATCTGCGATAGGCCCTCATAGCTCAGGGGATAGAGCACAGGTTTCCTAAACCTGGTGGCGTAGGTTCGAATCCTACTGGGGGCACCAGCACATAAAGCCCGTATCTGCACAAACGCAGGTACGGGTTCTTTTTTGTGTCGGAAGACAGAGCGCAGCGATGCCAGGGGGATGTCAGCAAGTCGCTATCGCTGGGGCCATCAGAGCTTCCCTCGGATCTGTCGCTGAATCAGTGCCTCAATGGGAATGATCCTTGCATTGCCTTGCCAGGGCAGTGCATCTCAAGACTGTCGAAGAGACCGGCGTACGAAGTGGCAGCCATTGTATTCGCGTGCCCATCCCAGGAGAATGACTCAGCGGCCTGCAGCTTCAGAGGCTTTCTGGAACTTCTCGCAATCCCGAGGCAGGAGGCTCATGTCGGATCTGAATCTGCGTCACCAGATTCAAGGAACCTGTTCTATGAATCTGCTCCAGCAGGGGAGAGAAGACGGAGCATCTCACACCCAGAATACCGGCCATGGCGCGCTGCTCAAAGCACTTGCGAGGAATCCAATTTCGGCGCAAGAAAGAGGCGGGCTCCCTGAGGAACCCGCCTCTGCAGCAAGCATGTGAGCTGAGCTATTCGTCCGTTCCGCTGCTGTGTGAGGAATCGCTCGTATGGGAGCTGTTCGAGCTCGTGCCGGAGTTCGAGGAATTCGATTCGGAGTTGCCCGAGTTCGAAGAGCTGTTCGAGCTGTTGTTGCTGCTCGAACTGTTGGAAGAGTTGCTCGAGGAGCTGGAGGGCGATGTGCTGTCGGTCGTGGTCGGCTTGGGTCCGAGGGAGAGCGTAATCTGGACGCTCGAGCCCTTCTCGAGGGAGCCGGAAGTCGGGTACTGGCGGATGACAGAGCCGGCAGCGACCGTGCTCGAGTATTCGGAGGTCGTACGGACGACCGTGAAGCCTGCAGACTCAAGCGCCTCCACGGCGTCAGCCTCGGTCTCGCCCACGACATTGGGAACGGTGATGGTCTGAGGTCCGAGGGAGAGGTGGTAGACGATCGTGTCGCCTGCCTTGGCGGTAGAGCCTGCTGCCTTGTCCTGGGATGCGACGTGGCCCACATCGACAGAGCTCGAGTAGACAGAGTCGCCTGCCTGGGCTACAAGACCAAGGGCAGAGCATTTGGCGCTTGCTTCCTTCGGTGTGCAGTTCGAGAGGTCGGGCACCTCAACGGTTGCAGCAGGCTCCGAGCCCTTCGAGACATGGACTGTGATGGTCGTGCCTTCAGAGGCGCTCCTCCCTGCATCGGGATCCTGGTCGATGACCTTGCCCTCTTCGACGGAGTCGGAGTAGTCATAGGTGACAGATATCGTGAAGAAGCCATCGTACTTGTCGATGGAGGAGCGGGCTTCGCTTTCCGTGAGTCCGACAAGGTTCGGGACATCCTTCGTCTGCATGGTCTGGCTGCCGAGATAGGTGACGGCCGCATAGGCAGCGATTGCCACAGCGAGGATTGCGACAATGATGCCGATAGCGACATTGCGCTTGTGCTTCGAGCGCTTCTTCTCCTGCTCTGCAGCTTCGGCCCTTGCAGACTGCTGACGGAAGCGGGTCGTGCCGCCAGGGACAGCAGAGATCGGAGCGACAGCACGGCCTATCTGCTGGGTCCTGCCAGCGTTGTTCCTGCCCATGTTCCTCGTCTGGGTGCCGCCGATGACAGAGGTTGCCTCGGAGACAGCGCCAAGCCTGCCTGCGAGGTAGTCCCTGAGCGTGTGGAAGAGCTCGTCTGCTGTCTGGAAGCGGTCCTTCGGGTCCTTCTGCATGCACTTCAGGATGATGGCCTCAAGGGCAGGATCGACGTTCGGATTGATCTGGCTGGGCGGAATCGGCTGCTCCTTCACCTGCTTGATAGCGACAGAGATTGCGTCATCGCCGTCGAAGGGGACACGTCCTGTTGCTGCCTCGTACATGACGATGCCAAGGGAATAGAGGTCGGAGGTGGGGCCAAGCTCCTTGCCCTGCGTCTGCTCCGGAGAGACATAGTGGGCCGTTCCCAGAACCGAGTTGTCGGTCGTGAGATGGCTGTTCTTAGCGCGGGCGATGCCGAAGTCCATGACCTTGATGTTGCCATCAGGCTGGACCATGATGTTCTGCGGCTTGATGTCGCGGTGGATGATGTCGTGCTTGTGGGCGACGGAGAGCGCCTGGGCAATCTGGGAGCCGATCTGTGCGACCTTGCGGCAGTCCAGCGCCCCGTGCTTCCTGATGCCGTTCTTCAGGTCCGTGCCGCGCAGGTACTCCATGATGATGTAATAGGTGTCCCCATCCTTGCCCCAGTCATAGACCGAGACGATATAGGGGCTCTGGAGCGCTGCCGCTGCCTGTGCCTCCTGCTTGAAGCGGGCAGCAAACGACGGGTCTGCTGCGTACTGGGGCAGCATGGTCTTGATAGCGACAGTACGGCCGAGGACCTGGTCAAGGCCGCGGTACACTGTCGCCATTCCGCCTGTGCCGATCTTGTCTTGGACCGCATAGCGGCCACCGAGAACTCTGTTTGCCATATATGACCCCTAAATGCTTCGAGCGGTGATTCTGTCAGTGCCGGATGCAGGAAGATGCGCCTCTTCCTGCGGACCTGATCGGGAAAGGCTCCCGGTTATCGTGCCTCGGCCCCGGAAGCATCGGGGGAAGGCACCGGCCAGCTTCCTCATGATGCGCTCCCTTCTGCCTGGACCTGGAGGCACTGCCTGATGATGGAACCTGCCATCTTGGCTGCAGAGCCCTCGATGTTCGAACCGTCTCCTTCGAGGCAGATGGAGATTGCCAGCGTCGGAGAGTCGTAGGGAGCAAAGCCGATGAAGAGCGAATTGTAGACATTGCCGCCGACCTCGGCCGTGCCGGTCTTGCCGGCAACCTTGACGCCGGAGACGCGGGCACCTGCTGCGGTGTAGCCGTCATCTACAACGCCGAGCATCGCTTCTGCGACTTCGGATGCCGTCGCAGAGGAGATGGGCTGGCCGAGCGAGCGCGGCTGGGTCGTCGTCGTGGTGACGCCCTCAGGAGAGAGGACGTGATCGACGATGTAGGGGTTCATCGCGACGCCGCCGTTAGCGATGGTGGCTGCGACGACAGCGTTCTGCATGACCGTGGTCTGGGGTCCTGCCGGGCTTGCGTGCTCGCCGACAGGCTGGCCGCAGGCTGCCCATGCCGTCTCCCATTCCGTCATCTCTTTCGGATCGGGCATGAGGGAGGCGACGGTATAGAAGTCCTGGCCGATCTGCGTGCCGTAGCCGAAGGCGTTCGCATAGCTCACGAGATTCGCAGAGCCGACCTTGGCGCCGACCTGGCCGAAGGCAACGTTCGAAGACATCGACAGAGCGCGCTTCAGCGTGATCGTGCCGTAATTGTTGTTGTTGAAGTTCGTGACCGCCGCGCCGCCGATATCGATCGAGGACTCAGCATCGATCATGTCGGTGAGCGAATAGGCGCCCGTATCGAGCGCAGCCGAGAGTGTCACGACCTTGAAGGTCGAGCCTGGTGCATAGAGCGAGTTCGTCGCGCGGTTCACGAGGGCGCTTCCGCCAGAGCTCAGCTGGTCGCCGACCTCGTCGTAGGTATAGGTCGGGGAGGAGGCCGATGCCAGGACCTTGCCGGTCGAAGGATCGAGGAGCACGACTGCGCCGGTCCAGCCGTCAAGCGCCTCCTCGCAGATCTCCTGCATCTGCGAGTTGATGGTAAGGACGACCGAGGACCCTGCCTGCGAGACGCCTGCCAGGGAGTAGAGGGCAGACTGCCAGGTCGAGTAGTCCTTGTGGCCTGTGAGCGTCTCGTTCATCGAGGATTCGATGCCGGTCGAGCCATACTGCGTCGAGAGGTAGCCGACCGTGTGGATTGCGAGGTTGCCGTTCGGATAGGTACGGACATAGGTGCCGTCGGACTGCTGGATGCTTTCGGCCAAGGTCACGCCGTCGCTTGTCATGATCGCTCCGCGCTGCACATGCGAGCTCTTTGCGATCGTGTGGTTGTTCGAAGGCATCGACTGGATGGTCTCTGCCTTGACGACCTGGATATAGGTGAGGTTGCCGATGAGCGCGGCAAAGAGGAGCGTGAAGACCGTGATGAGCGCTGTGAGGCGCTTGCCGAGGGCAACACGTCCGAGGACGCCCGACTCAGCCGTCTGGAGCTTGAAGCGGCCACGGGCATGGCTGCCCTGCACGACGGCTGAGGCATGTGCCGCATTGCCTTCGACGACAGGCGTCTGGGACGTCGTGAGCGATGTCATCTCCTGCTCGCGTCCTGTCGCCTCGTCGCCGCACTTGAGAAGAATGCCGACAGCGATGAAGCTGGAGAGGAGGGAAGAGCCGCCCTGGCTCATGAACGGCAGCGTCACGCCCGTCATGGGCAGGAACTTCGTGACGCCTGCGACGATCAGGAATGCCTGGAACGAGATGGCCGTCGTAAGGCCGACTGCCATGAATCCTGCGACATCGGACTTTGCACGTGCTGCCGTGGCATAGCCGCGGACTGCAAGGAGCATGAAGGCGATGAGGATGGCGGAAGCGCCAAGCAGGCCCATCTCCTCGCCGATGGCAGAGAAGATGAAGTCGGACTCGACGATAGGCACGTAGTCGGCAAGACCGCGGCCGATGCCGGTGCCCACCAGGCCGCCGTCAGCAAGCGAGTAGAGCGACTGCACGATCTGGTAGCCCGTGCCCTGCGCATCCGACCAGGGGTCGAGCCAGATGGCGACACGGACCTGGACATGGTCGAAGAAGTGGTAGCAGAAGACCGCGCCGATTGCGAGCAGCACGAACGAGATGAGGACGAAGGAGAGGCGTCCTGTCGCCACATAGAGCATGACGACAAAGATCACGAAGAAGAGAAGGGCACTGCCGAGGTCGCGCTCGAAGATGACGACAAGAAGGCTGAGTCCCCACATCGCAAAGACCGGGGCAAGCATCCTTGGCTGGGGGAGGGCCAGAGGTCCGAGCTTGCGCGTGGAGGCGGAGAGAAGCTCCCTGTTCTCTGCCAGGTAGCAGGCAAGGAAGATGACAAGCAGGACCTTTGCGATCTCGCCCGGCTGGAACGAGAAGCCGCCGAATTCGATCCAGAGCTTGGATCCATAGTGCTCCGTGCCGATGACCATGGGCAGGAGCAGCAGGACGACGCCTGCGATGCCGAAGGTGAACTTGTATTGGGCCAGATCGTCGATGCTCTTCACGAAGAAGAGGACCAAGATCATGGCGATGACGGAGAGGAAGAGCCAGACGACCTGTCCTGTCGCTGCATCAGGCGCCAAGCGCTGCACGAACGTTATACCTATGCCCGAAAGCAGGAAGACGATCGGCAGGATCACCGGGTCTGCGCCTGGAGCGAGCTTCCTCACGGCGATATGAGCGACGGCAAAGGCAGCGAAGAGGCCGATGGGGATGGAGAGCGAGCTTGCCGTGAGCTCGGTTCCCGTGTTCATGACATACATCGCATAGATGAGGGTGACCGGTATCGCAGCTGCGATGAGAAGAAGCAGCTCGGTCGTGCGGCGGCTGCCGCCCTGTTTGCTCCTCTGGTATGCCATGGCTACTCACCCTGCCCTTCCTGTGTGCTGCTCTGTGCCGTGTCTGTCGTGGATGTGTCCTGGGATGCGTTCGTGTCAGCAGACGTGCTCTCCTGCGTTGTGTCGGTCGTCGAGGACTTCACGTCGGAGGCGACGGCTGCAGCGCTTGTCTTCTCTGCGTCGATCTGCTCGTGGTAGGAATTAACGGCAGAGAGGGCCTGCTCCTCGGACTCCATGCGAATGCCGCCCTGGGCAAGCTGGGACTGGACAGCCTGGGGGAGGTCATCGACCTCGACCGAGGTCGTCTCGACGAGATGCGACAGCGGCACGTTCAGTATCTGGGCATCGATGCCCTGGTAGATGCCGACAGTCCCGCCGTTGTTGCCGAGATACCACGAAGAGTCGACGATGTTCACGCCGATGAAGGCGCCAAGGCCGAAGAGGATGGCAAGCACGATGACCCAGACGAGCGCCTGGCGCTTCCTGATCTTGGCATGGCGTGCCGCTGCCCCGTCGTCCTCCACGTCGACAACGATGACCGTGACGTTGTCGTGGCCACCGCCCTCGAGGGCTGCAGAGACAAGGGTGTCGGCTGCTGCCTGCGGCGTTGCGCAGGAGATGGCAACAGATTCGATCTTGGCATCGGGCACCATGGATGAGAGGCCATCGGAGCAGATGATGATGCGGTCTCCCGCATGGACATCGAGCGTGAAGTGGTCTGCATACATGTCGGGGTCCGAGCCGAGGGCACGCGTGATGATGGAGCGGGAAGGATGGACTCTTGCCTCGTCTGCCGTGATCTCTCCGGCATCGACAAGCTCCTCCACATAGCTGTGGTCGTGCGTGATGCGCACAAGGACGCCGCCGCTCAGGAGATAGACACGGGAGTCGCCGACATGCGCCACGGCCATGCGGCTGCCGTCGATCACGACAGCGGAAGCCGTGCAGCCCATGCCGTCCCTGCCCTGTCCCGACTGGGCAGCAGAGATGATGGCAGAGTTTGCCTCCTCGATGGCAGCACCGAGACGTGCATCGTCTGCGGTATCGGGGGCAAGCTGCGATATCGTGCGGACTGCTATGGCCGAGGCGACCTCGCCTGCGGCATGGCCGCCGACGCCGTCGCAGACGGCAAAGACCGGGTCCTGCACGAGGAAGGAATCCTCGTTGTGGCCGCGGACAAGGCCCACATCGGAGCGGGAGCCCCAGGAGAGACGAGCGCTGTGGCCTGTGACCACATCGGCATCCATCCTGTCCTTGACAGGCAAAGACTCATGTCCTGGTGCAGGCGCTGGCTCGGGCCTGCGCTCCTCGCCGGTGTCTGCCTGCTGCTTTTTCGAGAAAGGAAGCCTCATCGACGTCCGACCTTGAGGATCGTATCGCCGATCTGCACCTCATCCCCGTCGCGCAGGGTGACCGGCTGGTCTATGAGCTTGCCATTGACGAGGGTGCCGTTCGTCGAGCCAAGGTCCTCGAGCACGAGTGCCGGTCCCTGGAGGGAGAAGCGGGCATGCGTGGAGGAGACGAAGGGCTCGTCGATCACGATATCGGAGGAAGGGGAGCGGCCGACGACGACCGGTCCCAGGATATCGACGGAAAGGCCGCGCAGGCTCTTGGCGCCCTTCTCTACGTCGACGCTCCAGATGGCTGCGTCGGTGCGCTGGCCGCGTACGAGGCCGATGCCCGAGCGCATGGCTGCGAACAGGAACAGGTACAGAAGCACCACCAGCAGGATGCGCCCGAAGAACAGGATGAGGTCAATCATCTAGCCCTCCCTGAACGTGAGATTCACAAGGCCGATGGTTATGACATCGCCGGTATGGAGCGCGCACGTCTGGATATCCATATCGTTCACGAGCGTGCCGTTTGTCGAGTTGAGATCGGTGATGTGCCACTGCGTTCCGTCATACGTGAGGCGGGCGTGGTGGCGGGAGACATTCGGATCCCTGAGAACGATGCCGCCGGAGTTGCGCTCGCGGCCGATCGGGCACTCAGGTGCATAGGCGGTATAGGTCCTGCCGCTCTGGGTGTCGATGAGGGTGCAGCTCGGCTGCGTCGGTGCAGGCGGCTGCACCGTGACAGGAGCTGCGGCGCGGGCATTCACGAGCGGCGTTGCGGCGACCTGCGGACGGAGCATCGTCTTCGGCTCATCCACAGCAGGGGCTGCGGCTGCAGCGCTTGCCGCTGCAGCAGATGCTGCCCTGCGCGGTGCGGAAGCAGCGACGTGTGCGGCAGATGCGGGCATCTGGGGCGGAATGCGCCTTGCCTCGGGGAACGGCTCCTGCATGATGGGGACAGGAGCAGCAGAGGCGGAAAGGTCGAGATTGGAGGAGACGGGCATCACGTCGAGGCCCTGCATCGAGGAATCGTCAGGGGAGATGGCAGATGCCGGCGTTGCGAGCGGTGTTGCCATGCGTGGCCTGCTCTTCACGGCCTTCCTGCGGTCTGCCTGGGAAGCGCCCTGGGCAACCGATGCCTGAGGCGCCTCTGCGATGGGGGCAGGATGGGCGCCGCCGACACGTGCGATGCCGCCGATGAAGGCAGACTCCTCCTCGCGCAGGCGCATGAGCGTGCGGGCATCGACGTTCTCGGCGAAGACGGAGAACTTGCCGCTCTTGAGGGAGGGGTCGACCATGAAGCGGACAAGGGGCTTGCCGACGAAGACATAGCCCTTCTTGTTTGCCTGGCCCTCGATGAACTGGGAGATCTCCTCGGTCAGGTTCGCATAGAGCGGACGCATGACCGCGTCATCATCGGAGGATACGAGGATCGTATAGAGGGCAGGAGCGGTGTTCGCGCCATTGATGAGGAACGTCTCGTCTTCCATCTCGCGGGCTGCATGCTTCGCGAGCTTCTTGAAGGAGAAGGGGGCCGTATAGCCCTGAGGAGTGGCATCGAAAATCGCGCTCACACGCTCTTCAAAGATGTTCAGGAAGTTCATGGCTTGCTACCCTTCTGGCCCATATGCTTCAGGCCCCATGAGGACCGAAATTATGCACATAACAACACTCAAGAATATCGCAATGAGGATGGCAGTCATATCCGGAGCAGCCCATATGCCGCTATTCTCCACCCGCACAGAGAGAGCCTGAAAGAAAACGAGAAGCCCAGCGCAGAGGCACTGCCCGAAGATCTCAAGGCCCCGCCTTCCGCTCTTTGCGCAGAGGCTCGCGGCTGAAGCGGCTGCGCCCCAGCTGAAGACAAGGATCCAGGACGAGGGGAGCGACAGCCAGGCGCCAGCACGGGAAAGCAGCGCCTCCGGCGCAAAGCCTGTGGCAATGGCGGCAAGAAGGAAGCGCTCGAAGAGGCCTGCAAGCGCTGCTGTTATGGCTGCTGCACCAGGCGACAGCGCAAAGCCTGCAAGGGCCGAAGAGCCGAAGCCGATCCCCAGGGCGGGAGCCAGAAGGAGCGAGGCGCCTGCGAGCTTCTGCTTCCTGCCTGCTGCCCACCACCACGCAAAGCCGATGGCAGCAGTGCCAAGCGCCACCAGCATGGAAAGCCCGCCTGTGCCAGCCTCTGCAAGCGCCAGGACGAAGGCGCCAAGCACAGCGAGGCTCCCTAAAGGCGGCCACACGGCTCCAGCTCCTGCCCCGGCCAGCGCCAGCAGCACGAGCGTGCCGGTATCTGCGGGCACGACCCAGGGGAGGATGCGCCAGAGGACCGCTCCTGCGAGGAGGGCTGTCACTGTGCGCACAAGCGCCCCTTCGAGCCAGGGGAAGCGCTCGCGTGCGGGCGTCTTCTCGACGTAGCGCTCGGTCCAGGTCTCTTCGTCTTCGGTGCCGTCCTCTGCCTGCTGGACCAGGGCGGCAAGCGACTCCTGCCCTTCCTTCGGGCTGCCGAGGAGCGGCACGAGCCTCTTCGAGAGGAGCTCTGCCGAGGCAAGGCGGTTTGTGGGGTCGGGCTCGAGCGTGCGTTCAAGCACAAGCTCTATGTTCTGGTCGAGCTCGAGATGGTTCTCGGTGAGCGACGGGGCAGCTCCGCGGAAGATCTTCTTGAGCGACTCTTCGGGGGTGGCTGCCTGAAACGGGTTCTCGCCGCAGAGCGCAAGCCAGATGACGACACCGAGAGAGAAGATATCGGTCCTCTCGTCCACGAGCATGCCCTGGATCTGTTCGGGCGGCATGAAGCCGACGGTACCGCCACGGGCGCCTCCCCAGCCTGCAGCAGAGGCAAGCGTGGACATGCCGAAGTCTGCAAGCTTCACTTGGCCTCTTCTATCGATCATGATGTTCGAAGGCTTGATATCGAGGTGCAGGACCCCGTTCTCGTGGGCAAACTCGAGAGCCGAGGCAACGGACTGGAGGAGATGTGCGCACTCCTCGTAGGTGAGGGTCCCTCCCTCGACACGCTTCAGGAGCTGTGCGAGGTTGAGGCCGTCGACGTATTCCATGACAAGATAGGCGTAGTGGCCGTCGCTTTCGAAGTCATAGACGGTCACGATGTTCGGATGTGCAAGCAGGCTCGAAGTGCGTGCCTCGGCAAGCGCTTCCTTCATCGTCGTCTCGGCGCTTGCCTCGTCGACTCCCATGCGCAAGGGGATGACCTTGATGGCAACGCGGCGCTGCAGGCGCGTATCCCAGCAGACAAGCACGCGGCCGAAGCCGCCCGTGCCGCACTGCTCGACAATGCGGTAGCGGCCCAGAAGCAGCGCTGGCTCAGGCTTTGGCTGGGCGTATGCAGAAGTCCCCTCAGGGGGCTCGGGTGTCTGATCTGTCAGCGGCACGGCTCTACCTTTTCGTTTCGAGTGCATTGATACCGTGTGGAGGCGAATATAGAGCGGAAGCCCCAGCGCGGAAAGGGGTGCAGACGCTCCCCTCCATAAAAAACAGATGAACTTCCGTCTTGCATCGTCTGCCTGCTTGGATGTATTATTGCACAGCACGCGGGCGTGGCGGAATTGGCAGACGCGTACGGTTCAGGTCCGTATGAGGGTTCCCTCATGAAGGTTCAAGTCCTTTCGCCCGCACCACGATTTACCAGCGGTTTTGCAGCGGCAAGGCCGCTTTTTTCATGCCAAAATGCCGAGTTGGCGTAAATTTGGCGCAAAACCTAAACGGCAACGGCACTCAAACCCCAACGCCCGCGCGGCGAGTCGAACTGTACGACGTTGGTTGTGGGCAAGCTATCCATGAGGCTATCGATTGCAGATGCCGCCTTGATTCCGTTCTCCTTACGGTAGTGGTCATAGATTCTCAGGGTGGTAAGCGGGTCGTTGTGTCCCATGAGGTATTGGGCCGTCTTGACAGTAGCGCCCGTTTCGCAGAGCAAGGTGCAGTAGGTGTGTCGCAGGATGTGGGGCGTGATGCCCTCAAACCCGTTTGCCTTACCGAACCGTGCGAGGCTGCGAGTGAGGTTTTCGGGGTGCATGAACTCACATTGTGCCTTGGCTACGATTCGATGCTCTCCAACGGGCTTGCCGAGTCCAAGGAGCTTCTTTGCCTGAATCTTGCGGAACCTCACAAGGTAAGCGACGGTCGCAGGGTCAAGCGGAATGGTTCTCTCGTTCTCAGTCTTTGTGGGCTTGGATTGGAGCGTTTCGGTGCAAAGGCTCTTGTTAACTGTAATGGTGCCCTTCTCAGCGTCGAAATCGTTCCATGTGAGGTCGCAAGCCTCACCACGACGCAAGCCCGCGAAGAGGCAGAGGCGAAAGCCCACAAGCGACGGGCGGGGCGTCGAGGCGTCGAGCAATGCGCGGAACTCTGCGACACGCTCTTTGCTCAGAGGCTTCTTCTCCTTTGTGTCTACCTGTGGGGAGGCAAGGCCGTTGCACGGGTTCTTGGCGATAATGTCATCGTCTACCGCGTCTTGAAGAATCTGCTTCAACGTGACGCAGACGCCATGAGCGGTCGCACCACTCATGGGCTTGCCTGAAATCGTGGGAGCCTTGCCGCTTTCGTCTGTGGTCATGAGTGCAGCTTGGAACTTCTTCACGTCCGCTTTCGTGATTGCCACAAGACGCATGTTCCCAAGAGTGATGTTGATGTTGCGGATGCGGTCGCGGTCGCGGGCGATTGTGCGGGGAGCAACGCGCTTGCCCGTGCTTGTTAGCCTGATGCCGTTCTCACGTTCCTGCAACCACTCAGCGGCGTACTCAGCAAATGTGAGGAATCGGGCATCACGGTTCAGGCCGCTTTCGAGTTCGGCGCGAAACTCAGCGATGCAACGCTTCTTCTCCTTTTGGGTTTGGCCCGAGACGTGGAACGTTTTCATTTCGCGCTTAACCTCACCCGTTGCGTCGTTCTCCACTTGGAACGACACACGGCAACTGTTCTTGCCACGCCAAGAGGCCGTGCCATTGTTCTTCACTATCCATGCCATTGCTAACCCCTTTCGCTGTTGGCCCTAAATGCTTGCTGAATCTTGAAGTCGAGGAAATCACGCACCTCTTCTTGAATCCGCCTCATTTCTTCGCGTGAAATGGTCGTGGTGCTACCCTCGCGCGACACGATAACCTCAGTGTCGGGAACGAACTTCTGTAGGCCGCTCTCCAACGGTTCGCCCTGTGGCACCAGCGTTGCCCTTGCTGTGAAGGTGTATCCGCAAGCGTCGGCAAGGGCACCAATGCCGAGGTCGAGCATATCGGTGTTGTGCAACCTCGCCTTGCGTTCCTCAATCTCGCGTTCGCGGTCATTGCGGTAGGGGCTTTCGCCCGTGAGGTATTCGACGCTGTAGTCAGGCAGAACGTCATGAATCTGCTTAGCCGTGCGCGGGGTCAAAGTAGCCTTCCCCTTTGCAATGGGAGACAAGGCGCTTTCCTTTCTACCTATCATCTCGGCGAGTTTACGTTGGCTGATGCCTGTATCCTTGCAGAGTTGCTTAAGCCTTCTACCAGTTTCAGCATTAAGTTCTTGCTGATTCATAGCCTTGTAACCTCCTAAAACGTTGTCAAACCATTAAGCATTGCACTTCGATACTTACGATTCTACACTAGTGCACAGAGGTTCGCAACAGTCCATGAACGAAAGGAGTTCACATGAGCGAATCGACACGCGGCGAAAGCCTGAAAAGCCACAACGTTAAGGAGATTGCAGAGAGGTTGGGCACCTGTACCCGCACGGTCTACCGCGAGATTCAGAACGGCAACCTGCGTTGCCTGCGAATCGGTAGGGCAATCCGCATCACGGATGCTCAGCTTGCCGAGTACGTAGCAGGTCGAGAGGGGTAAGCATGATTGCCAAGAAAGAAGCCCACGCCCGAGGCTTGGAGGCGGCGGGGAGTGGGCTTGCAAAGGCCGAATCGGCCACCAACGATGATACCGCACAGTTCGAGGAACTAGCACGGCAGTATGCCGAGGTCGAACGCCGCTACTTTGGTGATTCACGGATTGAAGCCTACTTCACCGACCACGCGCGGGCTTGTGCGGCGGCGGGGCGGCGCTTCTCAACCTATGAGCGTGCCCAATGGCTGCGTTGGTATAGACCGAGCGATTCGCGCGGGCACGATATCGAAGTCGATAACACCGACATTCCCATCGTGGCGAGATTGACCGTGGAGCGCGTGCCCGAATGCGAGCCGTTCATCGAGCTTCGCAAGTCGAAATATGATGCCGTGTTCGAGGCAAGGAGGGCGATTCGTGGCGCGTGAACCCTCATTCGCGTTGTACGAGTCCGTCTTTCGGGCGTCTGCGCACCTATCGCGTCGCGCCCGTGGGGCGTACCTCCTTGCGCTTTGCGAATACTACTTCGATGGGGTGCAGCCGACCTTTGGCGAGAAGAAGCCGACCGACCTGCCGCGCGATGCCATGAACGTCTTTCGTGGGGTCGAGTATCGGATTCAGCGTGCGAGGTCAAAGGCGAGCGAGGGTAGCGGTTCGCAAGGTGACGGCCAAGGCGAGCCTAGCGGGCCGCTACCGAACGCCTACAAGCAACCTACGGATGCGGTAGCGTGGTCTGTAGCGGATGGGCAAAACATGCTTTCACCTGCGCAAACGACTAACGCACATGCGGATGTGCATACGGATGAACATGCGACGGGTTGGGGTTGGGGTCTTGGTGGGGGTCTTGGTCTAGGTCAAGAACATAACGCGGGGTTTTCATCCGAAAACACCCGCCCTATAGCTTCTTTGCCCTATGAGGAAAAGCTAGAAGCCGCTGAGAAGTTCGTCATAGACCGCGACTATGCGGCGATATGCACGGCATATGACGCCTTGGAGAAGTGGGTCGAGCGTTGGCACGAAAACGGGTG
>Ga0256406_1002522_pt1 | contig 25508 bp, 19 predicted proteins | sample RumenRJG_03DNA_FD_185986 | JGI IMG/M metagenome (GOLD analysis project Ga0256406, IMG submission 185986) | Bovine rumen microbial communities from Lethbridge, Alberta, Canada - RJG_03 | ecosystem: Host-associated > Mammals > Digestive system > Stomach > Rumen | place: Canada: Alberta | collected...
AGTCGTTCGTAGACTGGGCCATGTTCGCGTGGTTGTTCGGCGAGACGATGTCGTAGCGGCCGCGCGACTGGCCGAGGATCTCGAGGGCACGGTTGCAGAGCACCTCGTTCATGTTCATGTTGATGGAGGTACCGGCACCGCCCTGAATCGGATCGACGGGGAACTGATCGAGAAGCTGCCCGCCGATGATCTCATCCGCTGCCTGCACGAGCGCGTTACCGATCTTTTTGTCGAGACGCCCCGTCGCCATGTTCGCGAGCGCGGCTGCCTTCTTGACCTTGGCGATGGACTGGACAAAATCCGGATCGATCGTCTGACCCGTGATATGGAAGTTATCGATGGCACGCATCGTCTGCACGCCGTAGTAAACCTCATCCGGTACCTCGAGCTCACCGATAAAATCATGTTCCTTACGCATATTGTCCACGTTCCTTTCTATATCTGTCTCTATTCTGCAAATTCATACCTGCTCGCTGCTCCTGCAGCGTTTTATTTTCTTTTCCCTTTCGATGGTCTTATCATAGCACGTATTTTGTATACATGCAAGAATTTTTTCAAATTTATGTCCACTAGTGTATACAATATATCCGGTTTATCTATCAGAAGAGTCCCAGGAATTTCATCCAGGGCATCCCGATCCCCATCCAGACCAGCAAATGAAGCATCGCGAGGATAAAGCCCAGTTTCCACCAGCGCACCTGCGAGATGAGGCCAGAACCGAAGAAGATCGGCGTCACGCCGCAACCGTAATGCGTGAGGAAGGATGCACTGTTGCAGAGCGCGGCAAAGAGGATGAGCACGAGCAGCGTCGGCGCCCCGGCCGCGATGAGTACCGTGGCAAACGTCGTGAAAAGTGCCATGATGTGTGCGCTGTTGCTCGCGAGGAAATAATGTGCGAGGACATAGACCACAGCGAGGCCGAACAGCATCGTCAGCCAGGACATGCCTGCGAAATATCCACCGACGAGCGCCCCGAACCAGCTCATGAGGCCGAGTTTCGAGAGCCATGCTGCCATGTTGATGAGCACGCCCATCCAGATGAGCACATCCCATGCACCATGCTGTTTCGTGATATCCGGCCACTCCAGGATCCCCGTGAGAAGCATGGCTGCGAGACCGAGCAGAGCGACAAATGCAGAATCAATCCCGTGAATGGACCCCGTCGCCCAAAGGACGAGAGCCGTGAGGAAAATTACACAGAGCATCTTTTCCTTGAGGGACATTTTTCCCATCGCCTGAAGCTCACGCTTCGCGAGTGCCTGCGTCTCCGGCGTCTTCTTCAGCTCCGGATTCATGATCTTGTAGAGCAGGAACGGCGTGAGGATCGTCAGGAGCAGCCCCGGCACGATGCAGGCGAGGAACCAGTCGCTCCAGCCGATGGACATGCCGAACGTCTCCTGTGCCAGCGTATTGGCCAGCACATTGTTCGATGCACCCGTGAGGAAGATGCAGGCCGACGTGATGACCGCGGCATATGAGCTGAAGAGCAAATACTGTGCCGTGCGGCGGTTCTTGCCCTCATCCGCACCGATCGCACCGATGACGCTGCGGATGATCGGATAAATGATACCGCCGCCGCGTGCCGTATTCGACGGCGTGAACGGCGCGATGATGAAATCCGCCGCACTCATCACATAGGCGACATTCAGGCTGTTGCTGCCGAATCGCGAGAGCAGTGCATAGGCGATGCGTGTCCCGAGCCCTGTCTTGATGAAGGCCTCCGCGAACATGAACGCCGCCACGATAAGCCAAACCGTCGTATTCGAGAATCCCTGCAGCGCTTCTCCCGGCTTCAGGATGCCCAGCACTGGCAGCAACGCCAGCACGATAAGCGACGTCGCACCGATGGGCAGCGGCTGCAAGATAAATGCGGCGATCGTCGCCACGAAGACAGCCAACAGATCCCATGCTGCCGGCTGTACCTCCGCGGGCATCGGCACATTCCAGATAAGCGCACCGACCGCCACGCAGGCGAGGCCTCGCAACAACCGCTGCCTCGTTTCCTTGTTCATGCCCGATGGCTCAACCTTCTCTACTGGCGCCTGGCCAAGGTTCATGTTCGACGATAGCCCTGCCAATTTTCCTGCCATATCCAATACCTCCATTTCCCTGCTATCACCTGATGCCCCCACGCATCGGATTTGGTGATTGCTTTTCCTTGCCTTTGATGGTAATACTATATAGAGAACACTACGCAAAACTACAGAAAACTACGAATTATCTATATTTTCTATCTTATAATTATTTATATTTATAACAGGAGGTATCGATGATACATCTAATTGACACCATGAGGACATCGAGACATCTGCCGCTCTGCCTGCTCATGCTGTTCCTCGTCCCCCTGGCCGGTGAACCGAAGTTCTTTCCTTTCCATGGCGGGCTCGCTGACTTCCGCGTGAGTTTCGGCTCGCCGATCTTCCTGCTTTTCCTGCTTTTCCTGCGAGATCTGCCCCGCTGGCGCCTTGGCCTGGCTACCGGCCTATCCGTCTGGCTGTTCCGCGCGCTCCTCGCCTGTCTGGGCGGAACGCCTGCGGACGCAGCACTTTGGCAGCACCTGCCGAGCTTTTTCTACTATATAACCTTCGCCCTCTGCCTCGCCCTGCCACGCCAATTAAAGCAAAAGCCCGTCTATGCACAAGGCCTGATCATCGTAGGGTGGGCCATTTTTGCCGAAATCATGGCCAGCATTGCGCAAATGGCAGCGATCTCGCTTTGCATAGAGCAGAGCTGGTACTTCCCGAGTCCCTATGTGCTTGGGCGACTGCTGCTCATCGCCTGCCTGCGCTGCGTATTCATCCTATCCTTTTTCTTCCTGTTCCAGCTCTACAGCACCGAGGAAATCCTCGCGCGACGAACGCGGGAACGCAACCGCCTCGCCGTGCTGATCTCCGGGCTCTACGAGGAGGTCTTCCAGCTGCATCTATCCCTGCAAAAGGCGGAACAGGCAACCCATGACTGCTATACCGTCTATGAAACACTCAGCACGCAGGCCCAGACAGATGAAAGCCTATCCCCCATCGCCGCAGAGGCGCTGCGCATCGCAGGTGTCGTTCACGACATAAAAAAAGACAACCAGCGCATCTATGCCGGCCTGAGCGAGCTCACGGCCAACCGGCACGTCGATGACTATCTTCCTGCCCCACGCCTCCTGCAAATCCTGCTGCACACACAGCAAAAATATACCCATGCCCTGCACAAGGACATCCAGTGGCAAACAAACTGCGCACCCCAGCTGCCGCCACTGCATGTCTTTACGATGCTCTCCCTGCTCAACAACCTCGTAGCTAACGCCGTCGAGGCCATCAAAGGGCAGGGAACTATCACGATCATGCTGTGCACGAACGAAAAAGAGCCAGACATGCTGCATCTGCGCGTCCACAATACCGGCAGCCACCTCAGCGCTCGCCGCCTGGCGCAGGTATGCCGTCCCGGCTACACGACAAAATTCGACAGCAGCGGCAAGGCCTCCAGCGGTGTCGGCCTCAGCTACGTAAAGGCACAGGCCGAAAACCTCGGCGGCCACATGCAAATGGATTCGGATAACGAAAACTATGTTGCCTGCGATCTCTTTTTACCACTCGCCAGGCTCCGGAAAATAAACAAAAAGGAGTAAATCCCCATGAATATCATGTTAATTGATGATGATGAGGCCGTGCGCTCCATCCTGCAGGACATCATCGAAGACTATGACCTCGGTACCGTTGTGGCCTCCCTGCCCTCCGCGAAGGAACTGACGAATGACATGCTGGCCGCCCGCCATGTCGATATCCTCATCATCGATATGCTCATGCCGGATATCGATGGCATCAAAGCCATCGCCATGATCCGCCCGCAATTCACCGGCAAAGTCATCATGCTCTCGCAGGTCGAGAGCAAAGACCTCGTCGGCAAGGCCTACGCACAGGGCGTTGACTTCTACATCACGAAGCCCCTGAACCGCAACGAGATCGTCAGCGTCCTTCGCAGCGTAAGCCAGCATCTGCGGCTCGAAGCTTTCGCCCAAAACCTCCAGGGTGCCCTGCAAAGCACGCTGCACGCCCCCCCTGCCACACCGGCTCCACCAGCTCACGCGCCACGCCAGCAGGGTAAAGCCCTGCTGCAGGATCTCGGCATCGCCGATACCTCGGCCGCCAGAGATCTGCTGGCACTGGCAGAACTGGCAGAACAAGACTACCAGCGCGCGCCTCTGCCACCGCTCAAAACCATGTTCACGCAGATCGCAGAACAACGATCCTGCACAGACCCGCAGAAGGAGAGCAAAGCCATCGAACAGCGCCTGCGCCGCGCTATCTATCAGGCCATGCTGAATATCGCAGCCATCGGCCAGATGGACTACACAAACCCGCAGTTCGAGGATTTCGCCCCGCGCTTCTTCGACTACGCAGAGATCCAAAACCTGATGCGCCAGCTGGAGCGTGAACAGCGCCCCGCCATGGGACAGGTCCACATCAATATGAAGCGTTTCGTGCAAGCCTTCTGCAACGCCGCCAATGTAGACGATTGATTCTCCAGCCGGATGTATCTTCATCTTTCGGATCCATCCCTATTTTTATCCACAAATTTATCCACAAAACAGCAAAAGCTGTGTATAACTCTGGTATATTGACCAAGTTATACACAGCTTTCGTTTGTTCAAAAAGAGATCCGATCGTAAAAAAGAGACACCTCCTCGCGGAGATGCCTCTCATAAAGATCTATCGATATCAGAGTGCCTGATCGAGATATGCCTTGATCTCGTCGCCGTCCTCCATCTGCATGACCTTTGTCAGGATTTCCTTGGCCTTGACGGAGCTGATAGAACGCAGCTGCTCCTTGACGCGCGGGATGGACGGTGCGCTCATGGAGAGCTCGTTCATGCCCATGGCCATGAGCAGCACGGCTGCGTGCGGATCCGAAGCCATCTCGCCGCACATGCCGGCCCAGATGCCGTTCTCGCGGGCACTCTCGACCGTGCGCTTGATGAGACGCAGTACCGCCGGATTGAAGTGGTTGTAGAGATAGGAGATATTCGCGTTGCCGCGGTCGACAGCCAGCGTATACTGGCAAAGATCGTTGGTGCCGATGGAGAAGAAGTCGACGTACTTCGCGAACACCGGCGTCATGATGGCCGCCGCCGGCGTCTCGACCATGATGCCGACCTGTACGTTGTCCGCATAGGCCTTACCCTCATGGGCGAGCTCGACTTTCGCTTCCTCGACAAACTCCTTGACCTTCTTGAACTCGGCCACGTTGATGATCATCGGGATCATGATGGCCGCCTTGCCGTATACACCGGCGCGCAGGATGGCCTTCAGCTGCGGCAGGAAAAGGTCGCGACGCTGCAGGCTGATGCGCACGGCGCGATAACCGAGGAACGGGTTGTCCTCGTGCGGGATGTTCAGATAGGGCAGCGGCTTGTCGCCGCCGATGTCCATGGTGCGGATGACGCAGAGCTTGCCCGCGCATTTCTCCACGGCCTGCTTGTAGGCCTTGAACTGGTCTTCCTCGGTCGGGATATCCTCGCGGCCCATGAAGACGAACTCGGAACGGAACAGGCCCACGCCCTCGGCACCGTAGTTCAGCGCGTTCTCGACGTCCATATGCGTGCCGATGTTGGCCATAAGGTCCACGCGCACGCCATCCGTCGTCTCGCCCGGCAGGTCACGCAGCGCCGCATAGTGTGCCGCGAGCTCCTGCTGCTTCTTGAATTTCGCTTCATAGGCCGCGACCTCTTCCTCATCCGGATTGATCGTGACCTCGCCGCGCTCGCCGTCGATGATGACGCGGTCGCCATCGGCAATCTTGTCGATGCGGTTCTCCTTGTCGAGGCCGACGATGGTCGGGATCGCACGCGACTTCGCGATGATAACGGCATGGCAGGTCGTGCTGCCAGCGCCCAGCAGCACGCCAGCGATCTTGTCCGTCGGCATGCCGGCGATGACGGACGGCTCGATCTCGTGGCCGCAGAGCACGACTTTCTCGTTGCCGATCTCCGGCTCCTTGACGCCGAGGATATACTTCGCGACGCGCTTGCCCACATCGCGCAGGTCAACGGCGCGGGCAGCGAAGTAGTCATCCTCCATCTGCTCGAACATCTGCGCCTGCTCCTCGGCCGCCTTCAGCACGGCACGCGGGGCATTGCCCAGCTCCTCGACCTTCGTCTCGATGTTCTGCGCCATCATCGGATCCTGGATCATCATGCGATGCGCTTCGAGGATGGCGGCTTGCTCAGCCATGTCATCCTTCTTCATCTGCTCGATGCTCTCGCGCAGATTCTCCGCAACCGCCGTGATGGCCGCCTGCGCCTTCTGCTTCTCCGTCTCTTTCGCCTCAGGCTTGTAGTTGACCAGATAACCGTCCAGATTCTGCCCGGCCAGCATGATCTTGCCCATGGCGATGCCGGAAATTACGCCCTTGCCACGTACTTTCTCTGCCATTTCTTTTCCCCCCATACAATAGGAATCCGTCAGCCTCTTCCCCGCAGATTGAAGCTGTCAAAACATTCTCTATTTTTCATCATACGAAAAGAAACCGCGCCTCCGTTGGGCAGGGCGCGGTCTCCCCTGCTGCTTCATTGCAGCTTTTGCAGCTATTCAGACAGGGATTACTCCTCGCCAAACTTGGAAGCGACGAGATCCTGCAGAGCCTTCACTGCCTCTGCCTCATCCGGGCCATCAGCCGAGATCGTCATCTCCGTGCCCTTGACCAGGCCCATGCTCATGATCATGAGGATGCTCTTGGCATCGACCGTCTTGCCCTTGGCCTGAATCTGCACCTTGGATTTGAACTTGGAAGCCGTCTGCACGAATACGGAAGCCGGACGTGCATGAATACCCGTTTTGTTCTCGATCGTTACAGTTGCCTGCGTCATGATAAATCTCTCCTATCTACTTTATAAAAACTTTACTTATCTTCTGCCCTATATATTATGCATACAATGTGCCAACTTTTATAAGGGTAGAAAAATTTATCTATTTTCCACCGTCAGCCTTAGATTATAAGGCTTCGACGGAAAGTATTCCTTTCGCATTAGCGGGAGCTTCCCCCAGCTTCTTTCGTATTGTTGGTAAAATTTCCCACATATATGGTATTTATTGGTAAAATTTACTACACCTTGGTATTTTTTACCAAACCATATTTCCTCGCCTTGGCCGCCACGGTCTTGTGGGTGAGCTGCAGCTGCTTCGCGGCGGCATTGAAGCTGCCGCACTGTGCCAGCGCATTCGCGATGATCTTCTTCTCGTACTCCGGCCAGGGCAGCACCGTCTTGTCAATGGCCACGGACATGGCGCCCATCTCCTGCTCGGCGGCATCGCCCTTAATATAGGAAGGCAATGCTGAGACCGTGATCGTCTCCTGATCCATGAGCGTGATGACGCGCTCCATGACATTCTCCAACTCGCGCACGTTACCCGGCCAGCGGTAGTGCATGAGCAGGTTCATCGCCTCCGGCGTGATGCCGCGCACCGCCTTGCCCGACTCCGCGCTGATCTTCTCGAGAAAATGTTCGACGAGCAACGGGATATCATCCACGCGCTCCCGCAGGGGCGGCAGGATGATCGGAATGACATTCAGGCGGTAGTAGAGATCCTCACGGAACTCGCCTTTCTTCACCATATCCTCGAGGTCGCGATTCGTCGCGGCGATGACGCGCACGTCGACGTGAATCGTCTCCTCGCCGCCCACACGATCGAACTCCTTCTGCTGCAGCACGCGCAGCAGCTTGACCTGCATACTCTTGTTCATCTCCGCGATCTCATCGAGGAGAATCGTGCCGTGGTTCGCGAGCTCGAACTTACCCAGCTTGCGTTTCAGAGCGCCCGTGAAGGCCCCTTTCTCATGGCCGAAGAGTTCGGACTCCAGCAAAGTGCCGGGGATGGCACCGCAGTTCACGCGAATGAAGGGGCCACGGCGACGCTTGCTCGCGTAGTGGATGCCCTCGGCGATGACCTCCTTGCCCGTACCGCTCTCGCCGCGCACGAGCACCGTGGCCGAGCTATCCGCCGCCTTGGATGCCAGCGCCAGCACATCGACGACCTTGCCACTCTTGCCGATGTAGTTGGCAAAGGCCGTGGCCGTCTTCTTCGTGCGCAGGAGCTCCTGCTCCAGATACTCCGCCTTCGCGGAGACCTGGGAGAGGCGCTGCATGAGGTTCTGAATCTCCGTAATGTCCTTGACGACAGAGACGACGCCAGCGATCTTGCCATCGACAAAAATCGGGTTAACATTCGCGACCAGCGTCGTGCCGTCCTTCTTGTGACTGAGCACGCCAATGCGCGCAACGCCGGACTTCAGCACGCCGCAGCGATTGCCGTGGGGCGCGGACTCGTAGACATTCTGACCGATGACCATCTCAGGCGTCTTGTGCACGATGCGCAGGTACGAGGGATTCACATAGGAAACCTCGCCCGTGGCCTCGACGACACAGATACCGTCCTGTACGGCCTCCAGGATCATCTGCAGTCGTTCCTGCATGAGGGCGTTCTCATGCAGCAGACGGTCAACCTTGCGCTCCTCCGTGCGGTCATGCAGCTCGAAATCACCTTCGAGGAAATCTGTCATCTCCTGCACGGCGGCCTCATTCTCGCCGCCCTCGGCCGAGACGAATACGGAATCCCCCGCACCGACCTTCAGGGCGATGAGCTTCATGAGGCTGTGCATCTCACAGCGCTCACTATGCGCATTGCGGATGAAGAACGTGCAGCCATACTGCTGGCTGAGTTCCCTGGCCTTCTGCACGATCATGGCTGCCACGCGGACGTGGATGCCACTCTCGTTATGAATCACCGCTTCGCGCTCAACCATCATACCCACAAGCCCATCTTCCTTTGTGCGGCCGCCGAAAGCGCCACCGCGATTGCTATTCATTCATGAGGATTCATCTCTATTATACTATAGAACTCCGTCAAAGTCAGCCAAAAACGGCAAATTGCTAAAAAAGTTTGCCATACGTCCCATTTGGTGCTATAAATTTAGTAGATAAGTGTGAAATCCGCCTAAATAGCAGGATTTCTCCGTATCTGTGGCGAATAAAGTAAAGGTATCGTATGATGAGAAGGAGTTGGCACTATGACGTTCATCCTGGCTGCGGCCGGCATCATGGCCATCACCATTTTTGTCATCGACTATCTCTGCCAGCACTTCGGCATCGGGCTCAAGCGTTCCTCGCTCGTGCTCTGCGCCCTCGTGTCCTTCGCGATCAACGGTGCCATCATCCTGATCTCGCCGTATCTCGACCGCAGTCACTATCTGCGGCTCGGGGGGCTCGTGCTCATCGCCGCCGGCTGTGTCACGCTCTACAATGAGCGCCTGCTGCGCCGCGAGGCGGCGCAGGCCGCCAAAGCCACCAAGGCTGCCGAGCCTGCACCAGTTGTACAGGCCGTCAAAGCAACAGAACCGGAGGCCAGCACAGAAACCGTACCGGCGAAGCCGGCGGAAGAATTCTCCGCCGCGCCCGGGCCAGTGCCTGAGGTAAAGCACGAAGCAACGGTCAAATCTGCGCCAGATGTGGAACCGAAGCCCGAGCCAACAGCCAAGGCAGAGCCGAAGCCCGAGCCTGCAGTCAAGCCTGCACCAAAGGCGGAGCCGAAACCCGAGCCGGTGGTCAAACCTGCACCAAAGGCGGAGCCGAAGCCCGAGCCGGTGGCCAAGCCTGCACCAAAGGCGGAGCCGAAACCCGAGCCAATGGCCAAACCCGCACAAAAGGCAGAACCGAAGCCCGAGCCGACGGCGAAACCTGCACCGAAGCCGAAGCAAAATCCCGCACCAGTGCAGAAGCCGCAGCCAGTCAGGCTGCCCGAGCCTGCAGCGGCCTTTGCCGCCAGGATCGGTGCCGCCGACTCACTCGACGCCCTGCTGGACATCGCCTATGCGGACAAGCTGGCGCAGGGCGATGCACTCTACCTATACCAGCAGGCCACCGCGCGCTATGCAGGCGATGACTACTGGCCATTCCTCGTCGTCGAGCTGGCCAACATCTATAAAGACTGCGCCGCCTACGATGCGGCCATCAACACCTATGAAAAGGCGCTGCAACAGCCTATGATTGCCGGTAACACGGTCATGGCAGCCAAGTTCCAGGAAACACTTGACTACCTGCGCCGCGTTCAGCACATATTAGCCAAACATCACGCCGAAGCCACGCCGTTCCCGGAGATTCCGGCGGACTGGCTGCAGGCGGCCGAGCAGGCCGACCTGCATGGCCAGGCATGAAATCCTGATTTGGGGGAGTAAGTATGAAGAAAAGTGTAGAAATCCTGGGCCTGCCGGTCATCAGCATCACCGAAGGCCGCGAACTCGGCATGAGCAAGACGCTCGTCATCGATGCGAAGCAGGGCAAAGTCGCCGCTATCACCATCGAGGATGAGGACTGGTACCGCGGCGTCAAGCTGATCCCGTATGAAGATGTCATCGCCATCGGCGAGGACGCCGTCACGGTCACGGACAGCAAGAAGATCAAGACGCTGGATGATGCCGGCGACTACGAGCAGATGCTCGTGGACAACATCCGCATCATCGGCACGAAAGCCATCACGAAATCCGGTACCATCCAGGGCAAGGTTTCGGAGCTCTTCATCGGCGATAACGGCACCATCGAGAAATGCGAGATCACGGCACCGGACGGCTCTGCCAGCGAAGCCACGGCTGACCAGATCTACATCTTCGGTAAGCAGGTCACGGTGATCGACCCGGACGGTGCGCAAAAAAAAACTTTAACGCCTGAGCCCGCCAAGGCAGAGGCACCAGCAGCCCCCGCTGCTCCAGCGCCCAAAGCCGAGGAAAAACCAGCACCGGCTCCCGCACCGAAGGCTGAGCCCGAGGTCAAGCCGGTAAAGGAAGAGGAAAAGCCCGCTGCCCCGGCAGCGAAAGCTGAGGAAAAACCGGCCGACAAGCCGGCCGAAGCTCCGAAAGCCGAGCCCAAGGCAGAAGTAAAACCCGCGCCGAAGGCTGAGGCCCCGAAAGCCGCTCCCGCTGCTCCGGCAGCCAGGGAACAGCACAAGGAAATCAAGCTGGATGAGCGCCAGCGCCGTTTCCTGCTGGGCAAGAAAGCCGGCCGCACGCTGAAGATGGATAACGGCATCGTTATCGTCGAGGCAGGCCAGGAAATCACCGAGGAAGTCCTGCAGAAAGCTCAGCTGGGCAAGAAGCAGATGGATCTCCTGATGAACATCCAGTAATTCACAATATCAGATATACAAAAGGGCCGGTTCCCATGAGGGAACCGGCCCTTTTTTCATGCCATGTAAATTGTCTGGCGTTTAATCTCAGGCTTCCTTGCCACCCTTGACGATCCTCGTGAAGATGCCCAGGACGATGAGGAATACCGCGAGGCCCAGCCACTCAGCCGTATCGGCGAAATCCTTGCCGACGAGGCCCAGCGGATCATCACTGCCACCGCTGGAGAGCGAGATGACGATGATAGCAGCCATGAGCACACCGATGATGGACTCACCGACGATCAGGCCCGAGGCAAAGAGCGTGCCGCGGCGCTTAGCGGCCGCGAGAGCTTTCTCACCCTTGGAGGACTTGATACCCTTGTTGATGAAATAGCCCATGACCGCGCCGATGACGAGCGGGGTCTGCACGGAGGGCGGCAGGTAAATGCCCATGCCGACGGCGAGCGGCGGCATGCAGAGGCTCTTCGTGTTGCGCTTCAGCAACTGGTCGATGATGACGAGCACCACGCCCAGGCCGAGACCGATGTAGATGTACTCCCAGGCCAGGTTGCTGGAGAAAATACCCTGCGCGATGGTCGTCATGAGGGCGGCCTGCGGCGCAGCCAGAGCCTGCGACGGATCCATGTCCGGACGCGGCAGTGCGCCGGGGAAGCCGTAGGCTTCATAGAGCAGGTTCAGTACCGGTGCGATGACGAGAGCGCCGACGAGGCAGCCAAGAAGCAGGGCGACCTGCTGACGCCACGGCGTAGCACCGACGAGATAGCCCGTCTTGAGATCCTGCATGTTATCGTTCGAGATGCAGGCGATAGCCATGATGATGGACGTCGTAAAGATGGCCGTAGCCGTGGCGAACTTCTCGCCGCCCGGCAGGCTGAAGATGCCGAAAGCCGAGCACAGCGCATACATCACGAGCGAAGCCACGATGATGCCCAGGATGCCGATGCCCGAAATCGGGCTGGAAGACGTACCGACGAGGCCGGCCATGTAGGCGCAAGCCGCAGCCACGAAGAAGCCCATGAGCACGGCGACGCCGACGCCCACGATGACGAAAGTGAGGTTCTGGGCCATGGGAAGGCCTTCCGGGCTCACGAAAGCGTAGAACACACCGAGCAGGCCGAGCGTCGTCACCGCAAAGACGAGGCCGACGCTCTTGACGGACATATCGATATCCATGCGATGCTTGCCCTTATCGGCATCCGGCATGCGCACGGCGGCCAGGGATTCCTTCACGCCGTCGATGACCGGGCGCGCGAGCGTGATCAGCGTCCAGATGGCCGCGACGCCCATGGCACCGGCACCGATGAGACGAACCTTATCCTGATAGACCACACCGGCGAATTTCTGCAATGCCATGCCGTCAGGCACCGTGCCCGTAATCGTGAAGAACGGCACGAAACCCGCCCAGGCGATGAGAATACCGACGAGCATCGAAAGGCCGGAGGCGATACCGATGAGGTAGCCCGCACCCACAAGTGCCGAGGAATAGCCGATCGGGAACTGCGTCATGCCGCGGCCCACGTGGAACCACAGCGAGAGGCCGGAGCCCAGCACATGGAAGCCGCTGGAGCAGAGGGCCACGAGGCCTGCGATAATGCCGCCCGAGAAAATCTCCTTCAGACCGCTGCCGCCAGCCTGCTCCTTCTCCTCCTGGCTGCTGCTGCCGACCTTCAGAATCTCAGCAGCAGCCACGCCCTCCGGGTAAGCGAGGTCGCTATGCACGACCATCGCACGGCGCAGCGGGATGGTGAAGAGCACGCCCAGGCAGCCGCCGCAGGCTGAGACCAGCAGCGTCTGCCAGAACTGGAAGCCCTGCCAGTAACCGATCATCAACATACCTGGAATGATGAAGATGATGGCCGACAGTGTCCCCGCTGCCGATGCCTGCGTCTGCACCATGTTGTTCTCCAGGATGTTGGAGTCCTTGGCCATCTTCAGCACCGCCATCGAGATGACAGCCGCCGGGATAGCCGACGAGAAGGTCAGACCGACCTTCAGGCCGAGGTATACATTCGATGCCGTGAAGATAACCGTCAGCAAGGCACCGAGAAGCATACCGCGGACCGTGAGCTCAGGCAGCCTCAGCTCGTGCTGCATGAACTCATTCTGTTCCGTTTTCATGTTCGAAAACTCCTCCTGTAAAATACTTTTTGGTCGTTTGTACACTCAGTACAAACATAGCACAAGTTATATTATAGCGATTTTTTTTAGAATTGTAAACCTGTAAACCCCATGAATACAAAAAAACAGGGCCGGGCAGACGGCATCACTGCCGCCCGTCTGACCCTGCTGGTCTGTCTTGTTCCTTATTTGGTGCCGTTTACGCGCAGCACGCCTGGCTGCTGAATGAGCCAGGTCTTATCCGCAATGCGGAACTCTGCCGGCAATTTCACCGTCAACTCCGTATAACTCCCAGTCTCATAGTTGGAGGCGAATGTCTCTTTCATACCGCCCTCTTCGTGCAGCTGCTGATCGTAGCCGTGCAGGGGATTCGGCACGACGACGGCCTTCTCTGGCTGCCCGGGCAGAACCCAGCCCCAGTAGGTACTATCGTTCAGCGTCACGGCCAGCACGAACTGCGGCACGAGCTTGCCGTCCGTGCCCTGCACCTTGTGCTCCGTCGTCGTGAGCAGCTGGATGTGGTATTTCGCCACGAAGGCCGTGCAGGCCTCCTCGGCGCGTGGGGCTTTCATGCTAGCGGCAAGGCTGTTGTAGTCCTGCAGCATCGCGGCCCACGGCTGCTGCGCACGCATGGGCTGTGAGAGCGGCGTGCCGCCCGGTGCCTGTGGTGCCGGAGCAGGGGCAGGGGCGGCCGCCTTTGGCGGCTGTACCTGATGCTGCAATGCCTCTACCTCTTTTTGCAGCTTGTGCACAGCCATTTCCAGCCCCGCAATTTTCTGCACATCCTCATGAATCTGCCGCTGCTGCGAGATGACCCAGGCCGCACCGATCAACGCCATGATACCCAGCGCCACGCTCAATAGAATCAGCAAGTCTGCCGCAATGGGTGGAAAAACACCTGCCAACATACGTATCCCTCCCCGCTATATCCGATGAAAAGCAAAATCGATCTTTTGCCTCTATGATATACCTTAACAACCGGACTGGCAAGGCTCACGCCTCGTCCTCGCGCTGCACATGATAAGCCACCGCATACATGGTCGGCAGCACGAGCAACGTCAGCACGGTCGCTACGAGCAAGCCGCTCGCGATGGCCACGGCCATCGGCCCCCAGAAGGTGCTTGGCATCAGCGGCACCATGCCAAGGATGGCCGCAGCCGCCGTGAGCATGATGGGGCGAAAGCGCAGGACTGCCGAATCGACGATGGCATCCCAGGGCTGTTCTCCTTCAGCCAAATGCTTCTGAATCTGGTCGATGAGAATGACGGAATTGCGGATAATCATGCCGAAGAGCGCGAGTACGCCGAGAATGGCCACGAAACCCATGGCTTTATCCGTGAGCAGCATGCCCCAGGCCACGCCGATGAGTCCCAAAGGCGCCGTGAGCAGCGTGAGCACCATCTGCTTTGCACTGCGCAGCTGGAACATGAGCAATGTCATAATGATGAGTACCATGGCGGGGATGGGCACCATGAGGTAACCCATGGATTCGTTGCTGTCCTCCAATGAGCCGTCGGGCTCGATGCCATAGCCCATAGGCAGGGACTGGCGCAGCTGCGCCGTGGCGTCATAGGCCTTCTGCGTTGCGTCGTTGGCCGTGCCGGACTTGATATTGGCGCGCACGGTAATCGTCGGCTTGAGGTCGCGGCGCTTGATGAGCCCTTCCTCCGCCTGATACGAAATCTTCGCGATCTGCTGCAGCGGCACATAGCCAGCCTTGCCGAGATAGATTGGCAGGTTCTGCAGCTGCGAGAGATCCTCGCGATCCTCCGGCACGAGACGCAGGTCGATGTCGATCGTGCGATCGCCCGTGTAGAACTGCGCGGCCTGCGCACCCGTCACCTCGGTGTAGAGCGTCTGCGCTACAGCCTGGCTGGAGACGCCGAGGCTGCGCAGCTTGTCCTGATCGAGCTCGAGGTGTACGACCTTGCTCTTTTCGTTCCAGTCAAGATTCACGTCGTAGACGTTGCTATCCGCCGCAATCTGGTCAGCGACCTCATTGGCGAGGTCGCGCACCTTATCTTTGTCGTAGCCGGACACGCGCAACATGAGCGGATAGTCTGCCGGCGGGCCCGTCTGGATGAATTTGATGTTGCTGCGCACATTCGGGAATGCCTCGGCGAGCTCCTCGCGAATGGATTGCGTCAGGGCATCGCGCTTGTCCGCCTCCTTCGCCACAACGACGAACTGGGCGTAGTTATTCTGGGGCAGCACCGGCTCCGTCGTCAGCACGAAACGCGGTGCGCCCTCACCGACGTAATAGGAGTAGTTGTCGATTTCGCCCTCATGCTGCTGCAGGAAAGTGGCCATGCGGTCAGCCTCGGCCTGCGTAGCCTCCAGCGACGAGCCCTCCGGCAGCCGCATCTCCACGATGATTTCCGGGCGCAGGGAGGGCGGAAAGAACTCCTGCTTGATAAATTTCATCATAAACAGGGACAGGGCAAAAAGCACCACCGTACCTGCGATTACGATGCGCCGATGCATGAGGAACCAGTTCAGCACCGCACGGAACCAGACATAGAATTTGCTCTGGTACGGATCAATCTTGCCGCTGTCGTCACGCTTGACCTCCACTTTGATAAGGTACGTGCCGTAGAGCGGCGCCACCATGACGGAGACAATCCATGAGAGCAGCAGCGCGATGCTGATGACCGGGAACAGGGCCTGACAGAACTCACTGGCCATGCCATTGGCAAAAGCCACGGGGATGAAGCCCGAGCAGGTAATGAGCGTGCCCGTGAGCATGGGCTTCGCCGTGGCACGGAAAGCATAGCAGGCCGCATCGAAGCGGTTGAGACCCATCTCAAGCTTCACGCTCATCATCTCAACCGCGATGATCGCGTCATCGACGAGCAGGCCGAGCGCGATGATCAACGAGCCCAGCGAAACCTTATGCAGGTCGATGCCCAGCAGGTACATCGCCACAAAGACACCCATGAGCACGAGCGGAATGCAGCCCGCGACCACGAGGCCCGTGCGGAAGCCCAGCGAGAGGAAACTCACGGCCAGTACAATGACCACAGCCTCCAGCAATGTCTTCACGAAATCATGGATCGAGTTGTCGACGACGCTCGGCTGATCCGAGACCCGATGAATCTCGAGGCCCAGCGGCATTTCCTGCTGCACTTTCGTTGTGAGCGCGTGCAGATCCTGCCCCAGCTGCAGGATATTGCCGCCCTTTTCCATGGATACCGCGATGCCCACGGCCGGCTCGCCGTTATAGAACATCTTGGGCTCTGGCGGGTCCTGCGTACGCCGCTCCACCTTCGCGATATCGCCGAGACGGAAGATGTGGCCGTTCGCGTTGATGGGCGTTTCGCGGATGGCGTCGACATCATCGAAAATGCCCGTCACGCGCAGGTAAACGTCATCAGATTGCGTTTCCACACTCCCCGATGGCGTCATTTCATTCTGCGTCTTCAGCGCATTGGCGATGACCTGCGGGCTGATGCCCAGCGAAGCCAACTTCGCCTGCTCGACCTCGACGTAGACCTTCTCCGGCTGCACGCCGAGCAGCTCGACCTTCTGCACGCTCTTGACATCGAGGATCATGCGGCGGATTTTCTCGGCCCGCTCACGCATTTCCTCATAGCTGTAACCATCGCCTGTAATGGCATAAATCGAGCCGTAAACATCGTCGAAGCGATCGTTGTAGAAGGGCCCCACTGTACCATCCGGCAGGTCCTTTTTGATATCTTCGCAGAAGTTGCGCACATCGCGCCAGGTCGGACGAATCTGCGACTTCGGCAGATCCTGCCGCAGATTGACGTAGATGACCGCCTGTCCCGGCCGCGACTGGCTCGTCACGTAATCGAGGCCCGGCGTATCCTGGATTTTCTTCTCCAGCTTGTCCGTGACCTGCTCCTCGACCTGCGCCGCCGTCGCGCCCGGCCAGGCCACTGAGACCACCATCTGGCGCACGGTGAACTGCGGATCCTCCATGCGGCCCAGCTTGAAATAGCAAAAAATACCCGCGAGGAAGACAACGATGATGAAGTACCAGACGAGGCCCTTGTTCCTCAGCGAGACTTCGGTAAGATTGCGCATCAGTCATCCGCCTCCGTCCGGACCTGCTGTCCATCGCGCAGCTTGTGCACGCCGGCCGTCACCACGAGATCCGTCGGCTGCAGGCCGTGCACGATGACCTGATCACCGTTGAATTCCTCGACAGTCACATCCTTCAGCGTGACCGTATCATCATCCGTGACCACCCAGACCTGCGGCGTATCGCCCGTCTGGTAGATAGCGGCCAGCGGCAGCACCGAGGCCGCCGCATCATCCGTATCCGACTGAGCCAGCGCCACCGACGCCGTCATGCCAAGCTCCATGCCCGCAGGCGGCTGAGGGATGGAGACGCGCACGCGGTACGTGCGGGCCGCCGGATCGGCCATGGGCGCAATCTCGCGCACTGTACCCTCGGCATCGGTATGCAGGGCCCAGAAGGACACGCGCACGGGCGTGCCCTCCTGCAGCTCGGCCACGCGGTTCTCAGGTACATTGATTTCCACTTCCAGCTCACCCGTCTGCACGAGGGTGAGCACGGTCTGGCCCGCGGCCACGACCTGTCCCTCCTCGGCCTGTACGGCCGTGATTACGCCGTCAGCACCAGCCGTGAGGTTCGTATAACCGACGGCATTGTGGCCTTTGGCCGCCTGTGCCAGCGCATTCTGGTAGCTGGCAAAGGCGGCGTCGTAATTCGTCTGATACTGGTCGAGCACAGAAGCGGCCACAGCGCTCTCATTATAGAGCTCCGTATAACGCGCGAGGTTCTTCTGCGCGAGCTCCAGCTGGGCGCGCGCCTGCCCCACAGCTGCCTCACCCTGATTGGCCTGCTGCACGACGTCGCGCGCATCGATGACCATGAGCGTGTCGCCCGCGTGCACGAGGCTGCCCGCCTGTACGTTGCGCGAAATGATCTGCCCGCCGACCTGGAAGGCCATATTCGTCTCATAGCGGCCCTTGACCGTGCCTGCGTAGACGCCTTCCACAGCACTCGCACTGCCGCCGGCCTGCTGCGTCTTCACCAGCGGTGCTTTCTCGGGAGCCGCCTCCTTGCTGCCGCAGCCGGCAGCCCCCAGCACCAGAAGCGCGGCACAGAGCACGGCCAGCAGCTGTTGTCCTTTACTCGCCACGGTCATATACTCCTTCCCGCTCTACCAGGCCGCTTTTCTCCTCCCCCTTGGGGATATCGCGTGCCAGTTCATGCAAGTCCACCTGCGAGGCCCGCTCCGCCAGCAAGTGGAAGCCATGGATAATGGTCTTCACCTGCTGTGGTTCCATATCCTGCGCGAGATAGTCCACCCATCGCTGAATCGTGTTGCGCAGATAGTTATGCTGCTGCCGCCCGTAATCCGTGAGGAAGACGCGGCGCACGCGGCGGTCACGCGTATCGCGCTTGCGCACCACGAGCCCCTTTTCCTCCAGCAGATTCATCGTGCGCGTCACCACGGCCTTATCGAGAAAGAGCATATTCGCCAGGTCGTCCTGCTTGGCACCCTCGCTGTCATAGAGACGGATGAGCATCACATACTCGGAATACGTCAGGTGCAGGTCCTGACAGGCCTCCACCACAAATAACTGCGAGCGCCGATGCAAAATCGAAAACCAACGGCCAATGTTTACGTAATCATCATCCATTTGAATCACCCTTTTACTCCTCAAAACCCATCATCAGCCCAGTCGTTTTTGTATCCTAAGAATCTTCTTTTCTTTTAATGTGGTTGATGCTATCAACTTAATTTTAACATATTCTGCCATCTTGTCAATGTATACCTTTACGGCAAGCAAAAAGGCTGTCCCTCACCAAGCGGCAGGACAGCCTTCAAAGCAAATTCAGGGCGTGCTCAGTGCATCAGCGGATCCGGACCATACTGATTCGGTCCCACCGAGCCCTGGACCAGGAGCAGATAGAAGCCGAAAATAACATTGATTCCTGGTACAAAGGTCAGCAGATACAACCAGCCGCTCTTATCCAGGTCATGGCAGCGCCGTATGCCCAGCATAACCGTACCGACGAAATAGGGTATATAGATCAGGACGGCAATGCCCTCGCCCAAACTATCGCTGATTACAGCACCTATGCCGCCCAGCACCAGGCAGGCCAGCAAAGCAATTCCTGTCAGCTTCAACCACTGTACAAAATACGCCAGGCGGTTGAGACGCCCCTCCGTATGAAAGAAGTTCTGCACGAGCCAGTTGCCGCCCTCACTCTGCCGCATATACTGCTGTGCCTGCCCCACCATCGCCTGAGCTTCCTGCTCCGCCTGGCGGGCGTGCTCATCGACATGCCAGTCCTTCAGCTGCTGATTGACCTGCCGGCCGGCATCGCGCAGCTCATCCTCCATCTTGCCGACTTCCTGCTGCACCCGCTGTTCATTGATCTGGAAAAGCGGCTGATCGACATTCTGGGCCGGCTTGCCATAAGCATTCTGCTGCGTCGCCTGCTGCTGCGGCGGCTGCTGTGGTTGCAAGGAAGCGCCGCAAGAACCGCAGAATGCCGCCCCTGCCGGTAATTGTGCCCCGCAATGCGGGCAAAAATGATTTGCCATAAACATTCCCCTCCTTGTTTTTGCCAGGAATCAACGATACGTATAGGTCCAATGGACCCCTCCGGATGTGACCCTATATTCGTCAAAGTCCTGCGGAATATTGCCGCTGGAATCCGTAACAAAGAGATCGCTGCTGCCAGACTGGCGGCTATGCGGCGACATACGGCCCGCATAAAGCGTACCATTGAAATTAAAGTCACTCTCGTAAATCTGATTGCCATCTTTATACAACGTGATATGCAAGACCATGCTGTCTACCCTGATTACCGGATCACCCGTGCCATTGTAGAAAAAGCCTGTCAAATTCATGCGACCACCACTGACCCGGGTAACACTCGTGGCCAGCCACTCCACATCTGTCGACGTGTTCATGATATCCTGGTTATGACTATTCTCGCGCTGGAGGATGGCCTGCTGTTTCGCGCGCTGAGCCTCGGCGCGCTTACGCGCCTCTTCCTCGGCCTTCTTCTGGTCAAGCGCAACTTTCTTCTGTACGTATCCCTGAAGATTATCGCCGAGGTCTGACAGCTGAAAAGCCGTGGGGAAATCCGTTCCCTCAATGGCGATATCCGCTGCCCCATTCGTGAGTTCCTGTACGTCCTGCCGCACCTGCTTGATTGCCCCTGCGGTATCCTTCCCCAGCGGTTCTTTGACAACCTTATGGGCATTGTCCAGAATCGCTTTCTCGCGGTCAAGGGAGTCAACCAGCCGCTGGTTCGCCGCCTGATACTTGCTGCCAGTACGCGTAGAACGCAAATCATTGGCCAGCTTATCCAGATTCTTGCTGCCCTTATCCATGCGGTCGAGGAAGTCCTTGGTTTCATCGGCATCCGGGTCGCCAGACAGGCCCTTGACCTCCTGCATCAGGCTCTGCACATCCGCTACGACCTGCTGCCCCTCCTGGCACTTGGCCACGTAGCGGTCCTCGGCCGTATTGACGTAGGCGAAAAACCCGATACCCGCCACGAGCAAAGCAATCAGGACGCCTACGAGGATTTTGATCATATTGTTGTTATTCTGTTGCTGCGATGGCTGCATCATCGGCCGTGGTGGCTGCTGCATCGGTGGCTGCGGCGGCAACGGCTGCTCGTTCAGCGGCTGCACCGGCGGCATCATCTGCGTCTGATCCATCGCTAGTTCCGGTGGCTGCACCGGCGGCATCGACAGTGTATCATCCGTCACACCGTCGTGCCCCACCGGAGCAGCTTCCTCACTCCCCGGCCGCGGCTTGCCGCAATTCGTGCAAAATTTTCCTTCATTCTCCGTGCCGCAGCTGCAGTGCCACGTCGTCTCCTCTGCCATAAAAAAACCTCCCTGGCTTTATCTCTCACCGACCCGCGGGCCCCCTCAGGCCTGCGGCTGCAAATGCAGGAGCTTGGCCCTGAGAATCCGCCGTACGGATGCATTGAGCCGTTCCTCGCTGATTGTGCCGTCATTCACCGCATCGAGAATCCCCATGTAGATATCCTGCTCGTGCTGGTACTCATGGCACATCATGACCATGTCCGCACCAGCGAGGATGGCCTTCACGCCCATATCGCGGTAACTACCGTGCTTCGCCACGGCCCCCATCTCCATATCATCCGTGATGATGATGCCTTGGAAGCCCAGCTGCTGCCGCAGCAGGTCTGTCATGATGGCCTTAGACTGACTGGCCGGATGCTCCGCATCCAGCGCCGGATAGCGCAAATGCGAGACAAGGACAAAGAAATCCCCCTCGCCCTTATCCTGCTGGATCATCGCCTGGAACGGCACCAGATCGCTCTGCTGGAGCTGCTCACGTGAAGCCTCGATGGAGGAAATTTCCTGATGTGAATCCACACGGCCCCGCCCGATGCCGGGGAAGTGCTTCAGCGCGTAGATTTCGTGCGCCCGGGCGTAGCCGCGACCCGCCGCCTGCACGAAGGCCTTTACCTGCTGCGGATCCTTGCTGAAGGAGCGACGGTCGGGCGAGCCGACATCGGCCACGGGGGCAAAATTCACGTTAATGCCCAGATCATGCAGCTGCGTGCCCGTCTGCTGCGCCAGCTCCTCCGCCCGTTCAGGCTTGCCACTCCTGCCGACTTCCAGCTGCGATGGCGGCACCTCGAGAATGCCTTTGCCGCGCGCCACGTCGCCGCCTTCCTGGTCGATAGCGATGAAGAGCGGGGCTTTTTCCTCTGCCTGTGCCTGCAGATGCTGCGTAAGCTCACGGATCTGATCCTGCGATTCCAGATTGCGGTCAAAGAGGATGACGCCGCCGTAATGGAACTGGTGCAGCATGTAGAGGCTGTCCTCCGTCACGTCTGTGCCGTGGATGCCGATCATCACGAGCTGACCCACCTTTTCCGTCGTCTTCATCCCCGCCATGAGCTGATCGACCTGCTCATCGATCGTCCGCTCCGCCTGCGAGCCGCTGCCAGCAGCCGGGCTGCCCGTCTGCTGCGCCGCCTGATGTCCGCGCAGCAGATGGCTGGCACCATATAACACCGCCCCCAGTGAGACGCCGACAACGACAGCCAAAGCTGCCGTGAGTAATTTATGTTTCTGCCAATTCAAGATAAGTCCCATCTTCCTTTATTTGGTCACTTTCATATCCACGATGTGCCAGCTGCCCGTCTGACTGGAGAGCGTCGCCCGGCCATGGAAAACCTGCGTCTTCAGCGAACCATTGATGTTGTCCCGCGAAGTCAGCGTATAGCTGAGGACAACGTGCTGCGCATCCGGCACCTCCACGATGGAAACCTTGCTGACCTGATTGGATACCGTCGTATGATAACTGTTGGAGAACGTCTCGTACGTACCCATCTGATTCTGCATATCACTGGATAGCTTGCTATATGCATCGCGCATGCGGTGATTGCCGATATCCTCGTAGTATGTGCACAGCGCCGCTGTCGCCCCCTGCACATCAGCCTGCGGCTGCTGCGGAACCTGCTGCTGCGTCTGAGGCTGCGGAGCCTGCTGCTGTGGCTGTTCCTTTGCACCCGTATCCGCCGGCTTGTCCTGATCCTGTTTTGCCAGGCTCTCGTAATGGCCGCTGGATGTCGGCGCTGGCGAGAACTCCCGCCAGGCAAAGAAGCCCAAAGCCGCCACGAGCAGCACGATTACGCCCACGAGCAGGGGCATCATCTGATTGGTGCCCCTGCTCGGTGCCGGAACACCGTAGTTCGGCTGAGGCCCCTGCATACGCTGGACATTGGGTCGCCGCGGCAGGATCCGTGGCTGCGGCCGCTGTACACCGGTCTGCATGGGCTGTGGCTGCTGCATGAACTGCGGTGCGCCGTCCCGTGGCTGACCGCAACTCACGCAAAACCTGCCCGTATTGCCTCCCTGTCCGCAGCGCGAACAAATCCACGCTCCTGACTGAACCGGCGGAATTGGAGTTACCGGGGGAGCAACCGATGCCGGCTGCTGTTCTGCTGGAGCTGGCGTTGGTGCCGCTTGCTGATTCTCTGGAGACTCAGCTGTATTTTTCTCTTCTGACATCATCGATCACTCCCTCAGCACGCGGACACTGATATAGTTCACCCGGTTATCCGACTGATTCATGGCAAAACGCAGCAGGCCATTCTCACCGTTCAGGGTTTGGAACTTGTACTCATACAGCATAAGGTTCTGATAGGGCTGGCTGGAATAGTAATCCGTACCATAGGCAGCCTGCACCTCCTGCAGCGTCGAGCCTTCATGCAGCCCACGCTTCGTCTGGACGGATGGGCCATTCGAGACCAACGAGGTGACTTCGCTGTTTTGGATGCCTACCTGAACATTTGCATAGTTATAGAATACCAACCCCGGCGAATCCGTCGAGTTTTTGGTCGTATTCTCCTGACCGAGCACCTGATGCATCTGAAGCATGCTGTTGCCAAGGTCGAGACCGCCCAGAGACAGATCCGTCTGCATATTGCCAGCAGCCGGTTTATCCGGCGTCGCCTGCTGCTTATCCTTCTTATCCTGTTGGGCCGGCTGCTTAGCGGCATCGTTATTCTTAGCCAGTGAGCTGTATTGCGTCGGCTTCGCTGGTACCGCGATAAATTCCTTGTAGACACCATATCCCAGGAAGCAGGCCACGGCGAAAATAGCCACGGCGATGACGGCTTTCAGCCCATTATTGCCAGAATTTGCCGGCGGCATCTGACCTGGCATAGAGGCCTGCTGATACGCCATCTGGCGGGGCGCCTGCATGCGGGGCGCGGGCTGGGGGCGCTGTGGCACCGCCTGCTGCATCGGCGATACCGCCCTCATCTGCTGCAGCCTGACGTCACTCGCGCTCTTTGGCTGGCCGCAGTTCACGCAGAAATTTCCTGTATTGCCATGCTGCCCACAAATGCAATCCCAAAAATCCGCTGGCTTGGGCGGTGGCGGAACCTGCGTTGACTGTTCCCCCGGTTGCTGCTGCATTGGCTCCCCCTGCGCACCAGCTCTTGTTCTATCATCTAGCATATCGTAGCCTCCTGATTATATGCAACCGTAATACCTTTATGCGTTTGCCGGACGCGGCATGCCGCAAACCGTACAAAAATTACCCTTATTGTGCTGGCCGCAGGCACAGCGCCAATAGTAGACTTCGCCTTGCGCGCGCGAACGGCCGCAGCTGATGCAGAAATTCGCATGGTTCCCCTGCTGGCCGCAAATGCAATCCCAAAAGGCCGCATCGTCTACCTCGCCCTGCTCACGGCTCGTACCGCAGCGTATGCAAAAGCGGCCATGGTTCTCGGCCTGCCCGCAGCGACAACACCAAACCGACGAAGTCTCAGGCATCATCTGCATATTGGGGGGTATCGACTGCGATGCCGTTGCTACAGACATGTCGGACGGCTGTACGGGATACGGCTCCACAACATGCCGCGATACAGGCCGCTGCGGCAGAGGCGACACAGGCTGCGGAACTTGTTCATCATACCATCCCAAAGCCGCCACTACCGTATCGATGACAAAATTTGCCTGCTGCGCGCTCATATTTGCTGACAACAAAACCTGCAGCGCCTGACGCTGCACGGAAGCTTTTTCTGCCGCACCCTGCTGGTCGGCCTGCAGAAACAGGCCACCTAAGCGCTGTTCTATGAGAGCCGCGCGTAAGGGCGCATAATCCCGCAGGAAAGCAGGCGGCACCGCTGCGTCCAGCCGTGCCGCCAGTTCGTCCTGTCGCCCCAGCAAATCGTGCTGTCCCTGCAGGATTTGCCGCAACAAATAAACCAGCATATTGCCATCTTGCTGTACCATATCCTGCATACCGTTACCCTTTCTTGCCGACAAGTTTCCGGCTAAGCCAGCCGCGCAGCTTGTGCAGCGGGCAAAATACCTTTTTTTCCCTGGTCACTTTATACGAGACCGTTGCTTCCTTGTTCAGGAAGCGGAAATCCTCCTTTTTATCCCAGCGCTCGTAGGTACCAACGACGTCCAGCCGCAATCGCAGGTCGCTGTCCTCCTGGTCATATACCTTGCCTGCGACTGCCTCCAGGAAGTCCTGCAGCCACGCATACGCGTCGGGCACCGGCATCGTCTGCTGATAGAGGGACACCTTCAACGTAGCATCGCATATCCCCATGCGCCACTCGCCCTGCATGCCCGACATAGCATCAATATAGCGCTGCGCCACCGCCTTGAGGCCCGTATCTTCGATGTCTTCATCTGACACGCCCTGCATGCCCTGATGCGAAAGGATCATCTCACCCTGCAGCGTCACATGGCAGCCAGCCAGCCG
>Ga0256406_1002524_pt1 | contig 25498 bp, 22 predicted proteins | sample RumenRJG_03DNA_FD_185986 | JGI IMG/M metagenome (GOLD analysis project Ga0256406, IMG submission 185986) | Bovine rumen microbial communities from Lethbridge, Alberta, Canada - RJG_03 | ecosystem: Host-associated > Mammals > Digestive system > Stomach > Rumen | place: Canada: Alberta | collected...
CTCCAGTTCCTCCTCGGACACCGGCTTCCTGCCATAGTAGCGGAGAAGCTCCTCCATCCGTTCCGGGCAGCGCGTCCGGACATAAAGATAAAGGATCGTCTGCTTGAACTCGGAGATATCGGATCCTATGTCTTTCCCCAGCGTCTCCGCGTCCGCGTAGATTCCCAGAATGTCGTCCATGATCTGGAACGCGACGCCCACGTCGCTTCCGAACCGGTCCATCGCCTTCAGATCGGACTCCTCCGCGCCCGCCAGCATCATCCCGAGGTGAAGCGGCCCGACCACAGAATACCATGCGGTCTTCAGCCGGTAAATGTCTCCCACCGACTTCTCCAGCAGCTTCGCCTTCTCCTCCTCGCTGTAGATGGCGTCCTCAAGTTCATAGGGCAGCACCACGTCCAGCAGCTCGCCCCGGATCGTATTGATGACGACTTCATCGAAATACAGCAGCAGTTCTCCCAGCTTCGGATGATTCCGGTACGATTCCGCGAGTTTCCGGTTCGCGGCGTAGAGTCCGAGATCGCCCGCGCAGAGAGCCGCCGAGCGCGCCACATGGCTGACAGGTTCTCCGCCCGCGCAGGCGGAGATGCCGCGCACATCCAGCCGCTGCTCGTACCGCCGGTGGATCGTGGTCTTGCCCCGGCGCGTCTCCGCATTGTCGATGATGTCGTCATGCACCAGCACCGCGGTCTGGAAAATCTCGAAGGTCAGCGCGAGATCGTCCGCCTCCTCCGGCCTCGGTCCGCCCGCGGCCCGGTAACCCAGCTTCACCAGCACGCCTCTCAGCAGTTTGCCTCCCTCGTCGAGATCCGCCAGATCCGACGTGAACGTGCGGAGAAGCCGGTTCGGGTCCTTCCTCAGCTCCCGGTTGTAAAGGCGCTGCGCCGCCGCCAGCTTTCCCTTCTCTTCCCTGTAGTAAGCGAGAAACGCGTTCAGATTCCGGTCCTCTTTCATTCCGCCGCATCTCCTTTCCGGATGGCTTTCTCAGGTACCCTTGTTGATCTTGATGCCGCGGTACCATGCCAGCGCCTCGCCGAGCAGCGCCTCGCTGAAGTCCGGCCAGAGCACGTCGGTGAACCAGAGATCGGCGTAGGTCGTCTGCCACGGAAAGAAATTGGACAGACGCTGCTCGCCGCCGGTCCGGATCACCAGATCCATGTCCGGCACGCCGCGGGTGTCAAGATGCTCCTCAAAGCATTCCTCCGTGATCTCCTCCGGAGAAAGACGGCCTGCCTTCACCTCCTCCGCGATGCCGCGGGCCGCCCGCAGGATCTCGTCCCGGCCGCCGTAGCTGAGCGCGATCTGAAGGTACAGCGTCCTGCAGTTCCGGGTCAGCGCCTCCGCGTCGCGGATCACGCGCCGGTCCTCCTCGCTGAGTCCCGAGAGGTTGCCGATGACCACAACCTGCACATCCTTCTCGAGGCAGATATGAATCCGCTCCGTAAAAAAGGTTCTCATCAGCCTGAACAGGTCGGTGACCTCCTGCTGCGAGCGTTTCCAGTTCTCGGTGGAGAAGGCGTATACGGTCAGATAAGGAATGCCCGCGTTCTCGCACCACTGGCAGAGATCCACGAAGACATCGATGCCCTTCTCGTGGCCGCGCATCACCGAGGCGAGCATATGCGCCCTCGCCCATCTCCGGTTGCCGTCCATGATCACGCCCAGATGGCGCACATTGTTTTCCGGCATAAAGGATCCTCCTTTCCCGATATCCGGCCCCGGCGCAGGTCACATATGAAACACGCCGTAGGAGATCAGACTCATAATCGTGGCCGCGATGGCGATGCCGAGAAGAATCGCCGCCGAAGCCTTCTTTACGTCGATCTTGAGAAGCGAGGCGATCAGCGCGCCGGTCCAGCCCCCCGTTCCCGGAAGCGGAATCCCGACAAATCCCACAAGGCCCCAGAACTCGGCCCGGGAGACGCTCTCGCTCTTACTCATCGCTCTCGCTTCCATCTTTCTCACCAAACCTCCCAGATGCTTCGTCGGACGAAGCCAGTCGAAGATCCGGTTGATGAAAAGCAGGATAAAGGGGATCGGAATGATGTTGCCGATCAGCGAAAAAATCAGCGCCTGGCCGAGCGAGAGCTTCAGAAGCCGGGCGACCACAATGCCGCCCCGGAGCTCGATCAGCGGGAGCATGGAAACCAGCATGACGAACACCTGCTTTGAAATATAGCGGGCCGGGCCCTGCTGATACCACTGGACAATCGAATCCATCTTTATTTTACTCCTTCCCGGTGCTCAGACGGCGCCGCGGTTCTTCAGATATTCCCCGAGAGCCGCAAGCAGCGTCTTCATCTCATCATCGGTCCCGACGGTGATCCTCAGATAGTCGCGGATCACCGGCTTGTCCCACCAGCGCACATAGATCCGCTTTGACCGGAGATAAGCAAACAGATCGCCTCCGGGAATACCCGGATAAGATACGAAGAGGAAATTGGACGCGGAATCGGTCATCGAAAAGCCCATGGCGCGCATCGCCCGGGCTGTTTCGTCGCGGGTTGCACAGATCCTGCGGCAGCAGTCCCGGAAATACGCCTCATCCTTTATGCTCGCCGTGCCGACAGCCAGTGCCGGCCGGCTGATCGTGTAGGAGTTGAAGCTGTACTTGACATTCTCCAGCGCGCGGATCAGCTCCTCGTCCGCCATCGCGAAGCCGATGCGGACGCCGGCCATACTGCGGGATTTCGAGAACGTCTGCACCACAACCAGATTCTGATAGCGGCGGATCAGCGGCAGCGCGCTCTCGCCGCCGAAATCGATGTAGGCCTCGTCCACGATGACGACACTGTCCGGATTCGACGCCACGATCCGCTCCACCTCTTCCAGAGAGAGCAGCACGCCGGTTGGCGCGTTGGGATTCGGGAAAATGACGCCGCCGTTCGGTTTTTCATAGTCCCCCGGCACGATCCGGAAGGATCCGTCCAGCGGGATCCTCTCGTACGGTATCCGGAAAAGATCGGCCCAGACATCGTAGAAGCTGTAGGTGATGTCCGGAAACAGGACCGGCTTCTCCGAGCAGAAAAAAGTCTGAAAGCACATCGCGAGCACGTCGTCCGAGCCGACGCCCACAAAGACCTCGCTGTCTCTTAATCCGTACCGCTCCGCGATCGCGTGGACCAGCCCGCCTGCCGCCGGATCCGGATATTTCCGGAAATCGGCCGGATCCAGCGCGCGGAGCGCCTCGCCCACCTTCGGGGAAGGCGGATACGGATTCTCGTTCGTATTCAGCTTGATCACATCCGCCTGCTTCGGCTGCTCGCCGGGCACATAGGGGACAACCTGCCTGATATTATCTCGAAAGCTCATATTTCTTCGCCAGCCTTTCAAACCCGGGAAGGGCGTTCTGTACCGTCTCGTGGGAAACGCAGTAGGCCAGCCGGACCCATCCCGGACAGCCGAAGCTCCGTCCCTGCACCAGCAGGATCCGTTCCTCCTCCTTCGCGTCCTTCACAAACGTGCGCTCGTCCTCCGTCGGGGACTGAATCCACAGATAGAAGGCGCCTTCCGGTTTCACAAAGGTGAACCCGTCCGCTGCCAGCGCGTCACAGAGGAGCTTCCGGTTCCGGTCGTAGAAGGCGACGTCCGCCTTTTCGCCGCAGCAGCGGGCCACCACACGCTGCATCAGGGAAGGCGCGTTGACGAAGCCGAGGATACGGCCTGCCACATTCGCGGCGGCGGTGACCTCCTCCGCGTCCGCAAGGTCAGGCGGAATCACCAGATATCCAATCCGCTCGCCCGGAAGCGAGAGGGACTTGCTGTAAGACGTGCCTACAATGGTGTCCCGGTACAGAAGCGGAAGCCACGGTACCTGCGCGCCGTCGTAGACGATCTCGCGGTACGGCTCGTCGGAAATCAGATAGATCGGATGGCCGAATGCTCGCTCCGCCGCCTCCAGCCGCTCCGCCACCGCTCTGAGCACCGGCTCGGGATAGACGACGCCGGTCGGATTGTTCGGCGAGTTGAGGATCAGCGCCTTCGTCCTCGGATTCAGCTTTCTTCCGAGATCCTCCGGGTCAGGGAAGAACGTCACCGGATCCGCAGCGGCTTCGACCAGTACGCCGTCATAATTGGAGACATAACTGCGGTACTCGCCGAAGTAAGGGGTCACGGTGATGACCTCATCGCCCGGATCGAGGATCGTCTTCAGAATCACGTTCAGTCCTCCGGCCGCACCCACCGTCATCATGAGATGCTCCGCCCGGTAGTCGGTTCCGTACCGGCGGTTCAGCTCACCGGCCAGCCTCTCACGGACATCCTCGTATCCGGAGTTGTTCATATAGCCGTGGACCAGCACCGGGTCCTCCTGCGTCACGATCCCGACGATCGCCTCACGCACCGCGTCCGGCGCCGGCACGTTGGGATTGCCCAGACTGAAATCATACACCTTGTCGGGGCCGTAGACCGCCGCCATCCGGCGGCCTTCCTCGAACATCGCCCGGATCGCCGAGCTGCCCGCCACATAGGACTGCATTTTTCTCGAAATCACGCGGATCCGCCTCCTCTTCCCGCTGTTATTCCACAACGATCTTCTTGTGCGATTTCTTCCCCTTGCTCAGGATGTGCTCCTCCTTCGCCAGCTCGTCCTTTGTGAAACGGACAAACGGATCCGTGATCTTCGTCCCGTTGACCCGGACGCTGCCGTCCTTCGTGACAGACCGCCGGGCGTCGCCGTTTGACGTCGCAAATCCCGCCTTCGTCAGCAGCGGAATGATCCCGATGGCGCCGTCCTCGAAATCGCCGTCATGCAGAACGAGCTGCGGAATCTCCGCCGCCGGGCCGCCTCCGAACAGCGCCTTGGCCGCCGCCTCTGCCTTCGCCGCCTCCTCCTCTCCGTGGACCAGCTTCGTGAGCTCGTAGGCGAGTATCTCCTTCGCCCTGTTCAGCTGGCTGCCTTCCCAGCGGTCCATCTCGTCCACCTGCTCGAGCGGAAGGAAGGTGAGGAGCCGGATGCAGCGCAGCACGTCGGCATCGGCCACGTTCCGCCAGTACTGGTAGAACTCGTAGGGGCTCGTCTTCTTCGGATCCAGCCAGACGGCGCCGCCTACGGTCTTGCCCATCTTCTGCCCCTCGGAGTTGAGGAGGAGTACCTGCGTCATCGCGTAGACGTCCTTCCCCAGCTTCCGGCGGACCAGCTCGGTGCCGGCCAGCATATTAGACCACTGGTCGTCACCGCCGAACTCCATGTTGCAGCCGTACTTCGTGTAGAGCATGTAGAAGTCATATGCCTGCATCAGCATGTAGTTGAATTCAAGAACCGTCAGGCCGTTCTCCCAGCGGGCCTTGTAGGCCTCCGCCGTGAGCATGCGGTTCACCGTGAAATGCGGTCCCACCTCACGGAGGAAATCGATATAATTCAGGTTCATCAGCCAGTCCGCGTTGTTCACCATCAGCGCCTTCCCGTCGGAAAAGTCGATGAAGCGGCTCATCTGAACCTTGAAGCAGTCAATGTTGTGCTGAATCTCTTCCTTCGTCATCATCCGGCGCATCGCGTTCTTGCCGGAAGGATCGCCGATCATACCCGTCCCGCCGCCGAGCAGCGCGATGGGACGGTTGCCCGCCATCTGAAGCCGCTTCATCAGGCAGAGCGCCATGAAATGCCCCACATGAAGGCTGTCGGCCGTGGGGTCGAAGCCGATGTAGAAGGTCGCCTTCCCGTTGTTCACAAGCTCGCGGATCTTCTCCTCGTCCGTTACCTGCGCGATCAGGCCGCGCGCCTTCAGCTCTTCATAAATCTGCATGGTTCTTCTCCTTCCCAATATGTCCGGCCGTCTGCGGGGCGTAAACCCGCGCGGCCCGGTCTGTCTGTCCACCGCCGGAACGGCCGGGGATCCCCGGCCCTCCTCCGTCAAATCCGGATTCCGGTCATTCTCTTCCGGCTGCCTGTCCCGCGTCCGCCTCCGAACCCTTCAGAAAGCCGAAGGGCTCCGGATCCGATATGAAATGCATCAGCTGGAGCGCACAGTTTCCGGCCATCCGTTCCGTCCGAAGGATCCGCCGCGCCTCCGCCCGGTCGGCCATCACGACCTCGATTTCCTCGGAGTCCTCCAGATGCTGGTCGCGGACATCGCCCTCGGCGTAGCCGTAGACCATCGCGCAGCACTCGTCCGTCATGCCGTCCGTCATATAGTAGGGCCGGGTGAACATCGGGTCCGCCGGAACCGGCGTCAGACGGAGGCCGGTTTCCTCATAGACCTCCCGGACCGCTGCCTCCGTGTAGGACTCGCCTTCTTCAACGAGTCCCGCCGGAAACTCGTAGACGTACTGGCCGATCGGCCAGCGGAACTGGCGGATCAGCAGCACCCGGTCGCGCTTCTCTCCCACGAGGACGAAGACCGCGACGCCGTCGCAGCGGGACTTCTTCCTCCTCAGCTCGAGTCCGTCCGTCGTCAGCGCCCGCGAAGCGAAATAGTAGTGTCCCGGCTCGCCGGTCTTTTTGGTTGTGTGCAGCTCGTAATAGTTGAGGTGATCGTTATGCGTCACCTGAATGATGTCGTTGATCGTTCCCATTTCCTCTAATGCCTCCTGCAAAAAACGCGGGTCCCGCCGGCCTTACTGCTGACCCGTGTAGACGCTCTCGTCATAGGGATCGCCGTAGATCACGACCGCCTCCCCGATCTCCACATTTTTGTAGATCTCCGGCATCACGTCCTCCGGACAGTTGATGCAGCCGTGAGAGCCGTCCGACTTCCAGATACTGCCGCCGAAAGCGTCCCGCCAGGGCGCATCGTGAAGACCTTCTCCGCCGTTGAACGGCACCCAGTAGTTCACCGGACTCGAATAGCCTTCTGTCTTGATGTTGCCAAGAGAGACGTCCGTCATCTTCTTCTTGATCGCGAAACACCCCATATAGGTAATCCGGCCGTGCACCGGCAGACCGGTCACCACGTCCGTATCCACCACGACCTTGCCGTCCCGGTATACCCAGAGATGCTGCTTCTTCAGACTGATCTCGACATAGTTTCCGCCCAGTCCGCTGTTGGTGTCATAAGGCGGTTTGTTCCAGTACTCCGCGTCATACGTCCCGCTGTCCCCGTTCGCGATCCGGCTGCATACGTCCTCGACGGTCGCTTCGTCGTTCAGCGCATAGCCGTAATCGCCCAGCGGATCGATGGTCACCGTCTCCCCGTCCGAAGTCCTGAACGGGAAGGACTTCCCGTAGGTGTCGTACTGATCCTTCCAGCCGTACACCATCGCCGTGACCTTGTCCCTGGACACCGTCACCATCGAGCCGTCGTCCGACAGGAGGGACGCGACCGCCGGACCGTCCAGCGTCACATCGTGCTCGGCGATGCGGAATGTCAGTCCGGCCGACTTGAGCAGCGCGTTCCACTGCTGCATCCGCTTGTTGAGTCCCTCATCGGTGCTCAGGATCTTCGGCTGCACCGCGCAGTCTGTCACATCCACCGCGGTCTGCCCCGATGCCACCGCGTCATGAATCTTCTGCTTCGCAGCGGCCGCATCCAGTTCTGTTCCCGGCTGTTCGGCGGCGATGGCGCAGGTTCCGTCCTTCTGCTCCACTAAAGACGCGTCCGTCGGAGCCGTCATCTTCGAGGCGTCCAGCATCGAGAGCGAATCGATCTTCGTGTTCAGCGCGTTCTCATCGTATCTCATCACAAGCGCCGCCTGATAATCCTTCCGGAAAAAACGGCCGACGGGCCAGCCGAGCGCCCGCTGATCCTTCAGCGCCTTCTTCACACCGGAAGCATCCGCCACCGCGAGCGAAAGACCGCTTCCGTCAAGCGTCTCCGACTCGCCTGCCGGCCCCTTGATCGTGAGCGCATAGGTATCCGCCACATGGCTCACGGCTTCCTCTGCCTGTCCCAGTGACATTCCGCTCACCTCAATGCCGTTGACAAAGGAATGCGGCTCGAAGCGGAACACGCCGCGAACCGCCCCTCCTATATAGAAGAGCAGAAGGAGGCCCAGCGAACCGAGTATGATCCTCTGCTTTCTCACGAGCGCCTTCCGCTCCTCCATTGTCGGTCTTTTATACGGTTTTCCCTGTCTGATTCCAGTTCCCCTCATAGATAAAAGTCCAGTTCCTCTGCCCGTCCCGGATGCATTTAATATGAATCCGTCCCGCCTGTCTTTCCGCACGTTCTCTTCCTGTTCCTGCTTCTTCCGAGAGCCCCGCTGTTCTACAGCCTTCCGATCAGCCGGATATAAAACCGGATCATGCGGAACAGCGTCTCAGCTGAAACGGACTCGTCAATGCCGTGAACGGCCGCCCGCTCCTCCTTCGTCATGATCATCGGGGAAAAGCGGTACACATGGTCGGTGAGGTCCGCGTAGAAACGGGCGTCCGTCCCTCCGTTAAGCTGATAGGGCGCCACGATGGTATGCTTCCAGACGCTGCGGATCGTATCCGCCAGCACGCCGTAAACCGCCGCATCCGGATCGGACACAGGCGACGGATCGCTGCCGGAGATCGTCTCGACCCGGATCTCCGGATCCCGGATCACGCGCTGAAGCTCTTTCCGGACGGATTCCACCGTATCGCCCTCGATCAGGCGGGCGTTGACGCCCAGTGCGCCGCTTTCGGGCAGCACGTTGAAGGCGGACCGGACGTCCATGATCGTCACGGCGCAGGTCGTGCGCACCATCGACCGGAAGCTTCCTCCAAGCAGTGTGGCCGCCGCGGAAATCGCGGGCGACACCAGCGCCGGATGGCGGAAGAAAGGCCGCTCCGCCGCCGGCACATAAGGTGCCAGCGCTTCGAACATCATGCGGACCGGCGTCCCGAGGCGCGCGGGAAATTCATGGGACTCCACCGCCACCGCGGCCGCAGCCAGCCGTCCGGCTACCGTGTGGCGGGGCGGCGCCGACGTATGGCCTCCCCTGTGTTCCTCACAGGAAATCAGATAGTTGGCCGTTCCCTTCTCCGCGATGCCGATCATCGCCGCCTGATGCGGAACGCCGGGAAGTCCCTCCGGGATCACCGCGCCGCCCTCGTCAAGGACGAAATCGGGCTTCACGCCTCTCTTCTTCAGAAACGAGACGATCATCGCGGCCGTCGGACCGGAAACCTCCTCCTCGCCGCCGAAGGCAAGATAGATGTCGTTCGCGGGCACAAACCCGCCGGCAAGCTGCCACGCCATCGCCTCGCAGACCGCCAGCAGCGTCGACTTGGTATCCAGCGTACCGCGGCCCCAGATCCGGCCGTCCGCCCTCTCCGCGCCGAAAGGATCGTGCGACCAGGACGACGGATCGGCGTCCACTACATCATAGTGAGCCATCAGGACGGAAGGATGCTCGGAGGAACGCCCGGGAATCCGGATCAGCGTGCCGTAGTCGCCGATCCCCCATCCCTCTCCCCGCTCGAAAAAAACAGGATAACAGGAGCGGAACAGGGACCGGAAGGCGGCGAACGCGGCTGCGTCCGTACCCCTGCCGTCCGCGTGGGAAACCGTACGCAGCCGGATCATCTTTGCGAAACGCTCCAGCACCTCGGTTCTGTTCAGCTTCATCTGTCATCCTTTCCGCTGTTCACAGACTGCAAATGAACAAACATATACAGTCTATAACCTACTGATTTCCCCCCTTACTGTCAAGCCTTTTCCCCTGTGTCCGGAAACGGCGATCCTTCACGGCCGGTCTTTCCCTTCGTGCGGTTTACCTTGCATCGCTTTTGTGTTATCATGAGACGCGGAATCGAATCTATCTCAATCTGGTAATGAAAACTACATCGGTCGGGCAAAAATCCCCGTTTTGCGGGCTTTTTTATGACAACATTCTTCCATAAAGGAGGACAGCCATGAGCACCTATCTTCTCTATACTGACTCGGCAGCGGATATCCCGTCTCATTATTATCAGGAGTACGATATCCGGATCGTCGCCATGGACTACATGGTGGACGGAGAATCCTGCACCTTCCTGACGGAGGATCCGGATCACGACCCGATCTGCGACCGTCTCTACGAAAAAATGCGGTCGGGAGCCGATGTGCATACCTCCCAGATCACACCCTACCGCTACATCGAGACCTGGACGCCGGAGCTGAAAGCCGGGCACGACATCCTGTATCTCTCCTTCTCATCCGGCATGTCCGCCACATACCAGAACGCGCTGAACGCCGCTTCCCAGCTCGCCGACGAGTTTCCGGACCGCCGGATCGCCGTGGTCGATTCCCTCGCGGCGACCGCCGGCCAGGGCGTCATCACCGTCTGCGCCGCCATGAACCGGCAGAACGGCATGACGCTGGACGAAAACGCCGCCTGGCTGAAGGAAAAGATCCCGTACCTCTGCCACCGTTTCACGGTCGGCGACCTCGATTATCTTCATAAGGGAGGCCGTGTCTCCGCCGCCGTGGCCCTGATCGGCGGCATGCTCAACATCAAACCGCTTCTGATCATCGATGAGGACGGAAAGCTTCAGATGACGGGAAAGGCACGCGGCGTGAACTCCGCACTGAAGGCGCTGACCCACAGCTATCAGCATGAAATGCACGCGCCGGGCGTTCCCGATCTCGTCTTCATCTCACACACCTCCAAGTACGAGAAGGCGGAAGAGCTCGCCCGTATGATCCGCGAGGCGGACCCGGACGCCACAGTGGAAACCGTCTGCGAGACGCCGATCATCGGCGTCCATACCGGGCCCGAGTTTTTCTCGGTCTGCGGCTTCGGCCGGCACCGCACCGAGAGCAAATCTTAAAGCCCGCCTTAAGGACTTCACGTTTTCTTCACTTGTCTTCCCCCTGTCCGGGCGGTAAGATAAAAATGTCAGAGCGGATTCACCTCAGGCTGCACAGGCCGTGCGCCCGCCGTGGTGAATCCGCTTTTCAAATGGAAAGGAGTTCTGCTTATGAAATACCAGCTTTTCATCCCTGTTCTGCTGACGGCGGCCGTGCTCACCGGCTGCGGAAGCCAGACGAACGGCACCTCCGGCGCCGTCTCTTCCGCGTCAAAGTCAACGGCCTCTCCGGTCAGCGCCTCCTCCGCGGCGTCATCCGCCGTATCCTCCGCCGCGTCATCCGCCTCCGGAGCCTCTTCAGGCACTCTGTCCGGCGGAGCGGACAGCACGTACACCGATTCCGAGCTGGAGAGCACGCTGAGCACTGATCTCGAGGTTCTCTCCGGAGACGCCGCGGTCACCGAGAGCGGCGGGAGCATCGCCGAGGAATACCCGGACGATGATACCGCTTCCACCGAAGCCGCGCCGGGAAACAACGCCGACAAGGCGCCCACCGTCGACGCCGAGCCTGCCGCGGGCAAGTATGACAGCTTCATTCAGCTGGCGGACTACAAAAACCTCTCCGTCGAGGCACCGGATGACACCGTCATCGCGGACGGAATGACCGTGAACATCGATTATACCGGGAAGCTGAACGGCAAGCCCTTCGACGGCGGTTCGGACACCGGCTTCGATCTGGTCATCGGTTCCGGTTCCTTCGTGAAAGGATTCGAGGATCAGCTGATCGGGCACAAAAAGGGCGACAGCTTCACCATCGACATCAAGTTCCCCTCTGACTATGAGGAAACGTCTCTGGCCGGCCAGACCGCCCAGTTCGACGTCAAGATCAACCGCGTCTACTCCTCGATGACGCCGGATCTCGCGGTCAGCGGTGTCGTGGACGGCTCGAAGGTACTCCAGTACCCGAAGAAGATGGAGGACGAGTGGAAGGACTCCTTCCTTACGCAGTTCAGGCTCTACTCCACCGACTCCACGAGCGACGCCTCCGCGCTTCTCAAGGAGAACGGCTACGACGAGGCCGGCTTCATGGATCTCATCCACACCAGTCTGAAGCAGGATCTGGTCTATCAGGCGATCCTTGACAGGGAAGGCATCACGAAGGACAGCGACGAGTACAAGAAGATGACCGAAACCGTCCTGAAGGGGCTCGGCTTCAGCAGCGCCTCCGACGCGGCCGCTTCCGGCGTCACGGAGCAGGAACTCCGGCTGAATACCGAGGAGAAGCTGGTCGAATCCATCGTGGTCCGTTACGAGAAGAAATAACCGCATAGAGCAGAAAAGCGCCCGGAATCCCGCCGAACGATAAGGCGCACAAAGAAGACGGCAGACGCCGGCACGGATCCGTGCCGGCGTCTGCCGTCTTCTTTCACTGTTTCTCGGATGAATGCGTGCCGGAAATCAGAAAATACGGAGCCTCCGGGGCCAGCACATGACGCGCGCCCCTCTTCCGGCTTCTGGTGCAGTTCACCTCGATCAGATCCGGTGAAAAATGCATGCCATCCATCAGGCGAAGCGCCTCCGACGCACCCTCCACCGTCTGACGGATCACGAGAACCCGCACGCCGGGATTCCGCGAACGCACGATCTGAAGCACCTCTTTGATCCGGCCGTCCGTCCCTTCGATCAGCACGCGGTCGGGAGCGGGAAGATGCGCAAGCGCAAGCGGCGCAGTTCCGTGAATCACCTGAAGCGTACCGCATCCGCGTTCTCCCGCCAGCGTCTCCGCGGCCTCCGCCGCCCCGGCGGACTGCTCGATGCCGTAAACCGCTCCGTCCGACGCGAGAGCAGCCGCTTCCACAGCCAGCGCGCCGTGCCCGCACCCGATGTCGTAGACGACATCGGCCCGTCCGATCCGGAGCTGTCCCAGCGCAAGCGTCCGGATCTCGCCGGGCAGCGCCATATAGGACGGATCCGGCAGGTCCCGGTCCGGGATCCCGATGCGCCCCCTGCCAGCCGGCTCCGGAGACGTAAGAAGCAGCAGCGTCTCGCCGATGAAAAGATGACCGGCCAGATCCTTCGCCAGCCCGCGGAAGATCCTCTCGCGCGGATCGCCGGGCCGGAACACAGCCTCCGCCGCGGCGTCTCCCAGCCCCCGGTCGTTCAGGACGCGTATCTGGTCATTCAGCGCCATCTCCGAAACGGAGAAAACCTTCCCGTATTCCTCCAGCATCATCAACAGAGTCTTCGGCTCCGCGTCCGGGCAGAACGAAACGGCGCCGGTCAGATCCGCGCCGCACCGCGCCGCCAGATACGCCTCCGGCGCAAGGCCCGGAATCACCGTCGGCTTCATCGGCCGGAGTGCCTGAAGCACACGCTGCCCCATCCCCCGCCCTGTCGTCCAGGGAACCAGAACCGCGATCCTGCCTCCGGGCCAGGAACGGACCGCATCGGCGATCGCCTCGGGAGACGAAGCCTCCACCTGCGGATGCTCCGGCCCGGCGCCGACGGCACCGAGAAGCCGCGGAGGACCGATGCGAACGTCCGCCACACGGATCGCCGCAGCCGCCTGGCGTGTGAAGCCGCGCGCGTTCCCGCAGCCCGCGCAGACGATCCAGACCTGCTTTTCCATCCTAGGCTCTCCTTTCCCGCCGCGTCACAGCCGGCAGACGAAGCTGGGACAGCACGATCGCCGCGAACATCAGGATGCACCCTGCCGTCTCCCGCCCGTTCAGCGTCTGACCGAGAATGAGCCATCCTCCCAGTGCGCTGAACACACTCTCGAGGCACATCGCCAGCGACGCCACCGTCGGGTCGAGTCCCTCCTCGCCGATCATCTGAAACGTGTAGGCGACGCCGCTGGACATCACGCCCGCATAGAGAAGCGAAGGCAGGGCCGCCCGGAGTGCGGGCGCCGCCGGATGCTCGAAGAGAAGCATCGCGGCCGTCGCGAGCACGGCGGTCGCCAGCATCTGCATCCAGCAGAGCCAGATTCCGTCGATGAACTGAACGTAATGGTTGACCAGCAGGATCTGGGCGCTGAACAGAAAAGCGCAAAGCAGCAGGATCAGATCGCCGCGCCCGAAACCGCCCGCGCTGCCCGGCCTGATGCACAGAAAGTACAGACCGAGAACGCCCAGCGCCACGCAGAACCAGATCCTGCCGGAAGGAACGGAGCCGAGAAACAGTGAGATCACCGGCACCAGCACGACGTACATTGCCGTGATGAAGCCGGCCTTGGCCGTCGTCGTCATCCCGATTCCGTACTGCTGGGTCGTGGACGCGAGGAAAAGCGCCACGCCGCAGAGCAGACCGCCCGCAAGAAAGCGTTTTGTCTGCTCTCTGCCCTTCGGCAGCGCGGAAGGCATCCCCTTCCGGAGACGGATCCGTTCCGCGGCGGCCAGAACCGGCAGAAGCGCCGCGACCGCGATCCAGCTGCGGAATGCCTGAAACGTGCACGCGCCAACGAAGGACGCGCCGATGCTCTGGGAAACGAAGGCGAAGCCCCAGATCAGCGCCGCCGCCACGAGAAGCAGCACATGCGCGGTTTCCTTCCCCGCCCGGTTCGTCCGGCTCATGCCTCCAGCCTCCACGTCTTCCAGACAGACCCGTCGTCCAGACGCTTCCATGAGAAAACGGATCCGTCAAAGGTCATATAACCGCGGCAGCTTCCCTCCTTCGGGATCGACACCGAACCGGGATTCAGATACGTGAATGTCCCGTGGTCCGCACAGGCCGGCACATGCGTGTGCCCGGTGAGCAGCACGTCCCCCTGCGCAAGGGGCGGCGGCGTCTGCTCCGAGGCATGATGCCCGTGCGTCGCGTAGATCATATGCGTCCCCGCCGGGATCAGCGCGTACTCCGCCATGCACGGGAAATCCAGCACCATCTGGTCCACCTCCGCCTCGCAGTTGCCCCGCACGGTGAAAAGCGAATCCTTCCGCCCGTTCAGCATCCGGATCACCTCCTTCGGCGCGTAGCCATCCGGCAGATTATTCCGCGGACCGTGATACAGCAGATCTCCCAGCAGGAGAAGCCGGTCCGCCTTCTCCTCATCGAACCGCTCCAGCATCGTCCGGCAATACAGCGCGGATCCGTGAATATCCGATGCGATCATCCAGTACATACATTCTCTCCCTTCCGTCCGGGCGCCGTCACGCCCGTCTGAATCCTCACGGCGTGATCCGGCCGTTCCATTCTCTCCTCTCCGCAGGCAGCCTGCCGGCACCGTAAACGACATCCGTTCCGGCATTTTCCGCGCAGACAGCTCAGGCAGGCGCCCCTCATTATAGCAGAAAGGACGCCTGCCTGAAATAAGACGTTTCACCGATATGAAGCCGCCCGGCCCGGGATCCGGTCCGTTCAGAGACCGGCCGCCATCCCGATCAGATGAACCGCAAACGCTGCGGCGTAGGCCACGAGACACTGCCAGAGCAGCACCAGATACGCCCACCTGCGTCCCAGCTCGCGCCGGATCGACGCGATGGCGGCGATACAGGGCGTGTAGAGAAGACAGAACACCAGCAGCGCGGCGCCGCCCAGCGGCGTGATCACCTCGAGCATCTTCTGCGTGCTGCCGAACAGCATACTGGTCGTCGCCACGACCGACTCCTTCGCCATAAAGCCCGAGATCAGCGAGGTCACAACCCGCCAGTCGCCGAAGCCCAGCGGACGGAACAGCGGGGCGATCCAGCTTCCGATGATCGCCAGAATGCTCTCCGACGCACGGCTGTCAGGCAGCAGCGTCAGGGACGGGCTGAAGCTCTTGAGGAACCAGATCACAATCGTCGCCATAAAGATGATCGTGAACGCACGCTGCAGGAAATCCTTCGTCTTGTCCCACAGCAGCATCCCCACATTCTTCGCCGACGGCATCCGGTAATTCGGAAGCTCCATCACGAAGGGCGTCGCCTCCCCCTTGAACATCGTCCGCTTCATCAGGAGCGCGTGCAGAATACCGGTCACGATCCCGAGCAGATAAAGCAGAATCATGATCAGCCCCGCGCGGCCCGGGAAGAACGCGCTGGCGAAGAAACCATAGATCGGAAGCTTCGCCGAACAGCTGAAGTATGGCGTCAGCAGAATCGTCATCTTCCGGTCGCGGGCCGACGGCAGCGTCCGGCTCGACATCACGGCCGGCACGGTACATCCGAAGCCGACCAGCATCGGCACGATGCTGCGGCCGGACAGACCGAGCTTTCTCAGCATCTTGTCCATCACGAAAGCGACCCGGGCCATATAGCCGGTGTCCTCCAGCAGCGACAGGAAGAAGAACAGCGTCACGATAATCGGCAGGAACGAGAGCACCGCACCGACCCCCTCGAAAATCCCGCCGATCACGAGCGACTGGATCACGGGATTCACGTTCCATGCGGAAAATGCAGCCGCCGTCACGTCCTCGAGCCGGCCGATCCCCGTCTCCATCAGTCCCTGAAGCCAGGCGCCGACCACATTGAAGGTCAGGTAGAACACAAGCGCCATGATGCCGATGAACGCCGGAATCGCGGTATACTTTCCGGTCAGGAAACGGTCGATGCGGCTGCTCCGCTCCGCCTCCCTGCTCCGCGACGGCTTCACGACCGTCTGGTCCACAAGATGCGTGATGAAGTCAAACCGCATGTCCGCGATGGCGGCCGCCCGGTCAAGACCGCGCTCGCTCTCCATCTGACGGATGATGTGCTCAAGCGTCTCCTTCTCGTTCTCTTCCAGCTTCAGCGCTTCCTCGATCCGGGGATCCTCCTCGATCAGCTTCGTCGCGGCAAAACGCACCGGAATGCCCGCGGCCTCGGCGTGATCCTCGATGAGATGCATAACACCGTGCAGAGCCCGGTGCACGGCGCCCCCGTCCTCCGTCGGCGAACAGAAGTCCTTCCGCCCCGGGCTCTCCTGATACTTCGCGACATGCACCGCGTGGCGGACCAGCTCGTCGATGCCTTCGTCCTTCGCCGCCGAGATCGGCACCACCGGAATCCCCAGCTGCTTCTCCATCTCGTTGACGCGGATGTAGCCGCCGTTGCCCCTCATCTCGTCCATCATGTTGAGGGCCAGCACCATCGGCACGTCCAGCTCCATCAGCTGCATCGTCAGATAAAGATTCCGCTCGATGTTCGTGGCGTCCACGATGTTGATGATGCCGCGGGGCTTCGACTGCAGGATGAACTGCCGGGAGACGATCTCCTCCGAGCTGTAAGGGGAGAGCGAGTAGATCCCCGGGAGGTCGGTCACAAGCGTATCCGGATAGCCGCGGATCACGCCGCTCTTCCGGTCCACCGTGACGCCCGGAAAATTGCCCACATGCTGGTTCGATCCGGTGAGCTGGTTGAACAGCGTCGTCTTGCCGCAGTTCTGATTGCCCGCCAGCGCGAAAGTGAGCACGGTTCCCTTCGGAAGCTCCTGACCGGGGGACTCCACGTGATACCGTCCATCTTCGCCGAGACCCGGATGCTCCGCCTGATTGGCGAAACGGCGGGGCACTCTCTCCGATTCGCCGGCGGATGCGTGCACGCCGTCAATCCCGATCTGTGCCGCCTCCTCCAGCCGGAGCGTCAGTTCGTAGCCCCGGATCTCAAGCTCCATCGGATCGCCCATCGGGGCGAATTTGACCAGACGAACCTCCACGCCCGGGATCAGTCCCATATCCAGAAAATGCTGTCTTAGCGAGCCCTGACCGCCGACACGCGTCACCGTAGCGGCCTGCCCTTCCTTCAGTTCCCGAAGTGTCACGTCTTTCTGCTCTCCCTGCGTATGGATCCGTATTGGGAAATGCATCCGGCAGATACCGCTTCCCGGTTCAGACGCCGGAAATCTTAGAGGCTGCCATCTGTTTTTCCTGAAATTAGTGTACGCTAACCAAAGAGAGCCGTCAAGATCAAACCCGCGCCGCGCGTTACGCCAGATCCGCCGGGCCGAAACCGTCCGGCAGATACGCCTTCAGCGTATGGATCCGGTATTCCTCCGTGCTCCGCGCCGTGATGATGAGGAAGGCCTCCGGATCGCAGAACTCCATCATCACCTGACGGCAGACGCCGCAGGGCGGACAGAAATCGAGCTTCTCCGCCCCCTGCGGCCCGCCGGCAATCGCGATCGCCCGGAAATGCCGCTCGCCGGCCGCCACCGCCGTGAAGAACGCCGTGCGCTCTGCGCAGTTGGTCGGCGTGTAGGCTGCATTTTCGATATTGCATCCGCCGTAGACCGTTCCGTCCGCCGTCAGCAGCGCCGCTCCCACCGCGAAACGGGAATACGGCACATAAGACCGGTCTCTCATCTGCATCGCGGTCCGGATCAGTTTCCTGACAGTCTCCTGTCCGAGCGCCGCACGCGCTTCCTCTGCCTTCATGCTCCGCCCTCCTTACGCCAGCTCCAGAGCCAGCTCCATCATCTTCCGGAAACCGGTCTCCCGCTCCTTCGAACTCAGCTGCTTTCCGGTGAGAATCTCATCCGACACCGTCAGGACAGACAGCGCCTGCTTTCCGCAGCGGGCAGCCTCGCAGTAGAGCGCCGCCGTTTCCATCTCGAGGCAGAGCACGCCCATCTTCATCCACGCCTTGTTGTAGTCCGGGTCGTCATTGTAGAACTGGTCCTCCGAAAGCACGTTGCCCACGACCACCGGCGTCCCCTGCTCCTTCGCGACGGCGGCGGCGCGGCTCAGCAGCTCCCAGTCGGCGATCGGCGCGAACGTGCCGCCCAGACGGTACATCTCCATCCAGTTGGAATTGGTACAGGCGCCCTCCGCGATCACCAGATCCATCAGATGACAGCGCTCGCTGATGGAGCCCGTGGATCCGATCCGGATGATCCGCTTCACATCATAGAAATTGAACAGCTCATGGGAATAGATGCCGATGGACGGCATTCCCATCCCGCCGCCCATCACAGAAACACGGCGGCCCTTCCAGAACCCGGTGTAGCCGAGCATGTTCCGGACATCCGTCACCAGTTCCGCGTTTTCAAGATAAGTCCCGGCGATGAATTTTGCGCGCAGCGGATCGCCCGGCATCAGCACCGTGTCCGCAAAATCGCCCTTTTTCCCCCGGTTGTGAGGGGTCGGTATCCGTTCAGCCATCCTGTATCCTCCCTTTCGTGTGTCGAGCCTGCCTCAGACGCGTTCCGCCGCGTCCCGATTCCGATTCAGATTTCCTTTCGTCCTGTCCGGTCTCTCCCCTTCCGGGCGGCTTCGCTTACCCTTCCTTCTCAGGAGATTCCTTCTCCCCGTCCCGGCGGATCAGCACCCGGATCGCCTCGATGGCCGCCCGGATCGGCTGATCAATGTCGTGCACCACCGGATTGTCGAGCCCGCGGGCCTCCCGCTCCTGATTCGCCATCACCAGGAAAAGCGAGCCCACCCGCACCCGGAGGAAGCTCCCCGCGATGAAGAGCGCGGCGGACTCCATCTCCGATGCAAGGCATCCCATCCTGAGCCACGCCTGCCATTTGTCGAGCAGCTCATAGCTCACCGGCATCGTCTCCGGATGGTGCTGACCGTAGAACGCGTCCTTGCATTCCACAACCCCCACATGGTAAGGCGCGCCCACCTTCCGGGCGCCTTCGATCATAGCCGAAAGCACCTCATAGTCGGCGAGAGCCGGGTACTCGATCGGCGCGTATTCCTTGCTCGTGCCTTCCATTCGAACCGCGCCCTGCGCGATCACCATGTCCCCGCTCTTCACGTCGAGCTGCATGCCGCCGCAGGTTCCCACCCGGAGAAACGTATCCGCGCCGCAGTTCGTCAGCTCCTCGAGCGCAATCGACGCGGACGGCCCCCCGATTCCGGTCGAGGTCACCGATACCTTCACGCCGTCCAGAAAGCCGGTATAAGTCGTGAACTCACGGCTGTCCGCGATCAGACGCGGCTGGTCGAAATACGCCGCGATCTTCGCGCAGCGCTTCGGATCCCCCGGAAGGATCACGTAACGCCCTACCTCGCCCTTCGCCACCTGAATGTGATACTGTCTGTCAGGATCTTCCGAATAATGCATACTGCCACCTCCTTACCGGAATCTTACTCACGCCGACGGCGCGCCGGAATCATCAAGAAACGCCTCGGGCACATGCGCCCGGACCATCTTCCAGAGCCCGGAAAGCGACATCGGCGAATCAAACGTCTTCACCCCGTTCTCCGCCGCGAGCTTCTCCGTATAATCCTTCAGCGGATAAATCTGAACGTTCTGCCTGTCCCCCGTGTAGTGGGTCACAACGGGAAGACAGCGGAGCCCTGTGCATTTCACATCCCCCGTATCCGGGTTCTTCGCAAAGGTCGCCGTCGTCAGGATACTGAGAAGATGATCCTTCTCCTTCTGGCCCGACACGAAATTGCCTCCTCCGTACTGAACCGGCACCAGGGCGCCGTCCGACGACCGCCGCACCGCCGTCACCTGCTGCACCAGATGAGAGTGATTCCCGATGATGAAATCCGCGCCGAAGTCAGCCAGCTTCTGACTCAGCGACTTCATCGCGTCCGTCACCTTGTCCGAGTTCTCGACGCCCCAGTGGCAGTGAACCACGACCACATCCGCGTTGTCGTGAGCCGTCCGGATCAGCTTCTCCATCCTCTCGTCATAGGACTCGCTGACCAGATTCTCATCATAGACCTCATCCAGCTCATCCGCGGTAAGCTCAGACGGCAGACTGCCCGAGCTCGGATCGTCGGAATTGGTCATCGCGAGGAATCCGAGAAAGGCCACCCGGATCCCGTTGACCTCGAACACACGCATCGTGTACATATCGTCCCGGTCCTGATAGGCGCCGCAGTAGGTATAGCCCTTGCTGTTCATGTATTCCAGCGTCGCCTGAATGCCCTCCGGACCCTGATCGAGAATATGGTTGTTCCCGAAATTCAGGATGTCGAACCCCGCGCCGATCAGCGCATCCGCCGCCTGCACCGGCGTGTTGAAGGTCGGATACCCCGATACCGGATACAGCTCAGACGCCAGCGGCCCCTCCTGATTCACCGTCGCCAGATCCGCCGCCTGAATATAAGGGCTGACCCTCCGGTAGAAAGAAGCGAAATCATAGCTGCCGTCCTTCGTCTTCGCCTGCTTATAAAGCGCTTCGTGAATGATGTTATCGCCGGTCCCAAGAATCGTGACCTGCTCCGAATAGGCCGGGTCAGAGGTAAAGGAAGCCGTCTGACCGTCCGCCGCCGTAAAGGAGACCGAACCGGCCGCTGCCTCCGCGGACTGAGCCGCGGAGAAGCCGGCGGCCGCCGTCCCCGCGCTCTGCACGCCGCCTCCGGCAGCCGTCCCACCGTTTCCTGCGCCCGATGGCACCGTCCCGCCGGAACGCCTCATAAACAGCGCCGCTCCGATCAGAACAAGGACCGCCGCCGCGGCGATGATCCCAAGCCGGACCGTCCGCTGCACCTGGAACTGCCTCTCCAGCATCGACATGTTCGGATCACGCCGGCGGGGAGCCGGCCCGGTCCTTTCGCTCCGCCGCGCACGCAGCGCCTCGCGAAGCTCCTCTTCCCGCCTCCGCAGTTCCGGATCCGGCTGCTCCCGCCTTTTTCCCGTTCCGGCTGTTCCGTTCCTGCCTTCCGAGCCGTTTCCGGTTTCAGCTCCGTTCTCCGGCCTCCTGTCTCCCGTTTCATTCCCAGGCTTGTCCCCGGAACCCGATGCCGTATCAGGCGCATGCTCCGCTTTGCCCCCGTCCCCGTTTCCGGCCGTCCGCGCGGCTTTCGCCTCCCGGTGCTCCGTCCTGACTTCCGCGCTGCCTCCGTTCCCGTTTCCGGCCGTCCGCGCGGCTTTCGCCTCCTGGCGCTCCGTCCTGCCTTCCGCGCTGCCTCCGTTCCCGTTTCCGGCCGTCCGCGCGGCTTTCGCCTCCCGGCGCTCCGTCTTGCCTTCCGCGCTGCCTCCGTTCCCGTTTCCGGCCGGATTCGCGCCTTTCTTCTCCTCTTCCACTCTCACGCTATTGCCATATCCTTCCTCGTCTATACGCCGTCAGCTCTCCGGCCCGCCGGAAGCAAAATCCGACCCGTCCCGGGGCGTCGAATTTCCGTACTTCGAAAGAAACTCCTCGAAGCAGAGATCCTCCTTCTTCATAACCTCCGCCACCGTCCGTCCGACATACCGGTAATGCCAGGGCTCGTAGATGATGCCGGTCAGCGCCTTCTTCTCCGGCGGGTACCGCAGGACAAAGCCGTATTCCCACGAGTGCTCCATCAGCCACTTCTGCGTCGGCGTATCCTCCTGCTTCGTATTGAGGTCCAGATTATCCGCCGAGACGATGTCCACCGCCAGTCCAAGCTCATGCTCCGATGTGCCCGGATAAGCCACCACCGTAGCCGCCTTCTCCTCCGCCTCCTCCTGCGGAAGTCCCTGCTTCCGATATTCCTGTGTCTTGTTGTCGAACAGCTCCTGCTGCTGCGCCAGCGTCCGGAACGCGCCGCGGATGATGATCGAATGTCCCGCCTGCTCGCAGGCATCCACCAGTTTCTCGAGGTTTCCGACCGCCCGGGCGTCGAATCGCACGTCCGGATCCGCCGGAAGCGCCGCCGTTTCCACTGAAAAGTCGTCCGGAAGACGATGCGACGGATTCACAAGAATCAGCCGCCAGTCGCAGTCCGTATCCGTGAGCACCGAATGTCCGATACCCGGCGAAGCAATCAGAGCGGAAAGACTCTCCGCGCTTTCCGCTTCCGCCTTCGATGACAGCGCCTCAGAAACGGAGGACGCGCCGGCCAGAGCGGGAACCGTTTTCTCCGGAACGGAAAGGGATCCCGCCGCCCGGCCGCGGCGAAGCAGGATCGTCATTCCCGCGAAAGCAAAAAACAGCAGCGCTCCGGCCACCAGGAGATGCACAAGAAGCTCGACCTTCCTGTTCCGTATCCATCTGCCATGTCTTCGTCTGTCATCTCTCATGCTTCTATTTTAACATCAAAACCAGACCCCTACCACCTGAATCAAAGAGATCCCGCCTTCCTGACCGCCAGCAGGTACGCCATCACATGGCCCATCTGCTGAAACCTTCCTTCTGAAATCATCGTCTCAATCTCTTCCTTCGTGACGATCACCGGCTCGAGATCCTCCGTCACGTCGAGGTGAAGCCCCGATACCTTCCGGCAGTTCCTCGCAAGAAAAACATGCGCGTAGTTGTCCGCGATCGTCGCATTGGACGGAATCGTGATGAGATGCGTCCACTCATCCGATTCGTACCCCGTCTCCTCCTTCAGCTCCCGCTTAGCCGCCGCCAGCGCGTCCTCCCGGGTCACCTGACCGTATTCCGACCCGTCCGCCTCAATGCCTCCGGCCGGAAACTCCGTCGTCGTCTCGCCGATCCCCTGACGGAACTGCCGGACACAGAGAAACCGCCCGTCCGGAAGAACCGGAACGATCACTGAATAGCTCTTCCGACTGTACTGGTAAAACGGTCCGAATTCTCTGCCGTCCGGGTAACGGTAGCGCACCTTTCTGAAGTCGATCCATTCATCCCGCACAATATGCTCCACACTGACCGGCTCCCACGCCAGCTCCTGATCCGTCCTCACCGCGATGATCCTCCAGTCTGCTGATTCTCTTTTCAAGCAGCTCCTTCCCGGACCGCCGGTCCAGACCGGCAGATTGGGGTTCCCGTCCATTTCGGACTGTCTGCACGTTCACCGCCTGAATGCTCATAACAGGAAATTGAAAAAGAACTCCGTATCACATCATACAGAGTTCTCAATTGGCTTATCTTGATTCAATTGATATGAGGACCTCCCTCTTCCGGCTTCGTGTTGCCCGGGATAGAGACCCATACGCAGCGAATGTCCTCGTCCGAAAACACGATCACATCAGCTTCAGGCTTCTGATATTCTTTTCTATGATCCATCCTGTCACTCCTTCTATACCCAGCTGCTCCAGACGGAATACGATGACCGACCCGAACTGGATCCGAAATAGATTTTATGAAGAGATCATAGTGACTTTCTGTCCATGCGTCAACCCAGAAAAGATGCCGGTATGATGGTCATTCATGCGATTTTTCCGGATGCATTTTCATTCCTGGCGGTCATGAGCCCTGCCCTCTGAGCGATGCGAGAAGCTCATCCGTGATATCCGTATCCTCCCTCAGCCCGTGATCCTGTTCATATTTCAGGATCTGATTGTTCGTATTCTTTCCTGCGACGCCGTCCGCATTTCCGCAATTGTAGCCGGCCGCATTAAGCAGCGACTGGACTTCTGCGACTGTCGCTTTGTCCGTGTATACGACCTTGTTAACAATGCGGCCGTTTTCGTCAATGGAGACATGGAGCGGGCCGATTGTCCCAAGCTCATTATAATTGTCATTGTCCGTAACCAGAAACGTAAACGATATATCTTCAATCGCTGTGATGCCGGCGTTCTTGAGATCCTCGCTCCAAAAATTGACACTCTGAGTTTCCGTTTTGCCAGCTGCGATCTCAAAACTCGGCCCAGTCGACATAGCCGCGCCATTCACATACGGATTCGTGTCACTGATCTCCACATTATGATGCGTCAGATTCGTAATCTTCATGGTCAGCGCCGGCCCCATATTGTACTGACCTTCCGGATCATAGCCGAGCAGTTCAATGGTATATCCGTCCTGATTATAGAGCACAAAGGGCGTATCTTTCGAATCGGCTGCCGCTGCTGAAGACGCACCGCTTTCTGCGGCTGCGCCGGCCGTCGCTTCAGTCAGATTCGTTTCCGAGGACGCCGCCCCGCTTTCTTCTGCATCTGTGCCATCCGAAAGATCAAGGACAGTCGGATCTTTTGCCGTCAAGGCCAGACTGATCCTGTCAGTCAGATCATTTTGCTGCGATGCCGTCAGCTTATTGGATGTCCTCACAATACAAGTGCCCAGGACTTTATGGGACCCGCTTGCAATCAAAGAGCCGTCAAAACCCGCAAGATATGTATTGCGGGCTTCCGCCCCGGCCGCATCCCCGTATATCTCGATGCACCCGCCGCCCTCGGTTCCCACTTCAATGACATCATCCGTCCCGACATATAGCTGAGACCAATTGACTGCGGAATCCCGGAAATATATACAACCAGTATAGCCGCCCTGCTTGTGAAGCAATCCGTTCGGATCATGATCTTCTGTAACGGCCTCCATATCGGTAATTGAACCAATCAGCTTGAGACGGCTGATCACAAAATCATCGGTCGGGGAAACCGCGAGTTTTTCGTCCGTATCAATCGCGGCTTCTGCGCCAGACGCCGAAACTGATTCCGTGCCTTCCATGCCCGAAGCAGAACTTTCCACCGAATCAGGAGCCGCATTACTTCCTATACCGAGCTGTTCATCAATCCTGGCGAGTCTCTCCGCGAGCGTACCGGTTTAATCCGTAATACCCAGTTCATCTTCGAGCGAAGAAACCCGGTCAATCGCCTTTTTATCTGAGTTGTCTATACCGAGCGCCGCTTCAGCCGATGAAATATCGGTCGTAATATCAGCAAATGCCGGTACTGATACGAGGACAGATGCTGTCATGACAGCAACAGCAAAAAGCCTTCTCTTTTTCATAAAATGCCTCCCTATTAAGCTTTAAAACCTTACCGTATCCAGCTGCAGTCTTCTGGCTCTTCAGCATTCGATCTATCTGATGCGGATTCATGCATGTGCAATGACGTCATGCGGTTTTGCCAAAGTCTGCACAGTGATAACTTCCATGATTCAACCGTCTGAGCAAGAGCATCATTGTGCACTCTTCACATGTATCTCTAAATTGTACACAATTTCTATGGGCATTTTCATTGTAGCACGTTCTTATTGCTTCCGCACTCATTTCATATATCTTTCCAGATTACGTCTTCCACCTCAAAACCGCTCGCGAAGATCTTACCGGTACTATCGGCGGCAGTTGCAAACGATCCTTTTCTCCTCTTAAGCAAATTTTCGCTCGAAAGCAATAAGCAAATTAAA
>Ga0256406_1002526_pt1 | contig 25479 bp, 27 predicted proteins | sample RumenRJG_03DNA_FD_185986 | JGI IMG/M metagenome (GOLD analysis project Ga0256406, IMG submission 185986) | Bovine rumen microbial communities from Lethbridge, Alberta, Canada - RJG_03 | ecosystem: Host-associated > Mammals > Digestive system > Stomach > Rumen | place: Canada: Alberta | collected...
GTGGTCGAAAATTAGGAGGAAATTATGGCGGAAATAGATTTCATCACCCATTATGACAGCCGGTCGCCCGTATCCGAAGCCTATCGGGCTATCCGGACGAATTTGCAGTTTGCCGGTGCTGGAAAGCGATTGAAAACCCTCGTCTTTACGTCGGCCATTCCTGGCGAAGGGAAATCGACGACTGTTGCCAATTTAGCTATCGCCATGGGACAGGATGATAAAAAAATCCTGCTCATAGACTGTGATATGCGTAAGCCCGTCGTCCACCGCCGCTTCGGCCTCTTAAACCGGGGCTTGAGCAACTGTTTTGCCGAAGACCTGCCGCTGAAAGAAGTCATCCAGGCCGACGTCTTCCCCAACCTGGACGTCGTCACTAGTGGCCCGGTTCCGCCCAATCCGGCAGAACTTCTGGGATCGAAGAAAATGGAAGCCCTCCTGCAGGAAGCGGCCGAAGCCTATGATTACGTTTTCTTAGATATGCCGCCGGTCCTGGCCGTCACCGATGCTGCCCTCATGAGCAGCCGGGTCGATGGTACCGTCATCATCCTGGGCAGCGGCGACATCAGCCCAGATGAAGGCAAACAAGCCAAAGAACTCTTAGAAAAAGTCCACGCCAACATCCTAGGCGTCATCTTAAATAAAGTCCCGCAGCACCACAAGAGCGGCTACTATTACTACTACTATTACGACGAAAACCATAATAAGAAGCGTAAACGCCGCTAGCCTCCCCTGCGAAGGGGAGGCGCCGGCCGTCGGCTGCCTCGGATTCAGATGCGGCGTTCCGCCGCGTCAGACTCAAACTGACAACATCGCCTCGAGTAACCCTCGGCTCGTAAAAAAACGCCCCGACCGGGGCTTGAGTAGGGGCCGTCCCGGTTAGGGCGGCCCGCCGCGAACAGTTGGCCATATAACTTGCGAGCTAATGTGGCATGGTTTTGCGAACTGTGGTCTGCGACCGACGCGCCCCCGTGAGGGCGCCTACGAACCACTAGCCACTAGCCACTAGCCACTAGCCACTAGCCACTGGGGCCACCGCCCCAATCCTCACGAAAGGAAGGAAAAGGTCATGAAGACCCGTGTTTATCCTACGTCACGTAAACTTTTTGGCTTACTCGGAGACGTGACCATCATTACCTTAACTTACATACTCCTGACCTATTTGATTATACCGCCAGGCGCACGGGCTATGAATCAAGCCTTATATTCCGGTATGTTGCCTGTGGCTGTCATCTTTTCAGTCATGATGTTCAGCATCAATGGCCTGTATACCATCGAGCACAAGCGATTCAGCGAAGTCCTCATCAGCCTGGCAGTCAGTCTATTCTTGGTTCTCATCCTCATCATGGCCTTGAGCTTCGTGATCCATGAATTCGCTTATTCCCGCGTCTTGATTGTCACCAGTACGGCTGTGCAATTCGTCTTGCTCGGTTTTTGGAAGCGGGCCGTCCAGCATTGGGAACAGAGCCTTCATCCCGTTCGCCAGGTCATGATTATAGGCAATGAAGAAGAATGTCGCCATGTCTATTACCGCATGAGTGCTCAGCCACAGCTTAAAATGCAGCTCCGGCACGTCATTATGGATCCGCAGACCGATTGGCGCCAGGAATTGGAAGCTTGTGATATCGATACGCTCATCATCTGCTCAGATATCCCCATTGCCACGAAAGCCAAAATCGTCAATTATTGTACGGATAAAGAAATTCAGCCATACATCATTCCCAGCTCTTATGAAATCTTTTGTAATGGCGCCATGCTCCAGAAAATCGATGACGTGCCTGTTTTCCGGCCTAAGAGCCTGCGCCTCAGCGTAGAACAGCGGGCAGTCAAGCGCACTGTCGACATCATCTTGGCTGGCATCGCCGCTATCTGCGCCTTGCCTTTCGCCATTCCCGTCGCCTTGGCCATCAAACTCGGCGACGGCGGTCCCATCCTCTACAGCCAGGTCCGCGTCGGCCGCTTTGGCAAGGAATATAAGGTTTATAAATTCCGTTCCATGCGCGTCGATGCCGAAAAATATTCCGGTCCCCAGCTGGCCACCGAAAACGACCCGCGCATTACCAAAGTCGGCAAATTCATCCGCGCCACCAGGCTCGACGAACTGCCGCAGATCCTCAATGTCCTCAACGGCGACATGAGCCTCGTTGGCCCGAGACCCGAACGGCCGTACTTCGTCGAACAGTTCAAAAAAGAAAACCCTGAATACGCCTATCGCCATAACGTCAAACCGGGCATCACCGGCCTGGCCCAGGTCTTCGCCAAGTACAACACGACCCCGTACGACAAACTCGTCTACGACCTGATGTACATCGAAGACTACGACATCCTCGAAGACTTCATCATCATGATCCAAACCGTCAAAGTCCTAGTCACCAAAAGCGCCACCGAAGGCAAAGACGCCAGCGGCAAGGACCTGGACCTGAGCAAGTTTGAACGGTAGCCGTGGGGGGAGAAAAAGGCAGAGAAGAGCAGAGAAAAGCAGAGAAAAGCAGCGGAGTGCAGAAAGGCTCCCCTAATAGGGGAGCTGTCAGCGAAGCTGACTGAGGGGTTGCTTTTCCGTGCATACCGCCTCGGATTCAGATGCAGCGTACCGCTGCAACAGACTCAGACTGACAACGACGCTTCGGGATACCCTCAGCGCGTAAGCCTCCCCTGAGAAGGGCCTTTTGGGCCTGCAATGGAACGACCAGCGGGAGCGACAGGGCAGCTGCCCAAACGGACAGCGTAGATGGAGGGGGACCACGCAGTGGTGGTGGGGTTCTTTCCGCCATACCTACTCGGACTCAGATGGCGCTGCGCGCCTTTAGACTCAAACTGACAATGCGTCCTCGGGTAACCCCTGCGGCGCATAGCGGGCGCCCGATTATGGGCGCCCCTACGATACGGGCTTGGCCACGTGCAAAAAAAATCGCCTGCATGCGATTTTTCCGGACTGCGAACGGCCGACTGCGAACCGCGTGCCGTAGGCACTCATTTCGACCCACGGCAAACGAACCACGACCCACGTGCCGCAAGGCACCTCTTCGACGAACGACCTACGATGAACTATATTTACTTACAAAGGATGGATCCCTCATATGTCTGAAAATTATTCCGTACTCATGTCGGTTTACTACAAAGAACATCCCGAATATTTACGGCAAAGCATGCAGAGCATCTACGACCAGACTGTGCCGACGGATGATTTCGTCCTTGTCTGTGACGGTCCTCTGACGCCGGAACTGGATGCGGTCATCGCGGATATGCAGGGCCAGTTCGGCCCGCGTCTCCGCGTCTGCCGTCTCTTAAAAAACGGCGGCCTCGGCAAAGCCCTGAACTTCGGCATCAAGCAGTGCAAAAATGACCTCGTCGCCCGCATGGATTCTGACGATATCAGCCGTCCTGACCGCTGTGAACGTCAGCTCGCTGTCTTTGCAGACCATCCGGACTACAGCATTGTCAGCGGCATCGTCGAGGAATTCAGCGACACGCCGGACCATATCTCCGTCCGCCGCGTCGTTCCGGAAGGGCAGTCTGAAATCATCGCCTTTGCTAAAAAACGCAATCCCTTCAACCATCCCTGCGTTATGTATAAAAAAAGTGCCGTAGAAGCCGCAGGAGGCTATCAGGACTTCTACCTTTTAGAAGACTATTACCTTTGGATCCGCATGCTGCAGAATGGCTTCCAGGGCTACAATCTGCAGGAACCCTTGCTGTGGATGCGGGCCGGCAGCGACATGTACAAACGCCGGGGCGGCTGGAAATACGTACAGTCCCAGCGCAGCCTTTTCAAATACATGGCTCAGACCGGCTTTATCACGTACAGCCAATATCAAGTTCAAAGCTTGGTACGCTTGATTGGTGCCGTCATGCCGAACGGGCTGCGGGCACTTTTGTTTAAAAAAATTCTTCGGAAATAATAGATGAGAAGGAGTAGCGCTAATGAAACTGGCAATTTTATTGCTTTGTCATAAAAATGCAGAGCAAATCAACCTTTTCTTGGATACACTAAAACATCCGGATATTGAATTTTTTATTCACATGGATAAGAAAGCAAATATCGTTGATCAGATAGAACAGAGACCCGATGTTCATATATTGCCCAGTAACCTCAGAGTAGATGTTAAATGGAGTGGCTTTTCCATGATTGAAGCAACACTAAACCTACTTTGGGAAGCATATAAAATTAAAAAGTTTGATTACTACTGGCTGTGTAGCGGTCAAGATTTTCCTTTAGTGACAGCAGACAAGATAGTCGAGTATTTTGAAACTCATAAGGGAAAAAATTTTATTTCACTTCGTCCATCTTTTAACTATCAGAATAATCATCATGAAAACAATCTTGATAAACGCAATGTAATTAAGTATCCTAAATTTTTAATGGGAAGACATTTTTTTGCACGACTTCTGAAACGATTATATATTGAATTATCAGGTGGATGGAATTCTACTTACAGTATATTTCGCAGAAAAGATAGGTTTTCAACAGTTTCTTTTTATTTTGGGCCACAGTGGATAGCAATTACCAATGAATTTACCAAATGGCTATTTACTTATTTAGTAGCGAATCCTTGGTACGAAGATGGATATAAATCAAGTTTGACACCAGATGAATCCTTTTTTCAAACTTTGTTTATGATGTCACCTTATAAAGAAACTAGGCATGATTATCTGCATTACATTGACTGGACTAGCAAAACAGGGAAACCTATCAACAGTCCTAACACTCTTACTGCATTAGATTACGATAAAATTAAATCATCAAAGTATCTTATGGCTAGAAAGTTTGATACTATGATTGATGGTGAAATTATTAAAATGATTTTAAATAGTATGGATACTTAAAGATGATTATTTTTACATGTAGTTTGGAATAGTCATTTTTTATGAGTAGGTGCCTAAAATGGAAATCCGGTATTCTTTAAACAAAATTGCAGTGTTATTATTTTTTTTCTGTATGAATTTTTCTTCAGCTATAGGGTTTAGCCAACTTGGTACGGATAGTACAAGCAAACAAATTCAATTAGGATTAATTGGGGTAAGCGTAGCATGCTTACTAGTTAATTGTATCAGTTTTAAGAAAGTAAAAATGACGAGTATCTTATTAATAGCTATTCTTTTAATTATAGCCATATTGTCATTTACTTTTACTAGTAATCTAGCTGTGTTTAGGATGGTTTTATTCATTATTATTGCTCAAGGTTTATCGGTGCAGAAAATATTATCGTATAATAATTATACTTTACTTTTTTTTTCCTGCATTATTATCTTGTCAAGTTTTATCGGGATTACAGATATGAATTATTATGGAGATATAAATAAGCTGTATTCTTTTGGCTTTAAAAATCCTAATACTCCACCCGTTATAGCCTTTGCTTTGATTACTGGATACAATTTGCTAAAAGATAAAAAGCTGACAAAGAAAGAAATTTTTTTAGAAATAGCTATAAGTTTCTTTATTTATTACTTATTTCAAAATAGAACAGCTTTCATCGTTTTATTATTTTACTTGATACTCCTTATTATTGCTAATTGTGCATCACAGTCTATTTTGTTTAAATGGGTGATGAAACCGTTTCAATATCTATTTTTTATTGGAACAGTATTAACATGTTATGCAGCATTCTATTTTAATCCTATTGATTCTACTTGGTATGATTGGAATATTCTTTTGTCAGGTAGGTTAGCATTTTGGCAAAGTTTCTTATATACATACGGAATAAGCATTTTTGGAGCATCTTTAAATAATGTTATAGATCCTTTAGACAATGCTTATTTGTATTTATTAATTTTTAATGGGATACTCATGCTTATTTTCTTTAATGGATTTTTCCTATATCTTTCTCGATTTGCATACAAATGTAAAAACTGGGGATTGCTTTTAGCTGTAATTGCGTATGAGTTATATTGTTTTAGTGAATCTGCTCCATTATCGTTTAATTTGTGTTCTGTGTTGTTAGTCTTTTCTTGGCTTGTCATGAACACAAAAGAAAGTAGGCGACTTAATGATACCTAAGATTATTCATTACTGCTGGTTTGGTGGGAAAACTAAGCCGGAAGAATTCAAAAAATATCTTGAATCATGGAAAAGATATTGTCCTAATTATGAGATTAAAGAATGGAATGAGTCAAATTTCGATTTAAATGAAAATGATTATTGCCGTGAAGCTTATGAAGCTAAAAAATGGGCATTTGTTGCAGATTATGCGCGATTAAAAGTGCTTGAAAAATATGGCGGCATTTATATGGATACAGATGTTGAATTAATTAAATCTGTAGATACACTTTTACACTATAATGCCTTTATGTGTTTTGAAGAAGAAAATTCTATTTCTATAGGTACTCTTGGCGTAGAGAAAAATTCACAGTTAATTAAAGATTTTCTTAGTGAATATACAAATCGACATTTTAAAAAGAATGATGGTACCTTTGATATGATAACTAATTTAAAAATTCTTACTCCAATTTTAGTACAGAAATATGGATTAACGTTAAATGGAGAAAAACAGATATTGAATCCTGATATTTTGATTCTTCCAATGGAAAGTTTTATAGCTAAAGATTTTCTTACTGGATGGATTGTTGCTGATGATACTACCTACGCAATTCACCATTATGAAGCTAGTTGGTATTCTGAAGAGGAACGTCAATATATGCAACAGCATCAGTATTATGCAAGACTTTACATGAAGAAAATGAAGTTTATAGTAGGGAAATTAGCTTCTTTAAAAGTTTGTTATGATTTTTATGGGATAAGAGGAATTATTAATAAAATTTTAAAATACGTATAAATTTGTATTGGCTTGTAGCAGAGAAAAATATTGTAATATCATCACTATGTGATTAGTGCTGTTTTTTTGAAAGGAATTAACAGAAATGATAAGTTTGAGAAGAAATGATAGTGCAGAATGGACAGATAAATGGGTTTATTTTTATCAGAAACATGAAGATGCATATAATGTTCCTGGTTTAGAAGAACTTCAAAAAAAACTTCATACTGGTAAAAATTGTCCTCGGGTAATTGGCAAAAATGAGTATTATGAAGTTCTTAGGGATGAAGAAGTTATAGGAGAATTGCACATTAGCGTTGGTGATTCTGACAAAGAATTAGTGTTAGGCATACTTGATGAATTTTCGAATCATGGATATGGGGCAGAAGCTATTCAATATTATTTGCAACATTTTTTGGATTCAGATATTAAAGTACGAGTGGAAGTTGATAATCCACTTCGTAACCGCATTATAAGAATGTTAAGACGCATAGGATTTACACAGAACGGAGTTTCTCCGTTGGTGTACACTTATAAAAAGTAGGTTATGAAGTTATCCTCATTTTCGAATTAGGAAGGAATAGAAGAAAAATTAGATGTATTTTCTATAATCAATTATTGAGGACGATGGAGAATTGGAGGACTTAGTTAGTTATGAAAATACAGATTAAGATTCAATCTGCAACGCGCTGGTCGTATTTTCAATGGTTTTTACTAGGCTTTTATTGGCTGCAGAATGAAGGAAAAATCAAGGTGAATATTGATGTTCCTTTTTTGCAGAAAATAGGGCTTTGGAACCATAATAATTTTTTGAGCAGATGCGGCAATCGTATTTTGCAAAGTATTTATGGCGATAAGCCGCTTTTATTGGGAGAGGCTATTTTCGATGATAAGGTAGTAAAGTTTGCAATCGACTCATCGGATGCGCCGTTCCTTTTTGATCGACAGGCTTTAAAGGCCGTTGATGTCTATTTCAAGATGCAGTGCCCGAAAGAGTTTCCTGCAGAAGGCTTTCACTTAGCTGATGATGTGATTATTCCCTGGACCGATTATGCTTTTGCTCATGGAAAGCCGGATGAATATGTTGGTAAAACACCAAAAGGCAAGCGAAAAGATTTTGTAGATTTTGAAAAATATATTCCTAAGATTCATCCCTTGATGATTGGCCCCAGACGATTGGCACCGGGTAATGATTTTTATCAATTGCGGAAGGGCTATGAAAATATTATCCAGTCGAAGCGGCTGAAGAAGGATAAAGAGGTCATGTGCTATTTTGGTAATGCCAAGGGGCCGGGCCGGAGCGAAGGGGTTACGCTCGATACGATTGATTATGACTGGGAAAAGGACATTATGGGCTTGTATCCAATGTTGAATCATCCCAATGAAAAACGGGCGGTCATGCGAGATATTATTCAGAAACTGCCGAATTCCGATGCCCGGATTATCAATGATGGCAATTCTGATGCAGGGAGTGCGAATCATCCCGAGTTAGTTGTACCGTTGAAAGATTTCGGCGCTTATGTGGCTCAGTTCAAATATAATGTCAATGTTTCTGGTTATCGTATGAGCATACCCAACCGTTTTATTGACAGCTTTTCTGTAGGTACCTCGATCATTACCGATGATTTGAAAATCAAATGGTATCAGCCCTTTGCACCGGAAGAAGTCATTGAAATCGGCCAGATGGGGTATGAACCGATGGAACGTGTGGATTGGCAGCAGGTAGAAGGGAAAATGAAAACGCTGCCGGAGCAGCATCCTGACGTCGTGGAAGAATTGTTCAATAAGAAATGGCGGCCTGATGTGGTCGCACAATATATGTTGGATACGCTGATGAGTGCAAAAGGATAAAGGGTGGATAATTGTGAACGTCTTGTTGATTCCGAGTGCCGTATTGATGCCTCAGGAAATGCGGAAAAGCTTTGGTGATTTACCTACTTGTTTGTTTCCGTTGGGCGGAGAAGATATGCTGACGATGCTTTGCCGCAAATATGAAAAGGCTGTTGACCGGATTTATGTTGTTACCTATGAGCGGCACGAATGGGTCGAACGATATATCAACATGAAGAAACTTCCGGTGCAGACCATTTGCCTGGATCATTTAGATAATTTAGGCTATACCATCGAATACGGGTTGGATGCGGTGCTGCGGGAAGTACCTGAAGCAGACTACGTATATATCAACTTCGCCGATTCTTTCTTAGAAGACGAGCTGCCGCCGACTTCCCAAGACTTCGTATACTATGCGGAACAGGATATGGATGAATCTTGGACTTGGTTCAAGGAAGCGCAGGGCAGGATTACAGAGATTTTCGATAAAGGTGATTTCAAGGCTGGGAAAGTTCCGGATAAAGACTTCCAAAAGTTGTTTGTCGGCGTCTTTGGCATCTCGGATGCCAAGGCTTTCGCTGCGCAGCTGCACCAGGCGGTGAAAGATACGACGATTGACAGTTTCTATAGTGCCCTGTGGGCCTATAGCCAAGCGCATCGTTTTGATTTCTTAGAATCCCTTAGCTGGTTCGATGTAGGGCATAATGAAAATTATATCAAGGCCAAGACGAAAGTCGCCGCACGTGCTTTTAATTCTATCAAGATTGATGAAGAACGCGGGATTTTGACCAAGACCAGTGAAAATAAAGAGAAGCTGATTCAGGAAATACGTTGGTATTTACGGATGCCGGCGCCGCTGCAGTATCTTGTACCCCGTATTTATGATTATTCTTTAGATTTTTCCTCACCTTATGTATCGATGGAATATTATGGCTATCATACGCTGCATGAAAGTTTGATTTATGGTGATTTATGCTTGGGGGATTGGAAGAATATTTTTAAGAAACTCTTATTCATTCTCAAAGATATGCAGACCTTCCGTGTTGCTGGGCGCCATCAGGAAATAAAGGCGGCCGTTTGGGATATGTACTGGGAAAAGACGAAGCAGCGGCTGGCGAAGCTGCAGCAGCAAAAAGAGTTTGCTGATTTCTTTACGCAGCCTATTCTCGTTAATGGGGAAACATATCCGTCCATAAACGAAATCCTTGCGGTGCTGCCTCAGTATATCCGCAGCTTGCTGGTAAAAGACGCAGCAGATTATTTTACGATCATCCACGGCGACCTCTGTTTTACCAATATTTTAGTAGAAGACAGCTATAACTTCATGCGCATCATTGATCCGCGCGGCAAATTCGGTTCTTTTGATATTTATGGTGATTCACGCTATGAGTTGGCGAAAATCATGCACTCCCTTGAAGGTCATTATGATTATATTATTGAAGACCGCTTTGAGGTAAAAGCAGAGGGAAGCAGCATTGCTTACCAACTCCATTTAGGGAATTCTACGGCTTTGGAAGCCTTCCAGGAAGTCTTTGCAGATCAAATGAAAGATATCAGGGCGATTCGTTTAATTGAAGCGACACTGTTTTTGAGCATGATTCCTCTGCATAATGATTATATAAACCGGCAGTATATGATGTTGGCGACAGGCGTGCAGCTGTTTCAGCAGGTAGTGAAAGAAGGATAGAATATGGCAGAAGAAAAGGATTTCAATGGGCTTACCTTTATTTTCGATGTAGACGGGACTATTTGCCCGATAAAAAAAGCAGATGAAAAATACGAGGATTTAATTCCCTATGAAGACGTAGTCCGCAAAATTCAGTACTATCATCAGCATGGCGCGCGTATCGTCATACATACGTCCCGCAATATGCGGACGTATCAGGGAAATATCGGCCTGATTAATGCGAACACGGCGAAAGTCATGTTGAAGTGGCTGGATAAATGGGATATCCCTTATGATGAAATTATTTACGGCAAACCCTGGCCAGGGAAAGAAGGCTTTTATGTCGACGACCGGGCTGTCCGGCCGGACGAATTCTTGAAACACACGCCGGAAGAATTGAAGGAAATTTGCGTGAAATCGAGGGGATAAGATGAACATTGTCATTACGATGGGCGGCTTGGGCAGCCGGTTCCGCAAAGCGGGATACACGGTACCCAAATATGAAATAGAAGTAAACGGCAAGACACTTTTTGATTGGTCCATGCTGAGCCTGACGGCTTTTTTCAAGGAAAAATTCTTTTTCATCGTTCGGAAAGAAGATAAAGCCAGCGATTTTATTAAGGAACACTGCCGTCTGCTGGGAATTGAAGCAGAAATCTATGAAATCGATCATTTGACCCAGGGACAGGCAGAAACGGCTGTCTTGATTGCGGACCGCTGGAAGAAGAACGAAGGCCTTTTCATTTATAATATCGATACCTACGTCGAAGCCTACGCAATGAAGCCTGAAGACATTTCAGGAGACGGCTTTATCCCTTGCTTTACCGCTGCCGGAGACCACTGGAGCTTCGTTCGCTTGGATGATGAAGGAAAAGCCATAGAAGTCAGAGAAAAAAAGCGCATTTCCAATCATTGCTCCATCGGTGCCTACTATTTCTCCAGCGCTGCCTTATATGAAAAAATATATGACGAATTCTATCGCAAGAATCACTACTTGGAAAAAGGCGAACAATACATCGCACCTATGTATAATTACATGATCCAACAAGGCTACGATGTCCGGATTCAGGATATACCAAAAGAAAAAGTCCATGTATTGGGGACGCCGGAAGAAGTGGAAATGTTTAAAGATAATGCACAGAGGATATGAATAATGGGAACTTTTAAGGTGAAGTCAAAATATTACATATATGGATTAGTGCTGGGAACTGTATTCGCAGTTCTTTGTCAGGCGATTTTTATCGAAATTTCTTGCCTTGATTTAAAGAGATTCCTTAGTGCTACTATTATTGATATGGCCTTTTTTGCAGCCTTTTTTGCTGTACGTTTTCTCTACATTCAGCGTGCTCAATGGAAAAAACTATTACGGCGGTATTTTCAGCAACAAGCTTATTGTATTATTTTTTTGACGGGATTTTTGATAGCTATTGGATTTTATAAAGTAATTCTTGCTCCTTATATGGCAGAAATCGATTTTTCGAAATGGGGGGAGATTTTTCAGTATGTGTTTTTAGCTATTTCAGGTGGTCTTGCAGTAACTTTTGCCACTGTTAAAGACACCGTTTCAGATTCAACAGGAGAAAAGATTGACTCGGACTATTTAATGGATCGAGAAATAAATGATTTTAATGATGATAAATTTTTTGAAGCACAAGTTAAACGGTTTGTTAATGAATTAGAAACATATTCTAGTCCGGTCGTTTTTGGTATTGAAGGTCCATGGGGAATCGGCAAGAGTTCATTTGCCAATCTGTGCTGTGAAGAACTTGAAAATAATCTAAGTAATAACCTCGTTATTTATAAGTTTAATCCATTGAACTACGACGATACAGATAAGGTTTTAAAAAATTTCTATACAGGACTGATTGCGGCTATTAAGAAAAAATATTTTGAGCCAGAAGTGGAAGCACTGTTAGAAAGTTATATGGAAAAAGTAATATCAGCATTATCTGAACAGTCGATTCAGTTCATTAAAATTAAAATTACCAAACCTACTACAGGGACGGAACAGATAATGAAAAGACTGGAAAAATCACTGGCTAATTTGGATTATCAGATTTTTATCGTTATTGACGATTTGGATCGCCTTGATTTTGCAACTGTCAAAAAAATATTTTTTATGATGCGCAATGTATTTCCTTTTCCAAATCTGAAGTTTATCGTTTGCTATGATTTTGAGGCACTTACTCAATCCGTAAAAATGAGTGGTTATGCTTCAAAGAATGCAGAGTTTTGGTTAGAGAATTTTATTAATAAATATATTAATCGTACCTATCGGATTTATTGGAAAAATGAACAAGTGATTCAATTTGTGGATGACCTTGCAGAAGACCTTTTAAACAGGGGGTATATAAGAAGTCTAGATTTATGGAAAATTTGTAAACAGGCAGTTTATAAAATTTGTAAAGGTAAGAAGTTTTCAAAGTATAAAAATTTTTTGGGAACGCCAAGACAGATAAAAATGCTTTTTCAGCAATTAATCCGCATTTCAAATACCCAACAATATCAAAATGCTGAATATGTTTTCAGTGGTTTAGATATTGTCCATTTACTTTTAATTTATATGTATTACCCAAGTACTTTTCGAAAAATATACGATATGGAGACAAGGGGAATATCAGGAATATATTCTTATTCATATACAAAAGGTACCATAGATACGCATTTAAAGCAGCTAGAGAAAGTAGTCAAAACGTTATCTTGTGGAGAACAAATATTATTTAAGCCATTATTTATGGACAAGTCAATTCTAAGTCATCCTAGAGATAATTATTTCAGAGCTTGTTTTAATGAGAAAAAAGATATCCTGGCTAGGTTTAAAGAAGGAGCTTTATCACGGTATCTTCATTTAATTACGTTGTCAGAAGTGCCAAAAGAAGATAACAATTATCATACGTATATGGACATTTTTAGAAATGAAATATTGGCATGTAATGATGCTAATGATGTTGAAGAAATTTTTTCTCGTCATTTAGATGTTGAGGAAAATTTGTGGTCAATAATTGCTTATTATTTAGATGATCGAAGTTTTTCTGATAAAATTACTAGTCAGTTATTACAATCCTTAATTCAATTTGCTATGAAACGACTTCCGAAATATAAATTAGAGATAGAAGGCCTTAATGTTCATATTAAATTGATTATTTATATTAGAATGTTTTTAATTCAATTAGCACAGAAAAATGGCAATCAAGCCGTAGATGCTCTTTTTGAAGAATCTGGGATATTATATCAATTTTTATACCAAGATTTAAAGGCTGTCTCCTTGATTCATATCTTTGACGTCTTATATTTTAGAGAAATCATTGATGTTCGTGCTGAATGCAATGATGTATTACCACTGAATGATGCTTTGATTCATGCTGCTGAACCAATACGTCCCATAGATGGAATGAATATGGATGAAATGTCAAAAATTGAATTACGGATGATTTCTCAGTGCATCTATCATTTCTTTATAACAACTTTTAATGATAAGAATTTGTGGGATGAATTTAATAATCTTCCATTAGATGCTGTATTTGAATTTAATTCAGATATATCTCGAGAAAGACGAGTGTTTGAACATCGAAAAGCGTTGTTTGACTTAAAAAAATTTATTTTATACCAGATTGGGAATAAAGAAAATGGGTTAGCTGGATATGATTTGAAAGGAAATAAGGATGCTTCTGGGATACATAACGATTTTATTCGATATCTAATTAATTGTTGTTTTAATATTAATAAAGACGATAATGCATACTTTTATTTTGTTGAGTTTATGCTTATCAGTATTATGAATACTGATGAATCCTTACTCGAAAAGTTTAAACGTAATCAATCAATTGACTCTTCTTCTTTTGATAAACTAGTATCTGCACTATTTTCTATAATGACTCAAGATGATTTAGTAGACTATTGGCAAAACAATAGAGAAAAATTTTTAAATAGCACTGTCTTTTATGAGAAAAAGTTTTATGTTAATCAATCTATTATTTTAGATGCAGTGAATGTAAAGAATATTATTAGCAGACTTTTGGAGTCTTGTATATATAATAAAAAGGAGAAAGAATTGATGAATAAAAAAAGTTTTGATGAATAGAATTTTAATTGTATATTTAAAAATGTATACAAAAATTACAATATATAGGAAAGCATGAAAATATGGGAAAATATAGATACTTAGCAAAAAATATAGGTTTATTGGCATTGAGCAATTTTGCTACCAAGATACTGAGCTTTTTCTTGGTGCCATTGTATACGGCTGTTTTGTCGACGACTGACTACGGTATATATGACTTATTTTATACGACTGTCGGCGTCTTATTGCCCATCTTGACGCTTAATATTCAAGAAGGCGTTTTGCGTTATGCCTTGGATAAAGAGTTCGATAAGGATGCGGTTGTCACCGTTGGCTTTCGCTACCTTTTGATTGGGACACTGATTGTAAGTGCCGGGCTGCTCGTCAATTATGTCTTTTCGATTAATGCCCTTTTAGTGCAATATGGAATTTATTTTTGGCTGATTTTTGTAGTGCAGGCGCTATCGGGAATGGTTACGTTTTATACGCGTGGTATTGGCCGTATCAGTGATTTGTCGATCACCAGTGTCATCACATCTGCTGTCACTATTACGTTGAACATCGTCTTCTTACTTGTTTTTGAATGGGGGTTGATTGGCTACTTCCTGGCAAATATTTTGGGTCCTCTGGCACAGTGCGTCTATTTGATTTTTCGCGGGCAGATGCTGCAGCGGACCCATTGGCTAAAACCGTATTCGGCAGAATCCCGATTATTGGTGGTATATTCACTGCCGCTGATTGCCAATAGTTTGGCTTGGTGGGTGAACAATTCATCGGATCGCTATATCGTTATTTTCTTTTGCGGCATCGCTGCAAATGGCATCTATTCCGTGGCTTCGAAAATCCCCTCGATTCTGGCTGTCTTTCAGTCCATATTCAGCCAGGCATGGACGTTGTCTGCTGTTCAGGATTTTGACCCGGAAGATTCACAAGGCTTTTTTGCCAATACGTACAAGGGCTATAACTGCCTGATGACCATCATTTGTTCTGCTTTGATTGTTTTAGACAAGCCGCTGGCACATTTCCTCTATGCAAAAGACTTTTATACGGCTTGGCAATATGTACCATGGCTGACGATTGCCATTTTATTTGGTTCCATGGCCGGGTATATTGGCGGCATTTTTGTTGCCGTCAAGAATTCTAAAATATTTGCTTCTTCGACACTGGTGGGGGCGGCCATCAATGTAATTTTAAACCTTTTAATCGTACCGATTATGGGGCCGTTGGGAGCGGCTGTTTCGACGACCGTGTGCTATGTAGCTGTTTGGATTATTCGCTTGATCCAGTCTCGGGAATACATCAAGATGCGCATCAATTTAGCACGTGATGTGAGCAGCTATATCGTACTCGGCATCCAGGCTACGGGGATTTTGCTCATTCACGACACTTGGCCGTTGATTTTATTTTTAACAGGGACTTTTATGTTGGTCTTGGTGCTGTATATTCCGGATATGAAACTTGTCATTGATCGAATCCGACATAGATAAATGGAGATGGAAAGATGGATATGAAGACAATATTGCAAAAAGTAAAGCAGAAGGGCGTACGTGGGACCTGTCGGGCTGTCGTTAGGCGAGTATTAGCCGTTCCTAATAAGGCGTTCCTTTGGTGGTATCAACGACATTGCCCCATCCAACAAAATTTGATTTTACTCGAAAGCGATGGGGACTTAATGGACAATGGCTACGCACTCTTTGATTATATGAGCCGGCAGGGCTATTTGAAGAAATATCATGTCATCTGGATGGTAAGCGACGTCGAAAAGGCATCGAAGCATCAATTTCCCAATACAGAGTATCTGCCTAAATTCCCACAATATTTCAATCGCAGATGGGCTAAAGCATTAGCGACTTGTCATTGGTGTATTTTTGATCATGCCAATGTTTTAGCTAACATAAATAAGAGAAAAGAACAGAAAATCGTATATCTTTCACACGGTGTAGGGTATAAAACGACAAAAGTAAATGAACTTAAACAAAGTGATTTAAAGTCTCGCGATGATTTCATTACAGTACCGGGGGAATTGGGAAGAATTTGCCTATCTAATTTTACTGGCGAACCTATTGAGAAGACGATTGTTACAGGTTATCCCCGCAATGATTATTTTTTCCAAGAAAACAAAGATGTCCAAAAGAAAATCCAGCAATGCTGGCAATTCCTGCAATACAGCAAAGTTATTCTCTGGATGCCGACATTCAAACAGTCGGATGTGGATATTCTTTCAGAGGACTATATCCATAATGAAACGGGTTTATCTCTATTTAATCATATGGAAGATTTAGAAAGTTTTTCAGCTTTCTTGAAAGAAAAAAACATATTGTTGGTTTTGAAACTCCACCCCTATCAGGCTGAATTACCGGTATTCCAAAGACATTATGATAATATCCTTGTTCTTCGCAATAAGGATTTGGAAGCGGAGGATTTGCAGCTTTATCAGGTAATACCTCATTCTGATGCCCTTATTACAGATTATTCTTCTATTGCTACCGATTATTTACTGCTAGATAAACCTATCATTTTTACCTTAGATGATTATGAAGAATATGCCGCGTCACGAGGCGCATTTTTCCCTGAAAATGCCAAGGATTATATGAAAGGATATCACATATATAATGTGGATGATTTGGAAAAGGCCCTTCGTGATATAGCTATGGGTAAAGATATTTATAAAAAAGAAAGAGAAAAAATCTTTCCTGAGTATCATACATACAAAGATGGCGATTCTGCACGACGAGTTTTGGATGCAATCGGAATTAAATAAGCGAAAGGATGGATAAAATGAATTATGCAGTTGTTATTGCCGGTGGATCCGGTCATCGAATGGGGCAGGACATCCCCAAACAGTTTATCAATGTCTACGATAAACCAGTATTGATTTACACTTTGGAAGGCTTTCAGCGTCATCCGCAGATTGATGCAATTGTAGTCGTCTGCATCGATGGCTGGGAAAATGTTGTCTGGGCCTATGCGAAGCAGTTCAACATTACGAAATTGAAGTGGATTGTGCCTGGCGGCAAAAGCGGGCAGGAGTCGATTCGCAATGGTGTCTATGCCTTGGAAGGGATTGCCAAGCCAGATGATATTGTTGTCATTCATGATGGGGTCCGGCCGTTAGTCGATGAAGCTGTTCTGACAGATGTTCTGTTGGTAGCTCATAAATATGGCAATGCCGTTACTTCTATGCCGTATAATGAACAGATTTTTGTTGTCGATAAAGAGGATGAAACGACGACCCGGCAATATATTCCGCGTGAAACTTTGCGACGCGTATCTACGCCGCAGGCATATCGGTTTGACTTGCTGGATTCAAAATATCATGAAGCCTTTGAAAAAGAAATTGGCATCTACGGTTCTTCATATACGAACACGATGATGGTAGAATTAGGCGTAACTTTACATTTTGCAGCTGGGTCGGACCGAAATATCAAGTTGACGACAAAGGATAACTTGGAAATGTTCAAGGCCTATTTGAAGCTGGATAAAGATAATTGGTTAAAGTAAGGCGGTGAAGATGATGAAGGTCTATGAAAATCCGTTGTTTCAGGAAGATGTTGCTCGTGTCGCTGTATTGGATTTACCGTGGCAGCAGCTGCAGGATAAATCAATACTCATTTCAGGGGCTACGGGCCTGATTGGTTCGTTTTTAGTGGATGTCATCATGAAACGCAATGCAGCGTATGGTATGAACTGCAGCGTTTATGCTTTAGGCCGCAATAAAGACAAGGCCAAGGAACGTTTTGCAGATTTCTTAGGCGGCAAATGGCTGCAGTTCGTTCAGTATGATATCAATGAACCTTTACGAGATGATGATTTTGCAGCAGTCGATTATGCCGTACATCTTGCCAGCAACACGCACCCGGTTGCCTATGCTACGGATCCTATCGGCACGATTACGACGAATATCATCGGTGTCAAAAATATGTTGGATTTTTGTATGAAACATCATGTCCAACGGTTTGCCTTTGCGTCTTCCAATGAAATTTACGGCGAAAACCGCGGCGATGTAGAAAAATTTGAAGAAGATTATTGCGGCTACATCGACTGCAACACTATGCGTGCGGGTTATCCCGAAAGTAAACGCTGCGGCGAAGCACTCTGCCAGGCCTATATCAAACAAGCCGGCCTCGATGTCGTCATTCCGCGCTTTACAAGATCCTATGGCCCGACGATGCTGATGAGCGACACGAAAGCTATCAGCCAGTTCATCCGCAAAGCGATTGCTGGAGAAGATATTATCTTGAAAAGTGAAGGCAAGCAGTATTATTCCTATACCTACGTTGCCGATGCCGTCTCTGGTTTATTGACTATTTTACTGAAAGGCAAGAATGGTGAAGCCTACAATATCGCTGACGATTCTTCGGATATTCGCTTAAAAGACTTAGCAGGAATCCTGGCAGATATATCGGGCAAAAAAGTCGTATTTGAACTTCCAGACGCCGTAGAAAAAGCAGGCTACAGTAAAGCAACAAAAGCCCGGTTAGATGGAAACAAAATCAAACAGTTAGGGTGGAAACCGTTGTATAATATAAGACAAGGATTGGAAAGAACCGTGGAAATTTTGAATGCTATAGATGGTTGAAGGCAGTACTGCTTGCAACTTATACTTTCAAAACTCTGAATACTCAAAATGAATGGAACGGATAACTTGATTAGCCTTGCCTGAATAGCGTTGGAAAAGTAGGATTTTCGCAGTATAATGAAATTAATATGATGTTGTTGTCTATCGTCTACAGGAGAGTGATTCGTATGTATAGTTGGAAAAGCATTGCGGATTGGATTTTGGAAAATATTGATGATGTGACAGACAAGAAATTGCAAAAATTAATGTATTTTGCGTATGCTTGGTATTTGGTTTTCTTTAATGAATCTGGCGATGAAATAGACAATCGTTTGTTTGAAGGACAGTTTGAAGCTTGGGTTCATGGGCCAGTTTTACCGGAATTATACCGTGAAGTAAAAAGATTTCATGGAAATAAAATCGGAGCAGATTATTTTGAATCTAATCGCGAAGATAATTTTAATCCAGAGGTTTTAGATTTATTAAAACAAGTAAAAGATGTATATGGGAAGTATGATGGTAATGAATTGGAAAGTATTACACATCAAGAAGATCCTTGGATTGACGCACGTGAAGGATGCAGAAGTAATGAAATTTGCAAAAATCAAATTTCAGATAAAGCGATGTTCGATTATTATGTGAGAAGACTTGATAATGAATGAGCAAAAACAAAATCAGGAAAGGTCATATTAAAAATAATATTCGACCTAAAAATGAGGTTAAAAATTCTACAAAACCACTTAAATCAGTAGATAAAAGGATGATTTTTGACATCTCATTTAAGGGATTATTTTATTTTATTGATTGCAGTGATTTTACAAATGAACTTGAAAATGAAGGTCAATTTAGCCAGAAATTTTCTGAATTCATTGAATTTATTCATAAAGTAGATAATAAGGATTTTTATAAGGAACTAATTCAAGATAGGGGAATGAAACATTGTCATCAAGTAACTGCAAAACACGATGTTATTAAAAAATATTTTATAAAATCCTTGGAAACACCTATATCTAATATTCAAGAGCGAGAGCTGTATTGGGACCAGTTGGTAGGAGATGAAGTTTTATATCAGATTGGGTATGAAAAAAGCTTTCGGTGTGTTGGTATTTATAATGAAACTCGCAATATATTTCAAATTTTATTATTTGATTGGCATCACTTGCTTTTTCCAGATAAACGAAAGAATCGTATTAATCCCCATAAGGCATCATATAGTTTGATGAAAAAAATAGTTAGGAGATGACGGATTTGGACTATTATAATGAAAATATATTTTCAGATAAAGATGATGAACGTAATGAGGAATCATTAGAAGAAGATTTAAATTTAGATTTAAATAAATTTAATCAAGCTGTTATTTGGAGTACAGACTGGACAACGGAAACTATATTTAATCAATTGAAGAAAGGGAACATTGATTTAAATCCGAGTTTTCAGAGAAGAGATGCTTGGAATGATAAAAATAAAAGTAAACTTATAGAATCATTGATGTTAGGACTGCCAGTACCGCCTATTATTTTAGCGGAAAACAAAAGGAAGAGAAATTCATATATTGTAATTGATGGAAAACAACGGTTATTGAGTATTAGAAGATTTTATGTACCTAAAGTTTGTCAAACAGATATTGATCCTGAAGGCTTTAAGGTGCTCAAGTTAACTGGACTTGAAATTTTAAAAAAATTTAATGGATGTAGGTATGACTACGAAAGTGAAAATTTTCAAGAATTTATTAATTCTTTAGATAATCAACCCATCCGTACTATTGTAATCAGAAATTGGCCTGATGAATCTTTCTTATATACGGTATTTTTGAGATTGAATACAACAAGCAAAACGTTATCGCCTCAAGAATTAAGACAGTCTTTAAAGCCGGGGCCTTTTTTGAATTATTTGGATTTAGCTACATCAGAAAGCAAGGTTATTCAGAGAATGCTGCATAATTCTGGTCCGGATAAAAGGATGAAAGATGTAGAATTGACATTGCGCTTCTTTGCTTTTCGATATTTTATAAAAGAATATACCGGTAATTTAAAATTATTTTTGGATATTACATGCGATAAAATGAATAAAGACTGGGACGTAAACGAAGGACGATATAAAGAAGATTTTCATCAAATGGAACAAGCAATTTTATTTTCATTCAATATTGTTGATGCGAATAATCCCTTTGTTAGGTTGGAGACGGGTAGAACAGGGAAAAGATTTAATCGAAGTATATTTGAACTTTTCACGTATTATTTTTCTGATGAATCAATACAAAAATTAGTGAAAGATAATAAAGAAAGGTTTAAGGAAAAATTATATGAATTAAATAATAATACGGAGTTCATTGCAGCTACTAGTGATACTACTAAAAAAATCAGTAATGTAGTAAAAAGATTTTGTTTATTTGCAGATTTATTGCAATCGCTTTCAGCTGATGCCAATATTAAAATTGCACGGTTTAAAGAAAATGCGGAAGGCAGAATTGATGTAATATGAGCCAGTCCAGAGAATATTCTCGTTTAGCGAAAAGGATAAAAAGATTAGAGAAGAAATATGATTTTAAAGAAAGAATCACAGGGCCAACTCGTGATCAAGTCGATGATCTTCGTGCTTTTGAATTGCTTTGCCATGCTGAATTAGAAGTGTATTTTGAAAAAAAGGCATTGAAGGTATTGGAAAGGGCTAAGAAAAAATGGGAATCCCAACATTGTGCTAACTATAATTTAGCTTGTTTATTTTTATACGCTGGAGCTATTAAAAATCAAAATACCCCAATATCAACTATGGTGGGAAAAGTCATTGCTGATTATTGTCAAAAAGTTGACCGTAACAATGGAATAAAACAAGATAATATAAAAAGTTTATATAGACCTTTAGGCTTTAAAATGGATGATTTTGATAGCATTTTGATGAACAATTTAGATCAGTTAGGAAGTCAGCGTGGCGCATTTGCTCATCAATCATTTAAGACTATAGAAATTACGTCCAAAAATGATATTTTCAAAAAAATCGATGATATTGTCGAAGAAATAAAAGATTTTGAAAGGGTGCTATATGAGAAAATGAATGGAGATATATAATAAACATAGTATAAGCAAGCTTTTTAGGGGGGCAGGTATGTCTTGGTTTAACATATTCAATTTTATTGAAAATATTAGGGATGCTTATCCGTGGATTTTGTCAACTATTAGTGGGGCATTTGGCGGATTATTATCGATAGGTGTAATTTATATAAAAGACAAAAAACTTTTAGCCTATAAGGCGAGACAAGAACGGCATAATTTAGCAAGTGCTCTCTATACAGAATTAACTACTTTTTTTCAAATCTATGACCATCAGCCATTAAGTCAAGATATTCCCCGAGAAGGAAGTGCTTCGTCTTTTCTTGCTTTTCAAAACAATTATTTTGTTATATATGACAATAATGCCGGAAAGTTAGGACTATTTGATAATGATACCTCAAAGAATATTGAAGAACTGTATTTATATTTAAAAGCTTTGGTTGATATCTCGACAGAAACTGCACATAGATGGAATTATTATGCAGCTTTTTCTCGAACACACTTGAATCAATGTTTTCAAAATGAACGTGAAAATAGATTGCTTGATTTTCGAAATATATATATATAGTGGCGTTAAGCTATCAGAATATAGTATTAGGAAAAAGAGAAGAAGTTTTAAATTCTCTGAGCGGTTATATGAATGAGTAAAATGGGTTGAGCATATTCGCTTGCTCTATTATAAAAGCTAACAGGAGAGCTGAAGTGAAAAAACTGGAACTGAAACCTTCGGAAGAAAATCTTATCACCACACTTAAAGACGATGTTTTAGGGCGTAATCGTCAAATAAGTATTTTCCTTGATTTATTGAATCACATCGATGACGCCTGCACCATTGCTGTCGATGGCAGATGGGGCTGTGGAAAAACTTTTTTCGTCAAACAGACAAAGCTTATCTTAGATGCATTCAACCCTGCTTCAGATGTGGCTGATGCAACCCGGGAAGCCGTCAAAGAAGCTTTTAAAGGCTGGGTTTATATGGATGGTGAAAACTGTGAGCTGCAGCCGCAGTTTACTGTTTATTATGATGCCTGGGAAAATGACAATAATATTGATCCCATGGCCTCTTTGATTTATAGCATCAGTCAGGTGAATGAATCATATTCCTATTTTGATGAAGTGAATTGTGAAAAGATAAAAGATGCTGCATGCAACCTAATAAAGACGATAAGTATACTGAATTTTGGAGCTTCATTGTCCTTTGATAAGTTAGCGAAAATTTTTGAAACTTCAAATCCCTTGGAAATACAAAAGAAAGGACATGAACTACGTCAAAAGACAAAGGATTTCTTGGATAGTATTTTTGCAGAACGGGGAAATCGATGTGTCATTTTTATTGATGAGTTGGACCGGTGCCGCCCAGATTTTGCAGTGCAGTTGTTGGAACGGATTAAGCATTATTTTGATAATGAACACATCACCTTTGTCTTTTCAGTCAATACAGAAGAATTGATGAATACCGTTAATCGGTATTACGGGGAAAAGTTTGATTCCGGACGCTACCTGAATCGATTTTTTGATTTAAAGACCAGGTTGTCAGTTGTCAATGTTGGGCCGTATTTAGAAAAGTGTTGTGAAGTAACGGATTATGACGCAATCGGACAGTGCGCTAAAGTTATTATTTCGTTATTTCATTTTGAATTGAGAGAAATGAATCGACTTATAACTGTGTGCAATATATTTAAAAAGAAATTAGATGTTTTTCACAAGAGGATGTTTCCTTGTGATCGAAAAACATTAGAAATAGGAATTTGCTGTATTGTTCCGCTTATGATTGGATTAAGTATAAAAAATCCTCAGGAATATACGACTTTTACTCAAGGGAAGAATGAGAAGTTGCTGGTTGATATGATTAGATACTTAGATTGGTCATATCTTTATGAAACACTAGGGTATAATTCTTCTTCTGCAGGTAATACTCCCGATAGCGATGCTGGAGAACGTATAAAGCAGCTTTACCATGCCCTGTTTGATTTAGAAAATAAAAATGAAAATATATCTATAGGTGAATTGAGAATAGATAAAATAGTAAGGCAGGAAATTTTTAATGTTGCCTCACTCCTATCAAATTTTTCCGATTTTTCATAGAAGCGGATTAGATGTGAATTGGGCTCGCTGGCGCACCGCTGTGGCTCGGACTCAGATGCGGCTGCGCCGCGACAGATTCATGATGATATTACGACCATTCGTCGTCCGTCATAAATTCTGTGATGATGTCATCATTCTGGGCGGGTCGCCCGCTACGGCTGTCCATTTCAGCAGCCGTCCTGCCACTCCTTGCAGTCGTGACCTGACGGGCTGAAAGGGCACGCGGCAACCCCTACGAAATCGCAGACAGGCGATTGATTTGAGTTGCCCTATACCTTCAGCTTTATCTTCTTCGGCGTCATCAGCATCAGCGCCACCTACATCGGCCTCGCCTATTTCCATCTCGGACTTTGGGGGCTGATTCTTATCCCTCTGGCCGTCCAGTCTATCTACAACAACTGGAAATGGAACCAGGTCGTCAACCGCTATCTGCACACGACGGAAATCAAACTCATGCGCCAGGGCACGGCAGAACTGATGCGGATTGTGGGGAAGCGGATTTTTGGGTAAAAGATAGTTTGTGGTTTGTAGTTTGTAGTTTGTAGTAAAACCGTTGCGATTCGGGCTCGCTGGCGCATCGCGGCAGCTCGGACTCAGAATGTTCGATGCTTGATAAAAATAACCGCTTCGTTTTGGGGACGTTAGCGGTTATTTTGGTGTTTTCTGTTATGCTGCTGAATGGTAATTTAGGATAAGAATTTTGCTAGTAATTTGTTCCGCTTTATCAAGAATTTGGTCAATACATTCTACAACAGAAGCAGAAAAAAATTCTTCTCCGCATTGGGTGCATTTTTTACAAGGTACATTCTCGATAATTACATAGCCAGAAGAGACTTGGGCAAAATAAGTTGTTGTCGCATCGACCATTGTGTCAGATTTACAAGTCAGGCATTTCATAATATCACCCCTTTTTTCGCATCGTATATGTTTCATCCCAGTTTTTATGGTCTGGAAAATAAGCAGTTATGATTCTAGAAGCGCCGCCTTCATCGCTCATTACCACATGGAAGGGAATTCCCTTCAAAGATAATCCACAAATTAAGCAGCTTGGGAAAGGAAAATCATCTTCATATTGTTCGATAATCGTTCCGGTAAACAAGGCATTTTTTATATCCCGCATTTGAATACCTCGTTCCCTAAATCGTCTGGTAGAATGTTGAGTCGTAAAGACGGCATCTATAGTATAATAAGTGCGTAGGGTATCGATGTTGATCAAAAGAATCCTCCTTTGCGTTGTTTCACGTTATATTATAATGTATTATATCAAAGGCGATTGTGTTCGTCTATGAATTATGAGATAGATTATTCATCGTTTCCCTACGAAATCGCAGACAGGCGATGAAAATAGGGATAAGAACAGAAAAAATCAGCAAAAGGCAAAGAAAGGCAGTAAAAAATTTGACGTGTCCTCGACCGTTTGTAGGGGCGTGCGCGTGGCGCGCCCGCGTGAATTTTGTGCATAGCCGGAATTTATGACAGTGGTAGAG
>Ga0256406_1002528_pt1 | contig 25470 bp, 21 predicted proteins | sample RumenRJG_03DNA_FD_185986 | JGI IMG/M metagenome (GOLD analysis project Ga0256406, IMG submission 185986) | Bovine rumen microbial communities from Lethbridge, Alberta, Canada - RJG_03 | ecosystem: Host-associated > Mammals > Digestive system > Stomach > Rumen | place: Canada: Alberta | collected...
TTTGTTTCTGTCCCTGAGAGACAGCTTACTCATAATACTTCGGAGCCCTCAGGTTGTCAACACCTTTTTTTATTTTTTTTAATTTTATCAGCACGTTAACGCGGTGAAACGCCTGTGTTACCGTGTGTGATCACTTATCCAGATGTCTGAAGAAATCCTCAAGGAGCTCACGCATGGTGGTAAAATCCTCTGCCGCATTTATTTTTCTCCTGAGCGCAGCAGAATCGGGATAACCGGCCGTGTACCAGGAGATGTGTTTGCGCATCTCTCTTACAGCTACTCTCTCGCCCTTGCATGCAATCATCATGGACATATGCCGAAGGATCGTATCAAGCACTACTTCTGAAGAAGGTTCAGGCAGCTTTTTCCACGTCTCCAGCCAGGCAATCGTCTGTGAAAAAATCCAGGGGTTTCCCTCTGCTGCCCTGGCGATCATAATGCCGTCTGCACCGGTCTCCCTCAGCATGCGCTCCGCGTCTTCCGGTGAGCGCACATCACCGTTGCCGATGACCGGAATGGAAACAGCTTCCTTCACCCTGCGGATGACATTCCAGTCCGCTTCACCGGAATAAAACTGAGATCTTGTCCTGCCGTGCACAGCGATTGCGGAAGCGCCGGAATCCTCCAGAATTTTTGCCACTTCAACAGCATTTATGTGGTTATGATCAAATCCCGTGCGGATTTTCACCGTCACCGGTTTGTGTACTTTATCAACAACAGCTTTGATAATGTGTCCCGCCAGTTCAGGGTTTTTCATCAGGGCTGATCCCTCGCCGTTGTTGACAACCTTGGGCACAGGACAGCCCATATTAAAATCAAAAATTTCAAAGGGCCTGTCTTCGATCATGGCCGCAGCCTCAGACACATCTTCCGGATTGCTGCCAAACAGCTGAAGTGAGACCGGATGTTCCCGCTCATCTGTTTGCATCAGCTCTCCGGTATTCCTGTTGTGATACAGAATGGCCTTGGCGCTCACCATCTCCGTGCAGACGAGGCCGGCACCATGCTCCCTGCATAACACACGAAATGGCAGGTCTGTCACACCTGCCATCGGTCCGAGAATCACCGGATGTTCTATTGTCACCGTACCTATACGCAGTGGTTTCAGAAGCGGCATCAGAATTGGCCTCCTGAAAAAACCTTGTAAAACATCTCAAGCGATTCGAAAAGTTCCTTTTTCTCCTCCCGGAGTTTTTTCACCTGAAGTCCCGCATTAATATCGTCGTACTCCGCATCCATTTCATCCGCTTCTGTCGTGATCTCCAGATTTCCACTGTCATCAAACGCCAGCGTCATGATGCCTCCGCAGGTCTCCGTAAAAGTGACGCAGAGGATCTGCAGTTCATCCCTGATTCGCTGCGGAAGTATGGAGAATTCATCGTTGTTAAAATAATACTTGCGTTCGTAGTGATTTGCTCCGCACAGCACGGTTTTCGCCATTTTCTCACCTCTGAATATAGAGAATTTCTGCAAGTGCAGAAATTCTCACGCCATGTCGTTTTATATCCGTCTTCATATCAGGTGTATCCGTAAATGCCGCGCACCGACACTTCTCCTGAATACACATGCGTCAGTGTGCCGTCCTTTTTACGCACCAGCAGATCGCCGGCTTCATCGATTCCCAGCGCTGTACCGTCAAATGCTCCGGCGGGATCCAGAACCCTGACTCCCCTGTTGATATTTACAAGCATGCGCTCATAATCCTTCTTCAGGCCGGACATATCCTCCGTTCTGCAGAAAATCTGATAATAGTGTCTGAATTTCCCAAGGACGACAGCTGCGGTTCTGCTCAGTGATTCTTCTCTTCCTGTTTCAAGGCGAAGAGAAGAAGCCTTGTCCTTCAGATCTTCAGGAAATTCAGTCATATTCACATTGATACCGATGCCAATGACAACCCATGAACCGTCCGAAGCTGTTTCGGTCAGGATGCCGCAGAGTTTTTTTCCATGGATAACCACGTCATTCGGCCATTTGATTCCCACATCCAGACCGGAGACTTCTCTCAGTCCATCTGCAGCAGCCATCCCCATGACCAGTGTGAGCATGGACAGATGTTCTGCCCGTACAGACGGCCGAAGGAGCACGCTCATGGACACAGAAGTCCCGGCAGGTGATTTCCACACGCGGCCAAGACGTCCCTTCCCCGCTGTCTGTTCATCCGCAAAGAACACCGTCAGATCCGGTGTGTCCTCTCCGGACATCCGCTTCGCCCATTCATTTGTCGAATCCATCTCCGCTGCATGATACACAGTCCAGGCGTCATCACCCAGATATTCCTTTACTTCCTCTGCAAAGCCCACTTCTGTACCTCGTTACCGCACCCGGCTTCTCATCTTCTGTCTGTACCCATGGTTTCACTCATGACTATTTTGTCTGCGCCAAGTGTAGCCGCCATGACGGCCTTGATCGTATGCATGCGGTTTTCAGCCTCCTGGAATACCAGAGACTGATCCGACTCAAATACCTCATCGGTCACTTCCATATCGTTAAGGCCGTATTTATCATGAATGGTCCTGCCGATCTTCGTACCGAGATCGTGGAACGAGGGCAGACAATGCAGGAAAATCGCCTTGCTGCCGGCTTTTTCCATCACCTCGGAAGTTACTTTATAAGGTGTGAGATCATTGATTCTCTCCGCCCACACTTCATCAGGTTCGCCCATGGATACCCACACATCTGTGCATATGATATCCGCATCACGCACAGCCACATCTACATTCTCGGTCAGTGTGATCGTACCGCCGCTCTTCTCGCAGAAAGTTTCGCACTCTCCGACCAGTTTTGCGTTGGGGAAATACTTCTCCGGTGCGCAGGCAGTAAAATGCAGGCCCAGCTTTGAGCAGGCCACCATATAGGAATTGCCCATATTATAGCGGGCATCTCCCATATACACGAGTTTCAGTCCCTTCAGTTTGCCAAAATGCTCACGTATAGTCAGCATATCTGCAAGCATCTGGGTCGGATGATATTCATTCGTGAGTCCGTTCCAGACCGGCACATCCGCATATCTGGCCAGTTCTTCAACAATATCCTGACCGAATCCGCGGTATTCGATGCCCTCGAACATGCCGCCGAGTACACGTGCCGTGTCCTTGATGCTCTCTTTCTTGCCGATCTGTGATCCCGTCGGATCCAGATAGGTAGTTCCCATACCGAGATCGTGCGCAGCAACCTCAAATGAGCAGCGGGTACGCGTGCTTGTTTTTTCAAAAATAAGTGCTACATTTTTCCCGCGGAGGTAATCCACAAGAACGCCTTTCTTTTTCTTCTCCTTGAGTTTTGCTGCCAGATCCAGCAGATAGATAATCTCTGCCTCTGAATAATCTTTTAATGTGAGAAAATCCCTTCCCTTCAGATTCATGTCGGCTCCTTTCAGGTTCTGTTTCCCGTATGATCAATCATTTTCATAATGACTTATTGCCCAGATTCTTTGATTATAAAAAAAAACAGTTGACAATGCAACCGAGCAGATTTTTCACATATATGCAGATAATATTTTTCGTTTCTGCGCGTCAGACAGAAAGAGGCCGGCCCGCGGAGCGGACCGGCCTGAGCATATTCTGATCAATTGTCAGGAGCAGATTAATAGAAAGTCTGCCCGTCGATGACAGTACCGTTGCCGGCACCTGCATGGAAGCTCATTTTGCCTCCTGTAGGATCGCTGCCATTCAGTGCGGCCTGTGCTGCATCATAGCAGGACGAAGGTACGCCCGATGAAAGCGCCTTTGCCAGTGTACCTGTAGCAGCCGGCGTGAACTGGCCGGACTGGTAAATGACATCACTGATCGTATTCGGATAAGAAGCACTGTTGACACGATTCATGACAACGGCGCCGACAGCCTCTTTACCCTCAGCGGACTGGTTGCCTGCCTCACAGTAAATGATGGCTGCGAGAAGATCCAGATCAGAAGAGCTTGCTGACGATGATGAACTTGTTGAAGTCGAACTCGACGATGTCGCGCCCGATGAAGCCGGGCCTGAGGATGTCGTGCCCGATGAAGCCGAACTTGAAGATGTCGTGTTTGATGAAGCAGAAACTGCCGATGTCGTATTTGATGAAGCTGACCCAGATGTCACCGTACCGGACGCCGTCGTACCGGATGCTGCTGACGCTGATGTGTTGTCTGTCGCAGCAGTACCTGTTGATGAATCACTGTTTACTGCAGAACCATCGGCCGCCACAGTATTTTCAGTATCATCTGACGGCGCATAAGCATCAATGATAAAGTCATGATCATTATCCTGAGCGCCTTCTTCAATAGCCGTCAGGTATGCCTGATATTCATCAGGTGTCATGGCACAATGCGCACCATCACCGGCTCTGAGCCAGTCAGCAGATACATATCCTGTCTCACCGTCGTAATCCACCTGATACCAGCCGTCCTGATATCCCAGCAGGTGAAGCTTTTCTCCATCGCCGTACTTTCCGATGATATCATTGTCCGTCCCGGCTCCGCTTCTGACATTCAGAGTAGGTGCCGTTACACGTGCATATGAGGTGTACTCTCCTGAGCTGAGCAGTGCATCTACATCACTTCCTGTCGCCAGAAGATCTGAGCGGATATATCCGGTTACATTCCCCGATGCAATCTCCGTCCATCCGTCCTTTTCACCGACAACTTCTGCAACACAGCCCTGGTGAAACACGCCGACAATCTGGCTGTTAATGTCTGCGTCTTCACGCACATTGCAATAACTGTCATCCGTTAAATCAGCAACAGCAAATCCGCTGTATACATTCGATGTGGTTGATGCCGCAGGGGTGTCCTGTACAGATTCTGTATCCGCATAGATCGGGCACACTGACGCCGCTGTGATAGCCAGTGCAGCTGCCGCAGCGGTAATTGACTTGGCTGCTTTCATTCGTTACCTCCTTGCATTGCTGAAATACATCTGCAGAAATCCTGACATTTGTTATGTAAATGTTTTGAATTTTGCAAAATTATTACGATTTATTACAGAACGGATTATAGCATTCCTGTAATTTCGTGTCAACCATTACCACTGATTTACCACTTTATGCCCATGTGCATTAATAATGCTCCCATTTTATGGTCATCATGTGGTCAAAACAGCTATGTTCTACCACATTTAGATTTTTTAATATTTTAACATTGTGGAAAATATTTTAATTTCATTAATTTGCACAAAAAAAGACCCCTGTCTCACGACAGAAGTCTTTTCAGCATATGTACTTATAATGATAATCGCGAATGAATTTACGGATGCCGCTGTGCGTGTGCCTCATACATCAGCAGCGCTGACGCCACAGCTGCGTTCAGCGACTCTACTTTGCCTTCCATGGGAATACGGATTCGCACGTCAGCTGATGCTGTCAGCTCATCGGACAGGCCATTTCCCTCATTGCCGATCAGAAACGCCGTACCCGTGCGGTAATCCTCACGCACATAGGAATTTCTCCCTGACAGATGTGCGGCAAAACACCTGACGTTCTGTTTCTTCAGCCATGTGATCAGTTCCGTCAGGGATTCTTCTCTCCTGACAGGCACGCGAAAGATGGAGCCCATCGTCGACCGTACCACTTTTGGCTGAAAACAGTCAGCTGTCCGGCTGCTCATGAAGACACCGGTAACACCCGCGCCCTCTGCCGTACGGATAATGGTTCCGACATTCCCCGGATCCTGGAGATCCTCAAGTATCAGAACAAGCGGCTCACCGGATTTTCCGAGAAGGTCTCCTCTGGAATACGAAGGTATCGACGCCAGTGTTATGATTCCCTGCGGCGTCTGCGTGTCGCACATCTGGCGAAAAATCCTGTCATCCACAACTTCAGCTCTGCAGGACATCTCAGCACCGGAAATGCTGCAGCTGCCATCTTCCGAAGACAGTGCAACACCTTCTTCCTCCAGAAGATGCCTATGGCCGGCATCGCTGATGAATGAAGCAGACACATAAACCTGCCTGCGGAACCCGGCCGGTATTTCCCGGAAAATCCGGATTCCCTCCGCCGGAAAGCACGCTTCATCCCTTCTCGCCTTCGCCTTTGTATTCAGGCGGATCACCCGTTTTACCTGCGGATTGGAACTGCTCGTGATCATGTTACTTCAGAACGTAGTTATAGGAGAGCGTCTTTGCCAGCTCGACCTCATACTCGGAAATCGTCTTGGTCATGGCAAGCGCTTCGTTGATATCATAATCTACAAACTCACCGTTCTTATAGGCAACGACGCGTTTATTCTTGCCTTCAAGAAGCAGGTCTACGGCAAAAGCGCCCATGATCGTCGCATACATACGATCCTTGGCCGACGGAGAACCGCCCCTCTGCATATGTCCGAGAATTGTTGCTCTCGTGCCGATACCGGTGGCAGCTTCAATTCTCTTCGCCATTGCCTGTGAATGACCGATTCCCTCGGCATTGATGATGATGTGATGCTTTTTGCCCTTTTTACGTGTCTCGATAATATGATTAATGATTGTCTGTTCATCATAATCATATTTTTCAGGCAGGAGTACATCCTCTGCGCCGGAAGCGATTCCGCACCACAGAGCAATATATCCGGCATTGCGGCCCATCACCTCTACGATGCTGACTCTCTCATGGGAAGTCGACGTATCGCGGACTTTATCGATAGCTTCCATTGCCGTATTTACTGCTGTATCAAATCCAATCGTGTAATCCGTACATGCGATATCCAGATCGATGGTGCCGGGAATACCAATGGCATTTACGCCTGCATTCGCGAGCTTCTGTGCACCTGCGAAGGAACCGTCTCCGCCGATAACCACCAGTCCGTCGATTCCGTGGCGATTGCATGTATCCACTGCCTTCTTAATGCCCTCATCCGTGCGCATCTCTGCACATCTGGCAGAATAGAGGATCGTGCCACCGCGTCCGATAATATCAGAAACCGATTTGGCATCCAGATCAACGATCTCATCATTGATCAGTCCGTCGTAGCCTTTAAGAATTCCTTTTACCTGCAGTCCTTTGCCGATTGCCCGGCGTGTCGCCGCACGTATTGCCGCATTCATTCCCGGTGCATCGCCGCCGCTGGTAAGGATACCAATAGTTTTTACTTTCTTATTGTCAGCCATGACATGCCTCCACTGAATTAAATTCCTGTTGCCGCCCTATACCCGTACAGTAACATCAGACTTAATATTAAATCTGTCTTTTTCTTAATGTCAAGGACAAGTATCAGCGGTTTTGCCGTCCGGGCAGTCCTTTTTCAACCGCCTTTACATTTTCTTCTCCGAATTCCCGCTGTAATGTTTCAAAAATGCCGTTTTCGCTCTGTGTATCAGCGCCTCCCGGCAGCCTTCTAACCGCGCGCTCCTTTTTTAGATAGATGACGACAGAATCTCTGCCCGGATGCTCCCGCATCAGTTCTGTCAGTTTCTTTACTCTTACAGCATCCGCATCGTATGTCTCACGGTCCGGAAACTGAATCCACACTTCCTGCGGCACTTCGGAAAAAGGAATAACGTCTTCCAGAAACAACCGTGCGGCGCTTTCATCCTCCACGGACACACGTCCGCGAATGAATACCTTTTCATCCTCATTCAGCTTCGATCCGAATTTTTCAAAGCTTCTGGGAAAAACAATGACGTCGAGCGTGCCGACCAGATCCTCCAGTGTGAGATAGGCCATAGTCTCTTTCTTTGCCGTATAGCGGACCTGACGCTCCGTGATCAGTCCGCCGACCACAACGCGGTCATTGTCCCGCACGCGCGGAATTCCGGTATCTTCATCCTGCCGGAAATCCGATGATACCGCTGTGACGCATTTCTTCCATTTGTCCGCATAACGGCGCAGCGGATGTCCGCTGATATAGATGCCGAGCACCTCCTTCTCCATCGCAAGTTTCTCGTCATCAGGGAACTCGCCGACATCGGGAAGGCTGATCTCGAAGGATTGTCTGTCCTCCGCAGGCATGATGTCAAAGAGAGACATCTGTCCCTCCATATTGTCTTTCTTATCCTTGTTTGCCTGGTCCATGAGAAGACCGTAGACCTGCATATACTGTTTTCTCGTACCGCCGAGGCCGTCGAGAGCGCCTGCCTTGATAAAATTCTCCATCGTGCGCTTGTTCATCGTGCGGCCGTTCAGCCGCTTGCACAGATCATTGATGCTGCGGAAGGCTCCCGCCCTGTCACGCTCCAGAAGGATATCATCCATGACAGGTTTCCCGACGCCCTTGATCGCCGTAAGTCCGTAGCGGATTTTGCCGTCTTCTACGGAAAACTGTGCAAAGCTCCTGTTGATATCGGGCGGCAGAATCTCAATTCCCATCTCACGGCACACGTACATGTAGCGCGCGCACTTGTCGGGATTATCAATGACGGATGTCAGAAGCGCCGCCATGAATTCCACCGGATAATAATACCTCAGCCACGCCGTCTGGAAGGAGACAATAGCATAGCAGGCCGCGTGGGATTTGTTAAAAGCATACTTGGCGAAATCGATCATGGAATCATAGATCCGATTGGCCGTTTTCTCATCGATGCCGTTATGAACGCAGCCGGGAATGCCCTTCTCCGCATTGCCGTAGACGAAATTTTTCCGCTCCTCCTCCATGACGTGCATCTTCTTCTTTGACATCGCACGGCGCAGAATGTCGGCTCCGCCGTAAGAATAACCGGCGAGCGAGCGGACGATCTGCATGACCTGCTCCTGATAGACAATACAGCCATATGTGGAGCGGAGGATCGGTTTTTCTTCCGGGCAGTCGTAATGGACGAGATCCGGATTATTTTTTCCCTTGATATAGTCCGGAATAAAATCCATGGGACCCGGACGATAGAGTGCCACGCCGGCGATGATGTCCTCCAGTGTCTGCGGCTTCAGCTCCTTCATGAAGCTCTTCATGCCGGAAGACTCGAGCTGGAACACGCCCTCGCACTTTCCCTCACCGATCATCTTCATGACGTTCGGATCATTATAATCAATCTTCGACAGATCGATCGGCTTCCCCGTCCTCCTCTGCGCCATATTCGTCGCATCCTGAATGACTGTCAGCGTGCGCAGTCCGAGGAAATCCATCTTCAGAAGACCAAGTTCCTCCAGCTCCGTCATGTTGTACTGCGTCGTGACTGTTCCGTCGACAGCTGTCTGCAGCGGTACGAATTCATCGACAGGTTTCGAGGAAATGACGACGCCGGCCGCGTGCATGGACGTGTGGCGCGGAAGGCCCTCGAGTTTCATCGCCATATCGATCAGATGATGTACGTCCTGATCTTCCTCATATCTCTTTTTCAGCTCACGGTTCTCTTCCAGCGCCCCTTTGATCGTGATGTTGAGTTCATTCGGAACCATCTTGGAGATCTCGTTGCACAGAGAGTACGGCAGGTCCAGTGCGCGTCCGACATCGCGTATGGCATTCTTTGCCGCCATCGTGCCGAATGTGACGATCTGCACGACACATTCCTTGCCGTATTTGCGGACGACGTAATCGATCACTTCCTGCCTGCGCTCATATCCGAAATCTACATCAATATCGGGCATCGACACGCGCTCGGGATTCAGGAAGCGCTCAAACAGCAGGTCATAGCGGAGCGGATCCAGTTCTGTGATATTCAGCGTATAGGAGACGATCGAACCGGCTGCGCTGCCACGTCCCGGACCGACGGGGATGCCGGCTCCTTTGGCAAAATGCACGTAATCCCACACGATCAGGAAGTAATCCACATACCCCATCTTATGAATCGTGTTCAGCTCGTAGCGGAGCCTCTCGCGGATTTTTGCCTGATCTTCCTCCGGAGTCTGTATTTCCGTCTGAAAGTCAGCAGTGCTTTCTTCCCGCGGATCTGACGTCTCCTGCACTTCCTCACCGTCGTCCGGTGCCGGATCTCCGGGATCAAAACCATACAGTTTCTTCGTGCCTTCCCGGCAGAGATGCTTCAGATACGTCCAGGAATTATAACCCTCCGGCACTTCATAGTGCGGCAGTTTCAGTTCACGGAATTTAATCTCTACATGACAGCGGTCTGCGATCTTCTGCGTATTTTCGAGTGCTTCCGGCGCATAGGGAAACAGCGCAGCCATTTCCTCCTCGGACTTGACATAGTACTGTCCGCCCTCATAGCGGAGCCGGTCGGTATCAGAAACTTTTTTGCCCGTCTGAATGCAGAGCAGAATATCGTGTGCATCCGCATCCTCTGCCCGCGTGTAGTGGCAGTCATTGGTGCAGACGAGTTCTATGCCCGTCTCCTGGCTCATGCGAAGCAGCTGCGGGTTTACGATCTGCTGCTGCGGAATGCCGTGATCCTGCATCTCAAGGAAAAAATTACCGTGGCCGAAGATCCGGTCGTAGCGCAGAGCCGTTTTTTTTCCCTCTTCATACCGCTGTGCAGCGAGATTTACCGCCACTTCACCGGCAAGGCAGGCTGAGAGCGCAATGATGCCCTCGTGATATTTTTCCAGGATCTCCAGATCCACGCGGGGCTTGTAATAAAATCCTTCGGTGAAACCGCGCGACACAATGCGGATCAGATTGTTATATCCCGTTATATTCTCCGCCAGGAGGATCAAATGATAGTAGCGCTCCTCACCGGTGCCGCCAGATTTATCGAACCTCGACCCGGGCGCGACGTATACCTCACAGCCGAGGATCGGCTTGATCCCCTGCGCAAGACATTCCTTATAAAACTGAATGCAGCCGTACATCACGCCGTGATCCGTGATAGCCGCCGCATTCATGCCGAGCTCCTTCACACGGGCCACATAGTCTCTGATCTTGTTGGACCCGTCGAGGAGCGAATATTCTGTATGTGTGTGAAGGTGTACAAAGCTCATAAGACAGAAATCTCCTTCTCAGGTTTCCTGCAGAATGCGGATCTTTCCATCCGCTTTTTCCACTCTGCGTTCCTTCAGCAGATGTCCGACAGCCCGCTTGAAAGCAGCTTTTGACAGGCGGAAAGTCTCTTCAATCTGCTCCGGTGACGCTTTATCATCAAAAGGCAGCTCGCCGCCCATGCCGCGGATAACATCAAGCACAGCCTCGGCATCGCTGTCGATCAGTTCATAGGATTTTTCCTTCGGAGCCAGCGTAAGTTTTCCGTCAGGCAGAACGCGGGAAACGCGGAACTCCGCCCGGCTGCCCGGCTGATAGATCTGCCTTCCGCCATTTTTGGGAAAAAGTGCTGAAAAGCAGTCGTCTACTGCCACAAAGATACCGAAATTGCCACTCGTCTCATAGACAAGTCCGCTGACAACACTGTCCTTCTCATAGGGCGAATCCGTGCGAAGATAATGGTAGACCTTCATCGTAGCGCAGAGCCGGCTGCTCTTGTCCAGATACAGTGCACAGAGGACCTTATCACCGTTCTTTACCTTATACGTCTGCTCATGATACGGCAGCAGAAGATCCTTCTCGAGACCCCAGTCCAGAAAAGCGCCGATCCTGTTGACATCTTTCACAGTCAGCAGTGCCGTTCCGCCTCCGATCGTCAGCGCAGGTTCGCGTGTGGTCGCGATCAGGCGGTCCTCCGAATCCCGGTAAACAAAGACCTCCAGCGGATCACCGATCTCACTGCCCTCCGGAACCTCTTTCGCAGGAAGAAGCACCTGCTGTTCTTTCCGCGCCTTCGGATCATCTGACAGATATGCGCCAAATTCCATCGTTTTCAATATTCTCAGGGTTTGTTTTTTTCCGGGTTCCAGCATTTTCGTCTCCTGTGGCGGGTCTTCTCATCCGCCCGTGTTCCTCTCACAGTTTTACGGCTCAGAGCACGCGTATTTTCTTAATTTATCATCAGATGCAGCTGCCATGCTGACGTCTGTCAGTCAGTTCCTCAGTTCACCGTCAGCTGAATCATCCGGATGAACTTCCTGACAGGTCATCTCACAGACAAAAAATATATCGCCGTTTTCCCCGTCCGTGAACTGTACAAAAAAACTGTCGTCTTCCGTCTGCACCCATGGCACAAGAATATCATGAAGCATCGCGGATTTTTTCCATTCCGCCCGCAGTCCCTGTATTTCCCGGCCTTCCGGCAGGTAATTTCTGGCCAGACGCACATACTGCGCATTATTTACATGTCCGTTTGTATCCAGATATTCCCACACTGCCGGAAAAGAATTTTTCTCTTCCCATGTTCCCTTCGGACGCACTTTTCTTTTTCCCGTCTGAACCGTAATATCCAGATCCGGATTGAGTCCGTATGCCTCCTGCTCTTTCGGAACATTCATGGGGACCTGATGCGCGAGATCCATGAAAACCCATTCAGAGTGCGCGGCCGCCAGGAGTTCTCCGTCGGATCTGGTGATCTCAAAACACCTGTGGCCGACCGGTCCGCGGAAGCGCGTGGTCCACGTGGCGGTTGAGATATCCTGATTATACTTCGGATATGCCAGAATTTTCAGCTGCATATCCGTGATCACCCACGCCTGACTGAGTTCTCTGTTGCGCATCATGCCGATCCCGGAATCTTCGCTGTGAAAAGTTGCACAGTCCTGCAGATTATTCAGAAGTGCGTAAGGCGTCATGTGGCCGGTCTCATCCACCTCACTGAAGCGGACTCTTTCCCGGTAATAATATTTTCCCATGTAGACTCCTATGTTATTCCGGCAGACATGCTGCCCGGAATATTTCCTGTTTCGATGTATGTGGATGAGGTTCGCTATCCGCGTATACAGAAAGAGCGGTCACACATGAAGTGCAACCGCTCCGTAAGAGCTGGGCTACCTGGATTCGAACCAGGAAATGACGGAGTCAGAGTCCGTTGCCTTACCGTTTGGCGATAGCCCAATTCGTAACAACATGTGCTATTATAGAGTATGCGTTCTGAAATTGCAAGAAGTTTTTTTCAGTTATTTCAGATTGTATCTGTCACCCTGTGTGCTGAATCGGCTAATGTGCACGCCCTCCTGCGCGGAGCAGGAGAAAAATGCCGATGACAGCCACAGAAGCCTCTGCCACGGGCAGGAAAATGCTGTATGTGGAAGGATCAAGACTCTCTACATGAAATCCATAACCCAGAAAGATCGTCCACAGGTTGAGTGCTGCATGCGCGGCAATGCACACCTTAAGGTTCTTACTTTTCTCATAGATCGCACAGAGCAGGAGGCCCAGGAAAAAAGCATAGATAAACTGAATCATGTTGCCGTGGTACAGTCCGAATAGCAGCGATGAAATAACAGCGCCCGGACGGACACCGGTGTACAGTCTGGCTCTCCTGTAAATAATGCCGCGAAATACGATCTCTTCACAGAGCGGTCCCAGGATGACGACGGAGAGAATCAGCAGAATAATATTCCGGCCGGCAAACGACGTGCTGTAAGCGGTTCCGTAACGGGTGAAAATCCTGTCAAGTCCCGCATAACCGATGAGACAGCTCACCACACTTCCCCAGCACACGGCCGTCACCGTTGCAAGAATATACTTCCCTGCTGACCATATATGCTCATCGCGGCCGAACCGCATCTGATCAAAACGCACATATCTGCGCATCATAAATATCGTCAGCACGTAGAAAACGATCGTACTGATGATGGATGCAGACGGAACGGTCTCCGTTATATGATCGGGATCGTACACCCCGCTCACAAATCCCGCAGTCAGAATAACGACGACATCTGCAAGAATCAGAAGCAGAATCGTCACAATAAACGGCGTGATGACATCACGAATTTTTCTTCCTGTAGTAAGTCCGGATTTTCCCGTCCTGTTCTGCTGACTGCTCTGCCGTCTGTTTTTATCTGTCTTCATCTGTTTCAAAATATCTGCCCTTTTTCTGGCTGCAGCACCTGCCAGCTGAACATTCAGTCCGTATCGCAGCTGTTCACGTTCTGTCCGGGTGCGGCTCTCAGCCCGCGTGAATGAAACCCAGAAGTATCTGTCTCAGTTCAGATACACTGACGGCAATCGCATCCGCGCCCGCTGCTCTGAGTTCCGCCTTCGTGCCGTAGCCGTACAGTACGCCGACACTCCGCACGCCGGCCACTCTGGCACCGATAATATCGTATTCACGGTCACCGACCATAACGGCATCCGCCCTGTGCGTATCAAAGCCCAGCGTCTTCAGCGCATATCCGATCAGATGTGCCTTGTCTGTCTTTGTCTCATCCAGTCCCGCGGCGCTGATCACATCAAAAGTATCCGTCAGGCGAAAGTGATCCAGAATCTGTCCGGCAAAATACGCCGGCTTCGACGTAGCGACCGCGAGCCGGCAGCCCGCCGCTTTCAGATCACCCAGCAGCTCATACATACCCGGATATACGGTATTTTCGAATTTGCCCGTATCGTCATAGCGCTCACGGAAAAAATTCACGGCCTCTGAAGCTTCCCCCGCCGTCATCGGTCCGATTTTCATAAACTGCGGATCAAGCGGAGGTCCGATAAAGGAGCGCAGAATCTCTTCGCTCTGTTCCGGCCATCCCATACGGCTGAAGGCATATTGTACGCATTTCATGATGCCGGGGCCGCTGTCTGACAGCGTGCCGTCGAGATCAAATATCGCCAGTTTTTCCATTTTACATGCGGTCAGGCGCAGAGAAACCGAGCACCTGAATCGCATCCTCCAGCACATCCTTCACCAGACAGATCAGGCTGATCCATGATTTCTTCCGCGCTTCATCCTCTTCCGAGAGAATCTTCGTCTCATGATAGAAGCTGTTAAAATCATTGGCGAGTTCATAGATATATGCGCAGATCTTGTGCGGCGCATAATCTCTCCACGCGTCCTCCAGCGCCTCATTGTACCGTGACGTCTGAAGCATCAGCTTTTTCTCCGGATCACCCACCGGAGGAAGGATTTCTCCTTCTGACGATGCCGGTGCGCCCTGCTCCTCCGCATAACGGCTGAGGATGGATTTGATCCGGACGATCGTATACAGAATATACGGTCCTGTATTTCCCTCGAAGGAGGTAAATCTGTCAATATCGAAGATATAATCCTTCGAAGCCTGATTGGAGAGATCTCCATACTTCAGTGCCGAGAGCCCGACCGTCTCAGCCGTTTCCTCCGCATCTTTGTCGCGGACGCTGCGGTTCTCGACGATTTTTTTGTACATCTCGTCATCTATATCACGGATCAGGCTCTCCAGCCGCATGACACCGCCCTCGCGGGTCTTGAACGGTTTTCCGTCTTTTCCGTTCATCGTGCCGAAGCCGACGAAAGTAAACTTCGTATCCGGGCCCACCAGACCGCATTTTCTCGCACAGCGGAACGTCTGGATGAAGTGCATCTCCTGACGCTTGTCGACCACATAGATGATCTCGTCCGGGTGATAATCCTCTTCCCTCTGCACAATTGTGGCGAGATCTGTCGTCGTATACAGCGAAGCGCCGTCCGATTTCAGGATCATGCACGGGGGAACTTCTTTCTGATCAGAGTCCTCGGCCACGTCGACGATCAGAGCACCCTGATCCATGTAGGCATAACCGTCTTCTTTCATTTTTTCCACCATCGGTCCGATATATGGCTGTGCGTCCGACTCTCCTTTCCAGAGGTCAAAATGAACGTCCAGCTTTTCATAGTTTTTCTTCAGATCGGTGACAGATACCTGCATGATGTGCTTCCAGAGAGCCATATATCCGCGGCGTCCCCTCTGCAGCTCAGCCGTCGCCTCAAGTGCTTTCTCCTTGTAGGCGGGATCTTCCTTTGATTTGCCGCTCGCGCAGGGATAAATCTCCTCCAGCTCGCTGATGGTAAAAGGCGCCTCTGCCGGATATTCACCCGTGTAGCTCTCATCAAAATAAGGAAGTTCAGGTTTTCTCTCTTTAAGTTCGGTGATGATGAGTCCCATCTGCAGACCCCAGTCACCCAGATGGACATCTCCGATCACCCTGTGGCCGAGTCTTTTTCCCATCCGCTTGATTGATTCGCCGATAACCGCCGAGCGCAGATGTCCCACGTGAAGCGGCTTGGCCACATTCGGTCCACCGTAATCGATGATGATGGTCTTCGGATGTTCCGTCTTTGTCACGGAAAGATCATCATCCGTCCTCATTTCATTCAGATAGGCAGACACCCCTGCCGGATTCAGAATAATATTGATAAAGCCGGGTTTCACTGCCTCCACAGAGGCAAAAATATCTGCTCTCCGCATCTCTTCCGCCACAGCTTCCGCGATCATGATCGGTGCTTTGTGATACTGCTTTGCGCCGGCCATCGCACCGTTGCATTGATACTCGCAGAGATCCGGACGATTGGAGACAGAGATATGCCCGAGCTTACGGTCAAATCCGGCTTTCTCAAAGGCATCCTCAGTAATATGTGTGATCCTGTCAATCAATTTTTCCATTTTCAATTCCTCTCAGCATTTCTGCTTCTGCTCGTTTTTCCTGTATGTATCGAGCATATACTGAATGAGCGCCTTGCGGGTGATGATACCGATAAACACACCGTTGTCATCAATCACCGGTACAAAGTTCTGCTGCGTTGCCGTCTGCAGCAGGTCATCCATCTCACAGTTGATATTCACCGGATTCACTTTCCATCTCCGGTTGACCGAAGTGATCGGGATCTGCTCTGCATTCCGGAGTGTAAGGTCATAATCTTCCTTGATCTTGCGAAGAATATCGCCTTCTGTCACAGTGCCGATATATCTCCCCTTCTCATCCAGAAGCGGCACGGCAGTATACCTGTGATACTCGAGCTTTTCAAGTGCACCGCGAAGCGTGTCATCGCTTTCCAGATAAGCGACTTCCTCCTTCGGTGTCAGAAAAAATAAAATGTTCATATTTCATAAACCTCTTGTCATGTAATGCCGTTATCTATGGTCGTCTTTTTTATTTTCTGAAGCTCTGCATATATCCGGCCACCTGTTTCTTCCGGATCGCTTCTTTCTGTATCCGACCGCCTGTTTAAGTATAATGGAATCGTCGTGGTTATGCAAGAAACCGCCGTCTCAGCATCCCCAAATGTGATATGATACATTCAGACTGAGCAATTTTCTGCGAATATCAGCGGGCATCGCTCATGTACAAAAACCGGCCGGACAATCAGTTACAGTTCGGATTGCGTCAGCCGGTTTGATATATGCGTTTAACGTTGATCAGTTAATAACAGGAGGGATCTGCATGTCACCAATTCAGGAAAACTACCGTCATCTCGGAGAAACGATGATCAAGAAATTTGCCGAAAGAAATATCGATGCCTACTACGTGGACACAGCTGAAGAAGCCAAAGAGAAGGTTCTCTCTCTGATACCTGAAGGATCTTCCGTCTCCTACGGCGGTTCCATGACGCTGAAGGATACCGGCATACTGGATGCCGTAAAAGGCGGCAGCTATGATTTTATCGAGCGCAATGATGCGAAAACTCCTGAGGAGAAACGCCAGATGATGGCGCGCCAGATGATGGCAGATTATTTCCTCATGAGCACGAACGCTTTTACAAGAGACGGTGAACTCGTCAATATTGATGGCAACGGCAACCGTCTCTGCTTCCTGATTCAGGGACCGTCGCATGTCATCATCGTAACCGGTATGAACAAATACGCGGTGGATGTTCCCGCTGCCATCCAGAAAATCCATGATCTGGCCGCACCGGCAAACTGCGTACGTCTCAGCTGCAAGACACCGTGTGCCGTCACCGGCGTCTGTGCCGACTGCAAGAGTCCCAGCACAGTCTGCTGCCAGGAAGTCATCACACGCTATTCCAGACATCCCGGCCGCATCATAGTCGTCATGGTCGGTGAGAATCTGGGATACTGATACATCTGTTCCGTATTGCCGAAATCTGAAATACTCATACATCTGTTTTGTACTATCCAGATCCGGGCATGGATATTTACTCTCTCCTCAGGGCTTCGATCGGATCAAGATTGGCGGCCTTCCGCGCAGGCAGGATGCCGAAGATCACGCCGATCAGCATGGAGAATCCAACCCCGATGAAGATCGAGGGCACACTGATCGCAACCGGTGTGCCCGACGTCTTCGATATCACCTCTGCGAGGATGATGCCCGCCACCACGCCGAGCAGTCCGCCAAGGCTTGTGAGAACAACCGATTCTGTGAGAAACTGGCTCATGATCCTGCGCTTTCTCGCGCCCAGTGCTTTTTTCAGTCCGATCTCGTTCGTCCGCTCTGTGACGGACACGAGCATGATATTCATGACGCCGATACCGCCGACAAGAAGTGCGATGCTGGCGATCCAGATCAGAAGATTGTTCGTGCTGGCTGCGAGCTCCTGCTGATTTTTCGCCTTTTCCAGCAGATCTTCCGCTTTATAGGTAATTGAATCACTGCTGTCGCTGCTCCCGCCCGTCGACTGAACGGACTGGCGCATGATTTCTTCCACTTCCTTGCCCACACTGCTCATGCTTTTCGTATCCACGGCGCGCGCCACACAGTTCTCCGGCTCATCGAACTGATAGATGACCGGCCAGACCGCGTCCGGGATCAGCAGGGCTCCCATCTGAGATTCCGCATATGTGTAATAATCCGACAGCGACGTCGGCTGATAGGAACTGTCGATCTCAATCATTCCCACCACGGTGAACGGTTCTCCGCGCACATCTACTGTGCTGCCGACCGCATTTCCTTCCGGAAAAAGTGATGCGGCTGCCGTCTCATCGAGTATGCATACTTTCCTCATCTTTGAAAAATCCGACGCCACAAACGGCCGTCCGCTGCTGAGCCGGTATCCGGTCGTGGACAGATAATGATCATCCACACCATACACGGCGCCCATATTGAGAGTATTATCTCCCGCAGAAATGCCGTCGGCATAGGACCGGTAATAATAGAAGGAGGCGTCTTTTACATCATCGAGTTTCCGGATATTTTCCTTCTGTTCATCGGTGACCGGCGTCACATTGGCAGGCACGCCGTTGTCCATCCAGTAATCATCTTCGCCCTGCTTCAGTGTCACTTTGACATTGTTGTTGCCTGAACCGATCAGGTTCTGCATGATCTGCTGGTTCGTGCCCTGAATTGTCGACACGATGGCAATGATGGAGGCGATGCCGATGATCACGCCGAGCATCGTGAGAAACGAGCGCATTTTGTGAGCCCATATTCCCTGAAAAGCCAGTGCTATATTTTCACCCATCTGTTTCCTCCTCATGATGAATACAGATCATTAACTGTGCCCTCTCTTGTGAGTGCGCCTTCCCGAATGTCATTGCCATACGGAAAAGCCACCCAGTCATCCGTCGCAAGCCCTGAGAGAATCTGATAACTGTCATCGGAAAGTCTTCCGGTCTTTACCGTCTGTTTCGTCAGTTTACCGTCGCTGCCGCGCTTCCACACATACTTCGTTCCTTTGTCTTCCCGGATAAACGCCTTTGAGACGTACAGTGAACCGTCATCCGCCGCACCTGTATCTGACGCTGATGTATCAAAGGTCACATCCAGGCTGTCACCCTCCGTCAGCTGTGCATCCGGTGCGTTGATATATGCCGTGAACGGATAATAAGAATCTTCCGATGAAGCTCCGTACATGCCGCTCGTATCCGGATACGGCGAGATGTCCTTGATCATTCCCTCACAGGTGCTGCCCGTCGTCCATGACATGACAGTGACTGTATCACCTTCGTGCACGGAATCCAGCATGCTCTCCGGCACGGCACTCTGGATATACATACCCTCTGAACCCGCTACCGTGATGAAAGCACTGCCGTCTTTCGGAACATTTTCCGGATCTCCGACAGTTTTGACAACGCCGTCCATTTTTGCACGAACCGTTCCCGCATCCAGATCCTTCTGCGTCTGCGCGATCTTCAGATCCGACTCCTTCAGATCAAGTTCAAGGCCATCGAGTTTTTCCTGCTCATCCTGCTTCGCCTGTTTCAGCTCATCTGCCGTATACTCCGCATTGGATGGGATGAGCCCGGAATATCCACCTGTACTGTCTGAGCCGGTATTGCTGCCGGTGTCCGTCTTCGATCCCGACGGTGCGGAAGAAGATACATCCGCCGTCAGTACAGCCGTCGGTGCGGATGAAGTCACATATGCTGTCAGTAAAGCCGTCGGCATGACACGTGTCCTCTTCATGGCAGCTGTCACTGCCTGCGCAGATGCGGTGGCAGGCCCTGACACAGCTGTCGTCGTTCCGCCAGGCGTTTCCGCCGGTGCAGACGTCCTGGAAGGTTCTGCTGCTGGCGGCGTCGCCGCGGAAGGTGTGACCGTCGGCGCAGGAGTTGCCGTCGGCGCCGGGGTGTCAGTCGGCGCCGGGGTGTCAGTCGGCGCAGGTGTGTCTGTCGGTGCAGGAGTTACGGAGGGTTCCGGTGAAGGTGTCGGCGTCGCGTCAGGAACCTCGATACCGGCCGCCTTTCTGACAGCCTCCTTTTCCTCATCCGTGAGCTGCATGGCCGAGAGCACGGCAATGATCTCATCCACGCTCAGATCAGATGCTGAGATACCTCCGCCGTTCATGTTCAGTCTGGTCTCCGTCTCTTCGCTCAGAGAAGCCGCATTGCCGATCCAGGCGCTCACGAGTGTCCCGTTCCCGTCGACATTCTTCAGACAGAAGTATACGTCCCCACCGGCATCCTGTCCCGCGTCTTTCAGCAGTGCGGTGACAAAAGAGGGATCAATCGTCATATTCCCGTCTTCATCTGCGCGCACAAGAAAAATATAGGGGTTATCCGCCGTTCCGTCACCGTCGCCTGTGTACTGATCCACGGCGTCCGATGTTATCGCACCGGCATAGACCTGATCCGTCCCGCTGTTATCCTGATTATCATCATTATCATCGCCGTTATCGGTATCGTCCGGAATAAGCGGGCCGATGTCATCTCCGCCGCCGCTGTAAACAGGTCTCAGTCTGTTCAGCGTCTCTATATTTTTCTTCGCGACCTCGATATCCAGCTCGATCTTTCTGTGATTAAGCTGTTCCTGCTGCAGTCCGAGAGACGTCTTATTCATATCGAAAGTGAGGAGGACATCTCCCTCCTTCACGCTCTGACCCTCTTTGACGCTGACAGAGGCCACGGTTTCCGTGTCATTGACATACACATTCTGCGAGGCATCGGTCACGACCTGGCCGCTCATATTGCTCCCGCCGCTGTAGTAATAACCTCCGGTATTCAGATCAGAGACCGGAACGACCATAACCTTATTATTCTGCGTTGTAGCCCGCACGGCCGTCGTGATACCGGCGCCGGCACCGACGATGACGGCGGCCGTCACGATCACGGATACGATTCTCTTCTTCGCACTCATTCCGTCCCCTCCGTTTCTTCCGGGCTGCTCTCCGTCAGTATACCGTCTTCGATCCGAACAATCCGCTTCGCATGCTGCGCGATCTTCGCATCGTGTGTGATCATAAGCACCGTCGTTCCGTCGTCATTCAGCTTCTGAAATATCTCCATGACCTGCTGACCGGACTTTGAGTCGAGCGCACCCGTCGGCTCATCCGCAAGAAGCAGTTTCGGCCTGTTGATCAGGGCGCGCGCAATAGCCACGCGCTGCTTCTGTCCGCCGGAAAGCTGTGACGGCCTGTGATCCATGCGGTCCTCCAGGCCGACCAGTTTCAGCGCTTCAGCCGCTCTCTTTTTTCTCTCTCCCCTCGGCACACCGGCATATGTGAGCGGCAGCTCCACGTTCTGCAGTGCTGTCTGATAGGCGAGAAGTTCAAATGTCTGAAAAACAAAGCCGATCTTCTCCAGTCTCAGGTCAGCCAGCATATTGTCCGTACACGTCGATACGTCCGTCCCGTCGAGCACGAGTTTCCCGGACGTCGGGCGGTCGAGGCACCCGATCAGATTCATCAGTGTCGATTTGCCCGAACCGGACGGGCCCATGACAGCCACATATTCACCCTCCTCCATGGAAAAATTAATGTGATGGAGGATCGGGAATTCCATTTTTCCCTGAAAATAGCTCTTGCATATATCCGTACATGTGAGAATCATAGGACATACCTCCGTCACTCCACGGCAGCTGCACCGTCGGATATACCCAGGACAGTGCCGTCATCTCCGGATACGCCGTCTTCCACACCAGTTGTAGTCTCATTTATGGTTGAGCTTCCGCTTACGTCATAGCCGGCGCTCTCAGAGTATACTGTATCCACCGGCATCTCCGACATCGGCGCCGTCTTCATGCCCTCCTGCTGTGTACCGTCCGGAATGGCAATGCTGTCGTCCTTTGTAAGGCCGTCGAGAATCTGCACTTCACTCGTCATGTCATCTGTGCTGCCGATCTTCACAGTTCTCTTCTCAAGACGGCCATGGCCGTTATCCGCCCAGACAAATGGATTGTCCGGATCCGTCTGATCTACGCAGTAGCTGCCGATCCAGATGCCCTCCGACTTATCTACTGTATCCTCCATGCCGGTATCCGGCTCGATGTACACGTGCTGTCCGAGCATCAGGCCGTCGCTGCTGTCGAGTTCCACGTAGAAAGGATATTTGGAGCTGGTTGTCGAAGAGTCGCCGGACGAATAATATCCATTGGATGTATCCGTCGTCGCATTCTCCGTGTCAATCTTCGTTATTTTGCCCTTCCACGTCTGTGTGCTGTCAACACGGGAACGGATCGTGACCTCAGTCCCCTCCGTCAGCATACCGATATTCAATTCATTTACTGTACCCTTCACGCGGAGATCTCCGGTCTTCATGATCGTAATATAGGCATTGCTGTCTGTGCCGCTGGTCACCGTCGCAGAAGTTCCGTCGTTGATCGACCGCACAACGCCGTCGATCCCCGCTGTCACCTGATTGTTCTGAATATTCTCATTCAGCTTGTCAATATCTGACTGTTTGCTCTGGATATCGAGCTGTTTCTGCTGAATGGAGAGCTGCTGTTCCTGAATCTGGATCGTGTAATTCGCCTGTTCCGAAGCTGCCGCTTTCTTCTGCTGCGTCTGCAGCTGCGTCAGCGTATCATTCAGCGTTTTCAGTTCATTGTTCAGCCGCTGCAGATCAATATTGGCCTGATCCAGCTGAGACTGATAAGAGGAAGTGTCATAGGTAAAAAGCACATCGCCTTTCTTCACCGTATCGCCTACTTTCACCTTCAGATCTGCTACCGTGGCATCGCTGTTTTTATTCACAGACCAGGTTTCCTGTGTCTCCACGACACCGGCATACTGATTGGTCATGCCGACCGATCCTGTATCCATCAGAATGGACACAGACTGCACATAGGCTGTTTCCCCGTCACTTTCCCCGCTGTTGCCGCGAAAGACCAAAAACCAGACCAGCAGTGCAGCCACTGCCGCCGCGATCACGACCAGTGTGATAATGCCTGCCTTTTTATGCTTTCTCATGTCATCCTCCTTTTGATTGCCGATACCCTTCTGTCGATTCTCTGATATTCATCCGTCACGCATCGGCAGACGCAGTTCCGTCTGTACTCAGGGTTCTCAGCACCTCTGCGGCGCCGTGCGACTGCAGGAACGCCATCGTATTCGTATAGCTGTCGTAAACCGTGATATTCATCAGCGGCTCCTTCGTATTCTCCGACCACTCATTGATATCCAGACCTATCTGGTAATAGCTCTGCCAAAGCTCAGCCGGACGGGAGGATCGGAAGTCCTCTGTCAGTGCGTCAACGAGTTCCTGTTTTTCCTTCTCATCGAGCTGCAGAGATTCCGTATTATCGTCAGATCCCGTCGTACTGTAGACGGAAACGCTGTGGATATCCGACACACTGATCTTCCGGAATGGATTGTATTTATCATCGAATTCAGCGCTGTCGCGGTAAGCATCCCACATTTTTTCCAGCGAAGCAGTGCTCACCGAATATTCTCTGTATACCATCCGGCCGCTCTTCAGCTTCCATCCTATATCGATCAGGACATTCGTTTCCAGGTTTTCCGCATGATTCGACTGGTAGATGTCATTCACCGCATCCTGCCCGGAAGCAGCTTCCTGTGCCATTTCATACATCGGTTCAAAGTCAGTGATCAGGGCATCGCTGATCCGCTCATCAAATCCCCTGTATTCCGTTCCCGAGGTATCGTTTGTCGTCATGTACAGATAGTCCAGGCTGTCCGACCATAAGCCCATGGCCTGCACATGATCTGCATCCGGAATCCGCTGATCCACGTGCAGCGGATCCAGAGCAAACATCAGGAAAATCAGAATCGTACCGCCGAATGCGCCTGCGATCAGTCTGCATTTTTTCCTGAAATGGCGGATCTTTCCGTAGAAAACAAGCTCCGAGATAATCCACACCACCAGGCAGCCCACAGCCGCACCTGTGATAAAAAGCACATAGCTGGGGCTGTCCGAATTGTAATACCCGAGCATCAGGCCGAGGCAAAAACCGCCGAAAGCCATCAGAACGATCTGCAGCACAGGTGAGATCCAGTGAAAAATAAACGCACTGCCGGCCTTTTCTGACGGCCGCATGGCGTAAATCCTGCAGGCAAGGACAAGGCAAACCGCTGCCCACGCCACCAGTCCGGCAACAGCCGTCCACGTGCTGATATCCTTCCCGGATCCGCTCACGGCAAGAGCAACGGGTGAAAGCATCCATTGAAAGCTACTGCCTGCGATAAGTACTGTGGAAAAATTCGCATGGATCAGTATCGTAACAAGCCAGTACACCGCCGGCCCGATGGCCAGGATAAAAATCCCCAGTGCGGCACCGATCCCCGTCCGTCCGCTCAGAATCATTCCCAGGCAGAAGACAGAATACACAGATAAAAATGCCAGAATAAAAAATGCCGCAGCTTTTAACCCCTCCACGGCCAGCGCACTTTGAAAACAGCCGTTCACCAGCGGCACGACAAAAGCCGCGAATACCTGACAGATCAGATATGGTGCGATACAGAGGACGGCGCCGGAGGTAAAAATAACGGTAAAAATCCTCTCCCGGCTGACCGGCAGGCTGTGCATCAGGTCATTGCGCTCCTGCGATCCGAGCCAGGATAATCCGGAAATGCCGGCCATGCCTGCGGCCACGCTGACGGCAGCGCCCATATAGACACTCTGAAGGCCAGCCGTCTGGCGGAATGCATCGACAATATTGCTGTAGCTGCTTTCAATATTGGGTGTCTGGATCTCCAGAAAAACAGCCACCGGCAGAAGAAGGATCCCCACGGCAAGGATAATCGCGAAGAGCCAGATTCTCTCGCGCATATTATCCCGCAGCTCCTTACGAAAAGAGACTGTTGAAGTCATATCCGTTCACCTCCGTCTCTCCGATAAAAGCTTCCTCCAGTGTCACCGGCAGAATTTCCGCAAAAACAGGATCCTCGCTTCTGACCGTCTGCATAATGTCATCTGCGCTTCCCCTCGCAAGGATTTCCATCACCGATCCCCTTTTCCTGCACCTGAGCACATCCAGATTTCTGCAGAGTTCATCCTCTCTTCCTTTGTCTCTCAGGACAAACTGTACCTTATGGATGCTGAGTTTCATGTTCTCCAGTTCCTCTGACAGGAGAACGCCGCCCCTGTAGAGCAGCCCCACGTGATCACAGAAATCTTCGAGCTCCCGCAGGTTATGGGAAGCGATCACAGGCGTAAAATTCCTGTCGATCATTTCCTCCGCCACAAGGCTCTTCATCGCCTGGCGGACCACAGGATCAAGGCCGTCAAAAATCTCGTCGCAGAACAGGTACCTTGTGCCGGCACACAGCCCCAGCAGCATGGAGGTTTCCTTGCGC
>Ga0256406_1002529_pt1 | contig 25469 bp, 16 predicted proteins | sample RumenRJG_03DNA_FD_185986 | JGI IMG/M metagenome (GOLD analysis project Ga0256406, IMG submission 185986) | Bovine rumen microbial communities from Lethbridge, Alberta, Canada - RJG_03 | ecosystem: Host-associated > Mammals > Digestive system > Stomach > Rumen | place: Canada: Alberta | collected...
GTCTATCTTTTCTTGTTCCATGACCGCAAAGGTAAGCAAAAAAAATAGTTTTAGCACGCTATCATATCAAGTTCTTTGGTTAGGCAGCGGCATCCGCCTGCCACGGACAATCCCCCTTGGGCCGAATGTGGAGGTATGGGCGAACTATCTGAAGGAGAAACTGCCGGGACTCATCAACAAAAAAGTCATGGAGTCGGAGATGTTCCGGCAAGTTGAAGAGAAGGTCAAGAGCAGATACAAGGACGAATTTCATTGGAAGGAGCGGGAGAAGGTTGCGAAGCACCGGAACGAGCTGCGTAAGATCCCTAAGTTCGGATACATCCCAGCAGGACTGACCGTTGATTACAATGAGTGGTATGGCTACTACATCACTTCTGCCATTGAGTGGACACCCAACGACTCAGACGACTTCCTCTATCAGGTCCGCACCTTGGAGAAGATGATGACGAAGAACATCGACAAGTGTATGGAGGCCCATCGTCCGGATGCCGCATATGCCCAGGCATTGCTACTCTGCCAACATCTTCCTTCGTGGAAAGCCCGGAAGGAACTCGATACATACTTCAATCAGTATAAGCCACGACTTCGCAAACTCGTCAAGACCAGCTACAAGGCGATGGTCGATAGTGCCATCACTTGGAACAACCAATCTGCATTGTCTGAGGCAACCGAGCTCATTAATGCCCATTCCACACTATACACAGACTGGGCAGACCGTCAAGTCCATGTGCCGTCACTTCATCTCCGATGAGCATTGGTGTTACTTCGATAACATCTATGATCCCGACGATTCATGTGACCTCCTCCTTAAAGTAATCAAGAGTGCGCATGCCGCCGGCCTGATCTCTCAGTCCGACATAGATTTCCTCCATGAAGCGTGGAAGGAGATAGAGGCTATGGAAGCCCATTGGAACTATGGGATAGCCAATTATAGCTTGTAACTGTCCAAAATGGTTGTGTTGACAGTGATATTCCATTCCCGTTCAGAACAGCATGTGGAGGGAATTTATCCCCACGAAATATATTTACATGTTATCAAGCTAATGATCAATTAATCGGAGCCTTCTAACCGACAAAATGTCACAAATGCGTTTTTTTACAATTGTCATAGGCACATGATTAGAAACTCCCGTCCTTATGGAGCAGCACAAGAACGGGAGCGAATGGTTAACCGACTCTTCAAATAATATTCATCAAGTTACTTTTCTATAGATAACTCGACAAAACCTTTACTAAAATGCGCTAGGAGAACTTCAGTAAAACGCCCAATGATATAAGATTGCTCCTTGCGATCTGGCTCGTGTCGGTTTTCCCACCAAGCTATACCAACGATAAGTTTATCATAATCTAATGGATCAATTGAGGGATCAGATTCAAGATAAAGCATAGCATCATCTTGCCACTGCCTAGTGGAAGTAACATGAGTTAAGAGTTTCTCGTTATTACAATCAACTCTGACTTCCCAAGTTTTCAGTTTTTTGTCCTCAACCGCCCTAATGATGGCGTTCTTTAGCGCATTCGCGTTTTCACATTTAATGATAATTTCCATATTTATGTAATTTTAAATATTAAATATTCTCCTGCTAACTGCTCTTCGCAAGAGATGAATTCTTACCTACATAAAGCGTGCCAAAGAGGGTTTCAATAAAAAGTTTAGACAATATAATTGTAATAATTTTATTATGTCGCAATGTGTTAGACATATTGTCATAAAAATTATATTACTGATAATAGATGAATAATATATACAATTAGTTAATTAAGTATGCCAACATTCGAGGAAGTAAGACAACTCGTTGAGAGCAAGAAAAAGGTATTCGACAATATCGATGAGATGTTGTCGCAATATCGTGGCGAGATCCATCATATTGATGACTATAACGGTCGTCAGTTGCTGGAACTTCTTCAGAATGCTGACGATGCTTTTGAGGATTTCACTCCGGCAGATGATAAAGACCCTGAGGTGGCTATCGATCTGAATACCCAGAATAAGATTCTTGTCGTCAAGAACAACGGGCGGGATTTTAGCTTTGATGGTATAAGGTCTCTATTGTATGCAAACTTGAGTTCTAAGGTCAGCTCGAAGACGATAGGAAACAAGGGCCTTGGTATGAGAGCCATTCTGGGCTGGGCGAAAGAACTGAAGATATACACATCTTATTGCATTCTTACATTCTCTAAGCAGATTGCCAAGGATTTCTTTGAGGATAAGGTGCCTGATGAAGCGACACGGAATAAAATTATTCGTGATAAATGGGGGGATAATACTGGCGATATCGTACCTGTTCCCATTCTATCTGTCCCTATTGTGGAACCATTTGCAAGTAAGTATGGTGGCCAGGTAACATTTGAAATAGCTTATGAGGACGACAAGGAACAGGATATCATCAATAGAATAAATGATCTCAACGAGAATATTCTGCTTTTTCTGAATCATCTCAAGGAAATCTCTATCAATGTCGATGACAATTATACTGAATATCATTGTCAGGTCTCAAATGAGAATGATTATAAGACATACTCGGTAAATGACAAAGGATTCAAAGTCTACACAAGGGAAGGAAACATTCCGGACTATCTCGTCGAGAAAGATAGGGATATAGTCCGTGATAAATATAATGTCGAGATAGCCTTGCCTGAGACCTTCGACCAAGATGCTTCTAACGTCTTATATTGCTATTTCCCCACCCAGGTCAAAGTAAACTTGCCCTTTCTTGTACATGGGACCTTTGAGATTGACAGTTCCCGCTCCCGTCTTTTGCCAACCAAAATTAACGATTTCATTTTTACTCAGCTTGCAGAACTGATAGATGTTGTTGCCGAGAAGATAAAAAAGGAGGAATGCTCATGGAGACCGTATGATATGCTCTCTAATTGGAGAGCGGTTGAGAACTCTCGTTTTCAACAAACGATGATACGGATTTTCCTGTCAGCAGTCGTTTATCCTACAATCTCAGGCAACTATGTTTCAAAGGACAAAGCTAAATACTTTGGAGAGGAATTCTCAACATATTGGGAGGGTCATTCGAAATATACCATCTTCAACTTGGTATCTCCCGGACGACAAGGCTCGTTAGAAATTAGTAATTTGACAGATTCCGATGTAAGTGCCATCAATTCCTACGCCAGACAAGTAGGTACAATAGTACGGACAGAGATTATTGAGCAACTTTATCGAATACCGGCGGAACATTTTTCTAATACAGAAAAACTCACATTACTGGAGGATGAAAACGGAGACTTGATACCATCTGGTTTTGCTGCTTTTATCCCGTCTGGTTCTAACAATGCACTTGGCGTTGATTTCACAGGCATTGACGTTAGAATTATCTCAAGGGTTCAGTACCATGAACTCGGAGAATACTTGAGTAAAGATATTAAAGCAATCACTGCCGGGAATAAGAAAACAACAAGTGCCCGAGCGTTTGTCTCATTGTTTAAAAAGATTCAGCAGGTTCATGATCCGGATTTTAACGATCTGACTTCAACCATTATCAGACAGATTAATGCAAAAGTCAAGACTTTGGATCATGATGATGCATGCAACTTGATCAGAGCGGGAGTAAAGCAACTATATAATCTTTATGATGGTCGAAGCAAGAACGGGGCGATACCAACTATTAATGAAAATATGCCGCTTATCTCTCAAGATGGGCAAATCAGAGATGCGACAACTCTTTTCTTGGACATAAAACCAGTCCGGGAGATTTACGAAGGGCTCCTTAATAAATCGAACTTTCTTTATGACAATTCTTATTGGGGATTACCAGATTATCAGACTAAGGAATTCTTTAAGTGGCTTGGTGTGAACGAGCTGGTAAAGCTAGAAGTACATAGCAATGACGGTATGGAAAAACCTTTCTTTGAGAAGATTGTGCGAGAGGAGACCCATAAGTCATTCAACTTTACTCAGTACTCTTCTGATAACAACCAATACATTGCTATCTCACAAAGCAATTTGGAGATTATTAAGCGTCTTGATGCAACCCATTTAGTTCTGCTTTGCTCTGTTTCTCCGACTATGCACGGGGAAGTTTTGTGTGAGCAACGCAACTTTAATATTAGGATATCGAGTCAATGGCAAGTATATAGTGGGAAATATAGCTTCATATTGTATCAACTTGGACAACCGGCCAAAGACATCTTTATTGATGACGCACCGAATGCTTTCACCAGGCTCTTCAATACTCAGTCGATAGATTACAACTACCTGGGTAAATTCAATATCAACCGGAGCGAGGCAAACAGCATTCTTATCATGTTGGGAGCAAAGACGGACTATTCTAACATAGCTCCAGAAGACATATACTCGAAACTCAACGAGTTGGCTCAGAACAACCACACCGAGTCTATACCAACAATATATAGGAATGCTCTTGATGTTTTAAGAAAATCAGAGAAAGCAAATAGGCCGGTAGTCCCTAATGATTTACACCTATACGCGTCTAAAGGCGATGAGAAAGAATTCCGAAAGGCCTCAGAAATCTACTATTCCAATACCAAGATTCCACAGAAAGTAGAAAGCAATTTTTGGATATTGTCTCTCCCTAAACGATATGGCGAAGCTAATGTAAGGGATTTATTTGGTGTAAACATACTTGATAAGAACGCAATTCATATCAATGATGGATATATCCGGGATGAAGAAGCATCAGACAAGCTGAACAAACATCTGGCAGAAATCAGAAGATATATACTCGTTGCCCGACTAAACTCGAAAGACCTGAATTCAGAAGAGAAGAAGCGTACTGAAGCCAATAAGTTGAAGAAACTACAGATTGTAGCCGTGATTGATGCGCAATGTAGATTCAACGGCAAAGACATTTCTCTTTCATCTAATGAATATGTTAAGGATGGTACAATATACTACCTTTGCATTAGAGGTACTAAGACCGATAGACTTTTCAAAGATTCAGAGCTGTCAGATACTGTGGCGGATATCTATGAGGATTTGTTTGATGTTCATGGATTCTTTGATACCTTTAGGATGATCTATAGAAATGATGAAGAAGATAATGAGCATCTTGCAAAAAGCGGTAGTGAGGAGTTACTATCTATTGCCGACCGTCTCTTGGGAATTGACGAAACAGAGCTCTCTTTTTGGAGAGACAGGTACAGCTTAACTATACCGGAAGGGGGCATAGAACAGAGAGAATTTCGAAAGTTGTTACAGCAACATGTCCAACTCCCTGATACCTATGATCTGATAGACTTCCATCACTTGGATCAGGCTGATGACTGTTTCGTAGATTTGCTCAGAGTGATTTATGACGATGAACATACAATAGAAAGATTGGCACCCTATGGCATAGCTGCATTCCATAATAGATATCTGAAGTCGCTTTCTGCGTCCTATATTGACAACTTCATGAACAGCCTATGGAATCAATTGAACGATTCTAATCATGGTGAAAAATATATAGATACGATAGAAAGCTATAGGAATGCAGATTTCAACAACCTTACAGATAGGTATAAGTATGTCTTGAAGATCGATTATGCCTCTTTGCTTAAGCAGTGGATCAGGAGCGAATATCAGCTGGAAGTAGATCTGAGTCAGAAAGAGCATGAAGAGCACGGAATCCTATATAATGACCTGCTTAAGGATTCCGGTATTGAAGCTGCAGATTTAACGAACCGTCAGAGAAGTCTGCTTTACTTTGAAGGTAATGGGAATATGGTCTCGTCGTTCCTAAATCCGAAACAAAATGACGACGGACAAGAGAATCCTACTCAATCAACAGATGAAGACTACGATAGTACTCAGAAGGTAGACGTGACATTGTCAAAAGTACGTATGGTGGCAGGACCGGTTGTCGTCCCTTCTTCCGTTAAGCATAATGGCTATCATCCCTTAGGGGGCTATTCGAAGAAAAAAAACGAGCAACAGCAGAGATATGGTAAATCAGCGGAGCGATTAGTCTATGACTATCTCAGCAGCCGTTATGGAGCCGAAAATGTTGACTGGGTATCTGTCAACTCTGGTTCTGCAGCTGCCAGTGACTCCTTGCATTACGATATGACTTGTGGTGGCAGATATATCGAAGTGAAGTATTTCACTAACGACAGGATATATATGACTTCCAGAGAGAAAGAGTTTGCTGATCGCAACGATAAATATGACCTATATCTTGTAGACAGCAGTAACCACATTAATGTCATCGAGGCACCTTTCAAGGATGGCTTCGACAACAACGACAACTTCACCCCAGAAGTGGAGAACTATATCCTGCATTTCAGGCTCGACTCTATTGAGCAGAAGAACGTGGAGAAATAATGTAGTACTCTCAATAGGGTCATGTACAAAAAACGTTGGCCTTTCCTTTTCGGTTTCAATTATTTATCCTAACTTTGTAACGACAGTATCCCTTGCTCGAAAGACAAACTATAGGTTTACCCTTGGGAAAGGCCGCGAGAAGAAGCCTCCTTGTAAAAGGCGATAGTGGAGGAATGAGTTAGGACTACTGACGTAATTATGTTGTAACTGAGGGAGTTGTGCTTTCCCTCGGGAATTGTTTTATACCCGGAAGAAATGGTTCAACTTATTATATCCGACGTGGGCCCCATAACACAGACGACTTATAAAATACAAAGCCACTTAGGGATTCTAAAGGAGTCGTTTAGATTACTATGCCCAACTTACATACTCTTCTACCAACAGATATAGAAAAGGGCTCTCCGCAGCATGAGGCTGTGGATCGGCTGAAGGAGGCGCTTGCCAATGACAATGTGTACAATATTGCCATTACGGGAGCGTATGGGTCTGGCAAGTCGTCGGTAATAACCACCTTTCTCCATGAGAATAAGGATGATAAGAAGGTCAAGGACAAGTATTGTACTATATCATTAGCAACGATAGAGGCGCTAAATGACATAGAGGAAGAGAAAGGACAGGGGAAGGTCAGCGAGGTTAAAGCAACAGAAGAACAGGGTAGTGAAGGCAAAACAGCTGATGACCAAAAAGCTAGAACAGACAAAGCAACGGAGGCCAAACTCAACCGCCGAATTGAGTACAGTATTCTTCAGCAGCTCATCTACAAGGAGAAACATACTAAACTGCCAAAGTCCCGCTTCAAGAAGATCCCTTTCATCAGTAAGATCGATGCGGAGAAGTATTCTTTTTGGACTGTTTCGTGTATCATTAGTTGGCTGATAGTCTTTGAGCCTAAGGCTTTTCGTATAGATAGTCTGTATACATACTTTGAGAACACCTTTGGCATCCTCAATTTTGTATTTGATTGGATCGCTACAATATGGCTTATAGTCTGCGCATGTGTTTTATCCTATAAGATCATTCGCCATTACTCCGGACTGTCCTTGAAGAAGATCTCTGTCGCTAACGCAGATATTGACATAGACGAAGAGAGGTCAGTATTTAACGACTATCTTGAAGAAATCATATACTTCTTCCAAGAGACAAAGTACAATATTGTATTTATAGAAGACCTGGATAGGTTCGACTCAACCTATATCTTCCTGAAGCTAAGAGAATTGAACACGCTGCTGAATCGGTCTAATATTCTTAAAGCATCATCATCATCTGCTATTCGCTTCGTGTATGCTATTAGGGATGACCTGTTTGTTGATAGCGGTAGGACTAAGTTCTTCGATGAGATAATTCCTGTCATACCAGTCGTCAACCCATCCAATGCAGCAGAGAAATTGAAAGAGAGCCTTGAACACTACGGATTGAAAGATAAAGTAAGCAATGATGACCTCACAGACATGGCCTATTTTATCAAGGATATGAGGCTGCTTAAAAACATCGCCAATGAATTCTATTTATATTATAGAATGCTTAAGGTTGAAGAGAATCATTTGGACTCGACGAAGCTTTTGGCGATGATGATCTATAAGAATCTCCATCCAAAAGATTTCGGGAAACTGCCTAATCGAGAAGGGGTTTTGTACACTATACTTTCAAGGGAATACAAAGGTAAGTTTATTGAATATGCAAAGGATAAAGCAATTGCGGAAAGACGGAAATATTGGAAAAAGCAGAAGGAGATTAAAGATAATACCCAAGTACACAATGAGATAGAACTGAGAAGACTCTATCTGCTTAGCTTTTATAAACTCAATAACTTTAGACTTGATACGACTATTAGACTAGGTAATGATTTTCGGAACTTCGATGATATTGCAAATGATGAAGATCTATTCATTGAATTAACCCAATTAAAGCATTGCTCCCATAACTATTATGATAGTTATTATGGATCATGGAAAAATAGTTCAATAGATATCGTTTATGCGACTGCGGAGAAAAATGTTGATTCGAAATTTACTTATAAGGAGAGGTCTAAAGCATTAGGGACAGACTATGATTACATAAATCAAATGTTAGCTGGCCTAGACATTGAAGAGAACAGGTTAGGTACCTATCGTGTAAAGGACTTCCTTAATAAATTCCCTGAGGTTACAAAAACCGATTGGTACGAAACTCTACACGTCCCATACCTGATTGAGTTCTTTTTAAGACGAGGATTCTTAGATGAGGACTTCTATGATTATGTCTCTTATCATTATAATGGCATCTCGACCGATCAAGACCATGACACATTGATGCGTCTTAAAAGCGGACAGACTATAGAATACACAAGACCAGTAGACGATGTCAGAAGTTTAATAAAGAATCTTCCTAAAAAGATCTTTTCTAAAGACTCGAGTCTCATCAATGTTATATGTGATGCCATTTTGGTAGATAATTGGTATAATGAGGTTAGAGATTTGTTCCTAAATAATCTTTATAACAGCCAGAAATCCGTAGAGTTCCTAAAGCAGTATTTACAGTTGGGTAAATATCCAGATGAACTCTTTGATTTTTACGTAAACCATAATCAGGAAAAAGCATGGAAAGAGTTTACTTCCCTTTCTCAGGATACTATTCGAAGAGACTTAGTCAGAGAGTGGATAAAGGTAGTAGATATCGACGATGATAAGGAACTTTGTAAAGAAGCCATAAAATGGATTAGGGAAAATTATCCTTTCATTAGCAATGAAGTTGACTACATTGGTATTGATAAGGTTAAAAACTTGATCCTGAAAGCCCCTATTTATTTTACAGAACTGACTCCTTCAAATCCCTCCTTACTTGATTTCATCTGTAATAATGATAGGTACGTCATGAACACAAATAATCTTTCCGTTCTGGCGGATCAGTATAACGAAAAGGAGACTATCACTTCAGCAAACCTGAATCTGACCAGAATTTTCAGTACCCCAAACGAAGCATTGGTCAAATTAACAAAGACCTATATTAATGATGTACTGAAGTCTATTAGCCCTACAGCGAAGGACGAGGTTGAGTCTTCGATGTTGTACGTCTTGAATCACGAAAAGATAAAAGTTGAGGATAAGCAGAAGTTCTTAGAAGGTCAGATAAATAAAATTAGTAAGATTAGCGATATAACAGCAGTTGCAGACCAGCGTATCGCTATCATGACAAATGTCCTTGCACCGACATGGGATAATATAGAAGGATTCTTGGTCAATGCGACCAATGATGATAAAAAGCTATTGGATGAGTTTATCTCCAAGAATGTTGCATTGTTGAGTAATGCGGGGTCTACACTTGATGTAGACAACTCTGATGAACTATTCAACAAGATAATCAATAGTGATCTTATCTCAGACGATGGTGTATACAGTCAGCTTTTGGAGGCATTCGAAGGCTATACAATGAGTAGCCAAATCTATCCACAGACAAAGAGTACTCGTTTGGTCATGCTGATAGAAAAAGGAGTAATTCCTTGTTCTGAGGAACACAAGTCTCAGATCAAATCGATCGACGATATTGCCTACAGCCATTATCTCGAATACAATTGGAATCAACTCGCAGGTGGACTCAAAGAGTCAGACCTGACTGATACCTCCATTCTTTACCTACTCCAATCAAGTAATCTTAGCGCGTCCGATAAATCGGTTCTCATCACCAAGATACCTGTACAAATAGTTCTGAAGAATGCTGAGGTTGCATCAGAGGTCTCAAAAGCGCTATTTATAAATTATCAGTTTGTTAGTTATCCTTTCATGTATTCTGTTATTAGCAATAGTACAGACGATGAATATCGACTTCCTGTGGCTATAGCAACGATACAGCACGCTATTGAGAATAAAGATGGTGACGACGTGATAATCGAGGTTATAAAGAGTCTTGGTGGACACTACACTGAGCTCTTAGACAACAGCAAGAAGCCGACCTATGAGAATAGTACAGAAAATTACAGATTACTGTTACTCCTAAGGCAATGTAATATCATCTCCTCATTTAAGGAGGAAGATGGAAAGCGTTATAGAGTGTATCATAGCCATAAGGGGCAGCCCTAAATTACTGGTAACATAAAAAAAGCATTTTTAGTGGGTGAATATTACTCCTCTTAAAATTAATTATCATGGAACTACCATTTACTGTAATCAGGACCATTCATCCTGTCGGTCAAGGAGCTTTCTACACAGAAAAGTTCTATAATGAAGGTGAAGACAATGCTGAGCATACTGTAGTCTTTGATTGTGGCTCTAAAACAAAGATCGGGGGTGCTAAAAAGGTCTGTATTGAAAGGATTGTAAATAACTCTCTGGACTCCGACCAACGTATTGATATTCTTTTTATTTCCCATTTTGATACCGATCATGTCAATGGTATTACCCATTTTTTAGGCCATGAACGTAAGATTGAATATGTAGTATTGCCTCAGATCGATGGCTATCAATGGTTCTATATTATTGAAGATGTTTGCTCAAGTGACAATGATGCTGAGCAAGCAAGTAATTTAGTCTTCAGATTAAAGCAGGAATTAGAAGAGCACGGCATAAAAGTCCTTCAAGTGAAGCCGATTGAGGAAGAGACAAGGTTGATCCCAAACAACGACGAATTTTATGCTAACGAAGACAGCACACAGAACAATAACAGACAACCTGAAATAGATTCCATATCTGATATCTACGATAAATCGCTCAATGAGGATGGAAGCTATATCAATAGTGGGGTACCATTTAGCTTGGATATACAGTGGGTATATATACCTTCAAACTTTACTTACAAAAGGAATATCGATGATTTGAAACATAGGATAGACGACATCCTGAGTAAAGATGGAAAGTTTAACCATGCAACATCTATATCTGAGCTGAGCAGCGAAGAACTCGTTGAGTTTATCCATCGCAATCGTAAGGCTATAAACGATGTATACGATAAGGTATTCCCTAATACCAATGCAAGTTCTCTTTGTGTCTATTCAGGGGTGGCTGATACAAATTTAAAATCAATAAGTTATCCATATTGGTTCACGTATGAGCATTGCCTTCATTGTTTCTATGATTACGGGGTTGGAAATAGAGAAGGTTGCCTTTATACAGGGGATTCGGTTATGACGAAAAGGCAGAATATGCAAAAGGTAGACTTCGTCCTGAACTCCATTCTCCACTGGCGCAGTAGACTTGCAACTATTCAGTTGCCACATCATGGATCCAAAAACAACTTCGGCGGTGACTCTTTTGCTAAATTAGAAGTGGCTTTGACTTTCCCGAGGAATAAAAAGCTACATCCATTGCTTTTCTTTGCAAGCTTCGGAGACCACAACTCTTATGGTCATCCATCTGATAGTCTAATCGATCTTCTTGTCAGCAAAGAAAGAGTTTACTATCATGGAGTATCTGAAGCGAAGAGTACGGTACTTCGCCAAAGAATCAAGGTTAGGAGATAAAATAATGTCCCCAATTTACTGAATATTATGGCGGAGGTTGCATTGAGTTTGTCCGGTGGGGGATATAGAGCTGCAATGTTCCATTTAGGAACGCTATCTTATCTTAGCCACTTGGGGTTAGCTGATGGTAGATGTTTTCTCGATATTGTGAATACCATTTCCACAATATCAGGAGGGACTATCACTGGGCTTTGGTATATGATGTCGATATGTCAAGGAAAGAATATAAATGATTCAATTAACCAACTGTATCAAATTCTTGTAAACTATGACCTTCCAGATAATGTAATCAAGGAATTCCTAAGAAAAGACAATTCGAATGACTCTCTTATCAGAGAGATGGTTGCCTTCTATGACAAAATTTTCTTTCATAATGCTACTTTCGGTATGATTATGGAAGAGGCTGATAATGGTCATATTCATCATTTTAGCGCTAATGGTACAGACTTCTCTAATGGTTATGCATTTAGATTCCAGGCATCTAAGAGAATCGCTTCTACTCCAGACTATCCATACGGTGTCATTGGTAACAACAAACATAAAATTGATAGGAATTTAGCCAAGGAAATAAAGTTATCTGAGATATTGGCTGTCTCCAGTTGTTTCCCGGGTGGTTTTGAGCCTATGGTTTTTCCTGGTGATTTTGCTTTTTCAAGTGATAAGAAACTTAATACTCTTTACAAGGGCGTCCCGTTTAGATTGATGGATGGTGGGATTGTAGATAATCAAGGAATAGAACCTTTACTTCTGGCAAGTAAACAGATGACTTATGACAATCCAAATGCAAAAAGTGGCGATGATCATTATGCCAGTCATGATCTGATTATAGTCTCTGACGTTTCCTCTGCAAATCCCCAAAGACAAGAGAATGTAGGAGAGAACATTATAAAATCTAATTGGATAGGGAACTTCACAATAAATAAAATCAATGGGGGCTTAAATCTAGCCATAGTAGTTTTTGCTCTTGGGGCAATCATTAGTTGCATTTCTGATCAGAAAGTTCTATTGGGTATAAGCATAGCATTTGAAAGCATAAGCCTCTTTCTCAGATTTTGTATGTCGCGAGTGAAGTATTTTTTCTTGAAACAAGTAAAAAGTCTGCCATTTGATCTGCCCTGGAAAAAATATATTAGCAACGTTAACTTATCGAAGATATACTCGATGTTGTCTCGACGGGTAATTTCTCTGATGGATTTGGCCTCATTTGTGTTTATGAAACCTATTAGACAAATGCGGTATAACCAGCTTTACTCCGCACCTGAATGGAAGAACCGTCTTATCTCTAATATTATTTCTGAGACATCAAGTAGGGGTTCTTGGAAATGGAAGAAAGAATTACTTGATGATCTAATCCCTTCAGAAGGGATGAAGCAAAATTCTGATACGGCATGCTCTATGGCCACGACTTTATGGTTTACGAAAGCAGATAAGGAGAAGGGAGTTCCTAACGCCTTATTCTCTTGTGGTCAATATACGATTTGTTGGAATTTATTGGAATACATCAACAAGCTAAAGAAAGACAAGAGTAATACTAATAGTAATCACAACTTAATCATTGGTTGCGAAGTTCAATTAATGGATGATTGGGAGAAATTCCTGACAGATCCTCAGTGGTTAATGAAAGAACAGAAACTAATATGAATCACTATACAAGATTTAGAGCATACCAATTAGGGGAGAAAGGCTCTTCTTTTTCATTGTCTGTCGACAACTTCTTCATTCTAATTGAAGCAAGATATAACGAAGTAAATAAGCCACATATTCAATGGGAGATGAAAAACTGTGGCATAGATTCTATAGATGTTCTTCATATAACAAGTTGGGACGATGATCATTGTAGGTTATCTGAGCTTCAGGCTATTCTGACAGAACTAAAGCCCAAGAGAATTGAGTATCCAGGATATACGCCTCACACCTCAAATGGTAGGGCCTGCTTACTTGCAATAGTGAAATATTATCCTCCAGCAATCTCTGTTACGCCAGACGTTGTAAGAAAACAACAATTTACTCGGCTTTTCGGAAGTGATCTATTTTACGGTCCATTAAATATAAGCGTTGAAATAGATTCAAACGATAAATCGATTATTAAGCTTTTCCGAATTGGATCTTTCCAGATACTTAGCTTGGGAGATTGTGAAAATCCGGAGATAGCAGACAATCTAATAAAAAGTGAAATCATTCAAAATGAGGTGGATATTCTGATTCTTGCGCATCATGGAGCAGATAATGGGTTCACTTCGACGAACTTTCTCAAGGCTGTCAATCCTCGGATTGCGGTCTGTGCGTGCGACTGGGATAATCAATATGGGCATCCAGCTCCTACAGTAAGAACTATGCTTGCAAATCTCAATATTCCTCTAATAACAACAAAGTCAGGAGATATAATAGCACAAACTATTGACAAGTATAGTTTCAAAGTATCCAATTATATATCTAATAACGAGCAGAAAGGATTTGTCAAGACTTTCATGAGCAAAACTTTTTATACTCAGGACTGAATCTCTCAAAAAGTCTACGAAAAGTTTCTATAATATGACCGAAGATATTAAATTCAGCGTCACGGTACCGGCATACAAGGCTCAATTTCTGGGCGAGTGTATCGACAGCATTCTGGCGCAGACATATAAGAACTTTGAGGTGATCATCGTCAATGATGTGTCACCGCAGGATTTGGACAGTATCGTTAAAAGATACGATGATCCACGAATCCACTATTACAAGAATAAGGTCGGATTCGGAGCCGAGCATGTGGTAGGCAACTGGAACAAGTGTCTGGAGTATGCTACCGGCGACTATGTTATCTGCATGGGTGACGATGACAAGCTCATGCCGAACTGCTTAGAGGAGTATGTCAAGCTCATGAAGCAACATCCAGATCTGAACGTTTATCATGCTCTGACAGAGATTATCGATGAGAATAGCGACTTCTACAGCATGCAAGAGGCAAGACCTGAACGTGAGGGCATGTATTCCATGATGTATGGAAGACTGTGTAATAGCAGAAAACAATTCATCGGCGACTGGTTGTTTCGTACTGACTGGCTGAAGAGTATCGGTGGTTTCGTGGATATTCCAATGGCATGGGGAAGCGATGACCTGACAGCATACAAGGCTGCGCAAACAAAAGGCGTAGCAAACTCTCAAACACCTATGTTCCAATACCGAGTTAACTCTCACACTCTCAGTAATACCGGAAACACTTTGGTCAAGTTTAAGGCGATGCGACAGACTTTCGCAGAGATAAAGCAGCTGCTCGATAATCCACGGACTGACATAGATGCGTTGGATGAGAAATATCGCCAATCTGTTTTAAAAATCATAGATGAGAAGATTCGGGCAAGTCAATCAGTGATTATGCGACAGGACATGACTTCAAGGGGGCTGATCAAATCAATCCTTTGGTGGCGGCGGAATGCTTCCAAATATCAAATTCCCTCGTCGGAAATATTGAAGGCTGCCATTAAGGCGATGAACAATTGACTATCTGCTTCTTGATTCACAATACTGTAAATATATGATAGTTTCAAACATTATAGATATTACCAAAGAAAAGTTCAGGCTTAAGTCCTACTTGAATATAAGGATGCTGAAGACTCTGTTTATAATACTTTGTGGTTTCCAACTCTACATGTATTATACGCTATCAAGTCAAACAAAATTTTTTCTATCATCCTTCTCTGTGCTCTTGCTTTTCATATTTTCCTATAAGGAAATTTTCAGAAGAGTAAGAAATAAGTTCTACAGTGGCATGCAATGGATCCTCTTTTCATGGATATTCTGTATGTTTATGGCATGGATTTTTTGGGGGCAAGGTTTTGGTTACTCTTATAGAGCATCGTCTTACTTCCTTTTTATTATATTTTTCTATTTTGTAGCGAATAAATTTAAGGTTAGCGAAATAGAAAGGCTGATCGTTGTCTTGGGATGGCTTTATGTTGTTCTGTGGCTCTATGCTGTATACAGAGTTCCTGAAGCAACATTCGGTTATAACCTTGATGAAGAAATTGATGATGAATCACGTGGATTCTTTAGAATCAATTTTACGGGGCGCTTGTCTTTGATATTTGCATACTTCTTGTATGTTTGTAAGTACTTTACATATAAGAAGAAGAGTTATCTCGTTTATGCAGCAATACTTTTCACGTTCCTGGTCTTTCAATTAACTCGGCAGCTTATTCTTTGGACTGCTGTTGTTACACTACTATATATATTTAAAACAAACAAGAAGTGGTCACTAATCCTTGCTGTTGCATTTACTATACTTTATCTGGGATCAGCGCAAATAGAGTTCTCAAACGATTCTATTATCGGCAGCATGATAAATATGACCAATGACCAAATGAACGGTCAGTTATATGCAGGAGAAGACCCACGAATAACTGAATACAGATACTTTTTTACACAATGGTCGCCTAATTTTATAACCGACATTTTTGGTACCGGCATTCCGTTTGGAGGAGGAACAGCATATGGTGACTATGAACAGAAACTGAAGTGGACAAAGGGTATATACCTCTCAGACATTGGTTATGGTCAGATGTTTGCGCTTACTGGTGCTCTTGGCTTGTTCCTTTATATTTGGCTTTTTGTCAAATGCACATTTGTGAAGATGCCAAAAGAACTTCAATATGTAAACATGTTTATGGGGGCAATGCTACCTTTAAACATAGCTGCAGCCTGGTATGCAGGAGGTGACTCACAAATATGTATAGCAATGTGTGTATACTTGATTGTCCTTTATGGGAAAAAGTCAACAAGATATAAAAAAACAGTAGAAGAAAAGAAAACATTATGAATATATTAATTGTGTCCAAATGCCCGACTCACCCAACAACGGCGGGTAACAGATATGGCATTCTTGCGCAGGCTGAGAAACTTAAATCAATGGGGAATGACGTCCACTTCCTATTTGTGTATGAGCCGGCATTGCATAAGAATCTAAGAGGTGATGCACTGAATGATATTAAAGCGACGAAGGAATACTGGGGTGATCATTACCATCAATTCACTGTCGGCTCAATACAGAAATACAAGATGATCTTTCTGAAATATTTCAGAAAGTATTTCTGTAATATGCACTATAAGGTTGATGACGAGTATCCTTATGGAGTTGAGAAACTTGTAAACAAATTGGACGGACAATACCATTTTGACATATGCATTGTCAACTATTACTATATGTCGCGGCTCTTTGAATACATAAATATCCCCAAAACTGCGATATTCACACATGATTGCTTCGCATACAAAAACATCAAGATTGGTCAGCAAGTATTATGCACAACTGCTGATACTGAGGCAAAAGCCATGCAGCGGTGCAAGCATATCTTTGCAGTTCAGGATATAGAAGCAGCTTACTTTCAGATCCTGTCACCAAAGAGTAAGGTCTATAACATATACGGGGCATACTCATACCATCCACAAAAAATCAGCGGTAATCACAATATCGTTTTTCTCTCAGGAGGTAACCCGTATAACCAACATGGGTTAAAGTGGTTCCTTTCAGAGGTATTTCCGTTGATAAGAAAACGTTTCCCAGATATTAGATTATTGATTGGAGGATCAATCTCTAATACCCTCAAGGGTCAGGATATAGCCAATGTTGAGGTTCAAGGCTTTGTAGATGATCCAGCAATCTTCTATGCACAGGGGGACGTCTGCATCAATCCATGCTATCAGGGAACAGGTTTGAAGATTAAGACCTTCGAAGCTATCTCCTATGATAAAGTGACAATGGTTCATCCTCATAGTATGGAGGGAATTTACAAACCGGATGAAGCTCCAATTTTCGCTTCGGCCGAACCAATTCAATGGGTCAAGTTCTTAGAGCAAGTCTGGGGCGACCCAATACAGATAGAGAAGATTAAGCAACAGAATAAGATCTATTTGGACCGTATGGAGGCTTTCGTAGATAAAGAATACCAGCGGTTCTTGAGTGATTGAGAAGTATTGAGGAAGCAACTGCAAATAAGATTTCCACAGAAGAGATGGTCAATCTATGGGAATATAACAATAACATGAAAATCCGATGGAAGAGATGGATAATATTACCAATCATGTATACTTAAGAGATATTACTCTACATGATTATAAATGCTTTAAGGGAGATAACAAATTTACGTTTGTCTCCGGTAAGAATACAGATACTGAGAAGTTCAAGATTCCACAGTGTACAGTGTTCTTAGGTGATAATGGAACGGGAAAGACCAACATCCTTAAGGCAATAGCCAATATGATTCCTGTAAAGGTCAATATCTCTGATAAATCTTCAGATGAGCAAAAGCAGAGTGCAGATGGGGCAGATAAAAAGGAGATTCCAGATTTTGGTATGGTTATATCTGCTGGGGAGCAAAAACCAGCACAGCCTAAAACTATGTACCGCCCTAATGTAATAGAAAGATATTCAGTTGAAGGCTATACAAATAGTATGCATTTTTCTATTAAACGAGGAGAAAATACAAAGCTGCGGCAAAGTGATTACTACCCTCTGAGTGATATATTGACACGTTTTATAGATAAGAATGGCAATCAGAAAATTGCCATGTCGGATATTCATGTTGGATATACTTCTGCACAAAATAATGTTACATACGACCGGCCGGAGTTGGATGATTTGGTTGTGTTTGGTTATGGTGTCAATCGCTTTGCAGACACTCAGCGCAATCTAAAGTCAGGTGGTAATGTAGATACATTATTTTATAACAACAAGCCTCTCATTAACTTAGAGGAATGGCTATTACAACTGTTCTTCGCAACAAAGTCAGATCCAAAACAAAAAGAAAAGGCACACAAGAGATTGAATCTTTTGAAAGATATATTCAATCACTCAAGGTTGTTCCCGGACATAAAAGGATTCAAGGCTGTGACGGATGACGACCTTAATACTCATATACTTTTCGAGACTTCTTCTGGCGATTATCCTTTGCATGAACTTGGCTATGGATACCAATGTATGTTTGCCTGGATCTTCGATTTCATCAAGAAGATGATAGAGCGCTATCCAGATTCCAAGGCCCCTTTGAAAGAGTCGGCTGTCTTGCTTCTTGATGAAGTAGATCTCCATTTGCATCCTCAATGGCAAAGACATGTGTTGAAAGACCTGTGCGATTTATTTCCAAATACGCAGATCATTGCAACCACACACAGTCCGTTGGTCATCCAGTCAGCAGACAACATGAATCTCTATGTCCTTACCAATAAAGATGGAAAGACAACGGCAAAGTTTTATGAGGCAACGACATTCCAGGGATGGAGTGTTGAAGAGATCCTTAGTGAACTCATGGACCTTGGCGATGACGGCGTAAGGTCAGACACCTACCTCAAGCTCCGCAGCGAACTTGATCATGCCATGAATATGAATAATATATCGGAAAGTCTTCGACTATACAACACTCTTAAGAAGATGCTCCATCCTGGGAGTCAGGAGGCTGAAGACCTTGACCTTGATATTGAAGACCTAAAAGACAGAAGGAATGATTAAACTTACACGCCCAGCCAAACCAACAGAACTCGATGCCGAAACTCAGAAAAAACTGACTGACCAATTTAAAGCTGATAAGAAAAAGACAGTATGGAAACAGGATTGGATAACTGGTCCCCTCTTGAAAATGTCATATAATAAATGTGCCTTCTCTGAAATGATGCTTATGGAGGAAGGTAAGTACATGCAAGTGGAGCATTTCCATCCGAAGAGCAAGTATCCTGACGAGGTCGTCGAGTGGAATAACCTGTTGCCCATCTGTAATTTCTGCAATACGGCAAAAGGAGAATATGACACTGTAAGAAATCCCTTGGTTGATCCGACTGTCGATAATCCCAAAAACTTCTTTTATATTAAGCGCGGAAGATTGTGGCCGAAGGGAACAGGTAAGACAAAGAAGAAAGCACAGCTAACCATAGAGCAGTACAAGTTGAATGATTATCAGCAGTTGGCTAAAGTAAGACGTGATTTGGAGAGAGACATCGAAGGTCGTTTAGCTGATATCCGCCAACTTATAGATGTTGATTCAAAATTCAATTATGCTCGCAATCGACTGAGGAATCTACTGAAGAGATGCAATCGTGAAAGCAGTTACTCAGCCGTGAGGTGCACTTTTGTATTGGCCAGCGAGGATTATAGTTATATCAAAGCTAAGATCACTGAGCATAATGCCTGGTCTGCAGCATTTCAGGGATATGAACAAGAAATGCTGTTCTGCGCACTGCCAGCATAGCTACATGTTTTTCTCTGACCAGTTGGGTTATCATTGATAGAAATTCGTAAGGGGATTCCAAAAGAAAGCAGAAAAGAAGAATGTTCACAATCAAGTACGTAAGATTCCTGCCTCATTGCAAGTACCTTAAGACTTTAAAGACTGGCGTCGACTATAGTCTTGAGCATAAGATAGACAAGGACTTCTTTGCAAAGAATATCAGTCTGACCGCAATTGTCGGTCAGAACGGTGCCGGTAAGTCTTCGCTTATCGACATGATATTCCGTATTGTGAACAACGTGGGATTTTGTCTGTTCCACGACATTCATAGAGAGTCTGCTGATCCGTTAGTATACATAAGTGGGATTCAGGCAGATTTGGTTTACGAAGTAAATGGAACAGAAGGGACCGTCTTTGTCAGAGATGGGCAGTTATACTTCCGCTTCGGAGAGAAAAGATATCGCTTTACCTTAGATATTAAGAACCACGAAGAGCCTCCAAAACAATATACTGATTATAAGGACGTTTTAAATCTTTCTGAATCAGAAAGGTTCAAGTTCCAAAAGGAGATGGCATTATCATTCTTCTATACGATTGCCACCAATTATTCAATCCAGTCATTTGTTGCACAGGATTATCTGAGTGACGAGTGCATCACTATAGACCATGAGGATCCATTCAACCCTTCACTGAATGATCCACTGCTGACTAACTTCGATGGATCATGGCTTAATACTATCTTCCACAAGAATGATGGATATATAGCGCCGTTAGCATTGAATCCTTATCATAGCGATGGCGTTATCAATATGGCGACAGAGGAACGGCTCGTTATTCAACGCCTGTCAGCAATCTTAATAGAAGAAAGCAATGGTCACCCATTCTTGCCAGACTATCATTTTGACAAGATGACATTGAATTGGAAGCCAAGAACCTATCGGGAGAAGTTCCATTCTATTGTTGACGACCGCATAAAATTATACCCCAGCAAGAGAGAAGTAGAAAGACATAATGAATATGTCTATGACGAGAAACAGCAATGGGTATATGATGATCATAAGGACATAGACGATTTTAAGGCTATATGCAGAGACCCCGATTCTTACGCTCATGTCATCTTAAGTGCTCTGAGGTGCAATGTTAAAGAGGATATGGATGACCTGCAGGTCTATATTAGGATGTATGTGGTCTACAAAGTATTAAGTGTTGCAGCCAAATATCCAAGCTATTACGGATTCAGTACTGATTTCGGAAATATAGACCTTGCTTTCTGCAGCATGCCAGCTATAGACAAATCAGTCAAAAGCAAAAGTAACCTCGAGGCCCGAAAGGAAAAGCTTCGTATGCTTACACAGCGTGTAAAGAATGATAAATCACATATCGGATTGAAGCTTAGGCAGGCTCTGAATTTCATCCGGAAGACAAGGAAAATTCCTTCAAGCAGCTTTAACGAAGAAATCACTTATGATGACTATGCGCGGATTCTTGGCATACAAAACAAGGGAATGAAAGTCGAGGAACGTATGGAGTGGTTACCACCAAGTATCTTCCATACTAAGATCTATCTCCGGAAAGATCATGAAGAGGATCCCATTCCACTTGAATGGTTAAGTAGTGGCGAGCGTCAATTCATCTATCTGATGAGCACGATACTATATCATGCCATAAACCTCAAGTCTATCCCGAAGAATGGCACGCGCATAAGATATAAGAATCTCAATCTCATTCTTGATGAAGTCGAGATCTGTTTTCATCCGGAATATCAGCGGACGTTTATAAAGAGACTTGTAGATCTCCTTGTGCGGTCAGAGATAAATAATTCATTTAACATCAACGTTATTATCACAACTCATTCTCCGTTTATACTTAGTGACATTCCATCCGATAATATCCTCTGTTTAGAGAATGGAGAGCCTGTTAAGACTGACAAGAAGCTCAACCAGACATTCTGTGCCAATGTCTACGATCTGCTGCACAATCATTTCTTTATGGACCAATTTGTTGGCGGTGTAGCAGCTGATAAAGTGGAAGAGATTATAAAAGGACTCGATAAGATAAGTCAAGCGCAGAAGGACACTTCGAATGAGTCTTTCAAAGGTCTTAAGGCTCAATTGGAGCACCTGCAAGAGATGATTAATATTATCGGTGATCAGTTCATTCGGATGAAACTTCAGGAAAAAAAGAATTCTATCTATAAGGATAATAATCTGCGCCTGGAGTATGAATTGTTATCAGAAAGAATGAAAGAGATAGAACGGAAGCTTAATAAGAACAGTCATGATACCAATTGACTATGATCTTCAAAAGCTGGCTCTATATGATCAATACATAGACAATTTCATTAAGCGTATTGACTCATACATCAAGCAAGGATATGTTGGAGACAAACGGGTATCGAAAAAGTTTAGCGAAGCCAGAAGCATCTATGATGGATTAGATGCGGAAGGAAAAAGAAATTTTGACCGAGTGGCCCAGGATGGGTGGGGAACACAAACTGGAGGAAAGGTGACGATTACCTTATACCCCTTAGAGACTGACAGTACCGCTTTACTCAAATACATCCAGCAAGAGATCAAAAGATGGACAAGTCTAAAACCTTCAAGGTTCCAAGAAATAATTGATGGTGTCAAGGAGAAAGGTAATGGGAACTTCAATGAAAATAGTCCTGATCACTACAAGCGTCTTGTAAAACATCTCTTTATTGACCTGGGCTATGATGGCAAAGGAAAGAACGCATTCCCTAAAGGAAGTCTTGTTGATGCTGTCGATGCAGATGTTTGCCCTTATTGCAATCGGGTCTTTATCAAAAATGTACATGGGAAAGATGGCAAAGAAGTAAAAGGCCAGTTAGACCACTTCTATGATAAAGATAAGTATCCATATTTGGCATTACTAAAATACAATCTGGTTCCTTGTTGCCCATTCTGCAATGGGCCTATGGGTAAGCATAATAAGGACGCCGTTGAGGAGAACATGATAAGTCCTTATGACCTATCCAGTACAGACGCGATGCATTTTAGTATTGAGATAGAAAATAATGACTTTCTAAATCTCGACAAGTGCGCAGAATCTATAAGGGTAAAAGAAACCTATAACGAGTCTCGCATGGAAAATAATTCACGGATCTTTCATTTGGAGGAACTTTATAATACTCATCGGGACTATGCTGCTGAAATGTATTACAAGAGTCTTATGACAAAATCGAAAGCGTATAAGGACTTCGCCGAAGGAGTGCTAAAGCGACTAAAAGTGAATATTACTGAGAATGACTGGGCGAGACTTATGTTGGGCTTTCCTCCAAGTGATAACGATTACAATAAGCGCCCCATCTCAAAGTTCTGCCGCGACATATATGAGGAGCTGATGAAGAGTAACTAAGGCAGAGGAAGTCTAACCGTGAAATTGCTCGATGATTATAAACCGTGAAAGAATACGAAAAAGAAAAATTGTCTGATACGCAATCGCGCCTCGGCCGTGTCGCGTTTCCGCCACGTTTGAGACACAATCCTGACGCATATGTGACGCGATTCCGACTCGGACGTGACGCAATGAGAAACGAGACAAACGGAGAAAAGATACTTATAATATAAAATATGAGAAAATTAATAATAGATAAATTTGGCCCGGTAGAACATGCCGAGATAGAGATAAAGAAAGTAAATTTGTTTATCGGCAAGCAATCTATCGGCAAAAGTACCATTGCCAAACTCATCACGATCCTTACTGACCATATTAATTTAATAATGCTGATTGATGGTGGTCATAATGCATGGAGAATGTTGTTGGATGAATACAGCCTTTCTGCATATCTTGTCAATCAGAATTATAGAATAGAGTACTATGTTGCAGAAAATCAGTATGAGCTGCAAATGAACATCGATCGCAACAAACTTAGTGTTGACGGCAAAGTAAAGGGAAAAAAGGTAGATAATAGAATATTAGCAAATGCAGTTTTTATCTCAAAGCCGATTTTTCATAATGATGAGCTTGTAAAGCAACTACTACACATGCGATTGAAGGACGGTGAATCTTTAAAAAAGACAGTAGAACTGATGAAGGATTCACTCTACATTCCTGCTGAAAGAAATGTGGTTTCTGTGGTCAGTAAGTTGCAGGCTGCAATTATGCTTTCCGATTCAATCGTCCCAAAAACTTTACTGAGGTTCATACTGGAGCTTAATAATGCGCGCGAGAGTCAAGCTAAATGGGATGTACCTCTACTCGATATATCCTATGTCTGGGAGAATAATGAGGATTACTTTGTTATGGATGGAAGAAAATCCAAAATGCCGTTAAGAGTGGCATCCTCTGGTATTCAATCTCTTCTGCCACTTTATATTGTGTTGAAATATGCTTTGGCAAAAAAGGAATATTCCTCTTACGTAATCGAGGAACCGGAATGTAATCTTTTCCCCGATAAGCAGATCGCATTGCTTAATTTCCTTGTCAAGGCGGTAGACAATGAATTAATGACTCTTACAATAACAACGCATAGCCCCTATCTTTTGTCAGCAATGAATAATTATCTGTTTGCTGGCGAATTGATTAAGAAATATGCTGTGAAGGCTAAGGATGCCATTAAAGATAGGTTGGGAGAATATCCCGCTATTAATGCTGAAGAACTTTCGGTCTATTCCTTAGGTGATGATATTAATCCTAATAAAGTGTACTGTGAATCAATATTAGATGAAAAGTCTGGTATGATAAGTGCCAATTCGCTTGATGGTATATCTGTTATGATGGGGAATGACTTCGACAAGTTAGATGAAATCTCTTTTGAACTAAATTCAGATACGGATGCCTGATTTTACTGCCATTAATAATCTGAGACTAAAGAGTCTCTATGCTTCAGAAGAGAAATTCTCACAGGTTCAATCAGATGTGGATTTCTTAACAGAACTCTTTGAAGTGGAGAACCGGGGGCTCGTCTTTGTGTGGGATGATAAGAGCAAAGAACATTCCACCTATGTATCCGATACGAAAGGGATAGGCTCAAACAGAATCCTCAAGGTTATCAACAAGAATCATGTCGATACATTTCTTTGGCATATTGATGGAGTGATGTTTAAGCGTGGTACTAAGTGTGACTGCGCTCTATTGAACAACTCTATTTTATGTTTTGTTGAGTTCAAGTCTGAAACAAAGAATAATTCTGCAGCTCAAGCAAGTTTTGAATATGAGAAAGCCGAGGCTCAGGTGGAGACAATCTTGACCGATTTACTATCCAGATGTGCCAGTGCTGGTTTCGATATAACCAAACAGATAACAATCAAGGGTATGGCTGTTTTTAATAGGACAGTTCCAAGGTATAATGCCTCGCAGAAAGCTGCTGTGAGAAAATTCGAAAAGGCTTTCAATAACAAGTTCAAATTCGAATTTGAGAACGAGATTGAAGTATAAAGGTTAGGATATGTGCATGCTAATGCAACAAAATCAATTTGAATAAAAATTCTCACTAATATGATAATTCGAAGTAAAGCGCCACTGCGGCTTGGTTTGGCCGGTGGTGGTAGTGATGTGTCGCCTTACAGCGATATGTATGGTGGACTGGTGTTGAACGCCACTATCAACC
>Ga0256406_1002530_pt1 | contig 25465 bp, 33 predicted proteins | sample RumenRJG_03DNA_FD_185986 | JGI IMG/M metagenome (GOLD analysis project Ga0256406, IMG submission 185986) | Bovine rumen microbial communities from Lethbridge, Alberta, Canada - RJG_03 | ecosystem: Host-associated > Mammals > Digestive system > Stomach > Rumen | place: Canada: Alberta | collected...
CTTAATTATACTAAATTGGTGCAGTTCATGCTATTTATTTTGCTACAAACATAGATTTCACAAGGCTTTACGGGTGCTCAGCACCTGCGAAGTTTGAGCTCGATAACTATCATAAGGCTACATATGTAAAGTCCTTCATTAAGACATTTCATTGGGAAAAACAGATTGACTCCTTGCTTCGAAAAGGGGGCGGACGGAAATGAGATACTCTGTTGCGGAAATGCGTAGAAAACTTGGAGCAAATCCACTTGGGTTGCATGCAGCTAAACACCGCTTCCATTCCATTTCATCTCGTTCACCAGAAAAGCTCCATTTTCTTGCGTACGCCATGTGGGATCGAAGGGAGAAGAATATCTCTAATGGAGTTATTCAGCTGGTGACGCCAACGTATGGCTTTGTCCGAATTGGGAGTAAGACGCCGCATTGTGATCCGTCAGATTTTCGGCCTCGATGGGAAGGAGAGTGGAGAGCGCCACTCAATCCTACCCAGAGAAAGGCGCTGGATGCACTGAAAACAACTTTGCGTGAAAAACCGTCTGAGCTCGCTTTTGCTCAAGATGGCATGGTTGATGTCGAATCCCTCACCAGTTACATGAGCGAAACGCTTCGTGCTGATATCAATCAGTATGGTCTTGATAAGATTGTATTTTCTTTGCAAACACGATTGTTTGTCTATCAGAATCAGAAGAAGCGCATCCGCCTGATTCGAGAAGATGATTTTCGCCCCATTTCTGAAGAAAAATCGTGCGTTCCTCCACAATTTTTGTACCATGCTACACTGCTCAACAATGTCGGCGATATTGATTGCGAAGGCATCCAGCCAATTGAATCATCTCTAGTGTCGCTGGCAGAAAGTTTGAATGAGGCAAAGTCATATTTCCCAGAAGAAGAAAATCTTTTTGTCTATCGCGTGGATGCAATAAAGATGATGGACGTCGGATATCGATTCCTGAAAACGTCAGCAGGAGACTGGAAGACGCCTGTTGTTCCATTGCAATTTCTCATCTACGCATGAAATACCAAATCTAAAAGAGCGACAAGCCGATGCGCTTTGCCGCTCTTACTATTTTGTATGTAATTTTGGAACGATACCGAGAGATTGCTTCAGCATCATGATTCGTTTTTCGATATTAGACGCAATCATGTGCGCACGTTGCTTCGAAATATGTGGCGCTGTCCGAAGCAATTCTTCCGCCGTTGCTGGAAGTTTCGCTATTCCATCAAAATCAATCGGAGGTGAGGCCTTGACCAGCTTGATTTCTTTTTCATGCTTCTTCCGAAACATCAGAGCATGGTCGTAGTGCTCAGGGATGTAGTCTGCAATCTTGTACCACAGGCTGTTTCCATTGTCAAAAACAGGAGCAGGACCTTCAAACTTTAACGTATTGATGTTCCGAACAAAACCGAAATTCGACCAGTGACGATCTTCATTCATCATCAGGTAGTCGAGGCAGATGAGCTGGTCGATGAAGGGGGGCACGTTAGGAACTTCGTAGTGGTCTGTGGCAGCTTTCAAGGCGTCTTCCACTTTGATGCCATTCCCTGCAAAATTTTTGCAGAGGTCGAATGCTGTAACGTATTCATGGTCGACATCGATGAAGCAGGGGCACTTGCTATAGACCTCATCTACCTGCCGCATAAGGGAGTAGGGAACATACGGAACATGGAAATGCTCCAGTGCCATTGTTGCAATCACTTCGTTAAATGGTTCCTGCCCGAATGTAGTCGCGCTGTTTTTGATGAGATACCGCTTGCTATCCTCGATAATCCAGCGCTTCTGGACATCACCATCCGTTGTGATATCTGGCGAATGTGCTTTCATAATAGAAATGTCATCAAAGTCTTTCTCGCCAAGCAGATATTGCCCCATATCCATCGAGAACGGATTCTGAAAATAGTTGATGTCTTCCCAACGGATTTCTGCACCTATCGGTTTGATCCAGTATTGGTCGGACAGACTCAGCCCGAAGGAATGGTTAACGAGTTCCGACATATCCAAGAGACGAAGCTCCCGAAGTTTTTCCTTGATGAGTTTGCGCGTGGCTGGAATTGCCCGATCTTTCCACCAGCTCGTGAAATTCCGCCTCAGTTCATTGCCATTCTCAGAATACATCCCGACAGGCATGTACTCTGGATTGTAAATGTGCAGGATTTCCTTCACATAGCTGGTCTGTTCATCCATATCGATATCCATGAGAGGAACTGTTTTGTTGAGCAGCGTGGCCTTCATACTCATCACCTCCATGTACCTTGGAACTTCATCCAATACTGAGAATGTCGCACGCATCCATCATGGCTCGCAGAAAGAAATGCAATGCAATGGGGAAGTGCTCCGCATCCGTCTCATCCCGCATTTCTCCATCCACAATGTCTACCTGGTGGGAACGGATGGCAACTTCTGCCTGCTGATGCCGCTTCCTATCCAACTCCGATGATTCTTCCCAAAGTGCGTTCATGCCGTTCAGGATATAGCCATCATCTGACAGAATGAGCTTTCCGTCTTCTTCCTTCACATAGACGCAGAGACCATCGTAGCTTTCATCCAGAAATGGTGTACCGATGACATACCAGCCATCCTTTAGTTCTTCAATATTTATCCCATTTTTCAGCCAGTTCATGTACTGTTCCATCATGTCCTCGACACGGCTCTTGCTCAGCATCTTTTCCACCTCCGAGCTTTTCTGAAATCACTTCTTTGCTCCTAGTATACCGCAAATGACCGTCCACGCCAATCAATCAGCGGCTTCCTGCATGAAAACAGGATTTTTCTGCTTCTTCCATGATCTACTATATTTGTAGTATCAAGGGTCATGCCAATATGGCCAGGAAAAGGGGCGAAGTTAATGGCAACGTATCTGTATGAAACAAAAGAGCCTCTCCCGTATGAAGGCTTCTCTCTCAGCAACGCTGATAAAAACAATATGGTGAGCTGCAAGCTGGATATGACCAGCCCAGCTCATGTTTACGATTCCGTGTTTAAAGACAATCATGGATTCTTGGGAAACCCAGATTCCTTCGAGCACGATTCTCCGCGTGGCTATGTTTACGAAAGCAACCATCTGCTTTCAAAAGACGAGCTATCCAAGCTTCCAGCCGGAACGAGGTTCGTCCTCCCCAGCAAGGACTACGAAACTTGCAAGAAATTGCGGGACATCACACTCACCGTCCATAACCTTCCTACGGTAGCATATCCGAAAGACGAGGTCTTCACGATTGCTCCCGACGAGAAGAATCCTGCGCGTGTCTTTGAATGCTATGTCTGGCTCAAGCAGGAAGAGCGTGCAAACGGTATCACGGCAAAGGATTCGTATCCGAAGATTTTTCGCAAGCGGCAACTTGCCTGGAACTACAAGGGAACTCCTGTGGAAGATCCGATTACCTACATCACCATGCAGGGAGAATTCCCGAAACTTCCGAATCCGTCTTCTGAAAAGACGCAGCTCCTTTACGACTTGGCGGAAAAGTGGGTCAGCCATCAGACGTATACAAGCTGCATCTGCGATTCCGATATCCTTCGGTATCCCATCGAAAAGGACAAGAACTATGATGCCGAGCAGCTTCTCAGCAGAATGAAGTTTGATCGGGCGCATTCCAACAAGGACACGCTTGCGCGTGCCTGCCGCTTCTACGAAGATGCCGCTCTCGTCACTTGCTACAATGCAGAAAATACGCCAGAAGGGCAGGAAGCCTTTGCAAAGGCTATGCTCTACAAAATGGCAAAAGATGGCGTCAGTCCGAAGCGGATGAAAGACATTATGCTCTCGGAACGCAATGAAGGCGTCATGAACAAGGGGATGGACCTTCTGGAACAGGACAAAACCTTCCGCAAGGAACTTCATGCGCTTCGTCAAAATGCCAAAAAACAGGAACCTATCAGATGATGCAAGGGGGAAGAGCATCATGAGTGAACCTTCCAACATCACGCTTTCCATGGAAAGCTGGACGTATGACAAGCTCGTTTCTTCTCTGGAAGAGCATAAGCAGGACTCTGAATCGGACTTTCTGGCGCTTGAACTCGTTCATGAGGCCAGTAAGACCAGTGACGTCGGATATACGCCCTTCGACGAAGAAACCCCGACGATGAACCTCAATTGGGAAGACGTGCGCTGGGACCCGAAGAACTATCGGGATGTCAAGCGCCTCCTGATGCGGATGAAGCGGGCAGGGGACTATTGCGTCTCCCGCGTCAATCCAGATGACTCTGTCGAGATACTGGACGGATTTCAAGGGTATTCGAACATCGTTTCTTACGAGCCCAATATGCTTCGTCCCTCCGATCTCCTCGATGAGAGCAAGATGGGGGAGAACGTCGAAAAGATTTCTCGGACGTTCGAGCAGATGGGACTCTCCGCAGATGAAGCCGAACACTCTCTGGCACTTCTCGGCAAGGAAGTGCTCAGCCATCTTCCGTCCAAAGCGGAAGATGCCGAGGAGCATTCCGAAGCCTATTACCTTCAAATGCCGAAAGCCATCAAATGCGCGACGCTTTCCGCGCCTCGCTATGATGTCGCCGTATCGGGAGCCATCATCGCAGCCGCGTTTTCCCAGAAAGGCCTCACAAAAGAGCAGGCCAAAAGCTCCCTGCGGGAGCTCCGTCATAAAGTGACGCTGGAAATGGCACCGAAAGCATTGGAATCTCAGCGCTAACATTGTCGCGAAAGGAAGACAGACATGGATATTCAGATTTCAACCTCGATGGAACATATCGCATCTCCGCTCATGCTCAAGGAAGGCACCGAAATCGCCACCATTCGCGACGAAGCAACTGGCATCCACGGCTCTCTCTGGGTGGAAGATGGAGAGGCATATGACAGCGCACAGCATTTCGTTGATTATCAGGGGAAAACGTACCGAGATTGGGACGAGTCCCCGAAAGAACTTCAGGATGCCATCCAGAATGACCCAGACTGGGAAAAGCATCTCGGCCTCCAAGAAGACAATAACATGCAGTCTGGCTTTGTCAGCATGATGTTCGAGGACAAGGATGGCAATATCCTTCTCGATGATACGGCACAAGTGGAACGCATGACGGACAAAGAGCTTTCGGATTTTCTTAAACAAGAACTGTCAAAAGTGATTGCCAAAGTCGATGCGCGTCATGCGATGGATGAAAAGTATCACATGCATGGCATGTACGATGTCCAGCATGCATATGCAAAGGATACCTGCAAGGCACCTATCTTTTACAATCCGAACAATCACCGCCTGTTTGTAGATACGCTGAAACTCGGACTTCCAGACGCCATCCACGTTGGGGATTATGGGAAAATTCCATCCCCAGAAAAGCTCGTGGAAGATGCCCAAGCAGCGGTCACAGCTTACAAGAAAACGGAAGAGCGCATGGAATCCCTCATGGCACTCGATACTTCAAAACTTTCCAAGGAAGGCAACTTTGTGGACTACCTTCGCATGGAAACCCAGAAGATTCATAAAGACTCCCGTCTGGACGAAGCTAAGCAGCATTTGATTGCATTGAAGACGGCAACGCATGCACTTCTTTCTGGAACTTCCAAAGCCACCGTCAAGAAATTCGTGCAGAAATATGCACCTTACGCTGCCAAAGATAAGACATTCGGAGCCAGCGTCGTGCAGGAAGCACTGAAGACGCCAGAGGTCAAGGCATTCCAGCACTCCAAAGCGTCATTTTCTCGCTGATTCGCGAGAGGAGGAGTTATCATGGCCGCTTACCAATATATCCCCACTCCATCCTTTGAGGCTGTCCATTCTCCTGTCATGCTGGAAACTGGCGTACCTTATGCGAGCTACATAGATGATGCGACTGGCTACCACGCAGTCCTCACGACGGAAGGGGAAACCAGTCTGAAATACAAAGAGAAAACCTACCACGAGTGGAAGGAGTTCCCCCAGGAGCTTCAAGAGCTTATCCAGGAACGCTCGGATTTTCTGTCGAGCAAGGATATCGATGCAGAAAAAAGCTCGATTCCAAACTTTCGCGTGGATGTCTTCGACCGCGATGGCAATGTCGTCTACTCCGATGACGACGTGGATGTTTCCCGTTCTACTTCAGAAGACATCGACGACGTTCTGGAGCGGGAAGTCGATACAGCGCTCTGTCATGAACGCAGCACACTGGAATATGAGAGCGCTCCTTTGGAAGGAAGCTGGCTTCAGCAACCGTCAGGGACGGTGCTTGCTCGGCTTGTCGATTTTGAGACTGGATACCAAGCCGTCCTTTCTGCCGATGCTGATGCCTGCCAACGCATCCAGATTCAGGATACCCAACAGAATCCTCCACTGACCGTTGCACAGGCGGTCTATGATGTCCAAGACATCTCCTGCGGAGACATCAAGGCGTTCATGGAACGGGACTTGCGCGATTATGAAAAGAGCATCCTGCCTGAAATCACGCAGGAACTCATGCGAAAAGAAGAACTTCGGCAGAGCAGCATCCAGCATTTCCTCAAGGATGTCGCGAAGGGGCGCGATTTCAGTACGAATTTCGACATCATCGAGGCATGGAATGCCATCCATCCGCAGGATCATGATAGCATCGTCACAAGTATCGATGATGCGTATCGTTGCTTTGATGACAGACCAGGTGTCAATCTTTTGGAAAACACGAGCCCAGACTTCGACCGCAAGGACGATTACTGCTGGCTCGATGAGGATGGGGAACTTGTGAGCAGCTCTATCGAGGACGCAATCCAAGAGAAAGTGAACTTTTCAGAGCTTTCCCGCGCCGTTTCGTGGAATGACGAGCGCGTCAATTACGACAGCCTGCATACTCCCATCCTACTGGAATCCGCCATCAGCGCGGAGCATGCCGTCAGCATGACGGCTCAAAAGATGGCTTGCCGTCAAGCCACGGTTCCATCCTTGGCTGCTGGAGGGCATGGACACCTGAAGACGCTTGCAAAAGGCGCGGAGTACCTGCTTCAGCACAATCTAGATAATCTTCTGAAAGATGTCAGTTCTGAACATCCTGGAGACAAAGGCCTCAACGATTACCTCAGTTACTATGCAGAACTCGATTTCGTCGACAAGAAAACAGCGGGCGTTCTCTTCCATTCATCCATCAAGCCATCCAAGCTTGCTACCGAGATCGCAAAGGACTGGATTAAGCGCTCGAAACGGGGAAGCGTCAATGTCATCCGTGAGGACGTTGGAAATCTTCTTTCTGTATATCCAAAGGAACGTCAAGCCGTGGTGGAACATTTTCGGAAAAACAAAGAACCTGTCCATTGAAAGAAGCTCCTAAAACAGTGGATTCCTAATTCCTTCATCTTCCTGTGGTATAATAAATTATCACAAAAAGAAATGAGGCGATAAAATGAAATATATCACAGGAGTGCATGCACTAAATCTTCCTTGTAGCTTGGATACATCTGGAGATTGGCATACATCTTGGATTCAATGGGAATCTCCAAAAACCAAGGACACGGAATCTTCATTTTGGGGGGATTGGGGTATCGAGTATCACTCCATTCCAGAACATGAAGGCGCTTTCCCAGTTGCCAATCATATTCGTGCTTGCTTTGACATGCTGGAAGATGGAGATTTCTCAAATCTTCAGGGCATGAACAAGGATTACATCTGTAATGACGAATATGATGAGTTCATTTTTCAACAAGTTTCGCGTCTCAAAGGAAAGAAGAACTGGGCAAATATCGATAAGTTTATGGAAAAGGAATATCTTATGAAATGGATTCGTTATCAGGAGGCGCATGCACATGACAAGGCTGAAGCCGTGGCAAATTGAGCACAAAAAAATCATCCAGGATGTTTTGAAAACGTTAAATGAGGAAACAGATGCATTCATCTTGAAGGGTGGCACCGCGTTGATGACGTGCTATAAGCTTGACCGTTTTTCGGAAGATATTGACTTGGACTCTACCCATAAGCGCATGAAGGAGTTTGTTCGAAGATATTCTAACAATCATGGGTACAATTTTCGAATTGCAAAAGATACTCCTAGTGTTCAACGCTTTTTTGTGAATTATGGAAATGACGAAAAACCACTCAAGATTGAGGTTTCTTTTCGTAATCACCATATCCCAAAGGAGTTCGTCACAAATGTTGACGGCATTGAAGTTTATACCATTGATCGCTTGGCACAGCTAAAAGCGTCTGCTTATCAAAATCGAGATAAAATTCGAGATTTATACGATTTGTGCTTTATTTGCGACAAGCATTTTAAAGAACTAGAACCCCGTACAGTCGTACAAATTCAAGATGCTCTTGCGTATAAGGGATTAGATTATTTTGACTACATCGTCAATACACAAAAAGATCCTCTGATTGATCCAGACAAACTCGCGGATAGCTTCTTGAAGATGTATGATAAGCTCGATCTTTTGCGTGATCCAAAAGAAGAAGCAACTTTGCGAGTAGAAAAGAAACCATCTCGATAATGCTTATAATAAAATGAGCAAAAGACGTATTGACACGGAATATATTCTCTGTTATACTTAAAAAGACGAATCAAACAGGGAATTTGAATATCTTGACGAATTTCCCAAGCAACAGGTTGAACTCGGTGCAGACACAAGACCATGTGGCCGAGAATGCCTGAAGAAACAACACGACGACGGCGTGGCTAGGAATCCCTTTCTGCGCCTTAGCTCCTTGTGTCGTGAGGCATGAGGGGAACATCCTCAACATGGGATGGTCGAGTTGGGTATGTGCTTTCCACAGATGAAGATAACGCTTGTCATCCTTCGTCTCCATAAGATCCGAATGAGGACACCAATTTAAGGTCGCGCTTCAACTGGTGCGGCAAACAACTTGGTACATCAGTTGTAAGGAGATCAGCCGTGATGTCGGCGAAAGCTGGCTATAAGGACGGATGGCAGTACAAGTAGCTCAAGGCTATTTTGGTAAGGCCTGATAAGCCTACGATCAATAACATGCTGAATGGTGAGTGAACGTTGGGAGTCTCAATCTCCTCGGGGGTGTATAACAGGGATGAGAAGTTTCGGGGTAGCTCCCCGAGGCTCAGCCTCGTCCTTCCTCGTTGCGCAATCAATCTGGAACTGAAAGGAAGGTATGGAGAAATCCGCAAGCTGTTGCTTGGGGGATTCGTCGAGTGGCGACGAATCACATTTGGTTCTGCTCCTGTTTTGTGATTCTCTTTCTGGCGGTGCACCTTGCAGCATCGCCTCCTGCGGATGTAGTTCAACGGTAGAACAACAGCCCTCCAAGCTGAATACGCCAGTTCGATTCTGGTCATTCGCTCCATTTTGCTGAACCCTCTTGCCTCCGCAAGGGTTCCACATACATTGGCGGTCGGGTTCTTCCGCCAATCCTTTCCCTTGTACAGAAGGAAAACTCTTTTGAGATTGAACCCCTCCTATTCCGAAGCCGCTCTGCGGCTTCATTTGCCGTTGTAGCTCAATCGGCAGAGCAGTTGCCTTGTAAGCATCAGGTTGCAGGTTCGAAGCCTGTCGGCGGCTCCACGCACACAAAGAGGACGCAAATGCGCCCTCTTTTCCTATATCGAGGTTTCACTATGGGAATCTTCCTTGCCTTTTTCTCTATCCTCTATCTTGCCCTCTGCTGCATCTGGATTGTGAAGTTCTCTGGAAAGTACTCTGCTTGCTTCCAGCGAGGGCTCACACTGTATCTCTTCCTAGACTCCATCGTCGTCTGGATTGTCTATTTCTCTATTCCACCAGACAATATCCTTTTCAAGATCGCCAGCATCGAATGTTTCGTTTTGCAAATTCCATTCATCTTTCTTCTTGAAAAAGATTTTCTCTATGCAGTATGGAACTGGCATCGGGGAAAGAAAAGCAGAACGCCTCGTCGCTAGGTTCGCCGTCAAAACCAAAAGGACACCCCCGTGAAGATGAGCTCTTCGCGGGGGCGTTCTTCACTTAGCATGGAAAATCGCTACGGATTCTTTTGATTGCAATCTAAAAAGGCCTGTCGGCAATAAAATAAGAATCGAAACCTCCTCCTTTTCGATAACCTGTATCCAAAAGAAAGAGGTGTATGAAATGCATACAAAGCCGAAACACATGATCCAGAAAGTCACGATTTCGCATCCAAACGGCGTCATCGGAAGCAAGGATTTTGCCTCCTTCGAAGATGCCAATGCATTCCTGATTCGCCTCGCCTCGTTCCTTGATGAGGACACCATCCTGAACGTCAGCATGACGTGGGAAGGTGGACTGGAGTATATTGATACCCTGTCCCTCTCCAGCGATGTGAAGGGACCAAACTATCTCGAAAAATTCCTTCAAAATGCGATTCTCCACAATCTCCTCATCCCGACTGAGGCGAAGACGCTCGACGAGATGTACCAATGCATCAACGTGCCGAGCCTCCAGATGGAGCGAATCACGATTCCAGAAAGCAATGTAGATGTATGGCAGTCCATCCTTACGGACTGCCAAGGCTTTAATGATGAGGAAGTCCTCAAGACGTTCGACCTTTTCGAACAAGCGATGCGCAAGGCCGACCGCGAGCATCCGCTCCTCCTCTCAGTCATCAAGGAGGGGAGGGCGGTTATCCAGAAAATCCATGAGATGAAGTCCACAAAGCTCTTCCACAAGAAATCCATCGAAGCAGCGAGAGAGCTTTACGCGAACCTTCTCACTGAGCTGTTCCAGAACCATCAGGAAGCCTTCTTCCAGCTCGAAGAACAAGCGCTTCAATTCCAGAAGAGCATCGAAATGGAAGAAGAGTTCCCCGACGAGCGCTTCACGCTCTTCGGCATCGAAATGTATCAGCTGTTCCCAGCAGATTCGTTCTTCCTCAACGCGAACGCCAATCAGCTCCTGCCATTGGACAACAAGGTCACAGCTGCGTATTTCTCGCGTCTCGAAACGCTAGAAGACGCATTCTCGATTCATCCGCAGCAGAAGGATGCCTACTCTGTTGCCTATATGACAGAGCTCCACCGCATCTACCTCAAACCCATTGCATTCCGTTCGCATTACCATGTTTCCGTCAATGCCGTCCAGTCTCTTTTGAAGAGGGGAGCGGATTCCGAGCAGGTGCGTGCAGACTTCTTGAACTATGATCCCTTCGTTCCGTTCTTCCCAGAAACCGTCTATGAGGGATGCGTATTCCATGACACGGAAGAAGCAGTGCCTCTTCAGGTATCGGTCTGAAGAAAAAAACAGCACTTGAAACTTCAAAGAATCTTTTTTGAAACAAACACGCAAAAATAGGGAAACTTCCTCTTGACATTCCCATATACTTCGTCTATACTTACACATGAACGAACGATATGGGAACGATAGAGCCACAGAGGTTTCAGCAACGCCCTTGCGTGCTCCCGCTCCCTGACCCGCTCCAGTGCTACTGGAGCCAAAAGCAAAGGAGCTGTTTCATTATGGAAAACATGAAGTTCAAAGTTGCGAATGACAATGGCAACAGTGAGCAGGATATGTTCATTGGCGATGTGGAAATCGCATCACCGAATGTCCTTGCCCGCGTCGCCGTCCTCCCGAACCTCGATGAGGTGCAGGTTATGGACGCCGTTGACGACATCCATAACAACCTCATCGTCACGGTTGATGACGAGACGTACTACATCGGCAACTATGCCCTCAAGAGCGGCATGGTCGTCCGTTCTCTCGACGTCGGCTTCGACAACAACAAGGTCGATAGCAACATTGTCTACATCAATACGCTTGCACATATCGCAGGCGAGGCTGTCCGCCGTGCTTATGAAGACGGCAGTATCTGGACGGATCACGTCATCGGCGTTTCCGCCGAGATGGCCACGTCGCTTCCTGTCGTCGCTTTCAGCGCTGAAGAAGCCGACCGCTTTGCCCACAAGTTCATGGATACGGACAAAGAGGTCTTCGTCCATGTTGGCAAGGAAGAGTTCCAGGTTACGGTTTCGTTCTCCTTCGTGAAGGTCATCCCCGAGGGCGTTACGGCATCGCATGCCTTCACGCATCGCGACATGCTCTTCCGCGACTACAACCGCATGCATACGGATGACCCGCTGGCAAGCGCCGACCTCAAGAATCTCCGCATCCTCCATGTGGCCATCGGCGAGGGGACGACGGAATTCCCGCTCACGAAGGGCATCATCTACAACCCGAACTTTATCGATGGGACGAAGAACGGCGTCGGCATTGCCATCGACCGCGTCATCGAACCGTTCAAGCGCAAGTTCGGCCTCATGGCGCTCTCCCGTCAGGACTTCTCGGCCATCATCCGCAACGAGAACCATCGTTATCATGACGTGGCGATGAAGATGCTCCGCCCAGCTTTGGAAGATGAGGCTGACATCATCCTGCGTCGTGCCGAGCACAACATCCAGAAGGCCAACAACGAAGTGGACATCGTTGCCGTCTATGGCGGCGGTTCCATCCTCATGCGCGAAGCTCTGGAAGCTCCGCTCAAGAAGTTCTGCGACCGCGCTATGATCAAGCTCCTCTACATCACAAACGAGAAAGACGCGGTTCTCCTCGAATCCTACGGCCTGCGCGACTTTGTCATGGACAAGCTCTTCGACAACATCGCTCGTCGCGCCAAGAAGACTGCATGAAGAAAGAGTGATAAGCCTATGCCAGATGACGTCCCATTGGAGTCTCCTGTCATCGACGCTATCGCACGCATCTCCGACCACAGGCAGCAGAATCTTGTCATGGATAGCTTCATCGACTACCATGATGCGACAACGAATCTTCGCCTGTCGGAAACGGATAAGAATGAATATCTCGCAAGTATCTTGCGAGATATTCGTGCGATTGCGGAAAACGGCATCGAAACCGGCGATGAACGGGGCGCACTCCTTCGAATCCTTCAGCAATTTCCTTGATGGAAAAGGAGTCAGCATGCAGAACATTGAGTTCAATTTGTATATTCCGCTCCAGAACGTTCAGAGCATTGACGAAATCAACGATGGCGTCATGCTTGCAGACCTTCAGAGCGAGGGAGATTTCCGCATCGCATTGGAAGTCGTACCAAGCCCCAAGCACGTCCATTCCCATGTCGAAGTCTTTGCTTACGACGACAGTATGGGCGGGGATGTCATTTACCAGCATCGAACAGCGCATAATTTCCCGGGCAATTCTGCCAAAGAGGTCTTTGATGTCCTCTGGGAAGAAATGATTCGGTTCTTTGACAGCGGCATCTTGGAATATCCGTTTAATCAGGGCTGGCAGCGGTTTGCCGAACCAGAAGAGCTGGAGGCCAGCCTCTTCCACGGCACGCTCGTCATCACAGATCCTGTCTACATTTTCCGCAATGCCTATTCTCCTGAAATCCGCAACTGGCTCTATCATCGGAGAAGTGCTGGCATCCACACGCCAGAGCTTCATCATTTCGATGCTGGCTCCATCGGGAATTCCAAGAGCTGGACGTGCAACATCTACCGCAACCGCCCAGAAGAACTTCTCGGGACATTCAAGGCTTCCCAAGGCGATGTCGGTATCTTCCTCATGGAGGAAATCGAAGCAGTCAATCCTCATTTTTCTATGTGGGCAACGGCTTATCCCAAAAGCGTTACCATTCTTCCTGATTTTGATGGGTGGGCGCATGTCACGCATACGAAGATGCCATCTGGCGAGATCGTCGCCAGCGTCCTCGGCGGCGGCAGCACCTGCTTCCATAGCATTCGTACCTGAAAACCGTAAGAGGAGAGACCCATTATGAGCAAGGGACGTCCAGTCAAAGTTCGGCTGGTCAATGGTCGTATCGTCAAAACGGTACGACTAGAACCGACCGATAAGATGATTGATTTCTGCGAAGCACAATCGAACTTTTCAGAATCCATACATCTCCTGATTCTTGAATACATCACCCGCCACAATGGCAGCGTCGGCGACGTAGTTCGCGAGTATGACGCAGGCTATGAAGATTACCTGATGCAGATGATGCGCCAGAAGGAAGGCATGGCATCGAACCCTCCAAGGATGGAGGAATCGCGTCGCGTTGTTTCGGAAGAACCGAAAGAAGAAGAGCCTCCTACGCCGCGCCCAGTGCCGCATCCCCCCGCGCCGCCTGACATTCATGAGGAGTACATGGCTTCTCGTCCGAGCGCGGTTTCTCATCCGTCTTTCGATGATGCGGATGACGATGACGATGAAATCCCTGAGTGCTACCGCTGACGAGAGAAGGGAATGCTTATGCCATCTACCAACATCTCCATTCTCTATGACAACCGAGGCGTCAAGCATCCAGATTCCTGCATCGCGCAACGGAAATACCGAGAACTCTCGGAAAACCTTGCACGGCTCGGCCTTTCTGACAAGGAAGAATATCTCTACCTCTATGATACACCCTCCGATGATATGGATGAAGTCGGCGTTTTTCTGCCGAACGCAGGAGGCCTCGTAAAATCCCTGTTTTACGAGGTTGGCGTATCCTCCTGCCATCTCGTTATCCAGCGTCCAGAAGGGAAACCGTTCTTCCTTGCCATTGCAGAGCTTCCGAAGCCGCAGGAGGCAGTCTGCTTCCACATCATTCCAGCCTCGTGGGCGAAGGAAGCCTATGCTTCCGAACTGCATCATCGGCTGCATGCCGAGGCTGTTTCCAACAGCTGTTGCAAGCAGTTCCTCCTAGAATGCGGCCTCTATGAGCGCCTCCTCCAGCACCCGATGCACGCAGGCTTCGTCGACGGCATCCTCTATTACTGCTCCGCCGAGGGAGCCAGCGATGGCGTCGCCGTCCCGTGGATGGCGGCACCGGCTTCCAAGAGCCGCATCCAATCTGCTTCCCGCGTGCTTGCCTGCTATGACATCAAGAGCTTCGACCAATGGCTGGACGATTCAGGCAACCGCTTCTTCCTCCAGCAATCCGAACGGAAGAACCCCATCCCGGAGTTCATCGTGGATGCGGAATTCACGCAGTACGAATACCTCTGGAGAAAGCAGAAAGAGCAACGCACATCCCTTCTTTCCAGGGGCATCGAGAAAGCTCTTTATGTTATGGATTATGAGACCCTTCATGACGTTTTCGAACCGTTCTTCGACGAGGACGCCGCTTCCATTTCGAAGCTGAAGAGCCTCGCTCAAGGCTGAGAGGAGGGGACTCTTTGAAAACGCTCGAACGACTGCGCTCCAACCAGAATCTCGTCATCCAGAGCCATGTGCAAGATGACTTCTCCGGCTACATCTTCCTGCGCTCTGGCAACAGCCGCGTCTTCAATTTCTACGCCCATCCTTCCGCACAGTACAACGGAACCCTCTGGGAACATGTCGGCGTCACGAACATCATGGACATCGACGCTCCACCGACGTGGGAGGAAATGCGGGAAGTCAAGGATACATTCTGGTATCCCGACGAGGAAGTTCACATCATCCTGCCTTCGGCAAAAGAACTTTCCCCCCTGAAGACGCCTTACAAGAACCATCGATTCTATCTCCATCTCTGGAGGCCGCTGAAAGGATGGCTTTATTCGTGACAAAAGCAACCACAGACTTCAAGAACTTTCATACCAAGGAATCCGCAGACACTATCTCGCTCTGCCTGTTCACGCTGTTCCATCGGATGGGGCTCTCCAATGAGGAACTTCGTCAGTTCCTTCAGCATCTCTACGAGGTGCATGACGAAATCCAGCAAGAAAAGCTCACGATGGATGACATCAAGACCTCGCTCAGCGAAGGCGGTGCAAACATCCCCATCGACGCCATCTATCCGAAGGAATCCCCGATGGAGACTTTGCAGGAATCCATGAAGGACCCCTTCTTTTCCTCTACGATTTCCGATTTGGAGCGGCAGAAGGAAGTCCTTGTGAGAATCCGCAGGGAAACGAATCCCAATAACTATATCGGCCTCTGGGGGTACAACGAATCGGCGCATCAGTACAACACCGTCAGCGCGATTGCCAAGAACATCTCCAAGGTCATCAAGATCAAGAAACTCAAGAACGAGCACTGAAAGGGGAAGGCACGTCATGCTTCTCATCGTCATGGACAGGCGGAACGTCTACAATGAGGCCATCCAGGTCTGCGAGGCGCTTCGCGACCACAAATATATCCAGAAGTTCCAGTATCCCGAAGTCATCACGTTCGAGGATGTCATCAAGCGTCAGCATGAGATTGAAAAGAAGGTCACGGCCATCGTCGAAGTCTACGATGAATGGCATGTTCACGTCTGCGACGAGAAGACCTTCCATGCCCGCATGGACAATGACATGCTCGTCTATCTGGCACAGAGAGCTGGCTCACTCTACCTAGCGGATTGCGATTTCCCGAATGGGGGAGAAAGCTTCCCCGACGATATGGCAACGGGCGATGTCTTTGCCATCGAGGCACATCTCCCTGAGACACGCAGAAAAGAGGTGATTTGATGAGCCTAGGCGTCCTTGCTTTCGCAGCCATCGACATCGCGGTCATCGCTGCGTATTGCTTCTATTACAAACCGAAGTCATTTTATGGCGGGTATCCTGCCGAGCTATGGGAAGAAGATACCACAAGCTCGTTCCATCCGCAGTCGGACGGCGGAAATCCCTGATTTTCAGTCACGGCATCCTCGCGTATCTTTTCTCTTTTCGCGAAGTCGCTTTCCCGTAAAGCATCTTCCAGCATCGTTGCAGTCTGGAAGTCAATCATAGACCTGAGATGACACGTTTCATCTCCAAACTGTTTGAGAATCCAAAGGAGTGACCCCTATGAAAGACCAAAAGTTACCCACCAAGCGTCGCTTCGTGTACTCCGTCCGCGACCCGCACAAATGCAAATCCTTCAACTTTAACGACCGCTACAAGGCATGGGAGTATGCTCGCCACGTCGGTGCAGACGGCGTCATGCTTTTCGAAATCGATGGCAAGAAAATCACGCATCGAAAAGATCAGAAGCCCGTCTTCAGCTGATTCTCCCAAGCAGAACCCCTCATGCCGCAGGCCAACCCTGTCATAAGGAGTCTCTTATGAGCATAGAAAAATCACTTGCAGAGGAAGTCATTTCCATCATCCGCCAAGAGCGGGACAAAGCCTATCACAAGGGCTTTACCAAAGGCATCCAGCATGCCGTCGAGAAAGAGACCACCGAGAACATCCGCACGCTTCTGCCACTTCCTGAAGACACGAAGCCCATCGATAACGCGGAGAGCCTTCTCATCGGCGTCTATCAGGCATATGAGCAATATGCAGACGCCATGGAACGCTTCGACATGGAAAAAGATCCAGAGAAGCGGGGAGAGCTCCGCCATCAAATCCTTGCTTGCGGTACGGCGCTCATCACAGCCGTCACGACACATCTGGACGCTATGGGCTTTGATGAAGAATCACGCATCTCTGCCCAGATTCGTCTCAATGAGGAGAATCATCCTTGGGAAGAGGGGCGTCTGCATGACTGATGGTCTCTTTCGGGCACTCTGCGTTGACGGAAAAATTCACATCGGTCGTCCTATCAGTGGCCAGTCGGACATCTTATGTGTCACAGATCAGAACGTGCAACCACAGGGCGTCTTCCTCCAGATTCAGGAGGGACATCGTCCGCAACGGTTTGCCGGCATTCATGCCGTTGATGGCACGCGCATCTTCGAGGGTGACGAAGTCCTTGTCGGAAAGATGCGGGCTGTCGTCGGCTGGGACGCGGAGCATGCCGAATTCTTCCTGCGCTATGATGGCTCTCTCGAAGAAGTCATCGATGACGCCCAAGAAGGGATATTTCAAATCCTTTCTCGGCATATCTGATTTTGTCGGTCATCTTTTTTGCCTTGCTCCTGTATAGGCGATTGGGAGCCAGGCATAGAGGTTGTCATAGATTTCACCGCATAGGTGGTTTACTTAAAAATCATTATGCCGGAATGGACTTCACCGCATAGGTGGTTTACCAAATCACATACGTTTTGCGATGTTCTCATCGAAAAGATGGTTTAGCAAAGTGAGATATGGTATCGACAGAGTTCACTGTACAGGTGGTTTAAAGAAGTCCATGCTGTTGTTCATCCGCATATTTTTGCCGAAAGGCAGTTTATCTTTCGTAAACACCTCCCGTCTTTCCCGCCGCATAGGTGGTTTAAGTATCATCCAGTTGGTCGTCTTGTCGTTCGCACTCAATCTGCCGCATAGGCAGTGTCCTTCTGTGTTACTCATCGCCGAAAGGCGGTCTATTTTTTTACATACTGCCGTTCTGGAAAGGATGAGCCATGATGTATATCGATGACAAAGGAAGAGAATTCACGGTGCTCAATGCTGGCGGGAAAAAGCCCTATCGCGTCAGTTATCGGAAAGACCGATTCAGCACTTGGCGATATCTTCCATCGATTCCATGGCAGGAAAATGCTGATGATGCGCTTGAATACTTGCAGCAATACGCCAAGCGCCACAACCTCCACAAAACACGACAAGAGGCAGAGAAAGGATGATTCGCATTGCCCAAGTTTTCTGAGCAGCGCAATTGTGCGCTTGATGACAAGGTGCTCGAATATCAGCGCACGAATGATGGGCAGCTTGCCTCTGACATCATCCGTGAGTTCGACCCCTTGGTCAGGACAATCTGCCGCTCCTACATCTTTCCCATCGGCAGTCACGACGACCTCATGCAGGAAGGCCGCTTCGGCCTCTTCAAAGCCATGCGGGATTTTCGAACGGATTACGGTGTTCCGTTCTATCGCTTTGCCATTGAGTGCGTCCGCAGGCAGTGCCTCACAGCCATCAAATACGCCCTTCGTCAGAAAAACGTGATTCTCACGAATGCAGTCTCCCTGAATCAGCCGGTCTATCATGAAGAGAGCCGCATGACGCTCCAGGACTGCCTTCCCGACCATGATTCTATGAATTCCGAAGAACTCCTGATTCTGCAAGATGACTTCATCTCCTGCGAAAAGCTGCTCCGAGAAACGCTTTCCCCGTATGAATTCATCGTCCTCAAGAATTGGTCGATGGGGGAGCGCTATGAGGCCATCGCCGCCAAGCTTCATCGAACCGGCAAATCCATCGATAACGCCCTCCAGCGTGCCAAAAAGCAGCTTCTGCGCTTCTGTCGGGAAGACCCGTATTTCATTACGACGTTCAAACATTTTGTCCTCTTCATCAGTATTTTTCATGCAGACATCGAAGACCCTGTCTTGATGGATGGAAGGAAGCGAAAACGCCATGACCTACCTAGAGCACCAAAAAGATCTGGATGCTAAAATGCTCGGAGCTTATGAAGAAATCATCCACATGATCGACAACGGCGAAGACATCCAAATCATCCGTTCCGTTCTCGAAACCCAGGCAGAACGCATTTCCCGCCGACTCTTCCCCGAGAAATCGACATCTTCCGAATAGCAATGCTGCGCATCATCGGAACTTCAAAAAAGTTCTCCGATGGTGCGTATTTTATTGCCAAATACGCTTTACATTCCCATATACTTCGTCTATAATAGTTCCAGACGAATAAATCGGGAACACACGAAATCTTTTCATTGTGAAATGGTTTATGCCAATTGTATTTTTTATGCTCACTGAACAAGTGGTTTGTCATTCCTCTTCTTGCAGGAAAGGGGCTTATAGCGTATGAAAAACAAGCTCACTCCAGAGGCATTGGAGGCTCGGCGGGAAAAAGCTCGCGAAGAACATTTCCAGAAGCTTCAGGACAAAGTGAAAGAAATGGCTGAGAACGGCACGCTCCAGAAGCGCGTTGCCAATTGCAGATTCGCAACCCATATCGGCAAGCTTTCATATACGGGAGCAAATGCCGCAGCGTCTTGGTACGAACCATCTGGAACAGATACCGACAGCCCTTACGCGGCACTCAATTCCATCCAGACGCCTTATATCGACTGCGTTTACGCAGGTGGCGTTGCCAACAGCCCTCCGGCTAACATCCTCTGCGAATTGCAGGAAGATGGACGTCCGCTCCTGGATCACCTCCGCGAGGATGATGACCTCGCCAGAAGGATTTTCACGATTCCTGGCTTTTCCTACGAGGACATTCGAAACGAGTTCTTGCGCCTCGTTCCCATCGCCACATCGGATTCCACAGACAGCAACCTTCATCAGGTGTATTTCCCTGTCGGGGATGGAGATTACCATCTCTTGACCATCCTCCCGTCTTCTTCGTTCCTCTGCGAACTCAAGAGACGCTATCGGGAGATGGTGGAAAGCCGCATCCAGAAGAAGGGGAGCGGGGAGGAGTACCTCAGCTTTGGAAACCTCGTCTGCGTCGCTTATGGCGGTTCCCACCCGAACAACATCAGCGTCTTGACGTTCCAAGGCGGGAAACCTCAGCGCCCAGTCTCCGCTGGCTTCTTCCTTCTCAACAGTTCTGCACCTGACATCCGGGAAGACCCGCGCAATCTTCCTTACGGCGAATTCTTCGAGCATTGCTATTTCACCCTGCATCTTCGCAGACTCTACGCAAGGCTTCATTCCTGCTTCCGTGGCCTCATGAACTTTCAACGGAAACAGACAGCTGGCCAGTTGCAGGATGCTATCTTTGACCAATACCTTTCGGAAATCTACCGCCTGCGCACCATCCGCGTCCCAGAAGGCGGCTGGTCGGATGCAGACAACATCCATCTCCCTCTTTTCGAACGTCATCTCCTCGATGCTGCTCATCAGGGAGAACTCACGGACAGCGACCTTCGGAAGATTGCCTCCTTGGCCGTCAGCAAGTTCGAACGTTTTCTGTACCGCGCCACAGGCAAAGAGCCAGTCTTCGAGCCATCGTATTTGTCTTCTTTGGAGAAGGACTGGCATCGGAAACTCAAACTGCTCTTTCCCACACAGGATAAGTAAAGATTTTCATACTTGGGAGGAATCGATATGTTAGCCATCATCGGCCTTTTCTTCATCGTCCTCGGCCTTCTGGCCTTCGGCTACTTCTTATATTCTGGCCTGCATTACTACAAGCGCAACAGTGATTTGAAGAACATCGTTGCAGGATGCTGTATGGCCGTCCTTTCCCTTGGCTTCTGCGCAGGCATCGGCGCGGGCATCATGATTGGCTACCCAGAGTATCTGGTCTGGCAGCAGGAAAAAGAGGGCGAGGCGGCGCTTGCCAAAGCTTCGCAGGACCGCCAGATCAAAGTGCAGGAAGCCGAAGCGGAGCGCGAAGCTGCCATTGCTCAGGCGGAAGCCAACAAGACGCTCGGCGAATCCATTCGTGCCTACCCCGAAGCTATGGAGCAGAAATGGGTGGAAGCCATCAAGGAGACGGACAATCAGGTCATCTACCTGCCGACCGAATGCTCCATCCCTGTGACAGAAGCTGGCCGTGTTGCCAAGAAGCTCCAGCCGCAGGAGTAACCCTTGGATTCTGAAAGGAGCTGTCCATCATGAAGACCTATCTTCTTCTTCCACATCTCCGCATTCATGGAGCTAACGGCATGAGCTGTGCTTATGCAGCAGGGTTTCCTGCGGTGACGGGATTCCTCGGCTTTGTCCAAGCGCTGGAAAACCTGACGGGCATGACGCAGTTCAAAAGCGTCGGGCTCGTCGTCCACAAGTCTGAGTTTCAGGCTTACTATCAGGAAACATCGTATTGCTGGAATCTCAAACTTCGGAAGTTCGCTGGCGACCACTATGGGAATCCATCTCCCATCACCGAAGAAGCGCTCATTCATCTGGAAATGTCCTTCCTCATTGAATGTGACGAGCTCTCGCCCGAGCAGGAAGCAGAACTTCGAAAGCGCATCACGGAACTTCTACCCACTATGCGCGTCGCAGGCGGCTCGATTTTCGGCTTCTGGGAAATCCCGAGCCTTTATCATGCAGATGATGAGGACGCCTCTCTTCCAAAGGACATCCTCCATCGCCTGATGCCTGGCTATGCCCTCATTTCTCGCACCGACCTCCTCGATGACCTTCAGAAAGAAGGGAAGGGGGACGCGCTTGACCGCATCCTCTATGCGATTTCGACGAAAGCAACGCCTTCCGCCCATTCGGAGACAGAAACCGTCGAATGGAAGCGGGAACGGACAGAAGCTGGCTGGCTCATTCCGCTTGCTGTCGGCTTCCACGATCTGTCTGGCGCTCTCCGCGTCAAGCAGCAGCGCTCCTATCAGCGCGAACACCACTTCGCGGAACCGCTCATCACCCTCTGCGAGTTCAAGATGCCATATCACTTCCAGCGCATCGACGACATGATGTGGCACTATGAATACGATTCTTCCCACAAGAATTATCTCTGCGTCAATTAAAGGAGCATCACGACATGGCAAAAAACACATCCAGTTATCCCACACTCCTCTCCTTCGACCGCAGAATCTCTCCGTCTGACGGGATTTTCTACGGCTGCACATGGAGCAAGCGGGAGGAAGAGGTCGGAGCGCCGCTGAGTATCCGAGAGAAAACGGTGCGTAGCACGTTCTCGAACTATCTCGACCTCAATGCAAAAGACATGGCCGAAAAGGTCGCTCGTCCGAACCTCCAGCGCATCGACTTCTGCCTGCTCCCGAACGACAAGGACACGCTCAAGCTGTTCTTCACGCTGAAATTCCTGAGCGGCGTGAACAAATCAACGTCCTGCAACGTCTCGTCCTTCGATACGAAGTACACAACTTACGTCAACGACTACATCCAGCGGACGCATTTCAAAGAGCTCTCGCTCCGCTATGCCAAGAATATCGCTTCTGGCCGTTTCCTCTGGCGCAATCGCATTGGTGCGCAGGACCTGGAAATCATCGTACGGGTGCAGGGCTCTGGAGAAACGTTCGTCTTCGACGGCTTCGATTATTCCCTCGACAACTTCGATGATGTGGAATATGACGAGAAAGTCCAGACGCTTGCGGAACTCATCAGCATGGCGCTGACGGGGGAGAAGCCGTATCTCCTTCTGGAAATCACGGCGTATTCCAGACTCGGCTACGGCCAGGAAGTCTTCCCTTCGCAGGAAATGGTGATTGACAAGGATTCCTCTTCCAGAAACGGGAAGAAGAGCCGCATCCTCTATTCCACATTCCATCAGGCGGGCATGCACTCCCAGAAAATCGGCAATGCCATTCGGACGATTGATGACTGGTATCCCGTCAAAGCGGGATTCGACCATGTCCCGATTGCCGTAGAGTGCTACGGCTCGGTCACAAACCGCAGTACGGCGTTCCGTTCTTCCAAGGTGGATTTCTACACGCTCTTCAAAAAGGCTCTCGTGGAAGATCGCCCGCTTACGCCCGAGGAAGAAAATTATGTGATGGCCGTCCTCGTGCGCGGCGGCGTTTTTGGTGGAGGCAGCAAATGAAGAAGTATTACCAGGAACTGCATTTGAAGAAACTCGACGAAATCTCTCCTGAGTTCGTCCTTTCCAAAGTCTATCTCGAACTCCATCTCGCATTCGTCGAAATCGCTCCTGATGGAAACTGCCCGTTCGGCATCAGCTTCCCAGAGTACGACCTCTTGCATTCGACGCTCGGCAGAACCATCCAGATTTTCTCCGACAGCCGCGAGATGTTCGACCTTCTTGCACTTTCCCAGCGCCTCCGCAGGTATCGCGACTATCTCGTCGTTGGAGACGTCAAGGAAGCACCGACACCGCGTGCCTACGCATCTTTCTTTCGCTTCCATCAGGATTCTCCAGCAAAAGTGCGTCGCTTTGCCAAGCGGCATCACCTTTCCCTCGAAGAAGCGGGGGAGGTCTACACCTATACGAAGGTGGATACCTTTCCCACCATCCTGCTCGACAGCAAGTCTACGGGCATGAAGTTCCCCATCTGCATCCAGATGAAGGAGCACGCCCATCCCGTCGAGGGGTGCTATGGCAGCTATGGCCTGTCCAAGACCACCACGGTTCCCGTCTGGTAACGAAATTTCATCGCCGCAAAGCGGTTTAGTGAATGCTCTATGCTTTCCCAAGGCAGTACAACTCCATCCACACCGCATAGGTGGGCATCCAAGATATGGGAGGACACTATGTTTCAATCCAAAAAAAAGAAAACCATCGCCATTCTGGAAATCAACGGCGTCATCTCTGCATCTTCCAAGAAGCAGCTGGCGATTTCCGACGAGTTCGACCTCATGGGCATGCTGGAGTTTCTGGCCAAGCTCCACCGCGATACCCAGCCTCTCGACGGATTCCTTCTTCGCCTCAATACGCCAGGCGGAACGGCTGCCGCTTCTGAAGAGCTCGCTCGTTCCATCTGCAAGGTACGAGAGGAGCGGCACATCCCCATCGTGGCATCGATGGCAGATGTCTGCTGCTCTGGCGGGTATATGATCGCCTGCGTTGCCGACAAGATTTATGCCAATACGCAGACGCTGACAGGCTCCATCGGCACCATCTTGCAGCTCCCAAACTACGAAGAATTGGCGAACAAGATTGGCGTGCGCGTCGTCACAATCAAGAGCGGCAAGATGAAGGATATCGGGAATCCGATGCGTCCCATGTCTGTCGACGAAATCGATTATCTCGACGACCTTGCCGAAAATGCGCATCTCCGCTTCTCCAACTTCGTGCTGAAGCATCGCCCGAATATCCAGAATCCCGTTGAAATGATGGATGGCCGTCCTGTCGATGCCATGACGGCAAAGGAGAACGGCTTGATTGATGCCTTCGGCACCTACTATGACGCTTACGATGACCTTCTCAAACTGGTCGGACTTCCAACAGCAGATTATCTGGCGGTAAAAGAGCTCCGCTTGAAGAAAAAGAAGGGGTTCATCAAGCGTCTGATTGGTAGTGCTATGCAACCCATCCTTCCTCGCGAAGTCCTGCAACTGCTTTCCTCCATGCAAGGGAATTCTGTGCAATCTCCTCTGTCCTGACGTCGGAAGACGGTTTAGCAGCGGGCTTGCTCTTGACAGTTTCTGCCGCCGCATAGGCGGTGTATCGAGGACGATTCATGATTTATACCATTACTGGACCCAGCGGAAGCGGGAAGACCACGCTCCTTTGGCAACTCACATCAAAGTACCCCGACCGATTCCTTCGCATCGTCACGGCGACCACACGTCCGCCGCGCCCGAAGGAAAAAGACGGGTACGACTATGACTTCATCCGACCACCGGAGTCCTTCGAAGATTTCCAGGAGGTATATCTTTCTGCCATCTTCTTCGACGGAAACTTCTACGGCATTCCGCCCTATGCCGTTCCTGACCTTTCAAGAAAAGGGAAGGACGCCATCGTCGTCCTCGACCCGCAAGGGGCGAAGATGCTTCGGGAGCACTTTCCGAATACGCGGAACGTGTTCATAAAAATCCGAAAGAAGAAAGCTCGAAGCCATCTCTGGCATCGGAATGCGGTCAATTGCACAGCAAGATTCCACGCCGATGTTGATGCAGGCTTTTACGATGAAAATCGCATTCCGTACGACCTGATTCTTCAAAATCAAGGGAGCATCCAAGACATGGTCGACACTTTCCTTGCATACGCTCAGAAAGAAGTTGCGACGGTTGCCGATATATCTGCAATCTGATGAAACAAATATTTTTGTCTTCAGCGCGAACCGCAATCACACATGGAGCTTTTCGACGTAAAGTCAAGGCTCGCGAGACACCGTTTCGTAGGTTCGCGCAAAAAAAGCTACGAACCCGCGTGGTTCCTATCCCTTTTGATATGACTCAACAGCCCGCGCAGACAGCGGGAAATGAAAGACGGAGTATCATTTCCGCAGCTTGAACGTCCGTCCCAACAGCCCGCGCAGACAGCGGGAAATGAAAGATCATCGTGTA
>Ga0256406_1002531_pt1 | contig 25460 bp, 21 predicted proteins | sample RumenRJG_03DNA_FD_185986 | JGI IMG/M metagenome (GOLD analysis project Ga0256406, IMG submission 185986) | Bovine rumen microbial communities from Lethbridge, Alberta, Canada - RJG_03 | ecosystem: Host-associated > Mammals > Digestive system > Stomach > Rumen | place: Canada: Alberta | collected...
GGGACTGCTGGCTGGTCTGGCTTGTGGTGAATGTATGGAACATCTTGCTTTACGTTTCGGCTGGGCTTGTGTTCATGCCGATTGTGTGCGCCCTGTATCTCATAAATGGGGTGTGGTCGTTGATCACTTGGTATAGGCTGTATAAGAATAATAATTAGATTTCGGATCTGACAATAACGAAAACATAAATAAAGAGATATATGAATGACATATTATTGAAAATAAAAGATTTGCATGCTTCTGCAGGGGATAAGGAAATCCTTCGCGGAGTTAACCTTGAGATAGGCCGCGGAGAGATTCACGCAGTCATGGGGCCGAACGGGGCAGGGAAGAGCACCCTGTCCTCGGTGCTGACCGGCAAGCCGGAATACACCGTCACGCAAGGCTCCATTGAGTTCATGGGCCAGGACCTTCTTGCCATGAAGCCAGAGGAAAGGGCGTGGGCTGGCATATTCATGTCATTCCAGTACCCGATTGAAATTCCTGGAGTGTCAATCACCAATTTCATGAAGACGGCGATAAACTCAAAGCGCAAGGCTCGGGGAATGGAGCCGATGAAAGCTGCGGATTTCCTACGCCTGATGAAAGAGAAGATGGCTTTGGTGCAAATGAAGCCGGAATTTGCGAAACGAGAGGTGAACGTAGGCTTTTCGGGAGGGGAGAAAAAACGTAACGAAATATTCCAGATGGCAATGCTTGACCCTTCCTTGGCTATTCTTGACGAGACTGACAGCGGCTTGGACGTGGATGCCCTGAAGATAGTTGCGGACGGAGTCAAGGCGCTGCATTCGCCGGAAAAGTCGGCTATAATAATAACCCATTACCAGAAGCTTCTGGAATATGTGAGGCCGGATGTCGTTCATGTGCTGAAGGCGGGGAAGATAGTCGCCACTGGTGGTTACGAGATTGTGGATAAGATTGAAAATGAAGGCTTTGAACAGTTCTAACATGGGCGGGCGATCTATGAATATTCAGATGAGAGAAAGCGAAGGCGCCATTCACGGCAAGATAGGAGCGGTCGATCACGGCAATTATGTCGAGGCTCCGGTGGTCTGTGGCCCAGGCGTGAAAGAGATTGCCAGCGGGGAGCATATTCATGAAGTCTTCGTGGTCGGTCCTGACGGCACCCAGGCCTCGCTTCCGAGCGGAATCGTCGTGGGTGCGGCAGCCACTGCAGATATCATATTCATAGTCCTTCCTGGCGTAAAGCAGGATATTCCTTTGACAGTCGATCTTGTCGGTGAAGGCTCCACGGTGCATCTTGCCGGCATTTACCTTTGCTCTGGCAATGACCATGTGACCTTTGACATAACCATGAATCATCGCGTGGGACATTGCGTTTCGCGGCAGGTCTTCAACGGGCTGGCCGCCGATGCTTCCAAGGCTGAATTCTTTGGCAGAATAGTCGTGGCTCCAGATGCCCAGAAGACAGAGGCATATCAGGAAAACCACAATGTAGTGCTTTCCGACAATGCTCACGTGAACACGAAGCCTCGCCTAGAAATATATGCCGATGACGTGAAATGCTCTCATGGAGCCACCGTAGGCAGGCTAGACGAGGATGCTCAGTTCTACATGGAGTCTAGGGGCATTCCTGAAGATGAGGCTAAGGTGCTGCAGATGATTTCCTTCGTTGCCCCTGTCCTTGAATATGTCCCCGAGGCTGACCGAAAGGCTCTCGCCACGCGCATCGAAGACGCCATCCGCCAGCTTTCGTCTGTTTAGGGTTAAGATGCCGGCAGAACCTGCTGTTCTATGATGGCACCACCCTGTGCTTTGAGTCTGCCCCCGACCCTTCCGACAAACTGCCCCATGACGGTTCTCCAAGGACGGGAAAACCGAGGAGTACAAGATTGTGCTGGTGAGCCGGAGATGATATCCGTTGTCGTATCCCATGTTCAACGTCAAGCAGCATGAGGAGGGTTACACGAGAATCTCCATCATCAATGACTTCGTGCAGTGCTTCAGCCTGACGGACTTCATTGTGGTGGCAGGCTCCGGTCTGATGAGCGGGACCAGTGCCAGCCTGCTGGAATCGGCTGGCTGTAAGAACATTCTTGGTGTTAGCATCCGAAGCGGATCGTGGAAGGTGAACCGGCATTGATCCTGTGGATGGGCTCAGCGATGAATATGAAAAGAGAGGCGGACTCCGTTTACGGAAGCACTGATTGGCATCACATCAACAAGAGATCAGAGTCGAAAACCCGGTGTCCGACAGGATACTTTCGTAAGAAAGCGCAAAACCGCATAGAATGAGCATTTGGGAAGTATCGTGCAAATTTTTGACACGATACTTTCATAAGCGAATGCTAGATATTGATAATGAATATGTTGCCGCCAACTATCAGAGTACCCTGCATTTCAGGTCCGGAACACAGCTGCTATGCGTAGCCATTTGCCAGTAATTGTTAAAAAATACGACATCGTTTGAGACCACTGGATCGGCGGACAAATCCTTCGTGCGGATCCCAATCAGAGAGTCAGCGCAAGAGCACAGCCGTCTTTGGAAGTGATATGTTATCTGGAGCGTCATACTTTTGCCGCGAGAGGTAGCCTAGCCCTGGGATAGCTGTAGTTGATGTGGGCATGCAAACACCCATGATGACATGGATGGGGGCGGCAAAGGTTCAGGCAAGCTTAGAGAACTTGCTACTCGAGGGTTCCTGACTTGACAAGCAGAATGCGCAGGATACGGTTTTCGTGTCGAGCCGCAGTCTTTTCGCTTGCCCGCAGGCTCATCCAGGACGAACAACCGGTCTCCAGAGGGTGAGCAAAACATCTTCGTAAGCAATTGATTATCAATAAGGGTATTGCTCGCCTATATGAAAATCAGGCAGGGTGGGCAATTGACACAATCGGACATATTGATAATCAGGTATATGAGAAGTGCCTCTTGCTTACCCTATCCGATGGAACTAACCACGGAACAACAGCCTATCGGCTGCATCGCCAAAGAGAATTTGCCCGATTGTCTGGCTCTCGCGAAGTTCCAGCTGGCAAAGATTCGATAGGGTATTGTCTCTGGATGTATGAATTATCGCATTAGTTTTTTAACTTCGGAGCATGATTGTCAAGACCAACGTGAAGATAAATCTTGGGCTGAACGTGCTGCGTAGGCGTCCGGACGGCTACCACGACATCGAGACTCTTTTCGTGCCGTGCTACAGCTACGGCGACGTCATAGAAATCATAACCGGCGATGACTACAGCCGTACTTCGGCGAGGCTGTTTGCGAAATATTCCCCGATGGATTTCCGTCTGCATCTTGATGAAGCGCCGATGATCGCTCAGGGAATCTCTCCTGACGGAAAGCTGATGATCACGATTGCTCGTGAGGCAGGCGTAGGCTGGAATCCGCTCAGTGATTTGTGCGCAAAGGCTTACGAGTTGCTGGCGAAGGACTTCAAACTGCCGCCTGTCAAAATATTCCTGGAAAAAAATGCGCCAGTGGGAGCCGGTCTTGGCGGAGGTTCTGCCGATGCGGCTTTCGTCCTTAAAGCATTGAACGAGCTTTTCGCCCTTGGCCTCAATGAAGATGAGCCCAGCGCTGATGGAAAGCCGTCATTAAAGGAATATGCTGCCTGCCTAGGCTCTGACTGCGCCTTTTTCATATTCAATCGCCCCATGATCGGTACAGGCAGAGGCGATATTTTGAGACCGCTAACCTCCGTAGCAGGGCAGCAAATAACCTCCGAAAATATATTCGAGAAACTTGGCCTGGATCTTAGAGTAATCGTGCCGGAAGGCATTTCCGTCTCAACTGCTGAAGCATACAAAGGCATTCAGCCCCGAGAAACCGCCGACGGAGCCAATCGCCAGCTGAAAGGCGCCGAAACGCTGGAAATGGCCCTGATGCGTCCAATCGAAGAATGGAAAGACAATATAGTCAATGATTTCGAGGTCACCGTTTTCAAAGCCCATCCCGAACTGGCAGCGATAAAACAGTCGCTCTATGATGCTGGAGCAGCCTACGCTTCAATGTCCGGCTCCGGCTCAGCACTGTTCGCACTGTATCGTCAATGATTCATTGTCCAGACGATACCTTTTGCAAGGCGGCCGGTGGCGTTATTGAAGTGATTCCCGGGATTCAGCTCAAAGATAGAGTTGATGCCAAGCTTGGCATAGTGTCCGCATAGCTCTTCAGTATTTTCCTGATTTTTAGAAACATGCATATTCTTTGAGCGGCTTTCCTTATCCCCGAGAGAGAAGTATGCCGACAGCGGTTTCCTGCAAAACTCGTGGTTAAGGGTAAATTCCATAAAATTTGGGTACCAGAGCGAGCCGGAGGCCGAAACCACTCTCTTGAAGGCATCTGTGACGTATGGAGCATAAATGGCATAAAGCCCTGCCAATGAATATCCTGCCAGAATTCGCTCTGAACCCGCGGCAGCGTCAGAATCGCCCCCGGCAGCGCCAAAGAGTACCTTTTCTGCAAACGGGATAACTTGCTGGGTCATGAATATGGTATATTCATTTGCCTTGCCCTCAAAATCATCTTCTTGCGACAGCACAGGCTCGCATGCCCAAGGCGTCAGTTCTGCATCCCAGCGCAATCCACTGATAGTAACCAGATTGAACGGCCTGCAACCTGACTTGGCGCACTCTTCTAAAACTGCCTGTCCAGCCTCCATGTACATTGGAGAATACACCGTCGGCGCCCCTGATTTCCCGCAAGGGTAGACGATGACCTTCTTGTTCTCCATGATTGATTTGAACGGACTCATCATATTCAATATGAATTGCTTTGCTAAGGTACGGAAATTTTCCTTAATGCGATTTCTGAAATTGGCTAATCTTTAATATATTTGACGGTTATGGCACGCTGATAAACCAATATTATCTGAATATGACGAATCGAATATTAACGGCATCGCTCCTCTCAGCGATGATTTTGGCTGGGTGCTCCAGAGGCACGAATGAGGCTCCTGAGCCTTACGGGCCGGTGCCGTCACCGCAGCAATTGGAATGGCAAAAGATGGAATTGAATATGTTCGCTCACTTTGGCCCGAATACTTTCACCGGGCGAGAATGGGGGCTTGGCACCGAGACGGAGGACATCTTCAATCCGACGGCATTGGACTGCTCTCAATGGACTGCTGTCGCTAAAGCGGCTGGCTTCAAGGGCGTTATAATTACTGCAAAGCATCACGATGGCTTCTGCCTTTGGCCAAACCCTGTCAGCCAGCACACAGTTGCCCAGAGCAAATGGCAAGATGGGAAAGGCGATGTCTTGAAGGAACTCTCTGCTGCTTGTGAAAAAGATGGACTGAAGTTCGGAGTGTACGTCTCGCCTTGGGACAGGAATGATCCTTACTATGGAAGTCCTGAATATAATGACGTGTACGTCAGGACATTGCAGAGCGCTCTTGGGAGCTACGGCAAGGTGTTCGAGCAGTGGTTTGATGGTGCCAACGGCGAAGGGCCTAACGGGAAGAAGCAGGAATATGACTGGGATTTGTTTCATAAGACAGTTCTGGATTTACAGCCAGACGCAGTGGTGTTCAGCGACGTGGGTCCAGGGTGCCGCTGGGTCGGGAATGAAAGAGGAATAGCCGGACGCACGAATTGGAGCAGGTTGGATATTGAAGGCTACGAGCCAGGCGCAAAAGCCCCATCAACAGATACGCTTAATTGCGGTAACGTGCATGGGGCAAGATGGATTCCTGCGGAAACCGATGTCTCCATCCGCCCAGGCTGGTTCTGGAGGGAGAGCGAGAACGATAAAGTGAAATCTGTCAGGAAGCTCCTGGATATCTATCACGCCAGCGTAGGGCGTAATTCCTTGCTTCTGTTAAATGTGCCACCTGACACTACAGGACGCATAAATTCAGCCGATTCATTAAGGCTTATGGAGTTCAGGGCCGCACTCGATAAAATATTCAAGGAAAATCTTGCCGATGGCGCTAAAGTAAAGGCGAGTGCCACGAGAGGCAGCCGCTTCAATGCAGCGAATATCTTGAATAATGAATATGATGCCTTCTGGGCAGCGCCTGACGAAGCCAGGTCAGCCACGCTGGAGATAACGCTTCCGCAGGAGAAGACTTTCAATCTGGTCATGCTTCAGGAATATATCCCATTGGGCCAGAGAATTAAGGCTTTCACCGTCGAGGCTCAGGATGCATCAGGGCAGTGGAGGGAGATTGCCTCCGAGACCACCATCGGCTACAAGAGAATCGCACCTGTGGAGAAAACGACCGCAAAGGCATTGAGGGTGAACATAAAAGACTCATTCGCCTGCCCCGTCATCAACGGCTTCGGGCTTTTCCTCGATGAGGTAAATTGATAGGGGAGACGAGTCCTTACATTGTGACCAGTTCGTATTCGCGAGTGCCAAGCCCGATTTTCTCGCCATGTTCCAGGGTCTCTTTCCAGCTAACGTTAGGATTGCTGTCCTTGAAATGGTCATGGTAGTGATGCCAGTCAGGCTTGGCAAGATTATCCCCTAACTGACTGTTCCTGATAGGGTCCGCCTTCTGGCAGAGATCCACGCAGGCTTGGTCGAGGGCGATCGGGTCAAAAGAAGCCAGCATGCCTATATTCGGAAGAATAGGGGCGTCATTTTCCCCGTGGCAGTCGCAATTCGGAGAAACATCAGTGATGAGGCTCACGTGGAAGCATGGCCTCCCGTCGCACACCGCCTGGGCATATTCTACCATCTTGCGGCAGAGCAGATCGTTGGCATCCCAGTTGTCGTTCTCGATTGCATCGAAAGGACAAGCGCCTATGCACCTGCCGCAGCCTTTGCATATTTCTGGATCTATATACGCTTTGCCTGTGTCGTAAGAAATGGCGTCCGAGCCACATTCCTTCGAGCAGCGCTTGCAATTGCGGCAATTGTCGGTCAGCACATGAGGTTTTCCGCTGTTATGTTGCAGCATTTTCCCTGCCCTGGACCCGCACCCCATGCCGATATTCTTGATGCTCCCGCCGAATCCAGTAGATTCGTGGCCTTTGAAGTGGGTCAGGGAGATGAACACGTCTGCGTCCATTATGGCATGGCCGATCAGAGCCGTCTTGCAATATTCCCCATTCCTTACTGGCACTTCAATGTCATCGGTTCCGCGAAGTCCGTCGCCTATTATCACAGGGCAGCCCGTCGTCATGTAGTTGAAGCCGTTTACCTCGGCGCAATAAATATGCTCGATTGCGTTTTTCCTGGAGCCAGGATAAAGCGTGTTGCAGTCGGTGAGGAAAGGCTTTCCACCAAGCTCTTTCACTACGTCTGCGACAGCCTTTGCGTAATTCGGGCGCAGATAGGCTATATTCCCAAGTTCTCCGAAGTGCATTTTGATGGCAACCAGCTTGCCGTCCATGTCTATATTGCCTATTCCTGCGCGGCGCATAAGCTTTTGAAGCTTGGCAGGAAGCGACACGCCCAGCTTAGTGCGGAAGTCTGTGAAATAAACCCTTGCCTTTTCCATGTGAAATCCTTTTTCGCAAAATTAATGAAAGTTTCCTTAGGAATTTCTGGAAACTAGAATATTGGCTTAATATTCCTGAATTTGTATAACTGACTGATGATTGGCGTGCCGCAGTCAAAGGCTTGTTTTTTGCATCGGTTCTGGAGCTTTAAAAAAAATATCGTCATGAAAAAGATTTTTCTTTCTGTTTTGGCTGTTCTCTTTTGCGTGCTCGCAGGAGCCCAGTCATCGAAATTGGATGGAGCTTTGGATCCGCTAAAAGATGCCTCGCTGCTGGATGTTGAGATTAATTTCGACGATGGGGCTTACAAATATATCCCCGAAGAGCAATTCGCAAAGGAGAATTCCGACTGGGAGCAGATCAAGAAGGAAACCTCTGAAAGGTTCATGGAGGGCATCAATGCAAAACTGAGGCTTACGAAGAGGGCTGCCGTAATGACCGATAAGCAAGACTTCACGATTCAGGTCGATATCGTTAGCGTCGATGAGAAAGGGAACACAATCTCGAATGTCAGATTTCTTGACGAGAAAGGAAATGCCTTCGCAAAAATTGACAATATGTATGCTTCTGGAGGCCGTTTCGGAACTTTCTGCAACCTTATGGGCGATGGCATGGAGGAAACCGGCGAAAAGATCGGACGGACAGTTTCTTATTACTTCCTTAAGAAGAAAATCAAGCTATAGGGCTGGCGTGGGCAGTGCTGGAGTACTTGAAGCAGTTGTCCACGGGATTTGAGTATATCCCAAGGAATATATCTTTAAGCACTTCCGGCTCTTCGACCTCGTATTTCAGCAGGCCATTGATGCGGTTGATGAATCTAGCCTCGTGCTCGTCATCATATTCCAGCCCCTTGAATTCATGTTTTCCGAACCTGATGTCGTGGGCTATGAAATTATTGGGCGTGAGGGCATAAGCTTCATGAATGCGGCGGTCTATCAGTTTAGCCACCTCTCTCTCATATTCGATGTTCGTAAGCGAGTCGAATTTGGAGAGATCTTCTCTCGAGACAGGCTTGCAGATGCTCAGGTGCACGTCCCCTTTCGGCTTGGTGATGCCGCTGAGGATGCTGGCAAGGTCTTCGCCTTGTTTCTTCACGTATTTCTCGAATCTGGATTGGTATAGTTCCAAGGCCTTCATGTAGTCGCATGTCTCCCACTCGTAGGAGATGGCGAGTGGCACTATATTCAGTTCCTCCAGTGCGGCTATCTTATCTTCCCTTTTGCTCATGCCAAGCATCTTGATCACGCCTTGGTCCGTGATGTCGTTTCCATCCTTGGTCCTGCCGTTCCTGTGCGCTATCCACGCAGACTGTTTTTTTTCGGTGATGGTGAACCTGATGTAATCGGAAAGATGCTTCGATTTTATGTAAAATTCCCTCAGGTTCATTATCCCGGGCCTTTCTACTCGGAACATCTTGTTTGCCTTGCCGATGTCGATTACTAGGCTGGAAGTCATGAGGTTTGCCCCGAAGGTAATTTCTGTCGTCGCCATGCCGTTGTCGTACAGCACGTTCTGCAGCACTGAGGCATCCAGCATTATGTCCCTGTGATTGGAAATGAAGAGATAAGGTTTGTCTTTCTCGAGATTTTCTATTCCTGAATATGTGAAATTCGTTATGCTGCGCTGCCTTATCTGGTCATTCACGTGCCACATTACTTTCACTTGGAACTCATCGCATGTCTTTATGCTCTTAAGCAGGCTGCGCGTTTGCTCCACGCTTTTATCAGGGAATATGTAGGATGCCAGCAGAGGGAAAACGTCGTTATCGGCGATGCGCTGCATTGCCGCAGGGATTTCCTCGTCGTAATAAGGCCGGATGTCGTCGAATTGAGGGTCTCTAATCATCTATTTCTTTCTTAAATCTATGAATTTCACTGGTTTACGGCTTTTTGCCGGGAAATTTATTTTCTGAATCTCGTCCGCTGGCAGTATTTCCACCTTCGGGGCAACGCGCAGGCGAGAGCGGAAACGGTCTTTCAGCTCTTTCACGACATCGAAGTCCTGCTCGGCTTTCAGCCCTACTTTAACAATGACATCGTCTGTGCCGGCCTCGGAGTCCTGCACGTAAATCACGTAGTTGGCAAGATATTCCGTGTTGTCCAGCACGTCGTTTATCGCAGGTGGATAAAGAGTCGTTCCCTTGAGCTTTATCATGTTGTTCTTCCTTCCCACGAGTGGAGTCAGCCGGTAGGAGTTCCTGCCGCATTTGCAAGGCTCTACTATTTTGGCGGCTATGTCCCCGGTGCGGAAGCGTAGCAGAGGCATCCCTTCCACCCCGAGCGTGGTTACGACGATTTCACCTTCTTCGCCGTCTCTCACAGGAAGTCCGTCTTCGCCGATTATCTCGACTATTATGAGTTCAGGGTGCACATGTCCGCCGCAGCCATATCGGCATTCCGAGAAAGTAGCGCCCATCTCCGTCGATGAATATGTGGCATACAGCTCCACGTCCCACTTTTCTTTTATCTTGCTGCCAAGCAGGTTCAGGCTGAAATCTTGGTTGCGCAGACCCTCGCCGATGCCTATTATTTTTTTGATGCTGGATTTGCGATAGTCTATCCCGTGTTCTTCTGCGTATTGGATGAGCCTGAGGATGAAGGACGGCACGCACATTATCGTGTCTGGCTTTATCCTTTGAATAGTGTCCCATTGCAGTTCGGGGATGCCGTTCCCCACCCGGATAACTCCTGCCCCGAGGGCTCTCAAGCCGAGGAAATATGCCAGGCCGGCCATGAACCGCTTGTCGATGGTGGTCATCAGCTGAACCACGTTGCCTGGCCTCACGCCGGCGCAATGGAAGGATTTCCTTTCGTTGAAGGCCAGACGGTCGAGGTCTTTGTCGGTGCAGCAGAATGTCACCGGATCCCCTAAAGTGCCGGAGGTCGTGATGTAGTCGATGACTCTTTCTTTAGGCACGCAGAGAAAATCTTCGTTGAACAACTGCAGGTCTTTCTTTTCGGTGAAAGGTATCTTCACCAGGTCTTCTATGTGGCGGATTTTCTCTACGTCGATAGAATAGCTTTGGAACATTCTCCGGTAATATGGAGAATTTGCAGCCAGGTAATCCAGTGCCTCGTGGAGCTTACGTTCCTGAAACTCTTTGATTGCGTCAGCTGTTTGGAATTCAATGTCTTGGTTCAATGCCATGATTGCGAAAGCGCATAATCTTCGCAAAGATACTCATTTTGAGTTTCAATCAGAAATTAATTATTCTCCGAATTCATCGGAACTCACAGTCTTGTCCGGATTCTGGAAAAAGTGCCGATTCCGCTCCTTGAAAACTCGGGAAAAGTCCCGAAAAATCTGTCAGTTTATGCAAAGATTTTTCACCCACTCGAGGAAGAGTGGGAGCCAGTCGGCGTCTTTGGAGGCTGAGCCGAAGCCGTGACCGCCTTTCTCGAACTGATGATATTCATGGGGAATGCCTGCGGCGGTGAGGGCTGAGTCCAGCGCGACACTGTTATGGTAATCGACAGTGGGGTCGTCCATGCAGCTAACCACGAATGCTGGCGGCATGCTTGCCGGGATGTCCAGCTCCATCGAGAGCTTTCGACGTAGGTCTGGGTCGTTCCTGCGGCTGCCAAGCAGGGCTTTTCTGGAGCGCTCGTGTATGATAGCCTCGTCGCTCATTGTCACGACAGGATATATCGCGGCGACGAAAGAGGGGCGAGATGAAATGCCGCCAGAGGAAATATGCTCTTCGGCACTATTCAATGCAAGGTGGCCACCGGCGGAAAAGCCCATGACGCCAATTTTTGAAGTGTCTATGCCGTATTCTCCGGCTTTGGAACGGATGCTGATTACGGCATTCTGAACGTCTTGCAGAGCTTTCGGGTAATGGGTCTGCGGGAACGCCAGAGGGCCGAGTAAGAAAAATCTGGTTCCAGCATGCCTATAGTAAAGAACGAATGCGGCAATTCCATTTTCTCTAAGCTTTTCTGCCACTTCCGTCCCTTCTACTTTGCGACCAAGCCAGAGATAGCTGCCCCCCGGACACACTACCACTGCCGCTCCCGTTGCCTGGCCTGGCTCCGGCAGGAACGGAATAAGTCTCTGCGCCTCTGCAGAAAAACCGATTAGGAGAATTATGAATATGCTGACAAGGCGTTTCATTAATATATTCGTAGACTCTCTATGAAAATTTCCTCAAAAATAGGAATTTAATTTTCAGTTTTTCTCTCGTTTTATGGCCATAGGGGAATGAAAATCAATATTTTTTTAGCAAATTTGGAAAAGATATTTCCGAGGATTTCCTGATGCCATGATTAACCAATTGATTATTAATATGAGACGAACCTTTTATGCCCTAATTGCCCTGGCGCTGTCCCTGACCGCCTGCCATAAGACTACGAAAATCGAATCATCCGTTCCAGCGAAGATCGTGGACGGAGCCGTAGTGCTAGAAACACCCGCCCGCGAGCCTGGCCAGGAAAGCGCTCTGGCAATGGCCTGCGATCCTATCGACACAGTCAGGATTGCTTTTGTCGGAGTCGGCGGACGCGGCACTGCTGCCGTCCAGCGCTACACCTACATCGATGGGGTGAAAATCGTCGCTTTCTGCGACCTCGACTCGGCCAAGACCGCCCATTGCAATGAGATAATCACGGGGAGAGGACTTCCTAAGGCATCTGAATATGTTGGCGAAGAGGCTTACAAAGACCTTTGCGCGAGGAATGACATCGATCTGGTGTACATAGCTACCGACTGGCTCAACCATGTTCCGATTGCGCTCTGCGCCATGAATAACGGCAAGCATGCGGCAATAGAGGTTCCTGCGGCGATGACGATCAAGGAGTGCTGGGACCTTGTGAACACTTGCGAGAAGACCCGCAAGCACTGTACTATCCTCGAGAACTGCTGCTACGACTTCTTCGAGATGGCAGCCCTGAACATGGCTCAGCACGGACTTTTCGGCGAAGTGTACCACGTGGAAGGCGCCTACATCCATTTCCTCTCGGACGACTGGGACCGCAGCGAGACCTGGAGGCTGGACTACAACATGGCGAACAGAGGGGACAACTACCCTACGCACGGGTTCGGCCCTATCTGCCAGTTGCTGGACATCCACAGAGGAGATAAGCTCGACTACCTGGTTGCCATGGACACTCCGTCCTACAACGGAAAGGCTGCCGCCAAGAAATTCCGTGGCGTTGACGAGTGCCTTGACGGAGACCACACCATAAGCCTCATCCGCACGGAAAAAGGCAAGGTCATGGAAGTGCAGCATAATGTCTATGCCTACAGACCGTATTCCAGAATGTATCAGCTTACTGGAACTGAAGGATTCGCCAATAAATATGGGCAGCCCGGCATTTCAGTGAAAGGCATAAACGGGCACTCCTATGTTTCGCAGGAACAGTTCGATTCCCTCATGGTTGCCTACACGCCAGATTTCGTTAAGGAAATCCAAGACAAGGCGAAGGAAGTAGGAGGACACGGCGGCATGGATTACATCATGGACTACAGGCTCATCTATTGCCTGCGCAAGGGGCTTCCTTTGGACGAAGATGTCTATGACGCTGCGGAATGGAGCAGCGTGCAGGAACTCAGCCGTATCTCCCTTGAGAACAATTCGATGCCGGTCAAAGTTCCAGACTTCACCCGCGGCGACTGGGACAAGGTCAAGGGCTTTTCCTACGCATTCTAGCAGATTGGACTGAGCATCGAAGTGGGTGCCGAGGACCCTCAGGATAGAACAAAGCAACCAAGCCTCTCAATCAATCCTTTGCCCACATCCAATAGGGTATGCCGAATCAAGTCCCAAACCCTAGTCAGGTTCAACTGATACGGTTTGAACTCTGTATCCACATCCAATAGGGTATGCCGAATCAAGTCCCAAACCCTGTGTTTAAGAATACGCCCTGTGTTTAAGAATACACCCCGTCATCCTTAACTATACACCCCGTCATCCTGAACTTGATTCAGGATCTGTTCTTCGCAAGCCTAGATTCCGGATCGAGTCCGGAATGACGGGTATAAACAAGCCCAGATCCATGGTCGAGTCCGGAATGATGGGTATAAACAAGCCCAGATCCATGGTCAAGTCCGGAATGACGGGTATAAACAAGCCCAGATCCATGGTCAAGTCCAGATGACGGGGATAAACGAGCCCAGATTCCTAGTCAAGCCCGGATGACGGAAGAAGGATGAACCAGTTTTACCGTCAACGTGAAATGCAGGGCTGTCGGTGAGGCAGTGGTCGCAAAGCATACATCCATGTCCTCGTCTAGAAGTACGAGAATTTATGGGCGACGGTATAGTGCCACCGACTGGCTTGTAATGAATGACTGCGTCGCCCACTCAGTTCACAGAAAGGGGGTTGGCAATGCGAATATGTGTCCTCGGCACTTAAAATGAATGTCACCGTTGCCTACGATTGTGAATAATCAAATCTCTCTTCAAGGTTTCACAAAACCTTGTCGAAGCTGAAGCAATAAAGAATTGCATACGTATATTCAAACCGTTCGGAAGAAGTGTCTCGCAAAACGCTGTCGAGGCAGGCCAAAAGGCGGCCTCACCAAGGAAATAGCCTGGGGTTGTCTCGCAGAATGCTGTCGAGGCAGGCTGCACGGAAGTGCGTAGGGAAGGGCATGTCTCGACATCGAAGCCACCCAAGAGTCACGTTGTCGACCGACACCCATTTGCAGAGCCTCCGGAAGGACATACTCCGACAGCACTTAGCGAAATTCCACTACGTTGATCCTGTACGACCAACGCTCTACATTCTAAACGACAAACCACGTAATCATTTACCGACCTACCCCGTCATCCTTAACTTGTTTCATCTATTACCTTACCACCACGTCATCCAGAACCGATTCTATCCCTACGTTTGCAATTGTCGGGCGCGCATGTTTGCGTCAGAAGTCACTACACAACATAATGGCCAGCTCCGATTCTAAAAGGCACCAAGGTGATCACATTCATTCTTTAACACAGGATTTGGCATCTGATCCAGTCCTTGCAGAGGCTTTTCACCCAGACGAGAAAGGATGTGGGTCATCGAGGCCGGGCGGGCTCGTAGTGCAGGTTCTTTGGCAGGGAGGAGCAGTGTGAGGCTATGGCTAGGTTCTCTTCGCTTGGGTCGGAGGCGTAGACTTCGGTCTCCGGATGCATCAGGGCATACAGCAGGGAGTATGCCCCTATGCCGCAATCAGGAATTTCAATCTCTTTAGGCGAATCACCGTTATGCAGATAGTCCACGTTGCCGAGGTTGCGTAGGGCTTGGCGGGCGCGGGCCTCGAGGTCAGCGCCTTTGTAGAGATACTTGCTCAGGACATAGCCGGCAAAATATTCAGGAGTCTCCAGACGACGACGCAAGGCATCATATTCATTTATCATGGCATGCCTGAAAGTCTTTGCGGCCTCATGATAATCGGTCGCTGGTGGCATCCTGCGGCCTATCTGTAGATGAATGGCCCCTTTGCGCAGCATGAAATCGCTCTTTGGCAGCACGTGATTTGCCCCATGCAGGCAGACAGGGACTATATCCAGCCCGAGCGTCTGGGAAACATAGAATGCCCCCTTGTGGAATCGCCCGATGCTGCCATCCATTGTCCGGGTGCCCTCCGGAAATACTATTATCGAATATCCCCTGGAGACCAGGCTCCTGATTTTGTCCATATTCTTTTCCAGCCCCTCGGCGATCGGATGGCATTCCGCCTTGTGCAGCAGGTAGCCGTAGAGCGGATTGTTCCAAACCCAGTCATTGGTTGCGAAAACCAGCTTGGGATGCATCAGTAGCAGGCAGATGGCGTCGAAATGGGACTGGTGGTTGGCGATAATGACTGCGGGCTTGTCAAAGGTGGTCCCGCAACGGTTCTCCATCGTGAATCTGACTCCTGGAATGCGCATGACTATGAATTTGGACAGTCTGCTGATGAAGCGGTGATAGCTCTCGGCAGCCTCCTCGCCCTTGCGGAAAAGGAAATGGAAGAATGTGTAGGGATAGACGAACAGGAACATTATCAGGGCGAATGCGCAGATGGAATAAAGCGACCTTGCCAGCCTGCCGAGAGTGATAGGGACGTCCCTCTTGATGCCTTTCCTGAGGGTCAGCCAGTTGAATATGACCGGAGGCAGATAATATGCCATGGCGACCACCACGAACATGCCTATCACCGTTACGATTCCCAGCGAGCGCATCGCAGGGTGCTTTGCCAGCACCAGCGCGCCAATGCCTATGAACATGATGAGCGCCGAATTGAATATGCTGTTTTTATATGTCGAGAGCCGTTTTTTGCCGTAGGCATATTCATAAATCATGGCCTCCGTCATGAATATGGTGTAGTCATCGCCCTGCCCGAAAATGAAGGTAGCTAGGATGATGTTCACTATGTTGAAGCGAATATCGAACATCCCCATTATGCCGAGAATCCAGAACCAGCTGACAGCCAATGGGATGAATGCGAGGAGGCTGAGTTCCAGGCGGCGGAAGCTGAGGCAGAGGAATATGAATACAACCAAGCTGCAAACTATTCCAATGAAGTCGAAGTTTTCCGAAAGCACTGAGGCTAGCCTGCTGCTTATGTCGCTGGAATCGAAAACCAAGGTGCCGTTCCCGTCGGCAGCGTCTTTGATGTCCTGCCGGAAGTCCGGGTCCTGGTAATATATCTTATTGACGATGCGGTACCCGTTGCTTCCAGACAGGATGTAAGCCCCATCGAAGGCAGCCGCCAGAGGCGAGTCCATGGTGATGGCGTGAGGCACGGGAGCTGAACTCAGAAGGCTCATGAACGGGGCGAATGCATTCTCGGAGAAGCCAGCCATGGCACTTTCCGCCCGAAACTCTTCGCTCAGTCGTTCCGCCTTCCCATTGCCCCAGAAAGCGTTCCACCGCTCAATCCTCCTACGCTGCTCCTTAAGGGACGGCAGCATGTTCCCAGCCCCTTTCACCATGACGGAATCGCCGAATTTCGCAATGCGCTGTCGCAGCTCGTCGTTCCGCTCCAAGGCTTCTTCCAAGGTTGCGCCTTCCGCCATGGCGTACATCTCTTTGCTCTGGTTCTGCGGCTCCAGAAGCGCCAAAGCCGCCTTTTGCTCCTTGGTCATGAAGTTGATGCCCTGCATGTCAGAATCGAACTTGGTGCGGGTGCTGAATATTCCCAGCACTACCGTGGAAGCTATGACCGCTACGAACAACCAGCCGCTGGATGGCACCTTATCAGGGAATATTCTGCCGAGCTCCACTGTCCTTGCGCTTGGATTACGCCTTCGGACTAAGACCGGCAGGAATATGAGCACGAAGACTATTGTCCCTGCCAGCATCAGGGATGCGAACAAACCCATGTCCTGCATTGCTGTCGCATTCAGGAAAATAAGGCAGAGGAAGGCAGCTATGGTCGTTATGTTCCCGATTAGCAGAGGCTCTATCATTTCCTTGAGATTCTGGCGCGGGGATATTCCGGTTTTAAGGCCGTCCATGAAATGCAGCGGATAATTCACTGCGATCCCGATAATCACGGAGGCTACCCCAAGCACGATGATGGACATGCTGTGGCGTATCAGAGACATCGCTCCCAGTGCGATGAGCCAGCCGACGAGGGTTGAGGCTATTATCCAGAAAATGTCGGAAAAGCGTCTGTAAGTTAGAACCAGCAGCAAGCCTATCAATATCATTGCCAGCGAGATGGCGAGCATGCTGTCTTTCTTGATCTGCGTGGCGTTGCCTGCAGCTATCAGCGGAGCCCCAACTGCGCTGATCTCTATGTCAGGATGTCCTGCCTCGGTGCTGTCTATGGCTTCTTGCACCATTGCGGCCACCTTGGCATTCATTGCGGACTCGCTAGTGCCGAATGGAGATGTCAGGAAGGCAATGCCCTTGCCGTCTTTCAGGAATATGTAATCGTCGGTTACCGTGTAATCGTCGTTGGCAGATGTCGTCCTAAGCCGCTGGAGGATAGGCGAAAACAAGCGCAATGGGTCTTGGCTTATGTTTTCTGCGACCATGTCTCCGGTCGGAAACATCAGTGCTTGCTTGTCTGCCTGCAACTGATTTTTCACGAAGCCTGGAGTGCTGATCAGAGAATCTATGCGTCTGTAATCGTCCTCTGTCAGGAACAGCGGGTAGCTCCCTATGACTGCTTCCAACATAGCTGCCGCCTTTTCGCCATCTACTCTTATCTGCCTCCCAGCAATCATATTCGTAGAATCGATTCTTGCGAAAACCTCCCCGAACGCATCCATCGCATCCTCGATGGCATATTCATAATCCTCGTCACCATCGCCGTTCACGTCGGCAGCCTCGGATCCCTCATTATCATTTGCGGCATGAGAGAAGATAAGCACTATGTTGTTCTTCTTGCCAAGGTCCTCGTACGCCTCCGAATATTTCTTGCTCTCCTCCTCTCTAGGCAGAAATTTGGCAATGTCCTCCTCATAGTCCAGCCTTGTGGCAAGCAGACCACATCCGGCTGCGATGACGATAGAGATAATCGCTGCCAGCCACCTTCTCCCGGCCAGGAAATCGAAAACTTTCAGGAAGAACTTTGCCATAGTCTCGCAAGTTAGGGATTTTCAGCCGAAAATCAGCTAATCCATCTGGATTTCATCGAAAAGGAGGCTAAAGAGCCAGCCTTCCATTTGGAATGGACAAATCTTTCCATTACTAATGGATACCAATATCCATCGGCAATGGAATCTTTAGCCGAAAAGAATTGGAGGCTTCTGCAAAATACTGATAGCTACAGCTTTCCGTGTTTGCGGAACCAGATGAGGAAGCCTATGCAGATGAGGACCGAGAGCAGGGAGCCGATTGGAGCGGCGAGGCCCATCGGGAAGAGGGTGTCTGGGAAATTCACTGAAAATATGTAGGATAGGGGCACTCTTGCCAATATGATGGAAGCCACGTTGTGAATGAATGACACGATAGAATAGCCGTATGCCACGAAGTAGCCGCTGAGGCAGAAATGGATGCCGGCGAACACCGTGTCTATGACATAACTCCTGAAATATTGCCCACCTGCGTGGATGACCTCAGGGTCCGATGTGAACCATCCGACTATAGGTTCTGCAGTGAACTGTATGAGTATGGCCATGAGCATTCCATAGCTCAAGGCAATCATCACGGCATATCTTAGGGTCAGTCGGCATCTCTCGGCTTGGCCTGCCCCGATATTCTGAGCCGTCATCGTGGACACGGTGGAAAGCATTGCAGATGGCACCAGGAACAGCATCCCGATGAGCTTCTCCACTATCCCGACGGCAGCGGAATCCACTAAGCCGCGATTGTTCGCTATCACGGTTATCGCAAGGAAAGCTATCTGTATGAATCCATCCTGGAGCGCTATCGGCGTGCCGATTTTCAGTATCGTCGAGAGCGTAGGGCGGTCTGGTCTCAAGTCATGTTTATGGAACCGTATTCCTAAGCCTTTGCGCTTCAGGTAGAAAAGCGAGATGCCGACGCTGAAAGTCTGAGAGAGCGTGGTACCTAGGGCAGCCCCGGCAGGTCCCATATTCATGGAGCCTATGAATATGAAATCCAGCAATATATTAAATGCGCATGCCACCGCCACGAAGTACATCGGGCTCTTGCTGTCTCCGATGCCTCTGAATATGGAGGCGATTACGTTGTATGCCGTTATGAAAGGAATGCCGATGAAGCATATTCTCAGGTAATCGGCAGTGCCGTTGATTGCCTCGACGGGGGTTGACATCACGCTCACTATCGGCCTTATGATGAGCAGGAGAACCGTTGCCGTCACGACTGAAACTGCGATGAACAGTGAGACCGAGCTTCCTATTGTCTTGGATGCCCCTCCTTCGTTTTTAGCCCCGACCGCCCTTGCCAGCGTGACGGTGGAGCCCATAGCCAGCCCGACGATCATGACCGTAAGAAAATGCATGAACTGGCTGCCGATTGACACTGCGGTAGTGCTGGCAACTCCGTCGTACAGTCCGATTACGAACAAGTCCGCAAGTCCGTAGAGCAGCTGCATGAAATAGGAAAGTAGATATGGCAGGGAAAACCCAGCCATATTCTTAAGCACGCTGCCTTGTGTTAAATCCTTCGCCGGCATATTCGCCAAGTTCGCTGGCCGGGGAAAAGCCCAGCCGGATCGCAAAGGTAGCAAAAAGAACTGAGACTAAGCCAGCGGCACCGCCCGCTTTGTCATCCTCAGATGGGTGAGCGGCGCTACTTCTGCTGACATTGATAATCAGCCGCTTACGAAGAGGCCTTGCTCACGCCGGCTGATTTTCGGAAGGGTGAGCGGCGTTATTTCTGTAAGTGCTGATAATCAGTCGCTTATGAAGAGATCTTGCTTACCCTTGTCAGTCGCAGTCGTTTGATTGAAGCGGAGTTACGGGACGCACCCGGAGGCCGTTAGAATTCAATCAAGATAAAGGAATGTGGCGAAATGCGGATGTTGACAGCCCCGTCGCTCACCTGCAGAGGAATTCGGCCATTCTTCCCTTTAGCCGCTGAATATTAGTCAGCCCTTGCGGAAATAAAAAATGCAAGTGTCCGAAAACAGGACACTTGCAAGATGTAATGGTGATTCGGTTGGGATTCGAACCCAAGACCCACAGCTTAGAAGGCTGTTGCTCTATCCAGCTGAGCTACCGAACCATTCTGCCGCCCTGCGGCCAGACTGCCTGACCGAACGGGTTTGCAAATATAATCAAATTCCTGCTAATTCTACACTTTCAGGAATATCTCTTTTCTATATAGGAAATACAGGAACAGCCAGCACAGCACGAAATAGCCTAGTCTAATGATGAAGCTGCCGATATTCTCTGGAAAGATGCTGGCGAAGCCATTCAGGAAAAATCCATTGATGGAGGAGAAATCTATTATTCTCTGCGCCATGTAGATGGTAATGGAATTCAGCCCGACCACCCGGAAAATCCAGTCCAGCTTACGATGTTTCCTGACGTCTATTATGTAATAGAAAATTGCGAACATGGCCACTGAATATCCTGCCATGGTGAGCACGAAAGTGCTGGTCCAAAGCTTCTTGACGATTGGAAACCAGATGCTCCATGCTAGCCCGATGCCTAACAGGATGGCAGCGGCGCATAAGAGCTTCAGGGTTTTCTTTTCTCCGCTATCCTCCGATTCCTTCACATAGCGTCCCGTGAACATCCCCAGCAAGGCGGTCACGATCGCCGGAATGGTGCTGACAAGGCCTTCCGGGTCGTAGACGCCTCGCACATAGATGTTGTCTGGCATCAGCTTGCGATCGACGTAGCTTGCGATGTTGCCCTCGAGAGAGAAGGAATCAGCGCCGGCAGGAGCATCCGGAGCGATGACGAAACGCAGGAGCAGGAAATATCCAATCAATATTCCGATGGCTGTCGCCCATTGAGCTTTCTTGCCAGTGAAGGCGTACAGCATGGCAGCGAACATCCATCCCAGGCCGATTCGGCCAAGCACGCTCGGAATCCGCTGAGTGGCGAATTGCAAATCGAAGAGTCCGTCATAAATTAGGCCGAACAGGAAGAGGATCAGCCCTCTGCGGATAATGTCCAGAAGCATCTTGCCCTCGGGCATCCCTTTTGCCCTTTTCTTCGCGATAGAGAAGGGGAAAGTCATTCCCGAGATGAACAAGAACAATGCGAAGATGGTATCCTCGAAATGAAGCCCCTCCCAGTCAACGTGGGAGAATTGCCGGGCCAGCCACGAGTCTCCGCCGCCAGGAAACAGGGCGCAGATGCTTACGATAAGCCCGCCGAGCCCCATGATGAACATCATGTCGAAGCCCCTGAGCGCATCCAGCGACAGAAGCCTTCCTTCGGTCCCTTTTAGATTAGTCATAGTGTTATATTATTTTGATTAGTTTTCTACGGCAGTATGCTTTCTGTTTCTGTTAAATCTGCCACTCAGTGCTTCCAGCAGCATCACAAGAGCGATTCCAATGATCATCCAGCACGCTGCGCTGAAAACATCATTCTCAATCAGCGGCGTAATGTCGGTGCCGCTTTGTGTTAAAGAATCCACTGCGACCTTGGCCTGCTCTGCCGCCATCCCTCCCTTCAGAAGCTGAGAAGTGAGGATGCTGACCTTGTCGCTCCAAGGCCAGACTTTCACCAGGGAACCGAGGGTGAATCCTATGAGCACCAGAAGAGTCTGCCTTTCTGCCTTGGAAAGCAGCCAGTGAAGGAATTTCGAGAATCCAAGGAGCCCGACGACGCAGCCTATGAGGAATACCAGTAGGACGGGGATGTTCAGTTCGCTCACCGCCTGCATGATGAAGTCGTATTTTCCTAAGATTACTAAGATGAAGCTTCCGGAGATGCCAGGGAGTATCATGGTGCATACTGCGATTGCCCCGCAAATCCCGATAAACCAAAGGGCATCGGTCGTCTGAGTGGGGGAGAGCGTGCAAATCGCGATGCCGAGCACGATTCCGCAAGCCAGGAAAAGTCCGTCTGCGAATTTCCATTTCTTGATGTCAGCCAGCATGAAGACAGACGAGGCTATTATAAGCCCGAAGAAGAAAGACCAGGTCTGAATGGGATAGTAATGCAGGACATATTCCATCAGCTTAGCAAGCGTGAATATGCTGATCGCCAAGCCAATCAGAAGCCAAAGCAAGAAGGAGCCTCCGACATATTCATTCCATTCCTTCAGTTTTCCTTTGAATAGCAGCTTCCATGACTTCAAATCCATCAGGGCATTCAGGGAATCTATCAGATTCTCGAATATGCCTGTCAGCAGGGCTATGGTTCCCCCCGAAACCCCTGGAATCACGTTTGCGGCTCCCATTGCGAAGCCTTTCGCCGCGATGAGAATATTATTGATGATATTTGCCATTACGTCTCATAGAATTATTTGATTTTTAGCAAAAAGTCTTTCACGGCGTTGAAACTCTCGAGCTGGGACAGCGTCTTGTCTCCAGGGTCTCTAAGGACCACGTCAAAAACGTCGCCGCCAAGCTGCTTCCGACCTATCTTGAAGCGAGCGCCTGACGTTCTTATGAGATATTCCATCGGGTACGAAGGGTCGTTCAGAAGGCAAATCAGTATGTCTGGATCCCTCTCAGCGAGTACTTTCAATTTATAATCCGATGGCCTTCCGTACCAGTTCAGGTCCTTCTTGGTGATGGTGGTCTGGATGCTGGTTATAAGCCTGTCGCCATTGCCGATGTCCCGGAAATCCTGGAAGAAAATGATGCCGTTGATTTCGTAGCGGCGGAAAAAATTGATTATCGCTGTCTTGCACGTATCGTAGGTCGGATCCTCGACATCTATGATGGCCGCATAAGATTTTATCCTGCTGATGGGCAGTATCTCAGTCTGATTGCTGCTGGAGTGCCTTTTCAGGGATTGCCTGCGGAAAAAATCGATAAACGCCTCTTTAATCATTTCTGAACGGATGCTATGAGTTCTCGGATTTCTTGTTTCGCTGCTTTCCAGCGAGGAACATCAATTTTGGTTCCGACGACCTCGACCACCTTCGCCGCAATTATCGAGCCTATCTTGCCGCATGCCTCTAGAGGCATCCCTAAAGACAGGCCGTAGATGAAGCCTGCTGCGTACGTGTCCCCAGCGCCAGTAGCATCAATAGTTTTCGCAGGATATGCATGAATATAGTGATACTCGTCCCCTGCCTTCACCATGGAGCCGTCTTTGCCAATCTTCACTATTGCTATTTCGCATTGGCTGGCGAGCGCATCCAATGCCTCCCTTGGCTCCAGCTTGGTGTAAGACCTGGCTTCCGCCTCATTCGCAAAGACGATGTCTATGTATCTGTCCAGCAGATTGTGAAAGAAGGCTTCATTCGATTCCACGACGTTATAGGACGCCATGTCGATGGAAATCTTGCACCCGGCAGCCTTTGCCATCTGCGCTGCCTTGCGAATCAGGTCTTGGTTCTGGACCAGGTATCCCTCGATGTGGAAATAGTCATAGCCTTCGAAATATTCAGGCTTCAAGTCCTCTGGAACCATTTCCAGGGCAGCTCCCATGTAATCTGCGAAAGTCCTTTCCCCGCTCGGGCCGGTGATGAAGCACATCGCCCGTCCGGAGCCTTTTGTGCCTGTGAGCATGGTGGTCTTGACCCCGAACTGCTCCAGGGTGCTCTTGTAAAGATGCCCCAGCTCGTCATCTCCTATTTTCCCGATGTAGCCAGAAGGCATGCCAAGAATAGAAGTGCAAGTGATGGTGTTGGCGGCAGAGCCACCAGGGACATATTTAACCCCATATTCTTTAAGCTTCGACCATATCCTGTCTCCTGTCTCCAGGTCCACATGTTGCATGCTTCCCACAGGAAGATGATATTCTTGAAGAATAGAATCGTCTGGGAAGATTGCCAGCACGTCGGTGAGGGCATTGCCAATTCCAAGGATAGATTTCATCTCTTTTGCATTGATAGATGCAAATTTAATTATATTTATGACTATTTTTGTCCAATATGATCGTGAAACTGAAGAATTTTATAAAATTTTCCGTCTCTATAATCCTTGCCGTCGTGCTCCTTTATTTTTCTTTCAGGGGCATCAAGTGGGAGGATTTCTGGGAAGCACTGAAGGCTTGCAGATGGGAATTCGTGATGCTTTCTATGGCATTCGGCGTCCTTGCGTTCTATCTCAGGGCTCTCAGGTGGCGAGAACTCATTCTCCCCATCGATCCGATGATGAGCCGCGGAGCTACCTTCAATGCTATCAACATAAGCTACTTGGTCAATCTGGTCCTGCCCAGAGTAGGAGAGTTCGTGCGATGCGGCTACATCACGGCCAATTCCTCCAAATCCGAGCCAGATGAGGCGGGCAAGACGCATCGGCTGGCCTCTTACGACAAGGTTCTTGGCACAGTGGCTCTGGAACGCTCCTGGGATCTCGTGACCATGGTATTGCTTATGCTGGTTTTCCTCTATTTCGGCTGGAAACGTTACGGAGGGTTCTTTTCCGATAATATTCTGAAGCCAGCCTTGAATAAAATGACCCCGCGCGCGATTATCCTGACTGTTGTGGTCGTAGCAGCCATCGTGCTTGTCATCTGGCTGATAGTGCGTATCGGGCGCAAAAATAAAAAAGCAGGAAAGGTGTCCGGCGTCTTCGCAGGGGTGTGGCAGGGAATATCCAGTTGCATGAAGATGAAAGGCGCTTGGAAATTCTTCGCGCTTACGATAGGAATATGGGCTTGCTACTGGATGATGAGTTACACCATTCTGCTTGCTGTCCAAGGCATGGATTTCAACAAGGTAAATCCGGAATTGGCTGAATATATCGGCAAGCTTGCCGAGCTGAATGGGGCCGACGCTCTGTTTTTGATGATAGCCGGCAGCCTGGCCTCAATCGTGCCTGTGCCCGGAGGGTTCGGGGCTTTCCATTACATAGTCGCTCTTGCGCTGCAGACCATCTACGGCATTCCTTTCGAGGTGGGAATCATATTCGCTACCCTCTCTCATGAGTCTCAGGTCGTCAATCAAGTAATATGCGGAGGCACGTCTTACATAGTAGAAACATTGAAAAGAAAAAAATAACGCGTATGAGAAACCTTGCAGGCATCTTCTTGTCAGTCTTTTTCTTCCTGCTGGCCTCCACCCAGGCTCCGGCATGCTCTGAAGAATATTCATGGAGAGCCAAATGGATTGCCAAAGAACCATCCAGGTTCGTGACGAACACTTGGACTGCCTTCCGCAAGAAGGTTGAAATCTCAGAGGTGCCGTCCACGGTAACCGCCAGGATTGCGGCTGATTCCAAATACTGGCTCTGGATTAATGGCGAGATGGTGGTGAGAGAAGGGGGACTGAAACGTGGCCCTGCTTTGGGAGACGGATATTACGATAAGGTGGAAATCGCACCTTATCTTAAGCAGGGCGAGAATCTGATTTCCGTGATGGTTTGGTATTTCGGCAGCGCCGGTTTCAGCCATCATAGCAGCGGGATGGCGGCCATGCTGTTCGAGGCAGAAGGGGATGGCGTGAATATTCTTTCAGATGAGACTTGGGAGGCTAGCGTGCTGCCGTCTTACCAGCTGGCCTCTGGGCCTCAGCCGAACTTCAGGCTGCCTGAAAGCAATGTCTGCTATGACGCAAGAAAATATTCCGGGGATTGGCACAAGACATATAACCCTAAATTCTTAGGGCGTGCGTT